>Ga0075163_10006115_pt1 | contig 15980 bp, 8 predicted proteins | sample JI1023141ADNA_FD_71478 | JGI IMG/M metagenome (GOLD analysis project Ga0075163, IMG submission 71478) | Wastewater effluent complex algal communities from Wisconsin, to seasonally profile nutrient transformation and Carbon sequestration -... | ecosystem: Engineered > WWTP > Effluent > Algae... | reverse complement strand
CGAGGTCGCGGCCCAGTGAAGCTCGTGCGCCAATGGCCAGCCGAGAGTAAATCGGCCGCGCTCAAGGCGGAGTTGGCGTTCAAGAAGCTCAAGCGACCCGCGAAACTCGCCCTGCTCAAAGCCCGCCCCGCCCGTGGTGGGACGAAACAATAGACTGCTCTCCTCGCCGTGCAGCAACTTGTGCGTCTGGCTGATGTCTGACTCGTTGGCCGCCGTGCCTTCGACACTGTGCACCGGGCCCAATGCCGCGTCGGCTCCGATGTGCGCCTTTATGCCGAAGTACCACCGATTGCCTTTTCTGGTCTGTTTGCATGTCGGGATCGCGTTTGCCTTCGCGGTTCTTGGTCGAACTCGGCGCGTCGATGATCGCGGCATCCACCAGCGTGCCCTCGCGCATGAGCAGCTTGCGCTCGGCGAGCAGTGCGCCGACTTCTCCAAAGATACGTCGGGTCAGCTCAAACTCTTCGAGCAAGTGGCGAAACTACAAGAGCGTGGTGGCATCGGGCACCGACTCCAGGCCCAGATCGATGCCGGCGAAGGTTCACATCGCCAGGCTGTCGTAAAGGGTGTCCTCCAGCGCCTCGTCGGCCAGCCCGTACCGCTGCTGGAGGAAGTAGAAGCGCAGCATCCGCTCAACGCCAACCGGTGGGCGTCCGCGCTTGCCCGTCGGGTAGCGCGGCTCGATTGCGGCTCGATGAGCGCCACCAGCCTGGCCCACGGCACGACCCGCTCCATCTCCCCGAGAAACTTCTCGCGTCGTGTGGTCTTCTTTTTTCCGTGCATACACCGAGTGGGCAAAGCTCATCTGTCGTTCCATGCCCGCGAACGTACTCCATCAGGCAAGTCCCTTTTGCTCCAGTCGAACACGCAGATTAAATCAGCGTTTGCTTAGTAAGCGCAAGGACCCGACCACGGTTCTGCGTCTGGAGGTTCGTTGGTATCCTGAAGGTGTATCCAAAGTGGTGTTCCGCGCTTAGCAACAGGCTGGGTGTATAGCAGCGTCTCTCTTTCTTGCTTGGATTCGATGGGGTGCAACTCACTGCTACCTCGCTCGGAGTACTTCAGAGCGAAAGTTCGAGGTACTGGCTTTCCATCCTCGAATCGCTTCACAGTCAAGCACCGCTCTCCGGAACTGCTCTGTACGAGATCCCATTCAATCCAGACGAGGCCGTGATCAAGAGTCCATTCGCACAACTTCGACCGACGGACTTGGCGCATACTCAAGCTAGGTGGCCGCTCGACTTCCCAATCACATCTATAGACAATCAGGCGGTCCAATCGGTGCCCCCACTCTTTTATTTGGTGAATCATCTCAGCTACTTCGATTCGGCGACGCTCGGGCGGGAGATAGACGATGCCATATTTGTTTCTCCAGAGGAAGCTATGTTTTTCATCAGGCAGATCAGGCACGCACTCGATGTGAAACGCCGACCAGCTTTCGAGCCACGGCTTGTGCCCATCATAGGGCGGCTCGGCCATGATCGATGAGTACATCGGCGCGCTGGTGAACGGATAAGACCAGCGCAGTTGCGTGTAGAAACCGTGGCTGATGAAGAGTTGGAAGAAGAGGATGCTGAGGATGAGCCCCCGGCGGGGAAAACGCATTGGAGCAATGATCGGTGCGGCCCTGTCCGAAAGTGCGACTACGGGATTGAATCGCAGTCGAAAACGGTTCCACAGAGCGTCCCAGTCAACGAAGAAAATGCTCATCCAGAGCCAATGCGGGTTCCACAGGCGCATCACCGCCCCCAGTAAAAGCACTTCGGCCACTAGAAGGGCTCCGCAGCACGCGCGCAGCCACGGACGCCTACTGAAGAAAATGGCGAAAAACGGCGTGATCTGGGCGACGATGTTTCCCACTGCAAGCAACCGCCAGCGCCAAGGCTCCCGCAGCCACCAAGCCAGCCCTTCCTGAATTGGTTCTTGCACAACCCAACGTTGGAAGATGATGTGGTTCCTCAGCGTATCTGAGAAGCACCAGCGAGCGAACTCGTGATTGCCAAGCCAAAGCTTGTAAATGCCGGCGTTCAGAAACAGCGCTCCGAGCATGGCTTGTAGTCCTATCACCGTCACTCGGCTGCCAGCCACATCAGATGGACCACGCAGAGCGTCAATCGCCAGCCTGGTCTGGCGCGGACCCAGAAGCATGACAAGTCCAGGCAGCAAGACAGGAACATACCCGTGAGACCAGGCTAACTGGTATGAGCTCGGAGTGGCGTCCAGCCAGTAGTAACAAAGAAAGCCAATCAGCATGCTCATTCGGGAACAGAATCCCAGAATCAAAGTGACTGAGACGATGCGGAAAAGGGGCACGAGCCAGAAGAATAAGGATGCCGGTAATGGATGAGACCCGAACAGCTTCAGCAACCCCACAGGGTCGTATAGTTCAGGGCTCTTTGCGGCTAGGGACGCCACTATCGACTCTCCATCGATGCCAAACGCCCGCATGTAAAACATGGCTCCAAACGCAATGCGGCACATGGCGTAGGCGACCGGCCACTCGGGACCGCTCCAGGCAAGACGTATCGATTTCCGCAGGCTGGCGGCCAAGCGACCTGCCCCACCGGCCAGCCAGCAGGCGGCGCGCCTTGCCCCCCGGGCAAGCCAGACCACCAAGCTTTGCAAGAGTGGCAGCATCATCAAAATGCCACAGCCAACAGTGGCCCACCTCGCCCACGGCGGAACTACAACCGGCACCCGCCACTGATATGTCAGGTCATTGGTGCGTGGATCACTGCCGTCAGTGGAGGAGAAGTACAGGTTCCGTCCGCGCAGTATAAACGCACCCCCGCCGAACCGAGATACGTTCAGGACATTGGGAGAGCGTCTTAGCCGGTGGTCAACGGCTCCCTCCCTCATGAAGCCAATACTCGAACTCTCAAACATGGCGGGCAATCTCACCCAATAGGCTCTCCCATCCCGAAGTTCGATCTTCGCCTTGTCGATCGTGATCTTCTGGGTAGTCACTCGGCTCTCGATCTGACGATCAATGCCGAGTGGCCAGATGGCTACAATCAGAAGGATGCCCAGAGCATTTCTGATGAGTGACATTTGATTGGTGTCCATCCGCGAAGAAAACATTAGGAGCGCTTCAGGGCTCCGCCAAGGCCACCGTCGCAGCGACCTGTCTCAAGAAAAGCTCTTGAGCCTTTGCTGTCGGGTCATGCGTTATTGTGCACTCGATGCTTATGACCGGTTTTGAGATCTTGTTCTCAAGACGAAAATACGAGGCATCGGGATTTCGCACATGCTGGGGTTCGGCCTCCATCCGCTCTTCCGAGCCGTCTTCTAAGCGGCAGATACAATTCACGTTCCCTCCTGCCACGATTGGATCCAACACGAGCAGGAGACTTTGCAGTGTGATCCTTCTCTTCGGGATCAGAGAGAATGTCGGCCCGCCGTCGGCTGCGACCCGCACGCCATGTCCGACAGTCGGGCGGGGTGCGATCACACTTTGCCAGTCAGCCGAAGGCGCGCCCGTTGTTGACGAAGGCTTCAATTCGAAAAAATGCTCGGTTGGATTCATCGCCAGCGGCACGGGCGCATGTGCACGGATCCCCCACACCATATTACCGGGGAACTCGGTGCCGTCCACGCGGCTGACTGCGAGGGAGCGCACCTCACGAGGTGGCGATAGGTGTGCGATGCGTTCGGTGGAGGTCGTCTTTAGTTCCGATCTCGCATCCAGCGGCAGCATAGTCTTTTTGCCCGACGCCTCTTCGATCTCCACTTGAAAGGCGGGAACATCGGGAAGTTCAGTAGTCAGATGTACCAACGACAGGGTCGTGGACTCGGACCAGCGAAAGATCAGCCTCTCGTATGAAGTATGTTGCCCCAAATCTCGCCACTGGGCGAAGGTTGCATTCGCGGGCAGAGACAGCGGCTCGGTGAATTCGACGGTTGATCGGTCAATGGCATTGCCGGCGAAAGCAAAAGGATTGGTGTAGGCGCGGTACTTTTCGATGACCCACTTCTTCGGGAGGAAATTGGTCGAGGTGATCTCGGCACCCGTGTGCGCTAGCATGTACGGGAATAGCTTGTTACTCCGCAGTTTTGCATAGAACGCATTCCCTTCGTTGAACTTGGCCAACTGAGCCGCAGTGTTGATGCCGGCTTGCATTACTGCCGGTGAGAAAAAGATCGAATAATAATTCTCGGCCTCAATGAAGACAGCAGGGGTCAATCGATTCTGGAACAGCAGGTTCTCCAGCTCTGGAGGGCGCCACTGGCCGTCATAGAGCCGGGGGTAGCTCCTCGGAATATACGACTGCATGGCATTCAGAATCACCGCCTCTCGTGGAAAATCGATGTACCGGAGCCAATCGACAAGGTCCGACTTATCAATGGCCTGACCGTAATACTCGCCGAACTGCCACAGGTTCTTCATCCGAGGAGGAAGCAGCCACGCCGCAGCGACCACGATGGCAGTGGCAGCGATCACCGCAATAGTCGTGGTTCTTGAACGCGGCGGAGCCACGAAAGCGGCATCGGAAGGAGCGGTCCGCCGGAGCTCCTTCAATAGCGGTACAAACCGGCACGTCAGCCAACCGCAGACCATCAACATCGGCGGGAGAATGTGCAGCGGCAGCCGCCCATCGATGAAACGAAAAATCGTCAATGTGGCGAACAGGTACGCCTGAAACAAGAAGGCAAAACTGAAGAGAAACACAACTTTCTGAAGGTCGGCACGACAGGTGGAAAGCGTCGGTCCCTGGACCGCGGCACCGCGGAGTTTCCATCCAGCAAGTATCAGTGCCGGCACCGCAAGAAGGCCGAGCACCAGCACGACTGCCTCGCTCCGATCCTCGCCCGTGAGGTAGGCGGCGTACATCCATCCATCCACACCCGGCCCGGAACCCGTGACCACCACGTCGGAGGTGTCCTTGTCGTAGTAGGTGTAGAAGTCTTTCCAGCCGGGTGCCAACCACTTCACGTTGTAATCAAGAAACGGATTGCAGAGGAAGAATACGCCGCCGAGCACCACCAGGGCCGCCACCGCGCGCTTGAGGAGGAATGTGCCAAAGTGTCCGGGTTGCTCGCGGTGCAGCCGCAGCGCCGAGATAAAGCACACCACGACCAGAAAGGGCAACAGCAGGAAGGTGAAAAATTTAATCGCCACCGAGAATCCGACAGTGGCGGTCGCCAGGAAAAATGACCGGTCGCTCCACCGCCCCAGTAGATCGAGCATGAAACCCAGTGCGAGGATGGTAAACGCTGCCATACATACGTCGGGGTAAAAGGGGCTCGACGAATAGGCCAGGAAGCCTTGGTTTGTCGCCATAAAGAGCGTCGCCGCGATGGCGATGCCCTGTCCGAAATGCCGCGCCGCCAGCAGCCACACAGCCCACAGCAGGGCGAGTGACATGACGGTCTTGAGTCCGCGCACCCAGAGGTTGATGGCCTCCACTGTGATGGGCAGGCCGAGCTGCCCCGCTACGAATGAGGGGAACGCAAACGGATAGTAACTGGCCGCGCCGTAGGCGTTGTTTTGGACTTTGTATGGGTCCATGCTTTTCAACTGATGCGAGCGCTCTAGCCTCTCCATCATGTAGCCATCGTCGTCTCGGGAAGTCACCATTTGCATGCGCGAATCCTGATGGAAAAAGCGCCACTGGTGACAGGCATAACCGACAAAAAACATAACACCGATTACGAGGAATGCGCGCTGCGTACGCAGCCAGCGCCAGCCAGCGCATGCTGCAGGGGAAAAGCGCCTAATTGTCAATGACAGTGCACAGACCAGCCAGCCGATCACCACGGGAACATGCGCGTAGGTGGAAACCAACTCGGAGAGCGACTCGACGATGTGGAGCGCGCTTGAGTACCAGGGCAGGGGATGAACGAGAAAGTAGCGCAGACTGCGCTCCTTCGGGTTTGAACCATCCAGACTGGAGATCCAGATATTGCTATCCTTCAGTCGGAACAGGCCGTGGCCTTCGTCCTGCACGAATCGAATCGCGAGCGTCTGCCGGAAGGAGTAATCCTTCAGGTACGCGAGGACCAGCCGCCGCTCGCTCGGCACGGTCACGACCCGCCAGTCCGGCGACGCGGGGGATAGAGGGAGCGCCTTCTTGAATCGCAGGCGGTAGGCATGGCCGCCTGTCGGCACCAAACGATCCGTTTTCAGCGGGATGACATGGTATGCCAGCTCGGGCGCACGGTACAGCATCACCCCAGACAGGGAGGGCAGAGCCACGAGCAGCACGGCCGCCAGCAGGCCGATCCATCTGCGTGTTCTCCGACCAATCGCAAGTCCGGCCCATAGCAGCAAGCTTGTGACCGCGAGCCACAAAGTGATGACCGGGTGGGTTGTCATCAAGGTGAAGATCAGCCACCCGGCCAAAAAAAACGTGAGCACAAGTTTCGCACACGCCCAAACCGTCCGCCGGCCGGTCAGCACCTCCCAGGTCATCACCACAAGGCAAAGAGCCAGTGCAAACGTGCAGCCTGCCGCGAGGTCGGCGTTTCCGCGAGTGAATGGCGCGAACACACGGTCGATTCCGGCCGAAAGCGCGGCCATGGAGTCAAAAGCGGTGTCAACGACGAATTTCTTAAACATGCGTAATGAGAATGAATTTGCGAGTGTACAAGCGAGCCAAAGTGCTGCAACCTAATCCTCGTTCTCTGTGGATCCAACGCGCTCTAGTCTATTGGGCCGAGCACTCTTTGGGCAACTGCCGGGCGCGCTCACTCTACACTTGAACGAACGGACTAGGGCACCGCAGGCTAAGGCATTCAGGCGGGCGACTTGCCGCGCGACACCTCGAACCCGACAACTCTACGGAATCCACGCAACGATGATGCTTCAACTCGGAATTTGCAGACTCCTGCCATTAACCCTCGTCACCGGGTTCATGTTTGCCCACAAAGCTCCGATCCGCCGCCGCTTGGGCCATTTTATCCACAACTTCGGCACCGTACCGCCCGAGTCCTCGCTGCGCAGCTTCCTGGACGAGACTGGTAATCCCGGTGATCAGGCGATCGTCGCCAGTATCCAGTCCTACATTCCCCTCACCTTCACGCGTGTCATCAACGGACAATGGAAGCCCAAGATTCTCGAAGAACTGCTCTTCCAGTATGCTCAACATTTCGTCCGTGTAAAAGCCGCAGTCGCCACGCACCAGCCCGGCCTTTACGCGACAGAGCGCTTCATCGAAGGTCTCGCGCATGAACTCGGCGCAGTTGGAACACGCCGCCGTGTTGCCTGGACGCAGTCAGGCGTTGGCCACCATGCGTATCTGACTGATGAAGGCGATGATCGGATGGTACGAGTTTCGCCCCTTGCGGTTGGGGTTGTAGCCTTTGGCCGAGCCTTGCTGGCTGCCATCGCGCGTGACGGCGGTGGAGCCGAGCGGCGCGATACAGCCTGCCGCGGCCAGTCGCAGTGGATGTAGCGGCTGGCTCCAGTCCACACACCCATCCAAAAGCCTTCGATGACATGCACCGGTCCGTAGGCGCTGTTGGACACGCCTTGGGGCAAATCCAGCGCGGCGCGATGCTCGCGGATGCCCGTCTGATCCACAAAGCGCTTCATCAACGTCATGCCGCCAAAGGCGCCACCGGTTTGTCGGAGTACTCGATCAGCAGGTTGACCATCACGGCGATTCTGCCCTACTCGTCAATCCCTCGCACTGACTGGCCGGACCGCTCTCAACCGGAGTTCTATTGCTTGATCCGGGTTTGAATGGAAGCGGTGCCCCCGGATGCTGCTCCGTGCGTAAACGCACGCCGCGCAGGGCATCATCCGCGCGCACTGGCGCTTTGATGTGCAGTTGGGCGAGGCCCCGTGCAGGGCGCACACCGGCAACGCCGCGACCAACCTTGCCCTCTTTGCACCCCGATCGTTACTGCACCCGCCCCAAATGAGGAGGGGCCGGAAAAACTGCGTGTTGATTTCCCAGTCAATAGGTGCTTTTGAAGTTTCCTCGCTTGCATAGGCACAAGAAATTCCGTCGCACATGGACCCAACAAGTCACGCTCAGTTTTTCTCCCAATTCGACGCAGTCATCATGTTGACGTGGTCGGATTGGCGGACTGAAATGCGAAGCAATCGCTACCACTACGCCACTCGGTTTGCCCAGTTTTTGCCGGTGTATTTTGTTCAACCCGATCTAGAGAAGGAAGAATACCAACTGGAGGACAGCGGCCACACAAACATCACGCTGGTGCATGTGTACAAGGATTATGACGTTGCCCGCGACCGGCTGCTGGCCACCGCATTGAACGAAACAGGCAGCCGTCGCCCTCTGATATGGGCCTACAACTCGACATTCGACACATTCGTCTCACGCATCAAATCCCCGCTAAAGATCTATCACGCGACAGAGAACTACTTCGATCCACACTTCTTTGCTCCATCAGAATCCGAGCAGACAAGAGTAGAAATTCTACAATCACTCCGAGCCGTGACCGCAGAATGCGATGGCGTTATTTCCGTCTCGGAGGCGGTGAGCAGGAACTATGAGGCAAACATGCCATTAGGCGCTCCGCTCACAGTGGTGAACAATGCATGCGACTTTGCGTTCTTCGACTCGTCACCGACTGCGAATACGGAGAAGGAAATCAATGTGGCGATCTATCAGGGCAACATTAGCTCAAAGGTTGATTTTGCCATGCTAGCAGAAGTCATAACGATGCTGCCTTCATGGGAATTCCGTTTCGCGGGCAAGGTCAGCGATGACTCGGAGTCTGCGTTTGCCTGTTTGCGGCAATTGCCCAATGTGCGCTATGTCGGGTGTCTCAGTGTTGAGCAACTGGCGGTGGAAATGAAGGGAGCGACGGCCGGGATCATCCCGTTTGAGGCCAAGAGCATTTGGACCAGTTCATACCCGCTCAAGGCACTAGAGTATGTGGCCTGCGGGCTGCCTGTGATCAGTACGCCGATTGATGCACTGGTCGAGCATCACAAGGTCATTGAATTTGCGAGCACGGCGGTCGATTTCGCCGCTCGTATCGAGGAAGCACGGGAGAAACGCCATGACAGCCAGCTCCTCGCCCTTAGGCGGAGCATAGCTGCGGAGAACAGCTATGACGCGCGCTTTGACCAAGCTGTGCGCTGGATGGCAGACCTTGCCGCCCGCTGCAATCAACGGATTGAGTGGCCCGGAAATGCCTCCGCTCTCGTCCTTTACGATCACTACTCGACCCATGTCGGCACGATTCGCGAGCACTTGGAGGCATTCCCCGCACACTCGAGTGGCACGGACTATTATTACTGCCCAGCGACATTTAAGAGCGAGGCATTGCGCCGTGATGTGGTTCACTCGTTTGACGCGGTGATCGTCCACTACTGCGTACGCGTCTGTTTCCCTGGTCACCTCGCGCCAGGGTGGACGGAGGAGTTGGCGATTTACCGCGGACTCAAGATCCTCTTCATCCAGGATGAGTACGACAACATCGAGATTACCCGCCGCTTCATCGAGCAAGCGGGGATCGACGTCGTCTATACCTGCGTGCCAGACTCGGAGCGGCACAAGGTCTATGATCCCGCCAGATTCCCGAATGTGCGTTTCATCAATTGCCTAACGGGCTACGTCGGCGGCGACTTCAAATTCAAGGCAAGAGATCTCAATCTCCCACCGCCATCACAGCGGACCAACGTCTTCGCCTATCGTGGCAGGCGTCTCCCCTACTACTATGGCACTCTGGGCGAGGAAAAGCGCGAGATCGGGGATTTCATGAAGCGCTATTGCGAGACGCGTGGTATCGCTGCGAACATCGAGACCGATGACTCGCGCCGCATCTATGGCGATGATTGGTGGCGATTCCTCGGAGGTAGCCGTGCCACGCTTGCCTCGGAGAGTGGCTCCAACTTGTTTGATCAAGAGGGGGAATTGCGCGCCATGATCGCAACGTATCTTGAAGAGCACCCCAACGCCAAATACCCCGAGGTCAGGCTGGCGTTACACCCCCACCTTGAGGAGACGGTGCGCATGAATCAAGTGTCGCCCAAAGTATTTGAAGCCATCGCCACGAGGACCGCTTTGGTGCTTTTTGAGGGCGACTACTCGGGAGTGGTTCAGCCTCACTTGCATTACATCCCGCTCAAGAAGGACTTCTCCAACGTGGAGGAGGTGATGTCAAAAGTGCTCGACGACAAGTTCGTCGATGAAATGACTCATCGTGCTTATGAAGACATTATTCTCAGCGGGGCCTTTTCAGCAGAAGGGTTTTTCCAAAGCTTTGGCGCCCTGCTCAACCACACCATACGCCCGAAAACACGCAGGACACTCCCGCTTGGGGATGGCCTTTTGAGCCCCTCTCTGGTGACTTCGACACCCTTGAGCAAAAACCAAGCGGAGAATTTAGCGGCAAGAATGAGAAGCTCGAACCCCTTGGTATTGAAAGCGGAGAAGACAGCCCTAACTCGTGAGGTCGAGAGACTCAACGAGTATTACATCCCTGAGATCGCCAGACTCAATGAGCTGATAGTGACGAGTGCCAACCACTACACCTCTGAGATCGCGCGGCTGAGCCAGTCCGTCATGAAAAACAAAGAACGTGGCGAACATTACAGAAAAAAGTACAAGGACTTGAAGAAGTTGAAGAAGTTGAAGGGGGGCGACCCTTCAAGCAAGCGGAAGAAAAAGCTGCTTTCCAGGATCGCCTCCTGGTTCCGACGGCGTGAATAGAGAGGCGTCAGGCTCCTCGCATGAAATCGCGCGGATAGTCGGACAACCATGCATTTGACCCGAGCCGAGAACTGCCACTGACAGTTATCGCCGCTGTGTCCTGCTCGAGATGGAAGTGAGGCTGGCAGGCCATCGCGCGCTGCCAGCTGTTTTGATGGATCTGGTCCTTTAGAGTCTCATCGAAGAGCCTCCACTCCATGCGCTCCAGCAAGTCGCGGGCGTAGGCGCGCGCAATGCTCGAAGCATGACTCTCCACACCGCCCCGAAGTTTCGACACCCATGTCCGCCCGAAGTGATCGCTATCCGGCTCCTCATCCGCCGTCGTCCAGGCAGCGAAGGCGACGAGATCAAATCCCAGCAAGCCGGCAGCGCCATTGCCTCCAGCAAGCAACCGCCAAACGAGCCGCGGATAGTCCGCGCCAGCCATCTGGCCAGGCTCCAGCATGAACACCACTCTCGGATCCCCGGAGCGCGCATGAGACACGCCGATCTGCCAGGCCAATCCCGCCGGACCGGCTGGCGCCGCGACTGGGCAAATGCGCGCATCCTCCTGTCGGCAGGACATGGCAAACTGCCAATCGGCATCTCCGCAGGCGACGAGTACGAGCGCGAGCGCAGGCCCACCATCTGGCGCACTCAGCAAGGACCCGATCGTCTTGCGAGCCAATTCATGGCCACCATGAATAGCGACAACACACACCATTTGAGTAGCCCCCGGCGCGAGTGGGATTACCGTCTTGCTCTGCCAATTCCAGTCACATGGACCAACAATCCCAGCCTGTGCCACGGTGGCAGGCAACCTTCCGCTGGCGGGCCTACGCTGGGACGGCGCAGCCTCGCGCCGCACCCCGCCATCCGTCTCACGCCCCAGCAATCTGCGAAGACGCCCAGCTAGGCCGCCACTGCTGTTCTTTGCCGCTGACGGTTGCTTGACGGCGGAAAACTTCACGAAGGGCGAGAGCATCCGCCCTCGGTCAGTCGAGTAATCTTTCTCGGCCTGCTCAAGATCCTCGCGCGCGAGCAAGGCCTCCGGCAAAGTCGCGCCTGTCCATGCAAGCAAATCAGCCCCTTTCCAGGATGGGGTAGGCGCGCCACCAATCAAGTCGGCAAACTCTGCGGCGAGCTTTAACCCGGCGATATAAGCAAGATGTCGATCCTCCAACTTAATGGCTCTTCCTCCATCCTGAACGACGAGCTTGGTCAGACTGTGCCTCTCGACACCCAACCAATCACAGAGCTGCGCGGCCTCTCTTCCCGCGTCTCGAATGATTTCCGCATAATCGACAATCCGCACCCGTTCGGGCCATTTCTCGGCAATGCTTTTGGCCATTGCCGCTTCCGCAAACCAAAGACGGGCTGCTTCCTTGAAGCCGTGTCCCGCAGCCATGAGCGCAGAGATGTGATCCAACCCATGCCGTTGGGAGATCAAGGCTCGCCCGTTTGGATCGGCGGCGAGAAAGGCCTCAATGCCGTAGAGATTCGCATGAAGGGCATCGAGCCACACAGCGGGCCCTTGCAGCGCCTCGACGTATTGCTGTATGCCACCCACGAATTCCAACCCGTCACGACTGGCTTCAACGAGCGAGGATAGAACATTGGCATCAAGACCAATGGCAGCGAGTGAGTGCTCATGCACCGACGGAACCAACGGACACGAAAGCGGCAGCGCGTGCTTTGACTCACCCCGCAAAAACGACATATACGCACACCGCCATTGCTCTCCAGCCCCAGTCCACAGGATGCTATGGGCAAAGAGAGCAGTCTCAGGCGAAATAAAAACCTGGCGATTCCCGTGCAAAAGCCCGCGCAGCAGGGTGAGGCCCGAACAGGGGGTGCCAGCAAGTAGCAAGGTGGTCATACGAGACGTGTGGAGTGAACCATGAACGAGGGGAAACGAAGGGTGAGTCCAACGGATTACGGGGTGACGATACCAGAGTCGATCCATACCCGCTTCCACATCTCAAACGCCCACGCGGCATTAAAAAGATACGCTTGATCTCGATGCACATTGCCGCGCCAGGCAGCGGCGTCGGCGAGGCGCAGATAGCCCTGCTCTCGCAACATCTTGACGGACTGCAACCGTCGGCGTCTCAAAGACTGGTCAGCTTTGGAGTTGAGGCTGAAGCCACGCTTGGCCCTGCACCAGAGGGCCGGGTGGATGCCCGCCTCCTGGAGAATGCGCTTGAGGGGTGCCTTGCGTCCAAATTCAGGCGTCACCACTTCGGCGGGATCGAGTGCCAGCGCACATTCCACGAGGCGGTAGTCGAGGAAGGGCTCCCTCATCTCAACACTGCTGGCCATGCTTGCGAAATCGAGCGTAGCATTTAGATCGTATTTCACATAAGTCTGCAATTCGAGCCAACGGTATGACGACTCGCGAGGGAAGCCGTCGAGAAAATACTTCTCCTCCATTTGAGCCACGAAAGCCCGGAGAGAGAGTGGCTCGGGACTATCGGGCACGGAGAAATTACCAGGATGTCGGAAGATTTCGAGCAGTTGTGTAGTGAGGTCCGCTTGCTGGAGGGGGTCGTGCGGAACCAGGGAAAAATGATCCGCAGGCAGTCCCGGAGTTGGCATCCGAGGGTAGCCGTAGAATAGCTCATCTGCACCGTTTGCGCTGATGCCGACGATGTAGCCAAGATCACGAATGGCCCGGCTAACCACATACGGAATCATGCCCGCCATACTCGGCTCTCCGCTCGTTCCAGCATAATCCGAGAGCACTGCATCCATGTCGAAATCCTGGGGATCCACGACATGGAGCTTGCCGCCGATGGCGTCGGTCACATGCCTCGCGTATTCCTTTTCCACCGACTCCAGATGCACACCATCCACATCGCGGAGAATCACACTGACAGCCGACGAGTCCACGCCACCACTAAGGAATACGCAGACCGGCACGTCCGATATGCGTCGCGCCTCAACCGCTGTGAAAATCAGATCGCCCAGATCCCCTGATCGCGGCTCGGGCTTCCAGTATCGGCGCACCGACCAGTCGCCGTTAACGAACGTAGCCACATGGGCTGCGTCCAAACGCTGGATACCAGCAAACAAGGTGTCCTCGGAAAACACGGCCCCGAGTCGAAAAAACTCATAGAGCGCGCCGCGATTGAGCCTCCACTTGTCCGCTCTCGTCCGCGCCAATGCCGCCGCCGTCGAGGCAAAGGCGACGCTTCCATCCTCACCACGATGATAGAACAGCGGCTTGATTCCCATGCGGTCGCGCACGAGATGCAGAGTGCCCGATGGCTTGTGCCAAGCGGCGATAGCAAACATGCCGTGGATCAACTGTAGGGTGGAGTCGAGACCTCGGCGTTGTAGGCAGTGCAACAAAACCTCCGTATCGCTGTGGCCACGAAACACCACTCCCAACTCCTCCAGACCAGGACGGATCTCCGCGTAGTTATAGATCTCGCCGTTGAAGACGATCACCCAGTCTTCGGACTCCATCGGCTGTCGCCCCTCTGGGGAGAGGTCAATGATGGCCAGCCTGTTATGTGCCAGTGCCGCTCTCGACCCATCATCCCAAAAACCCGTATAGTCCGGACCGCGTGAATGCTGGCACTCAGCCATGGCGGCAACCGCCTTCCGGCTCGGCTCAAAGGCATCCGGTGTCCGAGATGTCGGAGAAATGATACCTGCGATGCCACACATGGGTTGGACGATGCTGCGTTGATGATCCGTTCCAAGATTGCCAAAGCGGCATCATTACACATTCTGGCACGCCATGCTGCGAAACTCAGCATTCTTGTCACAGAACTGGCGCTGCCACAGTTCGAGCGAGATCATGCCCCACAGATTGCGACCGAACTTCGATTCGGTTTCAAGCTTCTTCACGACCTTTGAATTGTCCACGAAACCCCTCCCTTTTGCCGCCTGACTCGATAGCATATCCACGACGAAATCCCGAGCCTCACCTCGCATCCACTCCGTGGTCGGCGTTGGAAAACCCATCTTGTCGGTGCGGCTCAAAATGCTCTCAGGGAGATATGGCGAGACCACCTTCTTGAATATGTGCTTCATGTCACCGTTTGTGAACTTGATGCTGGAGGGAATGGTGGCCGCAAGCTCGACCAGCGGGTGGTCGAGCAACGGCACACGCGACTCCAAACCGTGAGCCATGCTCATGCGATCCTCAACCTGAAGCAAGGCGGGCAACAGTGTCTTGAAGTCAAAGTGAGTCATCAGGTCGAAGTAGCTCTCGTGATGGGCGTTCCCCCCATCAAAGATCTTCTTGAATGAGTCGAAGGGGCTGTAGCCGCCGAGCGTTTCCCAGCGGATCTCATCACCCAAATGCGGCGCGCGGTTGACGAGCCGGAAGTACCTCTGGTTCATGTCGTCAAAGAGGCCCTCCCTCCAAAATTCCTTCAACATTGGCTTGTATGCCTTCAATGCCGTCAGATTTGGAATGATGGATTCATACGTCACGACAAAACTGCCCGAGCGATCTCGGCCTTCGATGGCACCTTTGATGCATTGCTCAAAATAGGCGATCAGATATCGCGTGTATCCGCCAAAGATCTCATCACCACCCTGCCCTCCAAGAACCACTTTCCGATGCTTGGCCGCAAGGCTGGAGATCATGTACTGCGAGAATGATCCAGGGCCGGCCACCGGATAATCGAGGTGGTAAATGACACGCTCGATGTTGGCGATGAAATCTGGGCAAGTAATGTTCAGCACTTCGAGCGGGAACCCATTTGCCTCGGCGACAGCGCGAGCATGGTGGCTCTCGTCGTACTCTGGCCCCACATCAAACTTGCCAACAAAGCCCATCATCCCACCACCGCTCGGCATGCGCGATGCAGCCGCAGCAATCGAACTAGAATCCAGACCACCGCTCACATAGGCCCCAACAGGCACATCGCTGCGCATGTGCAGGCAGATGGAGTCATGCCACAGCTCCCGCAACCGCTCCTCGAAATAGGATGCCGTGTGATCGAAGTCGAGATTGTAGAACACGTCCCAATAGCGCCTCGGTCCTTGCACCCCACCCTCGGAAAGCGTGATCACATGACCGGGCTGAAGTTCCTCCACGCCTTTGAACAATGTCTTCCCGTGCAGGCAAAACTGGAAAGTCAGATAGTCTCGCAACCCATCCATGTCTGTGGCAATTTCCGGGACAAATGGGAGCAACGCCTTTATTTCGGAGGCGAACCGCCAAACGCCATTGTGATTGAGAAAATAGAAGGGCTTGATGCCAAACCGATCTCGCGCGCAGAAGAGCGCCTGACGCGCCTCATCCCACAACGCAAAGGCAAACATTCCCCTGAAATGTGACACGCAATCCTCGCCCCACTTGCGATAGGCTTGGAGGATTACCTCCGTGTCGGAGTGGGTGCGAAACAG
>Ga0075163_10006114_pt1 | contig 15982 bp, 13 predicted proteins | sample JI1023141ADNA_FD_71478 | JGI IMG/M metagenome (GOLD analysis project Ga0075163, IMG submission 71478) | Wastewater effluent complex algal communities from Wisconsin, to seasonally profile nutrient transformation and Carbon sequestration -... | ecosystem: Engineered > WWTP > Effluent > Algae... | reverse complement strand
CGATGTCGATACCGAGGATCCGGATTACCTGCAGGAAGCGATCTTCCCGGTCGGTTCCGAAACCCACGGCGGCGACGATGTCGGCATCTGGGCGATCGGCCCGGGCAGCGACGCGGTGCGCGGCAACGTGGAGCAGAACGCGGTGTTCCACTTCCTGTTGCAGGCCAATCCGCGATTGCGTGCAGCGTTGTGCGCGAAGGGCGATTGCGAGAACGGCGTGCCGGTGGAATTGCCGAGGCCGGTGGATTTCGAATCCCGACCGTAGGAGCGCTCTCGAGCGCGACCGCTTTTCGCAGGAACGACGGAAGTCGCGACGGCTTCGGTAGGAGCGCTCTCGAGCGCGACCGCTTTTCGCGGGAGCGACGGAAGTCGCGACGGCTTCGGTAGGAGCGCTCTCGAGCGCGACCGCTTTTCGTGGGAGCGACGGAAGTCGCGACCGATGAGTCGAGCAAGCTCGGCTCTACGTCCGGCGTTCGCGTGCGACAGGTCGCGCTCGAGAGCGCTCCTACAAGACTGCGTCAGAACGGCTTCGCCAGCACCAGATAGACCACGCCGACCAGCAACAACACCGGCAGTTCGTTGAACCAGCGCAGCGCCTTCGACGAAGGCAGCGCGCGGCCTTTTTCGACGCCCTTGAGCCAGCGCCCGGCAAGGATGAAATACGCCAGCAGTAGCGCGACCAGCGTCAGCTTGGCGTGCAACCAGCCTTCCTGCGCGAACATCTTCGGCAGCGCGTTCGGGAACACCCGCCAGCCCTGCCACAGCGCCAGCCCGAACGCGAATGCCATGCCGAACATGTTGTGCCCGAAGCGGTACAGGCGCTTGCCCATCAGCAGCAGGCGCGCGCGGACGGCCGGCTCGTCGCCAGCCTCGGCCAGGTTGACGAGGATGCGCGGCAGGTAGAACACCGTCGCCATCCACGCGATCACGAATACCAGGTGCGCGGTCTTGGTCCAGAAATAGATCTGCATCGCCATCCTCCTCGACAACCGCGATAGCATCGCACGATGGCGAAACGCTACGACCAAGGCTACTTCGACCGCTGGTACCGCGACGGCGGCATCGGTGGTCGGCAACGGCTGGCGCGCAAGGTCGTGCTGGCGGTGGCGACGGCCGAATACATGCTGGAACGCCCGCTGCGCACGGTGCTGGACGTGGGCTGCGGCGAAGGCGTGTGGCGCACCCCGCTGCTGAAGCTGCGGCCACGGGCGAAATACCTCGGCTTCGATTCCAGCGAATACGCGATCGCCCGCTACGGCCGCGCGCGCAACCTGCGATTCGCCCGCTTCGGGGATTTCGCCGCACTGCGGCCCTGCCCGCCCGTCGACCTGCTGGTGTGCAGCGACGTGCTGCATTACGTGCCCACGCGCGAACTCGATCGCGGCCTGCCCGGCCTCGCCGAACTCTGCGGAGGCATCGCCTTCCTCGAGACCTTCACCCGCAAGGACGCGGCCAGCGGCGACGAGGACGGATTCCTCGGCCGCGATGCCGGCTTCTATCGCCGCCGTTTCGAAGCCCTGGGCTTCCGCCACATCGGCGCGCACTGCTGGCTTTCGCCGCGACTCGCGCACCACGCCAGCGAGCTGGAAACCGCCTGAATCCGGCGGATCCGCGGAATTGCCGCGGCGATCACATCGGGTCGGCCCGGATCGGATATGCTGCGCCGCAGCAACCGGAGGCTTCGATGCTGCTTTACCAGCTCCACGAATGGAACCGCGCCTGGCTCGAACCGTTTTCCTACTGGGCCGATGCCAGCGCGCACATGCTGTCCTCGCCGCACAGCTGGATGTCCTCGCTGCCCGGCGCGAACCGCGCCGCCGCCGGCTACGAACTGCTGTACCGCATCGGCAAGGATTACGAGAAACCGGAATTCGGCATCCACGAAGTCGAGGTGGAAGGTCGCAAGTGCCCGGTGGTCGAACGCGAGGTGCTGCGCACGCCGTTCTGCCGCCTGCTGCGCTTCAAGCGCTTCAGCGACGACGCCGGCGAACTGCGCAACATGAAGGACGATCCCGCGGTGCTCGTCGTCGCGCCATTGTCCGGACATCACGCCACGCTGCTGCGCGACACCGTGCAGACCCTGCTCGGCGCGCACAAGGTCTACATCACCGACTGGGTCGACGCACGCATGGTGCCGGCGTCGGACGGCGCGTTCACCCTCGACGACTACGTCGCGACGATCGAGCACTTCATCCGCCACATCGGCGCCAGGAACCTGCACGTCATCAGCGTCTGCCAGCCGACCGTGCCGGTGCTCGCCGCGGTGTCGCTGATGGCCGCGCGCGGCGAGGACGTGCCGCGTTCGCTGGTGATGATGGGCGGACCGATCGACACGCGCGAATCGCCGACCGCGGTCAACAGCCTGGCGGTGCAGAAACCATTGTGGTGGTTCGAGCAGAACCTGGTCCACCTGGTGCCGGCGAACTTCCCGGGCCGCGGTCGCCGCGTGTACCCGGGCTTCCTGCAGCACACGGGCTTCATCGGCATGAATCCCGAACGCCACTTCATGTCGCACTGGGACTACTACCAGGACCTCGTGAAGGGCGACCTCGACGACGCCGCCGCGCACCGCCGCTTCTACGACGAATACAACGCCGTGCTCGACATGCCGGCCGAGTACTACCTCGATACCGTGCGCGTGGTGTTCCAGGAACACCTGCTGCCGCGCGGCCTGTGGGACGTCGCCGGCGAACGCGTGGATCCGTCGAAGATCGAGGGCTGTGCGCTGTTCACCATCGAGGGCGAGCTCGACGACATTTCCGGCCAGGGCCAGACCCGCGCCGCGCACAAGCTCTGCACCGGCATCCCCGAACGCGAGAGCAAGCACCTCACGGTGAAGGGCGCTGGCCATTACGGCATCTTCAGCGGCCGCCGCTGGCGTACCCAGGTGTATCCGCAGGTGAAGGAATTCATCGCCGCGCATGATGGCGCGAAGAAGCCGGTTGCGAAAGCGAAGAAAGCGGCAAAAAAGAAGCATTCCCTCTGAGCCGCACAAAACGCTGGTATTTTCCCTCTCTCTTTATGGGAGAGGGTGGCGCGAAGCGCCGGGAGAGGGTGTTGTAATCCATCCCCTCTCCTGCCCCTGCGGGGCATCACACCCCAGCCTTTCGGCTTGCATGCCGACAGGCGTTCGCAGGCTCGCAGCTACGCTGCTCGAAAACCCTGCTCACCCCACAAGGGGAGAGGAAAAAGCATTGCCTCAGGCGTACTGCGCCGACTTCACCAGCAAGTGCTTGGCGAACAGGCCGTGCAGGCGGCCGATGCCGCGCGCGAGGTGCAGCGTGCCGAACAGCAGCAACACCCCGCCGACGAACAGCAGCGGCAACGCCCACCAGTCCACCTGCGCGGTGATCTGCACGTCGTCCAGCCAGAGTCCGCCATGCCCCATGCCGATCCACACCAGGATCGGCGAGGCGATGAACGCCACCGACACGCTCAGCAACGTCACCACGATGCTGAAGTAGGCGATGCCTAGCGGCAGCATCAGCAGGAAATAGAGTTGCGTCGACCAGGTGCGTGGGTCGGTGAACATCGCCCATATCCGCTGCAGCCACGGCTTGCCGCGTTCGGAATACAGCGGCCGGCGCGGCATGCGTTCGCCCAGCATCACCTCGACGATGCGGCCTTCGACCAGCGACAGCAGGCGCACCGAACCGAAGTACAGGATCACGAACGGGATGCCGATGATCAGCACCGCCAGCCCGGCGGACATCGATACGCCGGTCACCACCCAGGTGAAGTAGAAGATGCCGGTCGCCAGCGCCAGCAGCATGTAGAACAACGCGCCATAGGTGCGCGGATCGGCGATGACGCCGAAGAAGCGCCCCGGCGCGGAGCCTCGCGGCGCCGGCGCAGGCGGACGCAGCGCGGTCTGCACCTTCACTTCGGTGTCGCGGTAGATGTCGGCGACTTCTTCCGGCGCGCCGTAGCTGCCGGCGACCGAAGCGATCACTTCCGATTCCGACTTGCCGGGATTCTCGGCGAGTTCCGAACGCAGGTATTCCTCGGCGTCGTACAGCGCGTCCTGCACCAGCGCCGGATCGGCGCCGGCCAACGCGCGGCGCAACTGTTCCAAGTAGTCGGGAATCGTAGTCGGCAGGCTGCTCATGCAGTGTTCCCCTTGAGGACGGTATCGACGGAATCGCGGGTGGCGCGCCAGGCCGCGCTCCAATCGGCCAGCGCGGTGCGGCCGGCGGCGGTGATGCGGTAGTAGCGGCGCGGCGGACCGGACATCGACGGTTCGACGAAGCTTTCCAGCAAGCCGTTCCCCTCGAGGTTGCGCAACACCGGATACAGCGCGCTCTGCTTGCCCGACAGCACGCCGTCGAGCGATTCCAGCCGCTTGGCGATCTGATAGCCGTACATCGGCGCATCGGCGGCGGCGACCACGGCCAGCAGCGCCAGCGACACGGTTCCGGCGCTCAATTCGCGCTGGAACTTGCGCAGCAGGGCTTCGTCCATCGGGCGATCTCCAGCATCTCGGGAACAACGCTACTACTTACTTCGATATAGTGAATATGCCAGTAGTCACCTTCACCCCGGTTTCCGGCCGGACGCGCAGGCTCGGGCCGTGGCATCCGCCACGCCAAGGGAGGTTCCCCATGCCACGCGGCGACAAATCCGCCTATACCGACAAGCAGAAGCGCCAGGCCGAGCACATCGAGGAAAGCGAGCGCAAGGAAGGCCATTCGAAGGAAGACGCCGAGCGCATCGCCTGGGCCACGGTCAACAAACAGGACGGCGGTGGCAAGAAGTCCGGATCCGGGCGCAAGCACTGAAGGTTTCTTGCTCGTCATTCCCGCGAAAGCGGGAATCGCTCTTCATCCCGTTTTTCCCCACGTTGATGAAAACGCTGGGTTCCGGCTTTGGACGACCATGCGGTCGTCAGAAGCGGCGTCGGGATGGCGATTTCGGGTTCGGGCTATGCTCGCGGCTGGTCACACACGCCCGCCGCCATGCACATTGCCCGCACGACGCTGTTCGCCAGCCTGATCCTCGCCGCGCTGTTGCCCACGTTCGCCGCCGCGGACACGCCGGACAAGAAACCGTATCGCTCCGCCAAGGAAATCATCGACGCCGCGCCCGCGTCCGCATGGCGCGACCTGGATCCGGCGAACACGCTGTACATGCAGTTGCCGGGCGGGCGCGTGGTGATCGAACTCGCGCCCGGCTTCGCGCCGCGGCACGTCGCCAACATCAAGGCGCTGGCGCAGGGCGGCTTCTGGGACGGCACCAGCATCTACCGTTCGCAGGACAACTTCGTGGTGCAGTTCGGCGACGCGGACGCGGACGATCCGGCGAAGGCGAAGCACTTCCCGGCGAATGCGAAGGACAAGCTGCCCGCGGAATTCACCCGCAACAGCGAAGGCGTGGCGTTCGACAAGCTTCCCGACGTGGACGGCTGGGCGCCGCAGGTCGGTTTCGCCGATGGCTTCCCGGTCGCGCGCGATCCGAAAACCCGCACGATGTGGATGACGCATTGCTACGGCATCGTCGGCGCCGGCCGCAACAACGATCCGGCCAGCAGCACCGGCGCCGAACTCTACGTCGTCATCGGCCAGGCCCCGCGCGCGCTGGATCGCAACCTCACCCTCGTCGGCCGCGTGGTGAAGGGCATGGAACTGCTCAGCGCGATCCCGCGCGGCCCCGACCCGATGGGTTTCTACGAGAAACCCGAACAGCGCACGCCGATCGTCTCGATCAAGCTCGCCAGCGACGTGCCCGCCGCCGAACGCACCCCGCTGCAATTGCTGCGCACCGACACGCAGGCATTCCGCGACGCGACCGAAGCCCGTCGCAACCGCGTCGATGATTTCTACCAGACGCCCGCCGGCCACATCGACCTGTGCAACGTTCCGCTGCCGACGCGAGATCCGACGGTGAAATAAGGTCTGTGATTAGATGAAAGCTCCTTTAGCCGTCCTTGTGCTTGCGGCGCTCCAGATTTCCGCTTGCAGGAAGACGGAGCCTTTAGCGCCATGCGCCTCGGATTTCAATCCCGTCGAAATACCGCCGCCACCAGCTCTTCCGCCTTCTGAACGAAGGTACATCGGCAGAATCGATATCGCTTTTACGGTCGATCGGGCGGGCGAAGTTATCGACCCGAGAATCGTGTCATCCGATCTGCACTTCCAAGGGGGCAAGGCATTACCTCAATCGCAATACGACAGGGTTTTGTTGGCGTCCGTACGTGGAACCACTTTCCCAAAATCAAAACACGGTTGTACGAAGACGACATCCATTCAGATCAATTAACCAGAACCCGCATACCGAATCTTTAGGGCCAGCATTTACGCGCATAGCCCCGTAGGCTGGGTCTTCAGACGCAGGAACGTAGGGCGCAATGATCGAAGCGCATTGCGCCGCATTGATCGTCCATTCGGCGCATTACGCCTTCGGCTAATGCGCCCTACGTTCGGGCTGCCAAACCCAACCTGCAAACCCTGATGTCATCCTGAGGCGAAGCCGAAGGACCTGCTTCTGCTTTCAATTGCGAACAACAGGTCCTTCGCTACGCTCAGGATGACAGCGTGGCGGGATTTCATCACGCCGACTTCGCCTTTCGAAAGGCAACCTGCACTCCCCACACACCAAGAGGCACGAAGATGCCCCGCGTCCGACTCCGCATCACCGGCTCCGACGCCGATGCCCGCGCGATCATGAACCTGCTGCAAAGCCTCGACGGCATCGAACACGTCGAAGAAATCGCCGACATGATGCCGCACATGGACGATGCCGATTCCAGCTCCGCGGGGCTCAGCGACGACGACGGGCCCGGCGTGCACGAGGTCGAGATCCTCGCCCCGAACGAATCCACCGCGCGCAAGGTGCGCGAAGCGGCGGAGGCGTTGGCGTTCGACCTCGACGCCGCCGTGGAATTCGAGGCCGGCGACGAGGACTGACGCACCGCAAAACAAAACGCCCGCCGAAGCGGGCGTTTTGCATCGCGGCGACATCGACTCCCGTCAGAAATCCTGCGAGAAGCGGATACCGAAGGTGCGTGGCTGCGCCACCACCGTATACGGCTGCGCCCCGCAGGTCTCCACCTTGCATGCGGTGAAACGCGTTAGCTGCGCGCGCTCGTCGAACGCGTTCTTCAGGAACAAATCCACCGACCAGTTGTTGCGCCTGAAGCCGACCGACAGGTCGGTCAGTGTGTACGCCTTCAACTCGCCGTACGCCTCGTCCGCGAAATCTCGCAGGTCGACCCTGCGGCTTCCCTGGTAGACCAGCGCCGCCTGCGCGAAGCCTTCCCCGCCCCACAGGTCGGTGGTGTAGCGCGCGGTCAGGTTGCCCTTGAACCGCGCGGTCACCGGCAGGCGCGTGCCTGAAGACGCCTGCGGCCCGTCGGGGAACGCGATGCCATCCACCACGCTGCCAACCGGACAGTCGCTGATCGGCTCGTTCGTCACCGGCGAAATCGCACCGCAATAGTCCTGCGTGAGCTTGGCGTCGTAGAACGCCGCGCCGCCGGTGAAGGCGAGGTTGTAGTTCGCCGCCCAGCGAATGTCGGTCTCGATGCCGCGGATCCGCGCTTGGCCTGCATTGCGGATCTGGGTCAGGCCGTTGTCCCCGAGGTAGGAGAACTGGAAGTCCTTCCAGTCCTCCTGGAACACGGCGCCGTTCCACGCCAGCGCGTTGTCGGCCCAGGTCGTCTTCCAGCCGAACTCGTAGTTGGTCAGGAAGTCCGACTTGTACGGCGGCAGGGTGCCGTCGCGGTTGACGCCGCCGGGACGGAAGCCTTCCGACCAGGTCGCGTACACCATCTTGTTGTCGTCGATCTGCCAGCTCAGGTTGAAGCGCCCGAGCGAACCGCTTTCGTCCGTCGACTTGTCGAGGTCGACGCAAGGCGCGCCCCGGAATTGCGGGCTACCCGGGAAACACGATGCCACGCCCTTGGAACTCCAGTCCCAGTCTCCGTAGCCGAAGAAGCCGTAGAGGCTGTTGTCGGTGCGGAACCAGCGGCCGCCGACGGTGGCGGTCAGGCCGGGAACGATGTCATACGACAGTTCGCCGAACACGGCCTCGTCGTGGTCCTTGCGTCGTTGCTGCGTCAGCCAGACGGTGTCCGGCCAGCCGGGCACTTCCTGCGACGCTTGCAGGCCGTCGATCAGGTAACGCTGGAAGATGTCGTGCTGCTGCTGCTGCCAGAACACGCCGGCGACGAAGCGCAGGCGGTTTTCCTTCGGCGAGGTCAGGCGCAATTCGTGGCTGGTCTTGGTGTAACCGTCCTTGGCGTCGATGTGCTGCGCCGGCGGGATCAGGTTGCCGTCGTCGTCGTAGAAATACTCGCCGTAGCCGGCCAGCTTGTCGTACCAGTAGTAGTCGCTGTAGTCGGCCTGCGAATCCACGTCGCGCTTGAGGTGCGAATAGGCGTAGGTCAGGTCGAGGCTGCCGATCTTGCCCTGCACCGTCAGCGCCGCCTGCGTCCAGCGGTCGTCGGAGTTCTCCGGGAAATAGTGGTGCAGTTGCAGGTCGCCGACGCTCGGGTCGTAAGCTGTGCTGCCATTGGCCTTCTGCTTCTGGGCCATGATCTGCGGCGTGATCGACCAGTCGTCGTTGAAATCGATCTTCAACGCCGCGCGCGCGCCGCTGGTGTTCGCCCAGTTGTAGTCGTCGTCGACGAAGGCGGCGTTGTCCATGGTCACGCCGGAGGACGGGAACGTGCGCGTGCCATGGGTATTGTCGACGTAGCCGGCATCGCGCTTCTGCCAGCCGACCAGGCGGATCGCCGCGGCCGGGCTTAGCGGCGCGTTGACGTAGCCCTCGACCACATGGCCGATGCCGCCGCCGTCGATCGCGCTGACTTCGGTCGAATAACCGGCGGCGAAGCCGCTCGGGTCCGGCTTGTTGGTGATGATGCGCACCGTGCCGGCTTCGGAACTGGCGCCGTACAGCGTGCCCTGCGGCCCAGCCAGCGCCTCGATCCGCTCGACGTCGTAGATGTTGATGTCGAGCGAACCCTGGATCGTGGTGATCGGCTGTTCGTCGAGGTACATGCCCACGCTCGGCTGCGGACCCGAGTGGTTGCCGTCGCCGCCGCTGGCCACGCCGCGCATGTAGACCTGGGCGAAGCCGGGGCCGGAGAACACGCCGCCGCCGACCGTCCCGTAGGACAGGCTCGGGATCAGCTTCGCGTAGTCGTCGAAGTCCTGGATGTCCTGGCGCTTGATCGCGGTCTCGCCGATCGCCTGCATGCTGATCGGCACCTTCTGCATGTTCTCGCTGCGCTTCTGTGCGGTCACGGTGACCGTCTCCAGCGTCCTCCCCTGCGTCGCCCGCGCGTCCTTCTCGGTTTGCCCCGTGTCGGCGGGCGGCGGCTGCGTCGATGTTTCCTGCGCCCACGCCATCGAACCGAACGCGAGGTAGATCGCGGCGGCCAGCGGCAATCGCGCCAGCGCCGAGGGCGCCCGTCGTTGTCGCGTATTCCTGCATGTGTTCCCCATTTCCCCTCCCCTTTTCGTCGTGGATCAACCATGCGCCGGATGGCGTTTTTTACGGCGGTGCTTGCGGATAGGCATCGAGCACCGGCCCGAGCGCCGCCTCCAGCGGCTCGAGCCAGGCTTCGTAGTGGCGCCAGTGGTCGACGCCGTCGCGGTAGATCGGCTGGCGCACCTGCTCGGAACTCGCGGTGCGCACCGCGCGCGGATTCTCGAAGAAGCGCAGGCAGGCCGCGTCGAACGGCAGGCCGCAGTAATCGAGCAGCCGCCGCACCTCGGATTCGGTGTCGGCGACCATGTCTTCGTAGATCACGCGGTGCACGCGCCCGGGCAGCACGTCGTCGAAGTGCGCCATCAGTTCGACGTAGTCGCGGTAGTAGCGGCCGATGTCGTCGAGCGAATAGCTGAAGTCCTGGCCGCGGGCGAAATGCTGCTTGAACCCGGACAGGCAGCAGGCCAGCGGATGCCGCCGTGCGTCGACGATCTTCGCGTTGGGCAAGGCCAGTTGGATCAGGCCGATGTGCGCGAAGTTGTTCGGCATCTTGTCGATGAACAGCGGCGCGCCGCGCTTGCGGTGGATGCGGGTGCGCTCCAGGTACCGTTCGCCGAGCGCGCGCGCTTCGCCGTCATCGATGCCGGCGAGGATGTCGTGGTAGGACGTGGTCTGCGGCGACTCCGCGCGCCGGCGCAGGACGCGGGCCAGGGAAATGATCTCGGGCAGTTCCATCGTGCCCTCGACCGCCGGGTGGCTCGACAGGATCTGCTCGACCAGGGTGCTGCCCGCGCGCGGCATGCCGACGATGAAGACGGGATCCTGCGCATCGCAACCCCAGCCTTCGCGTGCGGCGAAGAATTCGCGGGAATAGACCCGGCGCGCGGCGCGGCCGCGTCCGGCGTTGTCGTCGGCGCTGTAGGGCACCAGCGTGCGTCGCAACGCATTGCCGTCGAGGTAATGCCGGAACGAGCGTTCGTAGTCGCCGGCGTCTTCCAGCGCCTTGCCGAGGGCGAAATCGAAATGCAGGCGCTGTTCGTCGCCGAGGTCGCCGCGCGCGAGTTGCGCCCGCATCGCGGCGATGTCGCCGGCATCGAAACGCACGGTCTTGAGGTTGGCCAGACTCCACCATGCCTCGCCGCAGGCCGGGTCGATTGCGATGGCATGGCGATAGGCGGCGATCGCGCGATCCTGGAAACCGGCGGTCTTGAGCGCGTGGCCGTTGCTCATCCACAACTGCGGATGCCGTGGATGCTGGGCCAGGATCTCCTCGTACAGCGCGATCGCCTGCGCGTAGTCGCCGATGCGGCCGAGGATGACCGCCTTGAGGTTGAGGTAGCTCGGATGCGCGGGCTCGGACGCGAGCAGGGTTTCGACCTGCTCCAGCGCCTCGGCGTGGCGGTTGCCGCGATTGAGCACCTGCGCGAGGTTCTTGCGCGCGGCGTGGAAGCCGGGCGCGAGTTCCATGCAGCGGGTCAGCAGCGCCAGCGCATCGTCGTCGCGGCCGAGGCGCGCGGAGAGTTCGGCCAGCATGCGGATCGCGGCGACGTCGTTCGGCGCCTGCTCGAGTCGAACGCGCAATTGTTCTTCCGCTTCCGGCAGCAGGTTTTCGAACAGCGCCTTCCCGATCGCCAGCAAGCGCGGATCCCTTGCCGATTGCCGCACGTGGCGCAGGTAGGCCGCATCGGCGCCAGCGGCATCGCCATTCGCGCGCAGCGCATCGGCGAGCGCGAGCCAGGCATCCGCCATCTCGGGCTGCAGCGTGGTCGCCTGCCGCAGCGCGGCGACCGCTTCGTCGAAACGCCCGAGCCTGGCCAGCGCGCCGCCGAAGTCGCGGTGCGCCTGCGCCCAGTCCGGGCAGGCGCGCGCCAGCGGCCCGAGGACGCCGACCGCGGCCTGGTCGTCGCCCTGCCGCGAATGCGCGGCCGCGAGCAATCGCAACGCGCGCGGATGGTCGCCGACCACGCGCAGGATCTCCGTGGCCTGCTGCGCGGCGAGCGCGGGATCGGAATCGAGCAGCTGGCCGGCGTGGGCGAGCGCGAGTTCGAGGCTGGTGGTGGAGGCTTCGGCGTTCACCGCGGGCACGGCCTCGCGGCGACGGCGAGGCGCCATGCTGCAACCTGGTTCGTTTGTGCCTCGCGACGCGACATCCCCTGCCCCGTTCGGCCAATCGCGTCCCTGCACAGCCGTTGGCGCAATCTAGCCGCGGCCGCCAACCGCGTCCAGCGATTCCCGTGCCACGATCAGGGCAGGGCCTCGAGCGCCGCCGCGATCGACGGTGCCAGCCGGGAAATCGCCGGATCCTGCGAAAGATCCGCGCTGGCATACGCGTCCTCGAGGAACTGCGCCAGGTCGTGCCGGCGCGCGAGCCATGCCGCATCGCCATGGCCGGCCTGCGGCGGACCGAGCCTTGCCGGCAATGCCGCGAACCACGCCTTCCACGCCGCATCGTCGATCAGGCCGCGCCGCGCCGCGTACAGCACCGGTCGCGCGAGGCGTTCGCCTTCGCCGAACACGTAGGCGTGGCCGTCCGCGGCCATGACCTGCGCGGCCACGGCCGCGAGCAGGCGTTCGAGTTGCGCGCGATCCAGCGCCGGGTCCAGCGCGAGCTGCATCGCCCAGTCCGCGCCGTGGGCCACGCCGTGGCGCCAGCCAGCGCCGCTTTCGTAGCCGCGGTAATCGCGCACGGATTCGAGGTAGGCGGATGCGCGTTCCACCATCGCCGCGCGTTCGTCGGCGCGCATCCATGGCGAAACGCGGTCGGTGCGCGCGACTTCCGACAACACCAGCGCGGCGAACGGCTTGCGGAAGCCATCCGCATCCTCGCCATCGAGGCGCGCGTACAGGCCGTCGCGGAGTTTGCGCAGTTCGTCCGGATCGAAGGCGCCGGCGCGCATCCACGTACTGAAGGCCTCGTAGGCGATGCCGTCCCGCAACGTCGGATCCGCATCGCCGAGGCAGTCGAGCAGGCCCTCGGCCAGCGCGTTGCGCGCGGTCGCATCCGGCATCGCGAATTTCTCGGCCCTGAGGGCCTGCAGCGAAGCGCGATCCTGCCCCGCCGGCGGGCAGGCGGCGAATGCGCACGATGCGAGCGTCAACCACAAGGCCGGTACCAGCCAACTGCGTGCCATGCGCTTCCCCTGGGCGGCGGCACGGCGCCGCGACGACACGCTACATCGAGGCGCCGTCGAACGGCTTGACCGAAAGCGTCGAAAGATCGACGTCGGGCAGGCAACGCACGTTCACCGCCGCCATCATCGCGCCGGTCTTGGGATGCTTGCCCTCGCTGAAGGGCGCGACGCCGCAGTTCGGGCAGAAGTGGTGCTGCAGGCGGTGGCTGTTGAAGGTGTAGGTGCCCATGTCCGCTTCCGGCGTCTTCAGCGACAGCGCCTCGCGCGGGAAGAACGCGAGCAACCCGCCGCGCCGGCGGCACAGCGAGCAGTTGCAGTCCATCGCCTCGGTGACGTCGCCTTCCAGCGTGAACGCGATCCTGCCGCAGTGGCAGCTTCCTTCGTGGGTGGGCATGCCGGGTTCCTCGATGCGTGGGAAGCCGAGCCTAAACCAATGGCCGATGCCGGTGGATGACGGTGCGGCTATGCTGGGAATTCGTTCCCGGGGAACCCGTCATGCACAAGACCCTGCTCGCCACCGCCCTGCTCGCCGCCGGCCTCGCCGCCTGCGCCAACGCTCCCGCAACCGCTGCGTCCGGCGATACGGTGCCCGCCACGGAGGCCGCCGCGATATCACCCGCCGACGCGAAGTTCGCCGACCTGTCGAAACGCTGGCTCGACGGCTGGCTGGCGTTGAACCCGGTCAACGCCACCCAGGTCGGCGACCACCGCTTCGACGACCAACTCGACCAGCTCGATGCGGCGGGCCGGCAGCGCATCGTCGATTTCAGCAAGGCGATGCTGGGCGAACTCGACGCGATCGACGTGAACGCGTTGTCGCGCGAGAACCAGGTCGATGCCGCGATCCTGCGCAACCAGTTGCAGGGCGACGTCTGGAACATCGAGACCTACCAGGGCTGGGCCTGGGATCCGCAGGTGTACAGCGGCCTCGCCGGCGGCGCGATCTACAACCTGATGGCGCGCGACTTCGCGCCGATGCCGCAGCGGCTGAAGTCCGCGACCGCGCGCATGGAGGAAATTCCCGGCCTGTTCGCGCAGATGCGCGCCAACCTCGATCCGAAGCGCGTTCCGCTGATCCACGCGCAAACCGTGGCGAAGCAGAACAACGGCGTGATCGAGCTGGTCGACCAGTTCATCACGCCGAGCGCCGGCCAGCTGCAGGGCGCCGACCGCGCGCGCCTCGATGCGGCGGTGGCGAACCTGCGCAAGGCGGTGGCCGAACAGCAGACCTGGCTGGACAAGACCCTGGTGCCGAACGCCAAGGGCGATTTCCGCATCGGCCAGGAACTGTACGACCAGAAGCTGCAGTTCGCGCTGATGTCCTCGCTGTCGCGCGCCGAGATCAAGCAGCGTGCGGAAGCCGAGATGACCCGCGTGCGCGGCGAAATGTACGACATCGCGCGGCAGGTGCTGAAGGATCGCCCGAATGCGCCGCCGACGCCGGAAAACCCGAGCGACGACCAGCGGCAGAAGGCGATCGAAGCCGCGCTCGACCTCGCCTACGCCGACAAGCCCGCGCGCGACCAAGTGGTGCCGGCGGCCAAGGCCGCGCTGGCCAAGGCCACCGATTTCGTGCGCGCGCACGACCTGGTCTCGGTGCCGAACGATCCGGTGAAGGTGATCCTGATGCCGGAATTCCAGCAGGGCGTGGCGGTGGCGTATTGCGATTCGCCCGGCCCGCTGGACAAGGGACTCGACACCTACTTCGCGATTTCGCCGATCCCGGACGACTGGACCAAGGAACAGGCCGATTCGTTCCTGCGCGAATACAACTCGCGCATGATCGAGTTGCTCGCCATCCACGAGGCGATGCCCGGGCATTACCTGGAAGGCTCGTACTCGGCGCGATTCCCGTCGACGCTGCGCGCGGTGCTGCGCTCGGGCCTGTTCGCGGAAGGCTGGGCGGTCTACACCGAGCGGATGATGACCGACGCCGGCTTCGACGGCAGCGATCCGCTGTTCAAGCTGGTGCAGCGCAAGTTCTACCTGCGCACGATCGCCAACGCGATCCTCGACCAGGGCGTGCACGTCGACGGCTGGAGCCGCGACCAGGCGATGCACCTCATGACCCACGACGCCTTCCAGCAGGAACGCGAGGCGGCGGGCAAGTGGGTGCGTGCGCAGCTCTCCAGCGCGCAGCTGCCGACCTACTTCGTCGGCGCGCAGGAGCAGTTCGACACGCGCAAGGCGGTGCAGGAAAAGCTCGGCGACAAGTTCGATCTCAAGGCCTACCACGACCGGGTGCTGTCCTACGGCGCGCCGCCGGTGCGCTTCGTGCGCGAGCTGATGCTGGACGAACCGATCCGCTGAGCGGCTCTTCCCTCTCCACTTTGCGGGAGAGGGAAAGCGCGCGCAGCGCGCAGGGAGGGGGGAACGGCAATCCCTCTCCTGCCCTGCGGGCATCACACCCCAGCCTGTCGGCTTGCATGCCGACAGGCGTTCGCAGGCTCGCAGCTACGCTGCTCGAAAACCCTGCTCACCCCACGAGGGGAGAGGAAAAAGCCAATCAAGGCGGCACCAGTTCCTCCGACGCCGCGATCAGCGCGGCCACGGCTTCTTCGGCCGGGACCGGGCGCCCGAGCAGGTAGCCCTGCGCCTGGTCGCAGCCGAGTTCGCGCAGGCATTGCAGCGTTTCCGGGTTTTCCACGCCCTCGGCCACCGCGACCGCGCCGAGCGCGTGCGCGAGTTCCACCATCGACGCGGACAACCGCGCCGAACGCGGATCGCGGGCGATGTCGGCGACGAAATCGATGTCGATCTTGAGCTCGCTGACCGGGAAGCGCTTGAGGTAGGAGAACGACGAATAGCCGGTGCCGAAATCGTCGATGGCCACGCCCACGCCCATCTCGTGCAGCGTGCGCAACGCATCGGAGATCGCCGGCACGTCCTCGGCGAAGGCGTTCTCGGTCACTTCCACCGTCAGCGCGCGCGCGGGCACGTCCCAGATCTCCAGCGCCGAGGCGATCTGGTCGAGCAGCGGCTGGTCGACGAAGGCCAGCGGCGACACGTTCACCGAGCAGGTCACGCGCGGGTGGATCGGCAGCCATTCCGCGCAATGGCGCAGCGCGGCGTTCAGGCTCCAGCGCGTGAGTTCGCCGATCAGGCCGGTCTGCTCGGCGAGGCCGATGAACTTCGCCGGCGAGACCGGGCCCAGGCGCGGGTTGTCCCAGCGCGACAGCGCCTCGAATCCGACCAGCGCGCCGGAGGCGATGTCGTGGATCGGCTGCAGGTGCAGGCGCAACTGGTTGCCGGCGATGGCCGCGTGCAGTTCGCCGTATTCGACCAGTCGGCTGCGCGCGGCGCCGGAGAACAGCGCGAAGCGCTCGCGGCCGACCGCAACCGCGGCGCAGGCCTGGTCGGCGTGCAGGCACAGGGTTTCGAACGAATCCGCGTCCGCGGGCCAGGTCGCCGTCCCGACC
>Ga0075163_10006113_pt1 | contig 15983 bp, 10 predicted proteins | sample JI1023141ADNA_FD_71478 | JGI IMG/M metagenome (GOLD analysis project Ga0075163, IMG submission 71478) | Wastewater effluent complex algal communities from Wisconsin, to seasonally profile nutrient transformation and Carbon sequestration -... | ecosystem: Engineered > WWTP > Effluent > Algae... | reverse complement strand
GATCCGCCGAACCTGGAAGACATGTACCGCGAGCACTACGCCAAGGCCTGGAATACCTGGCTTCATGAACTCAGACTCCGTCCGGTCACTCCCAAACCGGGGGCCACTTTGCGCAAAGATGCCACGGGATTGGGCGAAGTGATCGAAAAGCTCGATGCCCTGGTTCGAGATGCCCGGCCAGCTCTCCCCGAGCTGGTGCAGACCGTCGGAAAAGGCTTCGATTTGGCGGCCCATCGCGCCAAGCAAAATCGAACCAAGCGGACCTGGTATTCCGGCTGCGGCAAGTCGGTCGGCAAGTCGATTGATTGGGGTCGCGATAGCTTCGAGCAGATCAAGACGCCCGGACAGTGCAAAGGCGCGATGGAGCTGCTTGCCCCCTTGTCTCAGCTTGCTTCCAAAGAGAAGCCCCAGAATGCGGACGGAACGGAAAGTGATGACGGCGGAATCCAAGAGGACTACAAGAAGTACGTAGACGCAGTAAAGACGCTCCGGGCCACACTGTATCGCGTCGAAAAAAGTACGGAACGCACCGGCGAAGCGCTAAAGCTTGTACAAGCAACGATGGCCGGAAGCGGGGATCTGTGGACGCTCCATACTGCGCGAGACACGCTGCTTGGGAGTCTGCATGCCCGTCTGTCTAGCAGTGGTTTTGATCTGCAGGACAGTGGGCTTCAAGCCTCACTGCGGGATCTGGAAGGAATGGCTTGGCAGTCTCTCCTGCCGCTGGCAGCACGAGCGCTCAATGATCAATGGAAGAGTCAGGTACATTCTCCCTGGCTCACGCTAAAAGGGAACCAGCAGCGACAGCTTGCCACCGACGAAGAGCGCTGCAAAGGACGGACGGACTTCTTGCGCGACAAACTGACTGGATTTGTCGACAAATCGATCGCAATGTTCTTTGTGGGCAACAGCATCCTCGACTGCAATCAGAAAAAGATGTCGCCGCCGTTTGAACCCGCGCTTCCCTTCCTTGCGGGAACCTGTGGTCAGCTTCGCGATGCCCGGCGGGTTGGCGCTGAAGTGACCGACTGTCCCAAAGCACTCGGTGCGGGAGGTGGTGCGCCCAAGCGTGACATTCAGAACGTCGATGTCATTCCTCCCAAGATCTCAGGCTGTAACAAGGACGCGGACGAGGTCATATTGGATCGCGGTGACAAGGTCTTTGTGTGCCAAGTGTCGACGGGAAACTGCGCAGAGAGCAAGCTAAAAAGCTCCCAACGGGCGGTGCTCCGCGTCAAATGGAAAGAGAGTCCGAACGCCAGCGTTGTGTTGCAAACAGACTATCCCGATGACCTCTTCCAGAAGGCACAAGTTGCGGGAAGTACGCTGCGGTTTTTGGTTCCTCCAGCCTCGGCCCCTGGACGATGCGAAGGCTATGTGATTCGCTTCACGCTAGCACCCGCAGGTGGTGGTGGCGGTGCTGCGGTTCCCAAGAAAGCCGACGATCGCTGGCGAAACACGGAGCTGCCCGAAAGCTTGGTCGGCCTCCAGCGCTGAGGGTGCATGGGCCAGCCTACTTCGACGACACTGGGCGTGTTTGGCTATCTGCCAGGACATCCTGACTTCGTGCGCGTGCGGGCAGCCGGACGCGAGGTTCGTCGACTAGAAGACTGGCTCGAACGAGGCCTCCACCAAGCACGCTGGGACATGGGAGGGGGCTTTGCGGTCGCCTATCCTCGGCTCTACCACCGCTTTTTGTTCCGTCCTGACAATAGCGAACGAGCCGTGATGGGACTCCTGTGCGCATCTCAGGACTGCCATCAGCGGCCCTTCCCATTTGCGGCGTTCGATCTCGTGCAGACCTCCGATTGGGACGCTCAGGCAGCGTCTCTTATCGCACGCAATGACGGCTTCTTTACAACGATGGAAGCGCTGATTCATCAGGTGGGCAGGCTGTCTCACATCGGACAAATACACGGTCAGGTAGCGTCCACGCGGTCGCCCAGTGTTGCCGGTGAAGCAAGTTTGGCCCCAGCCCCCCGACCAGACGAGGAAGCTCGTTATGCAAACTTTTTGCAAGAAACCACCTGCGGAGACCTCGGTTCATGCGAGTCCTCGGGTCTCGCACAGCGGGCCGGACAGAACGGCTTGTCACTCTGCTGGGAGCTGATCGCGCTGCTTGGCAGCGGTGCCGATCCACGACTGCTCCGGCAGAGCATCCTGATTCCACTGGGTCGTCCGGCCTTTGCTCGGCAGCTTGAACTGCGCTTCTATATTTCGCTGTTATCGACGCTGGTGCAGCCCCATCGTGCGACCCTGACGCTGTTTTGGCAGCTTGGCGGTCCGCAGCCAGGGGTGTTGCTCGCCAGCTTTCGCGAGCCCACGGTGGACAGCTTTTCTGCTCTGTTGCGGTCCGATGGCAGTACTCGCGGAGTGTGGCAACCCGGGCGGTCCGAGCTACCCTCGCAGGCAGCGCGCTCGGGACTGACAGTTGCAACTCCGTTGCAAGAAGTCTTGGCGGTGTTGGCGATGAAACGACGAGGCGGAGATCTGAACTTCCAAGTCTCTGAACATCCAAGGTAGAACAGGTCTTCCTATATGAGACTGCACCTTCGCGTAGTGTCGGGAATCCAGATCGGCGACGAGTGTGACCTCGATCAGTCAGGCGGCCTGATTGGACGAGGCGAGCACGCACAGTTTTGCCTGCATGACAACTCGGTGTCACGCACGCACCTGGAATTGCGCTATGCGGACGGCTGGTGGGCCATCCAGCACAGCACCCGCAGTCCAACAATGGTCGACGGAGCCGTGCTGACCACGCAACCACTCCGGCTTCAGCAGCAAGGGCTCCTGCAAATCGGAAAGATTGGTCTTGAGTACTTTGCCGAAGACGCGCAGAGCGAGCCTGCTTCATCGCAGACAGTCGCGCCCCAGACCATGATCAACATCCGCAACAAACTGCCGGCGCTTCAGCAAGCAGTACTCCCGCAGATGACCCCTATGCGTGCGCCCGAGCCGCTCTCTCCGCAGAGCTCTCCGACGCTGATTTTGCGCCGTCCCTCGTCGGAAGCTGCACACACCGCCAGAACCGGTCCTGCGCTCGTGCTGGAGCACTCGGCACCGCCCACACTCATTCGCCCAGCCATTGCCATGGTTCCCCCACCGCCACAAACCGAGTCGCGGGCCATGACACCGGTCATGCCAGCGCCACAGCTTGATCACCTTCGGCAGCAAAGCGGAACTGGTGCTGCTACGGCTCCTGATGAATCGGCGCAAGTGCGCCAGGAATGCCATCAAATCCGCCAGGAACGCGATCAGCTTCGGCAGGAATGCGAGCAACTCCGCCAGGAACGCGATCGGCTTCACCAGGAACGCGATCGGCTTACCAGCGAACTACAGCGGGTGTATGCCCAGTCGAACGTGTCGCGCAATACCTCGCAGAAGGACCAGTCTCCTTCGACGCTGCCCGCCCAAGCGCTCCAGCTCCTCTTGCCGTTTTCGATAAGTCTTGAACAGGCGTCCGATGCCCTGAAAGCAGGTGATGTAGCGCACGCCCGCAACTTGATTCGAGATGCATCCTTTGGGCTCGCGGACCTGCGCGATCTGTTCGAATCATCGGGAACCTAGGTACGAGCAAACAACGCTCGGAGGGGGATCTATTGCGACTCTACGTTGCCGCCGCTCTCGCTCGATCCCGCACCGTCATCACGAATCCCAAACAGAAGACCCAACAGACACGCGGACAAAAGCAGTACCGAGATGATCACCACCTGACGACGGAACTGTTTTCGATGCTCGAGGGCGACCGGATCAGCCCCGAACGAGGCCGGAGGAATCACCGGAACCACAGGCAGTTCGGACTCACGTTGCGGCGACGGCAACACGAGCACTGGCTTCGCGGCGGAAGCGGGAGGAACAGGCGATGTCAGGTGTACAATAGCAGACTGATCCGTGGGTCGGCTGATCAGCGTCTGAACCTGACTCTGTGGCGGCGAGACATGCACCGCTTGGTTTGACGAACTGATCTGGACGGACAGCCAGGGACCGCCCTCTCCTCCGAGTTGAAACCGCATTCCAGCGTTCAGGGGAATGGCACCGCGCACCGCTCCTCCGTCCTCACGGAAGGTTCCGTTGGCACTGTTGAGATCGACCAAGTAGAGTCCGTCTTGGCGAACCTCGATGCGAGCGTGAGTACGTCCGACCAGCCGTTCACGATCCGGGTCAAACCGGACGTTGCAGATTCGCTCGCGACCTAGCAGCAGTGCCCCCGGTGCCTGGGGCAGAGGAAAGCGCTGCCCCACCAAAGAACCGCTTTCGACGACGAGAAAACCGACTGGTACCGATCCCGCCATCAGTGGAGAAAGTGTTGGTTCAGTCATCTTGACACCCTGCGAACTGGAACAAGCAAATGCTGGCCCACCAATTGCTTTGCCAATGCTGCGGAGCCTAGGTCAGCCGCTTCCCATCTGGCAAGAGGGAACAGTGCCATTCGATCGACAACCCATGCTATAGGCAGCGCTGCACAGGAAGAGAAGAGAGGACCAACCCATGCTCGATTCGCTTCTGTCTTGTCCCTTGGCAAAGGTCGGTAAGGCCGCCCAAATTGCCCCAGATCCCGTCGACACTGATCCGCTGCTACTTCAGTTTAACAGCGCTGTTGCGCCGTACAGTACCAACAAGCTGGGAGTAGACTGGCGGCTCATCGAACGAGTGGCTGCTGAGCTAGCCGCACTGCGCTGCGAGCTAAAAGTCTACGGATATTTGGCACTTTCAGTATTTCATAATGGCATCGAAGATGGTTCTTCCTACTCACAGCTTGGCGCGGTCCTGATTTCACTTGGGGACATCCTTGCGGGGGCTTCGAGTCGCTGCCTGCCAGTCAGTCTTTCCAGTCGACAAAAGCAGTTGAAGTGGCTTTCGGACGAGCTGAGCCTGCTCATCAAAGTCCATCCGCCAAAGCCTGCTCAGTACCACGAGTTTGCCGCGTGTGTGGCTGCAGCCGAACAGACCGCAGAGCTGGCAGGAGCGGCGCTGGGACTGAGCTATCCGCTGCTTCGCGAAGTCAGGGAAGCCCTGAAGGAACACCAACAAGCCATTCCGCCGCCCGCACCAACCAAAGGTCCAGAGCCAACGCCTGAGACGACTCCTGCCCCTGTAGCGGACTCGTCTCACGTCACAGAGCAGGCAGTCCCGCACTCTGTTACTTCGGCAGCGGTGCCTGCGATGCCTGCTGCAACTTCCGTGACAGCGCCAGTTGCTTTGGTGCCTCCGCCAGCACCGGTTCCTGACATAGCCGAGCTGAGCCAAGAGGCCGTCGAAGATCAGCTCTCTCTGCTGGTGGTCCGACTCGCTTCACACCTTCGTGCAGAGTCGCCCAGTAGTCCCGCACCATACTGGCTGCTGCGAGCGCTGCGCTGGGCAAATCATGATCTGCTCAAACCTGAGCGTATCGCTGAAGCGCTGGCAAACAAAGGGAAGTCCCAGATTCCGCCACCGCAAGGTCATGCTCGACTCCGGAAGGATTTCACCCAGCGGCTTGCGGAGGGTCAATATCAAGAGGTCGTTGCGGAATGCGAGGAGCTGTTCTCGATCTGTCCATTGTGGCTCGACCTGCAGCGCTTCGTCCTGACCGGACTTGAAGCAATGGGCGCAGAGCCAGCTCGACTTGCCGTGCAAAATCAGTTGAGTCTGCTGTTTCAATTGTGTCCGCAGATTACCGAGCTACGCTTTTCGGATCGTGAAGGAACCCCGTTTGCCGATGCTGAAACCGTTCGGGTGTTGCACTCAAAAAACGAACTGAGCAGTACACATGGGAATGCCGATCCGGCCAAACAGAGTCCTCCGCCACCCATTCCCGAAGAGCTTGGTGCCGGTGTCCAGTGTCTGCAAAGACTCCTAACTCAAGCAAGCTCCGGTGCCGAACGGTTCCTATTACGGCTTCGCCTGGGAGAGTTCTTACTCAAGCATGATCGTAGTGACATTGCGGTTCCACTCGTGAACTCCCTTCTGGCCGATATCGATTCCCATCGACTCTTGGACTGGCAGCCAGAGTTGGTTTCTAAGACCCTGCGACTGGCAGTACGTGCGGCCCGAGCGGCGGAACTCGATGCCGATAAGAGAAGCTCTCTGTGGCATCGCATTTGTCAGGTCGCACCGGCAGAGGCCGTTGAGCTGGGACCGGAGTTGCTTCCACCGAGCTAGCAATCGAAGCGGTAGGACCGTTTGAGAAGATAGGCTTGCAAACGTCAGACCGCTTTGCTACGCCCTTCACATTCGGCGGATATGCCGTACTTTTTCTCGGAGGCCCAAGTCACATGGCAGCAGCCCCAGGCAAAGATGGTGCAGTCGCTCCACAAGAGCGCATCAACATCAAGTACAAGACCGACTCCGGCGGAGCCGTTGAAGAAGAGGAGTTGCCGCTCCGCCTCCTGGTAACTGGTGATTTCACCGGTCGTTCCGACGCAACACCCCTCGAAGAGCGCAAGCCAATCAACATCGACAAAAACAACTTCGATGAGGTACTCAAGAGTCAGCGCATCGGCATCAAGATGCAGGTCGATAATACCCTCTCGGGAAAGGCCGGCGATCAGCTGGGCGTCGATCTGAGCTTTGCGAGCATGAATGACTTCGAGCCGGAAGCGATCGCTCAGCAGATTCCGGAGCTACGTGAACTACTGGAGTTGCGAGAAGCGCTGACGGAATTGAAGGGTCCGCTTTCCCAGAACGCAGAGTTCCGCAAGCGACTTCAAAAACTGCTCGATGATGAAAAAGAGCGAGGCAGTATCCTGGATGAGATCGGTCTGGGAATGGGATCCTCGTAATCATTGCCGAGTGTCTAGGTGCTCTACGCAAGATTCGTAGAGTTTTCGGGAATCAGCGCCTCATCCGCGCTGTTTCAGAAAGTGGAAGGAGGAGCCGTGGCACAAGAGTCTCCTGTGGCCAAATCGGCCCAGCAGCACCCCGAAGCGGAGCATGTGGCCCCCGCTGCAAGCGTGCTCGATCAGATCATTGACCAAACCCACGCCGCCAAGGTCGATGCCAGCAAGTCGCTGATGCAAAAAGGTGTTCGCGCACTGCTGCGCCAGATCTTGGCAGCGAAGGGTGATAGCAAAGCGGCAGAGGGAGCCAAGATCGATCGCTCTGCCGTTGATCGAGCCATTGCTGAGCTTGATAAAAAACTCGGTCAACAGCTCGACAGGATTCTGCACAACGAAAAGTTCCAGCAGTTCGAGTCGGGCTGGCGCGGACTCAAGTTTTTGGTAGAGAGAACAGACTTTCGCCAAAACGTCCGCATCAGCTTGCTAAACGTCAGCAAGCAGGATCTGTACGACGATTTCAAAGATGCACCGGAGTTGTTTCAATCCGGGCTCTACTTTCACGTACACAAGGCTGAGTACGGTCAGTTCGGTGGCAAGCCTTATGGTGCCATCATCGCCAACTACGACTTCGGTCCCGGTGAAACGGACGTCGAATTGTTACGCTTTGCTGGTGGTGTTGCCGCGATGGCGCACGCTCCGTTTATTGCGGCTGCGGGCGCACAGTTCTTCGGACTCGACAACTTCGAGGCTCTGCCTCGGCTCAAGGACGTCCGCAGTCAGTTTGAGAGCAAGCAGTTTATCTCGTGGCGGAGTCTCCGGGACTCTGAAGATGCACGCTACATCGGACTGACCTGTCCTCGCTTTTTGCTGCGCAGACCCTACGGTGCAGAAAATCCGGTCAAGTCGTTCAACTACTCCGAAGAGAGCCAGAAGCACAACGACTTCCTCTGGGGAAACACCGCGTTCGCTTTTGCAACGCGACTCACCGAGAGCTTTGCCAAGTACCGCTGGTGTCCGAACATCATTGGTCCGCAAGGTGGCGGTACCGTCGAGCAGCTGCCAGTGCACTTATACAAATCGGATGGCGATCTGGTGCAGAAGATCCCAACCGAAGTACTCATTCCTGAAGTCCTGGAATACGATCTATCGGAAGAGGGTTTTATCGCGCTGACGATGAGAAAGGACAGCGACAACGCATGCTTCTTCTCCGCCAACTCGATTCAAAAGCCCAAGACGTTTGGACAGAGTCCTGAAGGAAAGGCTGCGGAAACGAACGCTCGACTCGGCGCACAACTTCCGTACATGTTCATCATCTCGCGACTTGCGCACTACATCAAAGTGCTCCAGCGCGAGGCGCTCGGCACGGACAAAGAGAAAAAGGATCTCCAGAACGATCTGGACAAGTGGATCCGTCAATACGTGACCGAGGATGACAATCCGATGCCCGGCATCCGCGCTCAGCGTCCGCTGCGAATGGCTGAGATCAAAGTGGAGGATGTCGCTGGTCGCCCCGGTTGGTACTCGGTCGGTCTAAAGGTACGGCCGCACTTTAAGTACATGGGGGCATCGTTCACTCTGTCGCTGGTGGGTCAGCAGGGCCCCCCAGGCAAGTAGTTTTGTCATCGCGGAGAAGATCACTCTCCGCGTTTTTTTCATCACCCGAGTCCGACCATAAGGAGACGCGACCATGGCACTGCAAGCGCATATGACCATCGAGGGAACCGAGCAAGGCAAGATCGAAGGCGACTGCCCGATGAAGGGACGCGAGGGGACGATCGAGGTCCAGCAGTTTGACCACGAAGTCTATATGCCTCACGACAACAACAACGGACTGCCGACTGGGAATGCCGTTCACAAAGCACTGGTAATCTGCAAAGAGTTCGACAAAGCGACTCCCAAGCTCTACAAGGCGCTAACTCGAGGCGAGCGACTCAAGAATGTCGAGATCAAGTGGTACCGCATCAAGCCTGATGGCAAACAGGAACACTACTTCACGCACAAGATGGAGGACGCGATCATCGTCTCCATCAAGCCGTACATGAAGAATCGCCTCGACCGTGACAAGGAAGACTATAAGCACATGGAAGAGGTCAGCTTCACCTATCGCAAGATGACCTGGAACTTCGAGCCCGGTGGCATCGGTGCGGAGGCCGACTGGCGCGAACCGCCGGTCTAGATGAAGGGTAGATTCCTCGCGGCAACCGTTTACGCAGATGGGTCGCCGCTAGTTTGTCAGTAGACTCTGATGGGGGGGGAATTCCCATTCTTGTACCGATGCGGGGAGAGAGAAGGAATCCATGCCGAATCTTGATCTCAGCCAGGCAGAGTTTCTATTTCACAGCGATGCACTGGCTGACGCGACTCTGTTCGTCCATCAGTTTTCGGGCAGCGAGTCGCTGAGCCACCCTTTTGAGTTTCAGGTTGATCTCGTTTGTGACGATCCCAATCTTGATCTCGAAGCGCCCATCGGTCAGGCGGCTTGCCTTACCCTGCGCGGACGAACCTTTGATGGTGGACGCTACCACCGCTACGTTCACGGCATCATTGAACGGTTCGTCCAGCTCGGTGCCGGTACCCGCCAGAGCCGCTATCAAGCGACGCTGGTGCCGACCATCAAACAGCTGGCATTTACTCGCAACTCGCGAATTTTTCAGAAACTGAGTAGCCCTGATGTGACCAAGCAGGTGCTCTCTGAAGATAGGATTCCCAGCGACTGGGTGAGCAAGCTCCTTCACGGTAGCTACGGCTCTCGCGATTACTGCGTTCAGTATCAGGAAAGCGATCTCAATCTGATCCAGCGACTCTGGGAAGAAGACGGCATCTTCTACTTTTTCGAGCACGAACGCGACAAAGACAAGCTGGTTCTCGGAGACGGTGGGCATGCCTTTTCAACTCTCCCGGTGTATGAGGAGCTGCGCCTCCGCGATAAGCCACACTTGTATGAGGAGTGTCTGTTCGAGTTCCGCGCAGAAAGTGTAATGCGCCCTGGTGGCACTGTCCTGCGAGACTTCAAATTCAAGCATCCCACGCTGGAAATGGAGGCCACTGCGGAAGCCAGCAAGTTCGCCAATTTCAAAATGTACTATTTCCCTGGGGAGTATGTCGATCCCCAGCTCGGCAGACAAATCGCTCAGCTACGCTTGGAAGAGCTGCAGTGTCAAAAGAGCTTCTTCATCGGAACCAGCTCCGTCCGCGCCATGCTCCCTGGACACAAGTTCACACTCTGTGGCCACCGACGGGATGACTGCAATCAGGAATATCTGATCATCTCTGTCGAACATCGGGGTACGCAGCCGACGGCACTTGGAGAAGAGGGGACGAACCAACAGGAAGCGGCGTACCAGAACCGAGTGACCTGCATTCCCACCAAGGTTCCGTTCCGCCCAGCGCGTACCACAGAAAGACCTGCGATCTCGGGCGTACAAACAGCCGTAGTCGTCGGTCCTCCCGGCGAGGAAATTCACTGCGATGATCATGGCCGCATCAAGGTCAAGTTCCACTGGGACAGAGCCCCCGGCCGCGATGACAACAGTTCCTGCTGGATTCGCGTGAGTCAGCCCTGGGGAGGCGCTGGTCAAGGTGGTATGTTCATTCCACGAGTGGGCCAAGAGGTCGTCGTTCAGTTTCTCGAAGGTGACCCCGATCGGCCACTCATCGTTGGCCGAGTCTACAACGGTGAAAATCCGGTTCCGCACGGACTCCCTGCTGCCAAAAACATCAGCACGATTCGTTCGGCCAGTACGCCCGGTGGCGGCGGCTACAACGAGATCAAGTTCGACGACAGCAAAGGCAAGGAGGAAGTCTTCGTTCACGCGCAGTTCGACATGAACGAAGTCGTCGAGCACAACCACAGCACCACCGTTCTCGCCAACCAGACCAATACGGTGACGGTCGACCAGACCAACACCGTGAACGGCAACCAAACCGAAACCGTCAAAAAGAACCAATCGGTGACGGTCACACAAGGGGATCAGTCGATCACGGTTCAGACTGGAAATCGCACCCTTACCGTCAAGCAAAACCTGACAGAGACCGTGCAAAGCGGCGATCACACGGCCACGATTCAAAGTGGGAGCAGCTCGCTCACCGTGAAGCAGGACCGCAACGTAACCGTGCAGAGCGGCAGTCACAATGTCACGGTGCAGACTGGCGACAGCAGTCATTCTGTACACACCGGTCATCACCATGTCCTGGTGTGTACAGGCAACAGCACGCATACGGTGAACACCGGAAATCACTCGACCGATGTACTCACTGGGCATCATTCGGTCACCGTGAACGCCGGAAACAGTGGCGTGAATGTGCTCACGGGGACTCACTCAACGACGGCCTTGCAAACCGTTTCGATCGCATCACAGGCCGCAGACCTCCAGCTAGTCGCGGCCGTAAACTGGAGTGGACATGGTGATGTCGCGGCCACGCTGACAGCCCCAGAGATCCAAATTTTGGCGACCAAAAAGATCGTCATCGGCGTGGGCCCGAGTTCGATCACGATCGAGCCCAGCGGTATCTCGATCACCGGTCCGCAGGTGACGAGCAGTGCCATTGGTGTTCACACCATCAGTGGCGCACTCATCAAGATCAACTAGGGTCCATGCAACAATTACTCCTGCGTCTTCGAGACGAACTCATCCGCTTTGTTGCGCAGCGTGAGGCCGCGCTCCTGGCAGTGGATTGCCGGGACGAGGATGTGCCGTTCGTCATGAAGACGATGAGCGACTTGGATCGTGAAGATGAAAGCAATCTGTATCTGCTCGCCCTTCATGACTTCTTCTCGGCAGCAACCTACGTGGACGGAGTGGTCCACAGTGTGAACACGGAAATGTCGGCCATCGCCGAAGCTCTCGCAACAGAAGGATTGGCGGGACTGGCTCCGCTGCCCGCTCGAGTGACCGATCCGGCAATTCCCCCGGCGCATCGCTTGATCGAACTGTTCGAGCATGTCCGAAGCTGGATTCCGAGCGGAGCACTTCATCGGGTGATCTGGTGCCTGCTGCCAGGCCAAATCGCAGATGCTGCACGGCACGCAAAGCTGCTGCAAGACCTGCTGGGCCACGAAAATCAAATGGAACCTTGGATGCGTGCCACCCGCGTTGTGGCGCGAGTTCCTGGTGGTTCATCGCAGCTTGGGTCGTCCTTTCGGTACGTTCGTCGATTCCGTACCGACTTCAGTCCAGCCGCGATCGAATCGGCTCTCCTTGTGGAAGCGGAAGACGAAAACCTAACCGTCAGCAAGCGTGCACAAGCGCTGCTCACGCTCGCTCAACTCGACAGCGCCCACGGTCGAGCAGACGATGCACGTCGTCGATTTGGCCAAGTACTCCGGCATGCAGAAGAGTCCCAAAATTCGACGATGGCAGCACTCGCACTCTGCGGGCTGGGAGAACTAGCACACCGTCGAAGAGAACTCTCGATTGCCCGCAAGTGGTATGAATGCGCGGTGGAGCCCGTCTGCGCTACCAAAGCTCCCGTGTTGCTCGCTATGTTGAGTCGCAATCTGGGCGATTTGTCATTTCTAGAAGCTCGATTCACAGAGGCTGAAACTCACTATCAGGCATGGCAACAGCTCGCGACGCACCTCTTAGATGCGGAGGGTCGATTGCAAGCCTTGCAAAAGCTGGCGCTGTGTCAGCTTCGCCAGGCCCGCATGCAGGATGCACGGCAGAGTCTGGAGACGGCTGCAACACTTGGCCGCAGCTTAGACTTGAATGGACTTCATCGCTATACGCTGGAGGAACTGCTGCGACTGTACGAAGCGCAAGGCGAAGTCCTGCTGCATCGACAGGTTGGCGATGAACTGAGGGCACTGCCCGTTGAGGAGTCCGCACATGTCGGCTGATGATCCCTACGCGCCTCCCGAGCCCCCCCACAACGCGCTTCACACCTTGAGCGAGACGATCGGCACAGTGCTGAGCTTGCCGAGCAAGCCCGTTGAAATGCTCAACGAGGGATTTGCCAAAGCGACCAATTTCATCGCGCAAGCCCTGCCCTCGTTCCCGGCGGCTACGCTCGGTTCGCTGGCTGTAGGAATGCCACACGCGCACCCTTCACATCCGCCCTTTGTGCCACTGCCTCCGGTCGGGATGGTGATGTTTGGGACCAGTATGCAGGTGCTCATCTCAGGGCTCCCGGCGGCACGTTCGGGTGACATTGGAATCAGTCCGACCTGCTGCGGAATCACCCCCTTTTTTGAGGTCTTTACGGGCTCCTCCAAGGTGTTTATTGGCGGAGACCGTGCGGCTCGAATGTTTGATATCACGATGCACTGCAAGCCGGTGCCTCCGGCGGGTGCCGCAAAACGAGGACTGCGTGCAGCGCTTGCTACGGCGATGACAGTGGCAGGACAGGTCGCTCAAGCAAGTGCGATTGCCGGAGATGTTGTCGAAGCCGCTGAAGCGGATAGCAGTGCCATGTCGGCGGCGCTCGGAATGCGAGCAGGAATGGCAGCGGCCCAAATGGCTGCCGATGCCATCGCAATCGCCATGGGAGCACTCATGGGCAAAGATCCTGCGGTTCCGCCCGGCAGTATCGGAGCGATCATGCTTGGCGTGCCCAATGTCTTGATTGGTGGCTTCCCGATGCCAAGCTGGATGGCTGTTGCGCAAGGTCTGATGAAGCTCGTCAAGGGACTCAAGAAAAAGAAGAAGCCCTCACCGGAGGGGAAGAGCAGTTGCGGCTGTCCAAAGAGCGGAAAGTAATCGCGCATGTGGTGCGATGGAGTTTGGGTACGGCAAACCAATCCTGCGGGCCGATTCCCCGTGCAGTGACGGAGTGACCGATGTCTGTAGCGGAAAAAAAAGAACAGCCGGCGAAGGTTAGTGGCAAGGTGTCGGTTGGGCATCCAGTGGATGTTGCAACGGGAACGCTCACGCATGACTTCGCGGATCATGTTCTACCGGGCCGGATGCCGCTCATCTTCGCACGTCGCTACAGCAGCATGATGCCACTGCATGGAGACAGCGTCTTTGGAGCAGGCTGGTCTTCGCCGTTCCAGATGTACCTCCGTCGGGATCTCGATGGCTACCATTTGCTCGCGGAAGATGGCGAGACGGTGATTCCGTTCGATGATACCGCTGGCGTCATCGAACGAGGAGGAACGGTTCGCAACCTGGGAATGTTCCACGAGCTGCGTCGCGATGACAAACAGTTCATCGTGACGCGATGGAACAGTGACACACGAGAGGTCATTCAATACCTGTTTCCCAGAATGCCGGTTCAACCCGATATATTAGGCATTCATAGTGATTCATATTGGCCCCTCGGAAGTCGGCGAGACCTTGCGGGCCAGGGAATTGATATCGAGCGCGACCGCAACGGAAGAATTCTCACGCTATTGCAGCGACGAGAGGGACGAGGACTGCGCTTGGTGTATGGCGAGTCGACGCACCTCACAGAGGTATATCTGCTCGGGGGCGTGAAAGAACGGCTGCTGCTGCGCTACGCGTATGATCCGGCGGGTCGGTTGTGTGAAATGACCGATGCACTGGGACAGCGCTGCTCCTACGTGTACGACGACCAAGGCCGGATGATTCGCGAGGTCAACCTCGCTGGCATGGTCTACCACTTCCGCCATGACAAGCAGGGCCGCTGTATCGAGACGACGGGCCTGGATGGATACGGGCGCAGCACCCTGCAAATCGAAGAGCGAGCCCGCATCACTCAGGTGTTCGACGCGCTCGATCAAGTCACGCTCTACAAGTGGAATGAAAACGGCCAAGTGGAGCAGCAGATTTCGCCACTTGGTCAGATTACGACCACCACCTATGACGACGAGGGTCGAATCGTCAGTAGGACCACGCCTGATTCCGCGACGACCCAATTTGAATACGATGAGCATGGCGATCGAATCAAAGTCCTCGCGCCAAACGGAGCCATCACTTCCTATGAATACGATGGCAGTCATCAGGTCCTAGCGGTCACCGACCCGACAAGTCGCAAATGGCAGCGCCAGTACAACGCAGCGGGACAGGTCGCCTCGGTTGAAAATCCGCTCGGGCAAACGCTCTGCTATGACTACGATCACCGTGGGGATTTGCTGCAAGTCTATGACTCTGCTCGGCGAACGCGTTGCTATCAGTGGGATCAGCGAGGACTGCTGTTACGTAGCATTGATCCGCTCGGTCACAGCACCCAGTACGAATACGATGAGGAAGGCAGCCTGGTTGCAGTCATCGATCCACGCGGTCACCGCACCGAGCTGTTCCATGATGCGCTTGGCAGAGTTCGCGAGGTCCGTCTGCCCGACGGTGCACGAAGGCGGTTTGCGCGAGATGCGTACGATCAAATCACTCAGTATGTGGATGAAGTAGGAGCCGTCACCCAGCGACGATATGCGGCGTGTGGACTCTTGGTTGAAGAAGTCCGCCCCCATGGTGGCCGCATTCAGCTCGAGTGGGGAAACATTCCGGGTCAGCTCCTGGCGGTGCGCAATGAACTCGGAGAGCGGCACACCTTCGAGTACGACGCGGACGGAAGAATGCTGCGGCAGACAAGCTTTGCGGGTCATGCCACGCAGTACGAATACGACCAGGCAGACAAGGTCCGCCAGATTCGTGACCCGCTCGGACAGCTCACTCGCTTCGAGCGCAATCCACTCGGTGCCGTGACTCGGGTGATTCCGTCTCATGGTCGGCCGAGTTCCTACGAGTATGATCCGCGTGGTCTGCTCATCAAGGCAGACAACGGCGTCTGTCCGATCGAACGTGAATACGACGAGCTGGGCCGACTTGTGCGGGAGCGCCAAGGTGCGCATGTGGTCGAGAGTGAATATGATGCAGCAGGGAATCGCTTTCGCCGTCGCAGCTCGCTCGATCACGACACTCTGTTTGAGTGGGATGCGGGTAGCCAACTGGCGATCCTGTGGCAAGACGACTTGGCCCCGATCCGGTTCGAGTACGATCCCGCCGGAAACGAAATCAGCCGGTCCATCCGCGACGGAGTTCGCATCAGCCACGACTACGACAGTCGGGGTCGCCGCAGCCAGCAGCAGATACATCACGGAAGCCGACGCATGGGCCATGTCAGTGTCGGTGAAGATGTGCTGCACTTTCGCAAATACAACTACGACGCAGCCAGCAACCTGACCGAGATATTCGACGATCAAAACGGGACCACTCGCTACGGCTACGACGCTGCTGGGCGGATTACCTCGGCTCGACTTGGTGACGGATTTTCCGAGAGATTTACCTACGACCCAGCGGACAACATCCGCCAGATCGAGAGCCA
>Ga0075163_10006112_pt1 | contig 15983 bp, 10 predicted proteins | sample JI1023141ADNA_FD_71478 | JGI IMG/M metagenome (GOLD analysis project Ga0075163, IMG submission 71478) | Wastewater effluent complex algal communities from Wisconsin, to seasonally profile nutrient transformation and Carbon sequestration -... | ecosystem: Engineered > WWTP > Effluent > Algae... | reverse complement strand
GGGCAGGCGCGTCTGGAGTGCCTCGCCTTGCAACTGCTTGATCTCGCAGCCGATTTGCGTCGGGTGCAGCACGCGTTGTTCAACCTGGGCTCGCTCTTGGCCACCCTCCCCGAAGACCTCCACCCGCGCCAGCCGCGCGTGGAGCAGGGCGATGTGGATCGGCTGGAGCGCAGCATCGACGCCGCCAACGCGGATCTGCCGGTCCTGCGCAGCTTTGTGCTGCCCGGCGGCAACCGCGCCAATGTGGCGCTGCACCTCGCGCGCACCGTCTGCCGCCGCGCCGAGCGACTGGCCGTGCGGTTGGCCGAGGACGAGCCCGTAGACGCCCAGGTGGTGCCCTACCTCAACCGCCTGAGCGACGCGCTCTTTGTGTGGAGCCGCGCGGCAGCGGTGCTGGCCGGGGACGAAGAAGTCCTCTGGTCGCCCAACGAAGGCTGAGGCGCCGGCCCCGGTCGTCGTGCCGACGGCAAGGGGCTCTGCCCCACCTCCGGTCTGCTCAGCTCAACGTATTGATCTTGTTCAGGATTGCCCGCGCTCGTTCGGAGCACTTCGGGCGCTGGACCCACCGCGCTAGCGCGTAGCCGTTCCCTCCAAGAAGCGATAGCGCTCCGTGAAGCCGAACTTGCGGTAGCAGGCGATGGCAGCGGTGTTGTCCACGGCCACGTTGAGGCCCACGTGGCCTACCTGCGCAAACAAGCGATCGAGCAGGTGGCGGACGCACCGGGTGGCCAGACCCAGGCCGCGGTGGTCGGAGTGGGTGACGATGTTGCCGATGGCCGCCACGTCGTAGTGCTTGCTGAACACGTGCACGCCGGCCAGGCTCAGCAGCTCGCCGCCCTCTTTGATGCCGCAGTACAGGCCCGTCTCCAGCTGGGCGGGATCGAAGAAGTTGTCGGGATAGTGCTGATAGATCGACATGATGGCGGCGGTGTCGCGGTGGCCGATGGTCTCGACGCCGGCATCGGAGCCGCTGGGGGTGTACTCCGCCCGGGTCAGGCCCATCCGCATCACGGTGGCGGGCTCGGCGAACGTGAACTGGCTCTCGATGGCGCTGCGGTGGTGCGCCCGGATCTGGGCGTGGAGCGTGCGCGGCAACCGGTCGGCCACGGCGTGAAACAGCGCCTCCACATCGTCCGCATCCGCGCCCGAGGTCAGCACCGCCGGCACGCGGAGGCCCTGGTACAACAGCAGGACGGCGCTGAGCGCGGTGGTCGGATCCTTGGCCGAACCGGGCAGCGCGTACCACGCGCAGTGCTCGGCATAGGCGGGATCCAGATCACCCAGCATGTAGGCGCGCTCCACCGGCTTCTGGCGCAGGTAGGCGGGCAGGCGGGGGTCGGTGCTCTCCAGGTCGATGACCTCGCCAGCACGTGCGCGGACTTGGGGCGAGGCCACGCGCTGGGGTCGGATGGACTCCGGCTCCCGGCGCGTGCCGGCATGCATCGTGACGTTGACGGGGAGCGGCTCGGGCACCACCACGGGCGGTTCGGTGGGCGCCGGCGGCGGGGTGGGCACCTTGGGCACCACCTTCACCGGGCGCTGCCAACTGCCCGTGCGGCCGCCCTCCTTCTGGTAGAGGGTGATGCCGCCGATTTCCATCTCGCGATCGGTGGACTTGAGCATGTCGTAGAGCGTCAGCGCCGCGACGGAGACCGCCGTGAGCGCCTCCATCTCCACGCCGGTGCGGTCCTGCGCCTCGATCGTGGCCTGGATGAGCACCCGCTGCTCGACCGGCTGCACCACCAAGTCCACCTGAATACCCGAGAGGGCGATGGGGTGGCACAGCGGCAACAACTCAGCGGTCCGCTTGGCGGCCATGATGGCCGCCACCCGCGCCACCGCCAGGGCATCACCCTTCTGGACCGCGCCACGGGCCAGCAGGTCGATGGCCTCGGACGACATTCGAATCTGGCCGCGGGCCACCGCCTTGCGGGGCGTGCGCTCCTTCTGGCCCACGTCGATCATGTGGGCCTGGCCGCGCTCGTCGAGGTGGGGCAGCTCGCTCATGACGTCTCCAGCGATTCGGTGGGCGCGGTCTAGTCTGGGAGAGGGGCACCCGTCAACACCCGGGCTGCCGTCGCCCGCCGCGATGCATGTTGACCGGCGGCCAACCCTACGGGCAGGCTGCGTTGTTCCCCGATGAGGATGCCTTGCGAGACCTCTGGCTTCGGATCTTGACGCTTTGGTACCGGCTGACCGGCTCCACCCCCACCCAGGCGGACTGGCGCGCGCGCCAGGCCACCCAGGCGCCCAAGCGGGCGAGCAGCGCTGCGCGGGTGCACCTGGAGCGGGCCAAGGACGCCCGATTCACCTGTGTTTGCGGGGCTTTGGTGGTGCGGGGTGACCGCACCTGCTCCACCTGTGGGCGCCGCCAAATCATCCCGTTTGCCCTGCGCCGGTTGGCTCGGACACTCGGCGTCTCCGACGAGTCCCCTGGGGTGCCCGGCACCATCTTCGCGCTGCTGACGATGGTGGTGGGCTACCTGGTGCAGGTGCGCTACGGCCCGGGCGACTTCTTCGATCCCACGGTGAACAACATCGAGTTGCTGGAGCTGGGGGGCAGCTACGCCAGCTTCACGCTCGGGCCGCAGCCGTGGCGCGCGGTGACCTACACGATGCTGCACGGCGGCATCATGCACATCGCCTTCAACGCCATGGCGCTCTACACGGTGGGCCCGTTGGTGGAGCGCCGCTTTGGCAGCTCCCGGTTTCTGCTCGGCTGGCTGGTGGGCGCCATCGCGGGCGCCCTGGGCGCCGCCTGGTTCACCCCCCAGGCCCCACTGCTCGGCGCTTCCGGCGCGGTCTCTGGGTTGATCGGCATGGCCATGCTCCAGGGGCACCGCGAGCAGACCTCGGGCGGACGCGCGCTGCGCAACACCATGATCCGGTGGATGGTGCTGACCACAATTTTTGGCGCGATGATGGGGGGCGTGTCCCACTCGGCCCACTTCGGTGGCCTGGCGGGCGGCGCCCTGGTGGGTCTGGCGTTGCCGCCCGCCGACCGCAACCCCCGTCGCCGTCGCCTCACCGCTGGCATCGGCCTGGTGGCCATCGCCGCGTATGTCTTCACCTTTTATGGATTCGCGCGGTGGTTCTTCTACCGCGACATCCCACAAAGCGCCTCCCTCCCGGTCCAGGCGGACCTCTATCGCCTGACCGTCTTCAGCCACGGGGAGGCGGTCGCCTTCGGCACCGAGGCCGAGGCCCTGCTCCGGGAGGTGCGCACCACGCGTTTGCTGAATGGGCGGCAAGCGGCGGCCCTGCGCGGGCGCGGCGAGGCGCTCACCCAGGGGTGGCCGGTGGCCCAAGCGGGGGTCTTCCTGCACGCGATGGAAGTGGCGCTGGCCGGTGCCCTGGTGGCGAGCCACCCGATGCCCGAGGACTCCGAGCTGGCCCCTTGAGGCTCAGCCTGGCCCCTTGAGGCTCAGCCTTTTCGGTCCACCATGGCCCGCCGGAAGGCGTGGCCCAGCTCCAGGCGCTCTTGCTCGGCGATGCGCTCGATGCGGCGCAGCCGGTCGGCTTGCTGCTCCAGCGTCCACCGGCGCGCCTCCACCCGATTGACACGCTCCAACTCCACGGCCAGCGCGCTGCGGCGCAGCTCGCAGAGCTGCAGCTCCAGGTCAGCCGCCGCCCGGAGGATGCGCAGCCGGTCCTCACTGGCGGCCTGCAGCACCTCCAGCACCTCCTGCCGCCGCGTCAGCACCTCTTCGAGGTCATCGAGGTGGGTGGTGAGGGCCTGCCGGAAGAGGCCGCGGAAGTCCACCAGCGCCGTCGGTGCCTCGGCGGCGGCCTGGAGGGTGCGCTGCCGGGCCTCGATTTCCTCATGAATTCGGGCACATTCGAGGTCGAGGGCCTGGGTGCGCTTCTGGTGGCGGTGGGCGTCGGAGGCCGCTTCCTCAACCGCGGCCTGCAGGCGCTCGCGCTCGGCCTCCAACGCCGAGATGGCCCGCTCCAGGGGGTGCAGGCGCTCCTCAATGTGGTGCGAGAGGGCGGTCACCTCGGCCTGGGCCTGGGCCACGGCCAACGCCACGGCCTGCCGCTCGGCCTCCAGCGCCTCCAAACGGCCACGGCGGGCTGCGAGCTCGGGTGGCATGCCCGCGGGCCACAGGCGGCCGTGCTGCGCGTCCAGGCGCTGGGTGAAGTCGGGGGCCGTGGGGCTGCCCAGCAGGGGCGTCCAGGAGGCGGCGGTGGCGGCCTCCAGGCGGCTGTGCTCGCCCTCCTCCAACGTCACCCGCATGGCGAGGCGCTCCAGCCCTTCCGCCAGCGCCTCGACGTCGGGATAGCGGTCGGCCGGCACCTTCTCCAGGCAGCGCAGAATCAGGTGATCGAGGGCCTCGGGCACCAGCGGCCGCCGCTCGCGCACGGGCCGCGGCTGGGTGGTGAGGTGCATGGCCATACACGACACCGGGTTGGCGTGCTGGAAGGGCGGCTCGCCCACCAACATTTCGTACAGCAGAATGCCGAGCTGGTAGATGTCGCTGCGGGCGTCGATGGCGTCGCCCGTCACCTGCTCCGGGCTCATGTACTGGGGGGTGCCGAGGGTCATGCCCTTGGCCGTCGCCGCCAGTCGAGCGGGGTCATCACGACCGAGCTTGGCGATGCCAAAGTCCAACAATTTCACGAAGTCGCGGTGGCGCTGGCCCTCGGCCAGCACGATGTTGCCGGGCTTCACATCGCGGTGAAAGACGTCGCGCGCATGGGCGGCGGCGAGGCCCGCGCAGACCTGCCGCGCAATGAACACCGCGCGCTGTGGCTCGAGGTACTGCTCGCGCTCCAGCACCTCGGCGAGGCTCTCGCCCTCCAGCAACTCCATGACCACAAAGCCGATATTCTCATCGGCCGTGCCGTGCTCGATGACCCGCACGATGTGCTCGTGCATCAAGCCGGTGACGATGCGGCCTTCTTGGAGGATGCGCGCCAGCGGGTCGCCGCGGTCGCGCAAGTCGGCCGCCAGCACCTTGATGGCCACGTGGTCGCCGGAGCCGCGGTGCACGGCCTCAAACACCGAGGCCATGCCCCCGGTGGCGATGCGGCGCTTGATGAGGTACTCCCCGAGGCGGGAGCCGACGAGGCTGTCCATGTCGCGTACGGTAGCCGCGTGCGCGAAGGAGGGGAAGACGTGGGCGGTGGAGACAACCGGGGGGCAGCGACCGCGGGCGGCGGCGACATCACGTTTCGGGGCGCTGAGCTGGTCCTGCCCGATGGGGTGGTGGTTGGCGATCTCAGCATTCGGGGAGGCCGCATCGCCGAAGTGGGCGTGGTGCGCCACCCCGTGGGCGAAGAGGTGGACGCCCGTGGCCTGACGCTCCTGCCCGGGGTCATCGATCCCCAGGTGCACTTCCGGGAGCCGGGCCGCACGCACAAAGAGGATCTGGGCTCTGGCAGCCGGGCCGCGGCGGCGGGTGGGGTGACCGCCTTTCTGGAGATGCCCAACACTGATCCACCCACCACCACGCCCGCGCTTTTGGCAGAGAAATGGGCGCTTGGGGCCGCCAAGTGCGCGTCTCACTTCGGCTTTTTCTTCGGGGCCACCCCCGACAATGCGGCCACCGTCGCCCAGCTCGATCCGCACAGTGTGCCCGGCCTCAAGATCTTCATGGGCAGCTCCACGGGCAGTCTCTTGGTCAACGAGCAGAGCGCGCTGGAGGCCCACTTCACGGCGGCGCGGGTGCCCATCGCCGTGCATGCGGAGGACGAAGACCGCCTGCGGGCGCGCATGGCGATGTACGCCGGCCAGCGCGACGTGGCGCTCCACCCCATCATCCGCGATGAGCAGGCGGCCGTCCTGGCCAGTCGCCGCGCCGTGGACCTGGCGCAGCGTCACCAAAAGCGCTTGCATATCCTGCACTTGAGCACGGCCGAAGAAGTGGAGCTGCTGCGCAGCCTGCCCGACGACGGGCTCGTGACCACCGAGACGTTGCCGCAATACCTCTGGCTGGATGCGACCGCCTACGGCACGCTGGGCACCCGCCTGCAGATGAACCCGCCGGTGCGCGATGTGCGCCACCAGGCGGCGCTGTGGGCCGGCCTGCTCGACGGCACCATCGCCTGCATCGCCACCGACCACGCGCCCCATACCCTGGCCGAGAAGGCGCTGCCCTTCGGCGAGGCCCCGAGCGGGATGCCCGGGGTTGAGCAGAGCCTGCCGCTGATGCTGCATGGGGTGCACACCGGTCGCTGCAGCCTGCGCCACGTGGTGCAGTGGATGTGCGCGGGGCCGGCGGACTGCTACGGCCTCACCACCAAAGGTCGCCTGCAAGTGGGCCTGGATGGCGATCTGGTGCTGGTAGACCGACGCCAGTCACGGGTGGTGCGCGACGACGAGCAGTTCACGCGGGTGGGGTGGTCCCCCTTTGAGGGTTGGCGGCTCTTCGGGGTGCCGGTGATGACCGTGCTGATGGGCCAGCCCGTGTTCCGCGAGGGCGTGATTGTGGAGGGCGTGCGGGGCCAGCAGCTGACCTTCAACCACGCCCCGCGGGTGCACCGGCGGGTACCCCTTTAGCCTTCAGCCGCGCTCACCGAAGATCGCCGTGCCCACCCGCACCAGGGTGGCGCCCTCGGCGATGGCCTCCCGAAAGTCGCCCGACATGCCCATGGAGAGCTCAGGCAGCGGCAGGGCAGGGGTGGCGCAGGCATCCCGCAGGCGCCGCAGCGCCGCAAACCGGAGGCGGGCCTCGGCGGGTGGCTCGGGCGGGGGAATCGCCATCAAGCCGTCCAGTGCCAGCCCAGGGATCTCTTTGATCTCATTGAGGATCTGGGGCAGGTCGGCGGGGCTGACGCCCGATTTCGTGGCCTCGCCGGCCAGGTCCACCTGCACCAACACGGGCAGCACTCGACCGGCCTCAGCGGCGGCGCGGCCCAGCGCTTCCGCCAACCGAACCGAGTCGACGGCGTGCACCCGCGCCGCATGTTGGGCCACGAGTGGCGCCTTGTTGCGTTGCAGGTGGCCGATGAAGTGCCACTGCGGCCCAGCGCGGAGGGCCAGACGCTTGCCCTCCCACTCCTGGACGTAGTTCTCGCCCAGGGTCGTGAGGCCCAGGCGCAGGGCCTCCGCCAGCTTCGGCGCTGACTGGCCCTTGCTCACGCCGACCAGCGTCACGGCGGCGGGGCTGCGGCCCGCCCCCACGGCGGCACCGGCCACCGCCGAGCGCACCAGGGCCAAGCGCGGGGCCAGCCCAAACGGGAATTGCACCACCCCCAGCTGCGCCAGGTGCGCACACACCTCGGCCACCGGGAGCCCCACCACCCCGTCGTAGCTGCCGGCAACGTGGGTCACAAAGGCGCCCGCGCCGCTCTGGATGCCGTAGGCGCCCGCTTTGTCCATTGGGTCGCCGGTGGCCACGTAGGCGTCGAGCTGCGCGTCGTCGAGGGCGCGGAAGCTGACCTCGGTGACGGTGTGGCCCGCCTCGACCCGGCCAGCGCGGGTGGCGAGCGCCCAGGCGGTGATCACCTGGTGGGTGCGGCCGGCCAGCATGCGCAGCATGGTCTTGGCTTCCGCGGGCCCCCCCGGCTTGCCGAGGATGTGACCATCCAGCGTCACCACCGTGTCGCTGCCCAGGGACCAGGCAGGTCCGGCGGGGCCCACCTCGTGGCCGCCCAGCGCCTTCTCCCGCGCCATCCGCTGACAGAACGCCAGCGGTGCCTCGCCGGGCTGCGGCACTTCCGCCAGGTCCACGGGGCGCAGGGCGACTGCAAGGCCAACGCCCTCCAGAAATGCGCGCCGGCGGGGCGACGCAGATGCCAGAATCAGCACCGCCTCCGGCGGGTCAGGTCGCACCATAAGTTCACCGATTCCCCTGTTCATCGGGCTTTTTATCACCCGGTGCACGAAGTTGTTGACAGTCTGATCGCCCGTTCAGTAGTTTGCGACTGCACTTGAATTCCGTTCAGTGCTGTACATGCGGTCAGGAGGATCCGTGAAGGGGCTGACCCAGCGCCAACGACAAATCTTGGACTTCATCTCCGAATCCGTGAAGGTGCGGGGCTATCCCCCCACCATTCGCGAAATCGGTGACCAGATGGAGATCCGCTCCACCAACGGGGTGAACGATCACCTCAAAGCCTTGGAACGCAAGGGGTTTCTCCTGAGGGATGACCTCAAGAGTCGCGCCATGCGACCCACCGATCCCGACGACGTCGAGGTCGAAGAGGTGGATGTCGTGCTGGAGGTGGTCTCGCCGAGCAACCTCGTCGAGGTGCCCCTGCTGGGTCGCGTCGCCGCCGGCGCCCTCTACCTCCAGGACACGGTGCCCGACGGCAGCGTCCAGATGGACCGCCTGCTTCTCGGGCCCCACGAGGAGGTCTACGCGCTGCGCGTGAAGGGCGAGTCGATGATCGACGATGGCATCTTCGACGGCGACTACGTCTTCGTCCGCAAGAGCCCCCACGCCCAGCAGGGCGAGATCGTCGTGGCGATGGTGGAGGGCGAGGCCACGGTCAAGCGCTTCTACCGCGAGGGCGACACGATTCGGCTCCAGCCGGCCAACGCCACGATGGAACCCATCTTGATTCAGAAGCACGAGTTCCGAGAGACGACCATCCTCGGCAAGGTCGTGGGCATCTACCGCCGGCTCTAACCAGCGACCAGCTGACGGCTCGGCCTCGACGCGCTCAGCCCGCCTTGCCCGGCGGCCCTGTGGGGCCGGGCCCAGCAAGCGCACGCGGCCTACGCATCGTGAGGCCGCCCGGGCTGAAGGCGAAGCGTGCTGGGATGGGTATGGCGCGGCGCATGGCCGGCCCCAGCCGGTCTTGGAGCGCGCCCATCGACCCCGGCTGGCGAGGCCCGCGGCGTGCATTCACGACGTGCAGCCGGCGCGTGGATGCGGTGCAAGGGCTTGAATTCATTGATTCATTTCGGGAGTCGGTGGGGCGCAGTGCAGGGCGCATGGGCAGCAGATGAGCCGGGTTGCCGGGGGCGATTGCTTTCCCGGGCGCCATCCCGTAGACGACGAGGGGTGCGTACCATCGTCCTCTTGAGCGCTTTACTGGCTGGCTGCTCGGCCATCGGCTACCACCGCCTGCCCGGCGCCGAGCCCGTGGAGCCCGTGCCTGAAGACGCCCCCCGAGCCCTGTTGGTGGTGGTGGACGGCCTGCGGGCCGACGTGCTGGCCGACTACCTGCGGATCCTGCGGGAGAGCGACGACGAGCCCGGCTGGCCGTCGGGTCTCGCGCTGTTGGGCCGGGAGGGTCTGCGACTGGCCCTCGCCGGGCGCGCGGAAGGTCCGCTGCCCGGCTTTGGGCTGGCCGCCGACGCGGCGCTGATCACCGGCCAGTTCCCCGACGCCACCGGCATTCCCGGCTCGGTCTTTTACGAATCGGGCCCCGACGGCAGCCTCCGGCGGTTCGACTTTTCCGATGCGGCCGATGCCGCCCGCATCTACTTTGAGCCGGGCTTCGAGCTGCCCGATGCCACCCACCGGCCGCTGCTGGAGGGCCTCCTGCGGGCCCCAACGCTCTATGAGCGGATGCCGCCGGGGCAGTCCATCTCGGTCCTGCACGTCTTGGGTCGCGGCGCCGAGTGGCTGGTGCCTGAGCGCTCGGGCGACGGTATCAACGCCATCCTCCAGCACGAGATCTCGGCCTGGGCGGTGCCTCTGTTTGATCGGGGCGTGCGCAATGCCGCCATCGACGTGGCGCTGCGCAAGGCCCCGCCGCGCCTCATGACACTCTATTTCCGTGGGGTGAGCGCAGGGAGCTGTTTCCAGGCCGAGCGAGCCTGCCAGGTGGACCAACCCGACCTTGCCGCCGTGCAGGCCACCCAGCTCAAGCGGGTGGATGAGCACTTGGAGCGGGTGCTCAAGGTGCTGGCTGGCAGCCGGCCCGACGGTCTGGCCCATACAACCGTGTTGTTGGTGGGCACGGGTGGGCTGGTGGATCGCACCCGCGGCACGCGGCCCGACGGGACGCGGCAGCTCTCGCCCAACGCGGTGACGGATCATCTGGCGGCGATGGCCCCCCCCGAGTGTGGCGCCTGGCTGAAGACTGCGGCCGCCCAGGGTGATGTGGTGGTGGCCCCCAATGGTGCGTTGGCTCAGCTCTACCTGCGCCGCGCCCCGGCGGGCCAGGACGCCGATCGGGCGGCCCACCTGGATTGCCTGGCCCAGGCGATCCAGAGCGCGCTGACCGCCTCCCCCACGCCGCTCGCCAAAGACGCAAGTGCCCGTTCTGACTCCACTTTGGCGCCCGCCGTCGACGCCCGATCCCCCCGTGGCCATGGCCCCGCCCCCTGGTTGGCGGGCGCCGTCTGGTTGCCGGGATCGGCGCTGGGCAGCGTGATGCCCCGCGGCAGCCAGGCGGAAGTGGCCCTTGCCCCCGCCTTCGCGGACACGCTGGCGCCCGGTCGGCGCAGTCGCATCCTGGCTCGGCTGCGCCGCGCCCTCGATGACGGGGCGTACACCCGCACCGGTGACGTGCTGCTCTTCGCGGCGGCGCCCTGGATCTTCTCCGACCCGCTGTTGGTGCGGCCACCGGCCCATGCCGGGGGTGGGGGTCTGGAGGATGCGGCGGGTGGGACCGCCTTCCTGGTCGCGGATGCCCACCTCGATGACCTCGCCATCAAGGGACTGACCACCACGGCGGTGGAGCTCATGGATGTCGCGCCCACGCTGTTGGCGGTGCTCCGGGTTCCGCCCGAGCAGCAGGTGGGGCTCCCGCGGCCGTCTCTGCTGGCCTGGCAGGAGGACACGCTCACCTGGCAGGCGGCCGATCGCCAGGTCCAGCCCCTACCGGCCCCGACCGGAGCCCGCATGATCTGGCGGGAGACGCCGGAGGCCGTGGTGGTGGGTTTGGAAGAGCCCGCCAGCTTGTGGCCCCCCGACCACCTGGGCCTGCGCCTGGGCGCTCAGCGCTTCGATTGGAATCCTGACGCCGCCGCCTTCGCCGAGGGCAGCCCCTGCACGTTCCAGGAGGCCGATGGCCGGCGTCGGTGGCAGTGCACAGTGCCCGTGGATCGCACCGCACCGGCGCTGACGATGGCCGGGGTCCGGCGCGCGCCGGGGGGTGAGCCGGGTGATACCCCGCCGGCCTTCAGCGACTTCGCGGTGCCCGTGGTGTTGGGGCCTTCGACCGAGCCGCGGATCCAGCGCCTCGAGGTGGTGTGCGCCGATGAGGAGGGCGTCCAAATCGAGCTCACCGCCGAGGACACTTTAGGGCTCGACCGGCTGGAGCTGGTGCTGGCCACGCGGCACGGCGCGGGCACACCGGACCGCATGCCGGCGGGCCTGCAGGCGGTGGCGACGCTGGGTGGGCTCGCGCCCGCAGCGGCCTGCCGAGCCGATCCCCTCGATCCAACCTGTGAAGTCACGGCAGTCCACGGCCGCTGGGCTGGGCCGGTGCGGGTGGACTTCGCACGGCGCCTGATGGCTCACCAGCGGCAGGCAGCTCGGCTCTTGTCGGTGCAGGAGGGCGACCTGGAGGGTCTGCTGGCGCGTTTTGGGGCCACCCCCGCCGACGAGCCGCCCCGTCAAGCGTTCCTGCTGGCTCGGGTGTGCAATGTGGGCGGACGGTGTGTGGAGCGCCCCCTTTTGAGCGACCGGGACTACCTCGCGCGCGTCGAGAGCGGCTGCGCACCTGCCCAGCCATGATCCACCTGCCCACCGCCGCCGGGGGTCGGGTGGAGCACCTGGTGCACCTGGGACAGGCGGTGCGTCGCGGTGATGCCCTCGCCCGCGTCCACCCCGTTGAGGGCCCCTACGAAGAGATCTGCGCGGCCGTGGATGGCGTGGTGGCGCGCCAGCGGCTCCAGGGCCAGGAAGCCCCCCGCTATGCCCGCGTGGTAGGGCTCACCCGCGTGGTCCTGGCCATCACCCCCGGGCGCGTGCGGTGGATCGCGACGCTGGGCCCGGTGGATGTGACCACGATGGTGGCGCTGGTGGAGCTGGAGGGGTGTGTGCGCCCCCACCGAGCGGGCGGCTCCGGCTTTGTGGGCCAGCGCTACTGCCGCCCCGGCGAGCGGGTGATCGCCGGCCAGCCTCTGCTGGAGATCCGCGGCGAAGAGCTGGTGTAGGGCGCCGATCGGAGGCCGTCGCGAGGATCGGCCCGCGCGTCGCGGTGGGTCAAAAACCGAGGCACACTCAAGAACTTACCCATCCACGACGACTTCGAGATCTGGAGTGTGCATGGTGTTCTATGGACCGCCGACATCCCGAGGGTCGCAAACCGGTTCGACACCTACACATCGCGCAATGAAGGGGGCCTCCGGCTTCCCCTCTTCGAGGGGCCTCCCCGCTGGGGAGCCGCCCTGGAGGGGCGAAGCCTGGAAGGCCCGAGCAGGGCTCTGCCTCTTGCGATGGTCACCACAAGCCCCGCGCGGCGGCCGGGCGATGCCGGCGGTCCATAGCGGGCCTGCGGCCCGGACACCAACTCCCGGTTTCGAAGTAGACGCGGTTTAGAGCGCGTCGATGAAGGCGCCGATCTGCTCGATCTGCTGGGCGCTCAGCGAGCCGCCGAGGGGCATGCGGCTGCCGCCACCGCCCACCGAGGCCTGGGTGCCCGAGATCTTGTGGTAGAGGTAGCTGGCGTTGCGGTCGCCGGGCTCGATGTAGTTGAGATCAGCGCCGTTGGCGGGCACGCTGACGGCATTCACCTCGAAGTTGTTGAGGCTCAGACCGCCGCTCATGCCCGCGGTGTGGCAGGAGCACTGGGCGTTGAAGAGCGCCTGGATGGGCGCGCCGTCGGGGCCCCCCATGCCACCGGCACCGCCCATGCCACCGGCGCCGCCCATGCCACCAGCTCCGCCAGCGCCGCCCGCACCTTCGCAGGCATCGCGGAACTGGGCGTTGACCGTGGAGAGCGTGCTGACCGTCCCGGCACAGTCATTGGGGCGCACCAGCGCGATGAGGGCCGGGGTGCCGGCGCAGGCTTCGACACAGCCGTCCACAAAGGCCTGGCGGCTGTCGGCGTCAATGCCGGGGCAGAAGTCGTCGGAGGCGGCACAATCGCCCACGGCGCCGCAGGCGCTGTCGCAGTCGAGCATCATGCCGCCCGCACCGCCCATGCCACCGGCGCCGCCCACACCCCCGGCACCGCCCATGCCGCCAGCGCCGCCAGCGCCGCCAGCGCCGCCAGCACCACCAGCGCCGCCAGCGCCACCCACACCACCCGCACCGCCCTGACCGGCCGCATCGGCACCGGTGCCGTCGTCGCCATCGTCACAGGCCGCCAAACCGGTGATCAGCAGAGCTCCCAGCAAGAAGCGCTCGATATTTTTCACTTTTTCCCCCGTCGTTGTGCACTCGGAATCACCCACGCGGCTCATTGACCGGCGCACATGGGAAGGCGAACTACCACAGCGCTCGGGGCACGCCAAGGTAGAATCCCGTGGCCGCGACAGGCTCGGGGTGCGTCGGTTGTGGCACGGCGCTCGCGGCGCTGGCCGCGGAAGCCCGCGACAACGCTCGGGATTGCCCGAGGCCGCGGAGGTGGTGGTTGGCCGGGCGCTGGGTGAAGGGCAGGGGCAGCGCGCGGTGACTTTGCAGGGCGCGCGGTGACTTTGCGGCACGTGAAAGTGACTATGCGGCGCGTGAAGGTGACCTTGTGGCCGCTTGCGGGTGCCTTTGCGGTGCGTGAGGGTGACCTTGCGGCGCGTGAAGGTGACCTCGCGGCTGCGTGCGGGTGACTTTGCGACCCGTGAGGGTGACTTTGCGGCGCGTGAGGGGTGACTTTGCGGCGCGAGAAGGTGACCTTGCGGCGCGTGAAGGTGACTTTGCGGCGTGCGAGGGGTGACTTTGCGGCGCGTGCGGGCGACTCTGCGGCGCGTGCGGGTGACTTTGCGGGCGCGGTGACTTTGCGGGGCGCGCGGCGACTTTGCGGGGCGAGGCTCAGTTCAGGAAGGTGCTGCCCCAGTACATGACCTCGGTGGGGAAGGGGGCCCGCTCGGAGCCCGCAACGCCGGGGGCGGCGGAGCCATCGGGCTTGCAGTCGAGGCAGATGTCCAGCTCGACGCCCTGGCCACGGGCAAAAACCCGGCCCTGGAGCGGCTGCTCACGCACGGCCTCGTTCTCCACCACTTCCACCTTGGAGGCGCGACCACCGGCCTCGCCCTGGATGCCGGCCTGGCCGCCGCCCGACTCGTCGGACAGGTTGAGGATCAGATCCGTGCTGGCCGCTTCGCCCTCCACACACGAGGGCGTGCGGGTGATGGCCAACCCATGAGCCACCCGGCCCGGGGGCAGGATGATGGAGAGCGCCTTCTGACCCAGCGGCTCGCCATCGCCACCAAACTGGGTGAGCCCCGGCAGGACGGCCAGCCGGCGGCCACCGGAAGCCTGGAAGGTGGAGGGCTCACCGTCCGCGTTCACGTAGGGGAAGTAGGCGTGCACGCCGTACAGACGGCCGCGCGCCGCGGCGCAGCCCTGGTTCTGCACCTGCTCGCGGGTGGTGAAGTAGGCCGTCTCGGAGCGCACGATGGCCGGGCCGGTCATGCGCTCGTCGGCGGCCTGCTCCATGACCCAGTTCTTGTCCACCTGGAAGCTCACATCACCATCCGCATCCACGGCGGCGCGATCGGTGAAGCTCACCACATAGCTCTTGGGCGTGCCGCCCAGGATGGCCCGTTCGCCGGTGCCAAAGATGACCACGAGGCCGCCATCGGGGCGCAGCGAGAGGCTGGGGCGGTCCACGATCTCGCGGCCCAGCTCGTAGCCGCCGGCCTTGTCCTCATCCACCTCACCGCCCTGGAGCGGCGGCCAGGCGATGGACAGCGACCAGCTCGCCGGATCGGCATTGCGCAGGTCGATGCGCCAGAGGCGCCCGGCGCGGTCGCCCACATAGGCCTGGCTGGCGGGCGCGATGCTGCCTGCCGGGTACACCACCGGGCTGCCGGTGAAGGGGTAGTTCATGGCGAAGTCGTCGCGGAAGCTGAACTTGCGGATCACCGCGCCCGTGGAGGCGTCCAACACCACGACGCAGCGGCCGGGGCCGTCAGACTGCGGCAGGGCGCCCGAGGCCTCGAACGGATCATCACCACAGCCCGCGATCACGGCCGCACGCACCTGGTCGTTGACCCGCACATGGGTCAGAACCGGCCGGGAAACCGCCAAACCAAGCGCCGGCGGGGGCACCTGGGCATTGGCGAGGTCGTCGGGCAGGGTGTCCCACATGCCCCCGACCCCGATGTCGGCCGCTGGATCCAATTCCCGGTTGAGATCGTTCGCCAGGGCGCCGATGCGGGTCACGTTCACACCGAAGAGGTTGGCGCCGCCCTCACCCGCGCCACCCACCAGCCAGGCCTGGAAGGCCCAGTTTTCCGGCGCCGAGGGGCAATCAGCGGGGCCGTTCTCACCCAGCGACCGGCAGGGCACCACGTCCGCCACGTCCAGCGGGCCGTCCATGGGCGTCTCGGCCTGGGCCATGGTGCTCCAGGCCGACCGGGGCACGATGTTGAGCACCTCGCGGCCGTCGGTGGCGCGGAAGATGTGGATCATCCCGTCGCGGGCACCCGACGCCACCAGCGTCAGCCGCTGGCGCTGAGCCTGCTCGTAGGTCAGGTAGGCGGGCACCGACAAGCCCAGCGAAGGGGCCTGCAGGGCCACCAGATCGCCCCGCAGGATGCCACCGAGCTGGCGACGGGCCTGGGCGGGATCATCGGGCAAGCCACGGTCACCGAAGTACCCATTGAGCTTGAGGCCCATGGCATACTGCCCCGCCGGCTCCCGCGCCGGCAGGAGATTGACGCCCTCGGCGCCCGCCAGGTTGGGATCCGCGGCCGCTCCCGTCAGATTCTGCACCTGCGCAACGTTCAGCACGTTACCCAAGCCACCGAAATCATTGAACATTGCCTGAGCGGCGCCGGTGACGGCAAACAGGGCGTTGGCCGCCAGCGGGTTGGTGGAGAGGGTGCGGCGCGGGCCGTTCTGGCTCGCCAGCACCTCCTCGTAGAGCTTGGGCGTCACGGTCGGATGGGGGGCCTTGGGCCGCCCATTCTCCAGCCCACCGACGCCGCAGGACATCTCCGTCGCCTGCAAGCGGCCATAGATCCCGCCCGC
>Ga0075163_10006111_pt1 | contig 15987 bp, 11 predicted proteins | sample JI1023141ADNA_FD_71478 | JGI IMG/M metagenome (GOLD analysis project Ga0075163, IMG submission 71478) | Wastewater effluent complex algal communities from Wisconsin, to seasonally profile nutrient transformation and Carbon sequestration -... | ecosystem: Engineered > WWTP > Effluent > Algae... | reverse complement strand
TTAGGTTATGATGACGAAATCTCTCGTGATTTAATGGGAGCTTATTCCCGAACCGGAACACTTCATGTATTATCTGTTTCGGGATTACATGTTGGAATTTTATTTATGATCTTGAATTTTTTGTTGAGGTTTCCTAATAAAAAGGGCTGGATTGTTATTAAAACAATTATTGTTTTTGTTTGTATTTGGTTTTACGCAGCTTTAACTGGGTTGTCGCCTTCAGTAGTGAGGTCAGCAACGATGTTTAGTTTTATATTAATTGGGACTGCCATTAATAAGAAGGGAAATATTTACAATACACTTTTGGCAAGCGCTTTTTTAATTTTGTTATTTGATCCATTTTTGCTTGCGGATGTTGGGTTTCAGTTATCTTATTTGGCAGTTGGAGGAATTGTTTTCTTTTATCCTTATGTATCAAATTGGTTTGTGAGCAGGCACAAAATTGTAAATATTATTTGGCGCACCACAGCAGTTTCTATAAGTGCTCAAATCATTACTTTACCAATTACAATTTATTATTTCGGGCAGTTTCCAAGTCTGTTTTTTATTGCAAATTTAATTGTAATACCACTTTCTTATGTAGTAATGCTTGGCTCAATGATATTGGTTTGTGTTTCGAAAATAAAATTTTTAGCGGTTATATTCTCAGCAATTGTAGGCTGGAGCGTTACTTTGATGAATGAGATAACCTTGTTTTTAGATAAATTTAAGTTTGTTAATCTTAGTGAGATGAATGTTTCATTTTATGAAATGCTAACACTTTCATTATTAATCGGTACCATAAGTTATTTTTTCATTAATAAGAATTACTTTTCCGGAGTTACTTCTTTGATATTGAGTGTTTTTCTTTTGCTACCGTCAATACTAAATTCTTTGTTCGTAGATAAAAGCAAAACAATTGTTTTTCATGCAACGAATGCATCTGTTATAGATACTTATATTGATAAAAGCGCTACTTCATTCTCTTTTTTCAAAGAGCAGCCTAATCAACTTTTTTCAAGTGCGACACAAAACAGAATGCATAACGGTATCAAACATTTAAAAGAAAATAAATTGCAAACAGGTTTATACTATTTTGAGAATGCTGGACAAAGATTTGGTGTACTTTGTGGTGACACCTTATTAAACTATGAACTAGAGCATGTTGAATTGGATTATTTAGTACTTTCGAATAATGCTTATGTAAAGGGAATTGATAAACTTAAAGTAAAAACAATTGTTGCAGATGGAAGTAATAGTTATAAGACTATTAATTATTTAAAGAAAAAGCAATTGACAAATCTTTGGATTACAAAAGAGCAAGGAGCTTTTATAGTTAATGAGTAATTGAATTTGATATGAAGCTGAGGATTGGAGATAAGGTTACTTTCTTAAATGAAAAGGGTGGGGGAATTGTTGTTCGTTTAAAGGACAAGGATACAGCTATTGTTGAAAGTGCAGATGGGTTTGAAATACCTTATTTAATAAAGTTTCTTGTCCCAGTTCATAACGAATTAGTTATAAATAGTGCTGCCGAAAATTTAGATATCGAGCCGGAAAAATCAGTTGAAGAAAGAGTTTATTTTATTGTGGAGCCTGATCATGAACTTCCTGCACTGATGAATGAATTGAATTTGTATATTTTCAATAGTTCATCATATAATATGCATTTTTCTTATTCAATAAAAGATGGTAATTTGTTCCAGACCTTGAAGCATGGAGAAATAGGGCAGTTTCAGAAGTTAGCAATCAAAAAAATAAACAAACGGAATTTAAAGGAATACGCTTTTCATAAAATAGATTTGCTGTTTTATAAGAATACACATTACCCTGCCCAACTGCCTGTAGCAGAAATAATTCATATAACCGATCAGTTATTTAGTAAAGCAAATCTTATAAAGCATCATGAGTTTAAATACCCAGTGCTAGCTTTTCCAATTAAGGAAAATTTTATGCGAGCTAACCAAATTAAATATCATTTAACCGAATATGATATGGAAAGGTTAAGTCGCATAAAAGAATTTAGCTCACAAAAAAAAGTGTCTAAACCACACTCAGAATATTTAGCAACTTTAGAAAAAGAAGTTGATTTGCATATCGAAAATTTATTGGATTCGCATAAAGGAATGACGAATGCTCAAATTATTCAACATCAATTGAGATATTTTCAAAAAGAATTAGAGAATGCAATCAATGGTAATTATTATAAAATTGTTTTTATTCATGGAGTTGGAAATGGAAGATTACGCCAAGAGATACTTGCGATTTTAAGAAATTACCCAGAACTAATTGTTCAGGATGGTTCCTTTAAAAAGTATGGTTTTGGGGCAACAGAGGTGATAATTCCTCACACCAGTAGACAAGTTTAAATTTATTTATAACAAAAAAGCCCCGAAAGGGGCTTTTTTAGTAGCGAGATCGGGATTTGAACCCGAGTCCGCCCGTGGCGGATATGAATCCTGTGTTAGTGTTGAATAGATTTGATGAACTCTCTTCCAACTCCGGATTTAAAATATTTTTCTTTTTTCATCGCCTCTGATTTAGTTTGAAATTCTTCGGAATAAATTAATTTCCAAGGCCTATACTTAATCGTAAATCCTTTTGTAGCTAATTCGTTGTGCGATTTGATACGTTCAATTAAATTAGAAGTATATCCAATATAATGAATATTGTGTTTTTTAGAATATAGAATGTATACAGTAAACATGGTATAATTAAAAAGCCCCAATTTTTGGGGCTTTTTAGTAGCGAGATCGGGATTTGAACCCGAGACCTCAGGGTTATGAATCCTGTGCTCTAACCAACTGAGCTATCTCGCCATTTATTATTTAGTTTGTTTAAAATACTGAAAATCAATTTTTTAAACTTGAAATTGCTTGGTTTTACAAATTCATCCCCAAAACGGGAGTGCAAAAATACACTTTTATTTCTATTATGAAAATCTATGACCATCAAAAAAATGGAATAAATAATTGCTTGCATGTTTTTTTTTTATAAATTGCATTGTCTTAAACTTATATATTCTACTTTATGTCGAAGAAAAAATCAAAATCGTCGGTAAAAAAGGTTAGCAAGCCAGCTAAAAAAGTTGCAGCAAAACCTTCGAAAACAGCGAAAAAACCTGCTAAAAAGTTAAACAAAGTAGCAAAGGCTAAGCCTGCGGCTAAAAAACTTGTAAAAGCAAAACCTGCTAAGACAAAAAAGCCAGTAGCTAAGAAACCTTCGAAACCAGTAAAAAAGGTAGTAGCTAAAAAGGTGGTTAAATCAGCTAAGAAGGCCGTAGCGAAAAAAGTGGTTAAGAAGGTATCACGCCCTAGCGTGACAGTAAAAAAGGCGGTTACAAAAAAGGTAGTGAAGAAGGTTGCTAAACCAGTAAAAAAGGTGGTTGTAAAAAAAGCAGCTCCGAAAAAAGTTGGTAAGGCAGTAAAGAAACCAATAGTTAAAACTCCAGCACCAAAAGTAAAAGTTGTTGTTAAACCAACACCAAAACCTGTTAAGCAAGTTGAAGTTAAGCCTGTTGCTCCCAAAAAGGTTGAAGTAAAGAAGCACGTTAAAGAAGCTCCAAAGCCACAAGTTACGGCGACTCCAACATTGTCTAAACAAGAACAAATAATAAAAGTATTAGCAGGAAATTCTGCAGAGAAAGCACATAACGAACCTGCAGGTAAGTTTGAATTGGAATACGTAATTCATTCTTCAGCAAGTATTTTATTTGAGTTTTTAACTAGTCCTAGCGGATTATCAGAATGGTTTTGTGATGATGTAAATATCAGAAACGAAAATTGTTCTTTTGTTTGGGATGGCGTTGAGCAAAAAGCAAAGCTTGTTAAGTTTATAGAAGAAAAATTAGTTCGTTTTCAGTGGGAAGATAAGGGCGATGGTTCTTATTTTGAATTCAGAATTGAAAGAGATGATTTAACTAATGATATTTCTTTAATGGTTACTGATTTTGCTGAAACAGCTGAAGAAAGAGAATCATCAAAACTACTTTGGGATAGCCAAATAGAAAAATTGATGAAGGTTTTAGGAAGTTATTAATTGAATTTAGATTATCGTTTTATATTGTGGATAGCAGCTTTAGGCTGCTATCTTCTTTTTTGCGCATTTCTTCTTTATGTAATTTGGATTTGTCCTTGTAGCCACAAATATGTAACACACCATGTATCATTACACGATGTAATTCTAATTCAAAAGTAGTTTTAAATTTTTCGGCATTCTCTTTTACTCTATCAACGCTTATATGAATTTCGCCATTCACAACTTTACCTTCTCTATAATCAAAAGTAATAATGTCGGTGTAAGTATCGTGTTCTAAAAACTGTTGGTTTATTTTTAGTAATTCATCATCACTGCAAAAGGTATAAGCTATTTCACCTAAGCTTAATTTTTCTTTTTCAATTACTTTTTTAATCCAAGTTTTTAAAGCTTGTTTGTTTTTTAATTTGAAAGTTATTTCTGTTTGTGCGAAATGAATGGCCATAAAAAATCCCGTTGGTTTAACGGGATTAAATTTAGTTATAAATTCTTTAGTTTAGATTAAAGCGAAGTACTACTGTTTTTCCTCCGTCTTCAAACTCCACTTTATCAGCTAAGTTTTGCATAAGGAAAACTCCACGACCGCTATCTTTTTCAAGATTTTCAGGAGCAGTTGGATCGGGTAATGTTGTATAATCAAAACCACTACCTTCATCATGAACTACAAATGAAATATCGGTTGGAGAAGATTTAAATGCTATGTCGAATTTTTTATCAGGATTGCCATTGTTGCCATGCAGGATTGCATTGTTAACTGCTTCAGTAACGGAAATAATAATATTACCGAATTTCTCTTCTCCAATATTAAAAAGTTCGCATACATCTTCAACCATTCTTTCTACAAGAATAAGGTTTTCAGTCTTTGAAGGAAGGCGTAGTTTTTGGTCAGGTGCTAAGATCATTTTATATCTTTTTTATTTAGTAAAACTGTTAAAGTAGGAGCTCACTTTTGATTTATAGTAAGGATTAAGTGAAGCTGGAACCGTTTTTAAGAGTTCCATTTCCTGCTCTTTTAACCTGTTATACTCTAAAAACAGATTAGGGTTTCCAAAATTTTGATTTTTTGCTTCATTTGACTGTCTTTTTTCGTCTAATTCCTTTTCACGCTCCGCTTTTTCGTGTTCAAGGAGCTTTGTCATTATTTCTTGCTGACGTTTAATGGTTTCTTGAGTAATTACTTTATTAACTAATTCTGTTTCAGTTTGTTCCATCTTTTCTGCTAGATCGCCACCTGGATTTTTTCCGTTTTTTTGCATACTTTTCATGGCATCTTGCATCGCTCTTCTAATTGCTTCTTGTTCTGCGGCCATTTTAGCAAATTGCTCGCTATTTCCGCCCGGCATCATTCCTCCATTACCACTTTTGCCTCCAGGATTTTTCCCGTCCTTATCGCCCGGTTTTTTGCCATTTGGGTTCTTTCCTTGTTGCTCAAGCATCTTCTTCATTTCTTCTAATTGCTTGTTTAAGGATTGTTGCATTTGCCTCATATTTGACATACTTGGTTTACTTCCTTTGCCACCTGGTTTTTTGCAAGAACCACTTCCTGGTTTAGCATTTTTTTGTGCTTTGGCCTGCATTTGCATTTGTTCTAATGATTCATTTAAAAGTAATGCAAGATTATTAATAGATGTCATCGAGTTTTGCTCACGCACTGTTGCTTCACCTGTTTGTCTTTCGGCTAAAGCAGCAACTGCTTTTTTCATATTCATTTGAATGTTTGAAATTTCTCTATTAATAGAAGCTGATACAGAAGGATTTCTTTTACTCAATGCAAGCAGAGTATCTTCAATCATTTTCGAATCATCCTGCAGTTTCTTTTGCTTTTGTGCAAGCTTAGTATATAAAGGATTGTTTGTTTTTGTTTTTTGTGTTTGAGAAACTAATTCTTCTTGCGCAAAAGAAACATTCATTAAGTTTTCCATTACCTGACGAAGTGTTTGCATATCCTCTTCGTTTTGCTCTTGCTCAGCAGATTGCGATGCTGCACTCATTTTCTCACTCATGCTTTTCATTTGTTGAGCAGCATTTTTTTGTGATTTAGAAGCACCTTTTTTATTTTCTTTTTGTAATTGTTCTTTTGCGTTTTGTTGCTCTTTATCAACGTTTTCAGCTTCTTCCTTCATATCAGGAATTGCCATTGGGTTTTCGAGCTCTTTGTTTAATTCGTTTAATTGTTTGGTGTCTTCCTTAACTTGCTCAAACATTTTGTTGAGTTCGTTTTGTTTTTCTTCTAATTTTTTTGTGTCTGCGTTTTTGTCTTCCGATTGTTTACTTAGCTCTTCTTGTTTTTTTGCTAAGTCATCTAATTTATTTGTAATGTCATCCATCTTTTGCTGAGCTTCCATTTCCTTGAATTGCTCGAGCGTGCGGTCCAATTCTTTTTCAATGTCCTTATTCGACATGTTCATTTTTTCTAATGTTTCCTGAACTTTGTTTTTGTCCATTTTCTCCATTAGTTTTTGTAGCTCCTCAAACATTTTTTTCATTTCGGGAGTCATGATATTTTCGAACAACTGTTCTAATTGTTGTTGTTTTTCTAAGATGCTTTCGTTAGGCTGTTCGTATTGATTTTGTTGCTCTTTGTTTAATTGATTTTCTTGTTTGATATTCTCAATTTTTTGTTGAAGCTCTTTTTGTTTTTCTACTAGATTTTCAATTTTCTTTTTTTCTTCCCAGCCTAATTGTTTTTTCTCTAATACATTTTTGTTTAGCTCCGTAATTTGTTTTTGCAAATCTTTCGCGTCTTTAATGCTTTGATCTAAATCTTTTTTAATGTCTTTATTTTTTTCTGAAGTTTGATTCTCCAATTCTTCAAGCGTTGGTGCTTTAAAAGTCATAAGACTTGATTTAGCAGATTTGCTTCCGTTAACGCCATCATTATCCCACACTTCAAAGTAATAATCTACTTTATCGCCAGGTTTTAATTCTAATGCAGATAAATTAATACCATGCACAAAGGATTGAGAAGTAATACTTTTTTGCACACCTAGGTTTGCATTTTTCTTTATCTCAGTTGTTCTGTCAGCTGAATCTTTTGAATAAATATTATAATGAAACAACAATTGATTAAAACCGTAATCATCTTTTATATTTCCTGAGAAATAAATATTGTTTGGATTAACAGAGTCTTTTCTTTCTTTTAATTCGATTGTAGGATAAGCATCTTGAATCACATTGATTGTGTAGTTTACAGAGTCTAGCCCGCTTACAAAATTGTTTCCTGTTGTAATAATGTAGTTAGATGAATTAAACAAACGACGACCATAAGTGAATTTGTTTTCTGCAATGGGTTTTAAACTCATTGTTGTATCGCTAAAGCTTAAACGAATGAATTCGCTGTTCTTAGTTTTAAAATTCCAAACAATACGTGTTCCTTCAGGGACTATAAAATCGCCTGTGTTTGCAATGGTTTCATCTTTACGATTTAAGTAAGGCGGATATTTTAATTGAATATCAAAATCAGCTAAGCTAGGTTTAGGCATTACTTTTAACTCATAAGGTTTAGAGGAATAACCAGCACCGCTTAAATTAAATGAGAATGTCTCTTGAACATTTTTGAAAGTATATTCAAACGAACTTAGGTTTTCTTTTTTAAGTTTGAATTCGTTATTGTCGATTTTCACAAAAACTTCATCCGGAACTTCATCGCCTTTTACATTTACTTTTAAAACATAATCTTGTTGTTGAATTGCTTCAAGATTTTTATTTTGTATTTCGAAAGTAAATGGCGCTTCCGCTTCAAAGTAGGTTGAATGATTTATAAGCCGCTTTGTCCCTAAACTCAATATTTTTGGAGCAATTACTAAAATAGAAACCAATATTAGTAAGGGAATTAACGCGTATTTTAAGTGCTTTTTGTTTTCACTTAAATCAATTGCGGAGGTAAAAGGAACAGGTTTTAATTCGGAAATACGTTGGTTAATACTTGCATTTAAAAGCGCATCCGAATGAACACTTGCTTTGTTTTGTTGCAGTTGTAATACATTTAATAATTTATCCTGAACGTTTCCAAAATGCTTTCCCACTATCTCTGCAGCTTCTTCATGAGAAATTATTTTCCCCATTTTGTTTAGCTTGAGCAAAGGAATAACAATAAACTTACTTAGCACATATCCACTAAATAAAATGAAGGAATAAAATAGCGTAGTTCTAACAGTTGTATTAAATTCACCAAAATATTCAATTGAACTTGCGGATAGATAAAAAACGAGCAATAAACCAAAACTATAAATCAATCCTTTTATAAGTTGGTTCTTATAAAATTTGCGGATAAATTCATCCAGTTTGTGAAGTATCAGATTTTGGTCGCTCATATTGCAAATTGTAGCTGCCTACAAGATGTGAAGTTATGGAAAAATCCATAAAAAAGGTGCAAAAAGGTGTTAAATCTAGGTTCTAACTATTAACTAAATGAGTAAATGTGTTAATATTTTTAAGTTCCAAACTTCACACTTCCACCTTTTCCAAATAAACGAAGCCCAATTTCTTTTCCTACACCTGTATGTTCTTTGAAAATAATTTTAGAATCTTTTACAAGCACTTTATCATTGGAGCCAATAACATCAATAATTGCAATGTAGTTTTTACCTTTTTTATCGAATGTAATTTTAGCTTTAGGAATGTTTGTTTCTTCGCTAATTTCAATGTTACAATCTTTAATATCTTCCATTATTTCTTTTACCATTTCATCGTCCTGCAAACCGCTGAAACTTATGTTTAATTTAGCTGTTATGCCTGAGTAAAGCATGAGTTGAGGGTAAGTATCGAAACATTTATTTCTGTATGTGTCATACTCATCTGTGTCTTCGTTTACTTGGCTTAATAATTCAAAAACGCGGTAAGCATATAGCATTTCATATTTTGTATCTATTCTTTTTTTATCTCTTTCGCCTGAAGAAGCATTTCCTGTTGTACTTGGGAAGGTTTCTTCTAGTAGCTCGTTGCAAATTGTTTTTACCTCTTCTTCTTTATCTCTTGCTAAGGCAAATTGCGCCGATGCTAGTTTCATATAACGAACAATGTTTTCACGTGGCTCGGTTAAGGTGTAACCTTCATACTTAGCTTCAAAAAATGGAGAACAAAAATCTTTTAGTAAAAACATGGTTTCATCGTAACTAATAATTGCTTCGGAAGCAAACAAACTATAAATAACTTGCTCACGTTCGGGATTGTTTGCCAATGCGCTAACAGTTGCATATTGTAAAAGTGTTTTTTCGAGTGTGGTTGCAAGCAAATCATATAAGTCGCTAGGCGAATACCACCAACCACTGTTTTGAAATTTAATTTGCTCCAATTTTTTACTAATCATTTGTATGCGCAATACATTAATTGCAAATTCATAATGCGATTGTGTGAAAGTAGTATTGATGTGCAACTCTTTAAAATGCGCCGCTTTATCTAAGAAAAAATTACAGCTATCTAATTGCCCATCGTATAAATAACCACGCGCCAAAGCAATATTGTACCAGCCAAATCCAGGAGTAGAGCCTACTTCAGCAATTTTATCGCGCGACATTTGAATAGCAGTTTTTGTTTGTCCGCCATACACCATTAGCATTGGAACAAAATAATCTGTTTCGTTTAAAGAGAATTTTCGTTTGTATTGAGGTTTAATGTAATTGTCGTAAGCCTCTGCAAAATCGCCAGTTACGTGTTTTAAGTTTGCATAATTACTCCAAACAACTCGATTGTTATCAATTAGTATTTGATAATAATAATGCGAGCTATCGTATTGTAAATTATAATCGTGAAGAATGGCGAGGTAATGATAAACAGTTAAGTTGTCATCATGACTTTGATATGGACCATACCAAGCATCATTCACAACTTTGTTTTTTTGAATGCGCGAAAGCTGTTTGTAACATTCGTTATAAGCCATTTTTTCGTTTTCCTCAATCGTGTTTTTTAAGAACGAAAATTTCTCAGAAGTATAAAAGCGATTACGGTGATAAAGCCAAGCGCGTGTAGAACCAATATTGAAAAAGTCTCTTTGAAATTCATACCCCTCAATTTTGTTAATCAAACTCATTGTTGAATCAGGCATTTCAATGCTATTATAACAAGATTCTAATGTGTTTGATAATTGATAGAAATCATCAAAATAATTTTTGTACGCATAAAAATTATTGATTGACGAAAAAACTATTTTTAGTTTGTCGCCATAATCTTTTTCTAATAAAGTAAGTGCTTTGTAAAGCGGGGCAATTGCTTGTTTGTATCCAACATAATCCGAACTTCTTTCGTACTTGTACATTCCTTCGTACATATGACCAACATAGTAAGTGCTATCTAAACGAATGAATTCTTTACTGCGGGGCAATGCATCTTTTGAAGTAGGATAAACACCAATTCTTTTAGCATCAATTTCATAACGAGCTGCAGCATTTTTTTGTCCATACATTTTATTTAGACATAAAAATACCAGCAAGCAGCAAATGAATACTGAATTTAGGTTAAATGATATAATACGTTTGGTATTAAAGGTCATTTCTAAACGATTTTACTTTTTTTAATCTGTCTAATTCTTTTGTGATGATTTGATCTAAGGCTCTTAATTTCGCTTCTTTGTTTCTATAAACTAAACGATGGTCTAAAACAGGCTTTGTTATTGCTTTTAAATCGTCTTCGGTTACGAAAGTTCTGCCGTTTACTAATGCAAAAGCCTTTAAACATTTTAAGAAAGCAATTCCACTTCGAGTAGATGCACCTAAGGAAATTTCAGGATGAACACGTGTGTCTCTTACAATGTTTCTAACTGCAATAACAAGTTCTTCATGTATAAAAACTTTTTCTGTTTCTTTTTGCAAGAAAAGAATTTCTTCCATTGTTAACACTTGTTTAATATCAGAAAGGTTGTTTGCGATTCCTAAATAGTTTTTATAAATATCTAATTCAGTGTTTTCATCCACGTAACCAAAATATATTTTTATGAAAAAACGGTCTAACTGCGCAGTTGGCAAAGGATAGGTTCCTTCCATTTCAACTGGATTTTGTGTTGCAATGGTGAAAAATAATTTTTCTAATGGATAAGTTGTTTCGCCAATTGTGATTTGGTTTTCGGCCATACACTCTAATAATGCTGATTGTACTTTTGGCGAAGCACGATTTATTTCATCTGCCAATAACAAATTACAAAATAATGGACCTTTCTTAAAAACAAATTCCTTTTTAATATCATCAAAAATATGCGAACCAATTAAATCCATTGGTAACAAATCGGGTGTAAACTGAATACGTTTAAAACTTGCCCCGCCTTTATGCGACTCGTTAGAAATACTTTGCGCCAAAGCTCTTGCCATTACTGTTTTTCCGGTTCCTGGATTATCTTCCATTAAGATATGACCTTTTGCAAGAAGCGCTGTTACAACAAATTGTATTTGCGAACGCTTACCACGAATAACAGTTTCTATATTGTCAACTAATTTAGTAATGTTGGCTAAAGCGTTTTCTATTTGAATTGTTTCTTCCATGTTAGTTGATTTTTGATTTTGAATAAAAATTTAATGTGTTCGAAAAATTAAAAAAGTTTTTGACACGTTGTTTTAAAGGAATTCCTGATTTTATTTTTGTAATAAATGGTTGATAGAAGTTTTTCATCTTCTCAATTTCCTCAATACTTACAGCAGTTTTATTGTATTTGTGTTTTTGATAAAGCACTGAGAATTTACTTAATTCAGTTCTGAATTTTGAATCTATCATATATGCAAATTCTGCTGGACTTAGATTTTTAGTTGGGAACTTGTGTTGATTTAAGTAATACAACATTGCTTTGTTTATATTATAAACACTATCGTTTGCAGAGGCATTTTTGTTTTTTGCTTTTGAATTTAAATACATCCAAATAAAACGTGGAACAAATAATCCAATAATAGCAAGCGAGCTGAGTGTGATTAAAACGATTTTTAAAACTTTTAGCCAATTAATATCGCTTTCTTCTTTTGCTTTTTTCTTCTCTTCTTCTTTTTTCTTTTTCTCGTCATTAATTATTTTCACTTCATCAATTGGAATTGGAATCGGTAATTTTGAAATGATGGTAGAAAAAGAATCTCCTTCCTTTATATAAATTTCTTTTAATGCTTCTGCATGCGAAATACAAGTTACGTGCATATTCTTTTTTAATGCACTTAATTTCACTTCTCCTGTATCGTTTGATACCGTTGCAATTGAAGCGTCTGTAACTAATATCGATTTGTTAGCTGCAACAAATTCTGTATCATGATAAAGGATTTTTAAGCTACTAACAGTAAGCGTTTTTTTAATGGTATCTACTTTTTCTACATTGCCATCAATTACTAAATAAGTATTTGGCACATCAGTTGGAGGTGTTCCATCTGGCTGTTCCGCTTGTTGAGTATTTACATCAGGCACAGTTGTGTCAAAATCTATCCAACCATAATCTTGAAAATACACCTGCACCCATGCATGCGCCTGATCTTGATAAAACCAATACCAGCCAGGATTTTTACTGCTTCTATCTGTTGTTGAATAACCTGTTGCAACACGTGATGGAATTCCTAGTGAACGCAGCATAAATAATGTTGCCCCTGCAAAATAAGCGCAATAACCTTTTCTGTTTTCGAATAGAAAGTAATTTAATTTGTTTGCACTTGGCATTCCTGGTATTCCAGGGTTATCAGAATATGCGAATAGCGGTTGGTCTAATTCATCTTTACTTAAAAAATAATCACGAATAGCAATTACTTTGTCAACAGGTGTTTTTGCGTTTTTGGTTACTTGTTTTGCGAGGTCTCCAATTCTATTGTATTCTTGGTCTTTAGGCATGAAGGTGTAATAATCCATAAAACCTTTATCTGGACCAATAATTTTTTCTACTTCTCTAAGTTTTTCGAAACGTTGTTCTTGAAATTGTTCCAATTCGCGCATTCCAGCAGGATTGTAAATGAAGTAAGCAGAGTTTAATTTGCTCACCCACATTTTTGCAGAGTAAGCGCTTTTGTATTGCTCTTTAAACTCTTTAGGGACAGAAATAGGCTGACAATAAAAAGCTGTGGAAGGTGCAACGTAACTGCTAGGCGCCATTGCTACTTTGTAAATTTCGGCAGTAACAATTTTTCTATCTACTGTTCCTCCCGAATTTTTTACAACAACATCGTTTTTCTCTTTAAAATAAAGTGGAATTTTTGATGGGTCAACCTCAAACAAATCATTGTAAGGCATTTTCTCGTCAATCTCAAATGTTTGCGTCTCTGTATCAAACTTTGTGTAGTAATGCGATGTGAAATAGAGTGGGTTAGGAGTGTTTGTGCCTTCAAAGAAATTATCTAAATGAGCAACAAATACCAATTGTTTGTCTTTACTTAAAGAACCAGTAAGCTTTGATTGGTCTTTATTTGACACTCCGCCTGAGCTGTCTTTTTGAGTCATCGACTCGCCATCTTTTCCTTCTTGTGGATTTCCTCCGCCAGCCCAGTCTTTTTCTATCGCTCTAAAATTGCCATCAAAAATGCTTAGAATAACAGTGAAGAAAATTAAAAGTAAAACAGCAAATAGCGCAAGTCGTTTACCAATAAACCAAATGAATGTTTTCTCACCTTCATTCATGTTTCTTATAAGTTCGGAAATATAAATCGTGTAAAACGAATAAATGAGAACAGGTGTAATTCCATTTACTAAGGAGCGAAATGTAAAATCAGAAGTTTTACCAATTAATATTATTTCAAAAATAATTGCAATTACACTCCAAGTAATGGTAAGGTATTTCGAGCGGCTAAAGGCGAAACCTATAAGCCAGCCTGAGCAGAATAACACCGAGAACAAAAAGAATTTTATTGTGGCGTAAAAACTATCAAACTCACCAATGGTAACACTTTGAACAAAGGTGTAAATTCCATAATTAATGAGGAATACAATTAAGCCCAGCGTTATAAAACGAAAACGGTAACTATGAATAACAATGGAAGTAACACAACCAATTCCGAAATAAATACTTTGCGATAACCAATCGTTTTTTAAAATAGAATAATAATTGTTTAATTGAAAAAGCATGAATGCAATTACCGCCGTTGTAGGCAATACCAATAACAACAACTGATAAATTGTTTTTTTTGCACTATGTACTTTTGTAATCGCCATTCTTACTTGTTAATTCTGTTTTGGTTAAGTACTTTTCTTATTTGTGTTTCATTTGTTTTAATCTTAAATCGAATTGGTGATAGTTTCCATTTCATTTTGTTCGATTCAAGCGAGTCGTTTTCTGTTTTTATAAATAACCACCTAAACCAACTTTTAATTGCATTCTCGCTTACAATTTCGCTAAGCGGTATGTGAATGATTTGAATTTTATCTCCATTACTTTCTGCAAATTGTTTTACCTGTTCTAATTCTATTAGTGAAGATACAATAACAACGGATGCATTAACGGTTTTCACATAATCTTTTAATTCATTATCGCTTTGCCAATTACTTATGGTAATGGCATGATTTATTAAGTCTGCGCTTTCTATTGTTTTATTTAATTGATTGGATTGGTCGCTAACAAATTTTACTTCAAATCCTTTTTGAGCTAGTTGGGTGTAAATAGACCAACAAATCGTTTTGTAATAATCGAGTAAAGTTGATTGTATCACTCTATTTGATTTGATATTAAATGCGTTAAAGAAAGATGCGTATAAATAGATGTGAGATGCATATGGATCAAGTATCTCTGGAATACGCACAACTAATTCTTTGTTTTTGGCATAAATTTTCCAAACGATTCTTCTCACATCATCGTTGGTTTCAAAATTCTTGTAATTAATTAGTTCGCCTTCTACACGTTTTAACTCTTCAATGCGAATGCTTGTTTCTTCTGTTTTACGAGGGTTAGCATTAACACTATTCAGCTTTTCTGTTTGTGGTCCAATATGAAAGTGTTGATTTAGACGAATAGAAACTGAGAATGAAAAAAATTGAAAGTAATCTTCAAAATACAGAACGGCTTTTTTAATGTGGTATTCTCTTATTTCGGGCAAGTCCCAATTAAATCTTCCTTCAAATGTTAGGTTGAAAATATTGTTCTTCTCAACAATAGGTGTGTATTTTGCTGAGTATGAATTTTCATCATACAGTAGTCTTATTTTTAGAAAGCCAATTAATGGAGACAGAATAGGATGTAGTTTTATTTTTACAATTTGACCTTTGCTATTAATGTTTTTGTTTATTTCTGTTTCGAGATGAAAAACTTGAATTTGTTTCCTTGCTTTCATCATTGCGTAAATAAATGAAATAAGAACAGTTATGAAACCAAAAAGTAAAACTGCAATACAAATAAGTAGTGCAATGCTCAGTAATAAACTAAAGGTAGCTTTATATCCCGAATCTGGAAGTTTAGATTGCCCATCTAATAATCGATAACCAAATACAATTAATAAAGCAAACGCAACAAAGTAGCCTGTAAAGGGCAGAAAGAATAATAGTCGTTTTATATTAGAAATTAATTTCTGCATACATCCGTATAACGGAATTTGATGTTAATTGTTATTTAGCGATAATTTTAAATTCAACTCTTCTGTTTCTTGCTTGTAATTCTTCTTTCTCTTCTTTAAAAATTGGTTTAGAGTATCCGTATCCAACATGACTAATTCTATCTGCTGCTATTCCTTTTTTAACAACGTATTCTTTTACTGCAAGAGCTCTATTACTTGAAAGGTCTTGATTAAATTTTTCGCCTGAAGTGTTAGAACTTGTGTGCCCCGCAATTTCGATTTTAATTGTTGGATGTTCTTTGAGTAAGTCATATAGCTTATCTAGCTCAGGGTAAGATTCAGGAAGTATTTCATATTTATTGGCAACAAAAAATAAGTTGTTCATTACAATACTTTGTCCTTCTTCAAGTGGTGTTAAATACAAATCCACATTTTCCTCTTTGTATTTTTTTAAATTGGTTGCATCAAAGTTATAATGTGTTGCAGCAAATCCTTTGTGATGTGCATTAAAAGAATATTTTTTTCCTTGAGGTAAAGCAATCATAAAGAT
>Ga0075163_10006110_pt1 | contig 15988 bp, 9 predicted proteins | sample JI1023141ADNA_FD_71478 | JGI IMG/M metagenome (GOLD analysis project Ga0075163, IMG submission 71478) | Wastewater effluent complex algal communities from Wisconsin, to seasonally profile nutrient transformation and Carbon sequestration -... | ecosystem: Engineered > WWTP > Effluent > Algae... | reverse complement strand
GCGAAGGCTGATAACAACCGTTCGAGGTGGCGGCTTGTCGATAGGCGGCGAAGGTACGTCGCTTGAATCGGACGGTGGCTTGTCGATGGGCGGCGGCGAAGGCTCGGCGCTGAGCTGGGACAAAGGCCCATCGCTGGGCTGCGGTGAAGTCTCATCGCTGGGATGGATTTCATCGCTGTCCTTCTTGCGGCGCAGGCCCAAGAGGCGCCGGGCCGCTTCGAGTGCAGCCTTTGAGCGAGCTTGCAGCGCAGCCTGATGTTCGTAGAATTCCGAGGCTGTCCTCATCGAGAGCGGCCGAGAGATGATGCTGCCGCAGCGGGGACATCGCCGGCTCTCGATGAGGTTCCCGCGTTCATCGTGCTGCATTCCAGCGAAGGCCAGCGAGGTCCAGAGGGCATCGTCGGATTTGATGGCATCGTGGGCTGATTCGGCGTCGGCGCCAGGGCCATGGGATAGAGGCTCTTGCATGGTTGTGCCCCTAGGCGTTGCGGCCGTCAGTACGATTGAGGCGTCCGGTGGGCTCGTCGTCGATGTGTTCGGGAACAGATGTCGAGCCCGAAGGCGGTGTGAAAGCTGGCACCTCCACGGCTTCGACTCGGCCCTTGCCCTTACCCTTGGCCCGACGCATCGCCTGCTCAGCCATTTCGAGGAGAGAGGACCGCTGGCGAAATTCCGTGGCTCGCGTCCAAGCGACTCCGATCGACGCTGAGATGTGCTCGCGCAGCAGGGTGCAGAGGATGTGCTGGGCGACGGTATGGCTGTAAAGGGCGTCGTCGCCGAAAAGGAGAACAGCAAATTCGTCTCCAGCCGTGTTCAGCCGGAAGATTGGATCGACGCCTCGGCGGCAGGCTTGGCGAAGCAGCACAGCCGCGCGGGTGATGTAGCGGTCGCCGTCGCGGCGGCCGTAGCGGTCGTTATGGAGCTTGAGGTGATCAAGGTCAATAAACAGGACGGCGAGCGGAAGCGAGCTGCGCACCGCTGCCGGCCAGCGCTCGGCCTCGAACAGCAAACCGTTGGGCAAGCCGGTCAGCGGATCGAGCGTGCTGACACGGGCAATGGCTTGGAGCTGCCCCCGCAGGCGCCAGCACCAGGCGCCGAGGAGCAGCGACGAACAAACAACAGGACACAGACAGTGTGTGGACAGCAGCATACCAGCCTCTCAGTGCGCAGACTTTGCGTAGAGCAGACCCCGTGGTACGCTGCGCTCGTTCACGGGGGGCAGGACCCTCGGGAACACGGCCTCCGTCGTGCTCCAACACGACGGAGGCCACTTCATCTGATTTCAAAGAGCTGTGGGCTCAAGCGACCGCGACAAGCATCCTTATCCACCTGCTGTGCGCGTCGGTCCTTCTCCGGCGTCGATGCTTGTCGGCGTCGGTGAGTTATGCGAAGGTGCCCAGGTTCAAGGCGATCGAGTTGAGAAGTACCTCGCTCGATGTCCCGGACATGGAACGTATGACATCAAAAGGGACACGTCAAGGCTGAAGGATGATCACAAGCCAACAGGTGCGGATGGCGCGTGCGGCGCTGAAGTGGAGTGTGGCCGAGCTTGCCCGTCGAGCAGGTATCACACCTAAGACAGTGATCCGCTATGAGAACGGCCGCAACACCACGACGGAAACCCTGGCGAAGATCAAAGCCGCCTTTGAAGAGGCTGGCGTTACTTGGATTCCAGAGAACGGCGGGCCCGCGACGGTGAGACCGCCGCGATTGCAGCCCCAGTAAGGGGGCTCAGAGAAATCTCGATTGTGCTTGTCACTGAGCTTCATGGGACTCAGTTGCAGTGACATTTGTTGGGCCTTCATGGTAGCTTGCGCGCATTCGAGGGTAGATGAGAAGTCATCCGCCCATTGCAGCCCGTGCAGTTAGCGCTGTGTCTACCGATGTGTTTCCCCTCTGGAGTTTGCAATGTCTCAACCTTTCTGGTCGGCGGGCTATCGTGCCCGTCGAGCCCTCCTATCCCTTCTGTCTTGCTTCTTCGTCCTGCTGGCCCTAACAGCGCCTGTGCTCGCTCAGCGGGCCATGCCCGACGCGGCGCCCCTCACCAACTTCAACCCACTCTGCGATGGCACGCTGGTCCACTGCCTGGAGATTGACGACTTCGCCGGCCATGCCTACGGGCATTTTCAGCTGCTGCCCAAGACTGACCGCCGCGACACCGCCGCGGTCTTTCCCTTCGGCGTCACGCTCGGGCTGTTCGATCGCATTGCGGGCGGGGTCTCGACCTCGTATTCGTTCTGGAAAGAAGAGGACGCGCTTTATCAGCAGCTCGGCCCGCTGCGACTGAGCCTGGTCGGCCGCCTGTTGCCGCTGTTCCCGCTGTTTTCGTCGGGCGGGGACAGCGCACAGGTGGAAGACGGCGCAACACACTATGCCCCGCCGCACGGCTTCCGCCTGGGCCTGGCCTACGAGCACGAGGTGCGGGTCGGCCCGTTCTCGGGCGCTAACTCCCTTGGACTGCTCACGAACCTGGCTTCGCTCTCGGTCATCGGCAGCCGGATGTTCGGCCCGGTGCAGCTGTCGGTCAGCCTCGGAGCCTTATACGACTGGGGCGGCCTGTTTGCGACCAGCCAGGCGTCGGCGCAGCTCGGCATCTACTTGCCGTTCTTCCAAGCGCTGAAGATCTCGGTCGAAGGCATGGCGCGCGGCTTCGCGGCGTATGTGAAAAAGGATGCGCTGCTACCAGGCATCACCGGCCAGGAACCGATTCAACCACAAGGACTTATCGGCCTGAACCTGAGCTTTCACCCTCACGCCCGCGTCGACCTGGGCGTGTCGGTCCAGCGCGGCTTTGGCGGGCTGGCGCCGTGGGTTATCTCGGTCAACTTCCTGACTCTCAGCGTCGGCCGGACCTACCAGGGACGGGCCGCCACACCGATTGCTGAGCTGGCCGGCGACGTCGCAGTCGAGGCGGCCAAGTCCATCAAGGAGTTCCTCGAAAACCTGCCCATCGACCCCAAGCTCGATGAAAACTGCATCATCCTCGACGACGATGGCCGCGTGATGGGCCGCTTCGGGCATCGAACCCACAACGGCTACTACTGCGAGCAGGACGGCTTCCGTGTCCCGATCAACCACGAGCTGCTCCGCGACAAGAACAAAGACCGCCTGTGCCTGGACACCCGCAAGAGCCCGTCGACCGGCAAGCGAGAGCTGACCGACTGTCTTCTGGAGCGCCACGGCAAAGAGTGGGTGCCCGTCCATCGGCCGCGCCTGGACGGTAGCTGCCGCATGACGGACAGCGACGGAACCGTGCTCGGCTACGTTGGCGAGCCGACTGCTGACGGCAAGCGCTGCCGATACTCTGGCGAGCGGCCGAATGGCGCCTACGGCAGGTATACAACCTCTGAGGAGCGCCCCATCGGGGAGCCGTTCTACACCGACGCCGACCGGACCGCAGTGTGTCTGGACGCCGCCATGCAGCACTGCTTCATGAAGCCGCCCGCAGGCCGTCGGACCTTGGCCTGGGGCGACGACGCGCGGGCGACCACCGCACTGGTTGGCAGCTTCGAGGGCGGACTCTCCGAGCAGGCCGAAGACGCGAAGAAAATTGCCAGCGCGGCAAAGGATGTAGCGACGGGAAAGATAAAGGTCTCAACCCTCTACGAAGAAGGGAAACAGGCAGCGGGAGAGGTCTTAAATGGAGCGGCCGATCTAGCCAAGGATCCCGAGAAGCGAGCCGCAGCTATCACTGCCGCCCGGAGTGCCATCGACCGACTGGAGCAGGCCATCGACGACTGGGGCAAGAAACCGCCCGAAGAGCAGCTGGAAGACGTGGCCAGCACGGCGGGCCGAGCAGGCTCCTTCGTAGCGACGGGCGCTGTTCTCAATGGGGGCACGCGTGTCATCGAGGAGGCAGCTGGAGCCATCGGAGTCGCCAGCGAGGGAGTCAAAACTGGCGAAGCGATGGCTGGCGCCGCGAAAGGCGGCAAGAAGGCAGCAACAGCCGAGCGAGCGATTGCAGAGCACCACACTCCGCCGGCCAGGTCCTTGACGAAATCAGCTGCTGGCGCCGATGCGCGCCCGCTTCCCAGCTCAGTCAAAACAGAAGACCAGGTGGCCGAGCATCTTCGCCAAGCGCGGAACTATGGATTGCCGAAGGAGCTACCCAACGGCCGAATTCGCTACTACAGGGAGCTGGAGCCGGCGAAGAAGCCAGGCGAGATGGCTGGCCAACGAGTAGTTCGCGAATGGGATCCGGTCACCGACAAGAAGCGAACCTGGATGGAAACCGTTGACCATGATGGACGCGTGCGGCAGATTCGTCCTCAAAATGGTCCCGACAAAGTTCATCGCCGCTTTGACCGAGACGGAAACTACATAGGCAAATGGTAGCAATGACGGTCAGTTTGGATGAAATTCGCGAGATGATTGGTGCTCGCATCAGCGGCAGCAAGCCGCGTCAGAAGATACAAAAATGGGCTGAGGAGCGGATGAATGCGGGTGCGCGCCAGGAGCTTGCTTATGAACCAGTTACCGAGGCTGAGCGAATCTGGGAAGCGCTCGTCTTTATGGCAAACTCCCAGCATCAAGAGGGTTCGCGATCCTTCATAGAGTTCCGCGACAAAAATAACCTCCGCATCTCCACGATCAGAATCAGCCTGGAAGACGTTCGAACGGCACTTAACGCCCTGATAAGCGGAGAAAAATCCCGAGATGAGATAGACCGCTGGGCCTGCGGGCTCATGGCTGCCGATGATCGGAGAGAGCTGGAGTATTTACCTTCCCAGGACGAAGATCGAATCTGGAAGGGAATACTGTCATTGTCCGGTGTTGATACTCGAGTGGGCCCTGATGGCCCCTACCTATATGGGACAGAGGACTTCATCACGTGGCGCGATGAGTTAGGGCTCTCATAGTCCACCACCGAGCCTCAGCCAACTTCTGTACCGGCACCACCGCGTGGGTAGATTAGCGTCGAGCTCGGGCACCAGTTTCACTTATCCCACCCGTCGAAAAATTCCTCTCTCAACAAACAAATCGAACTGCCTCCCAACCCGCATGGCGAGCCTCGGATCGTCAATGACGACGCCAGCTTCGATATTCCGTTCCTGCGCGGCCTCTGTGAAGTTGGCGGATGTTAGCAGCGTCCAGCGTCCATCCACCACCACCGCTTTAGCGTGCAAGACTGCCCGCTTCTGCCGCTCCGTTTCCAGGGAGCGCGGATCGTAAAACAAGTCAGGCAATCGATTGCCCGGCCAGATCTGATCTCGGATTCGGGTCGCAAACTCACGGACAAGGGATGTAGCTGGCGTCGTGTCTTGATGTTTGCGGTGGATATTTGCAAACACGCGCACGGCCAACTTCGGCTCTGCATCCATACGTGCAGCCAGCTCGCCGAACAGCGCTTCGGCTCTCTTTTTCTCGTCGAGCGCGAAGGTCGAAATCAACACAGAAGAGCGCGCCTGCCGGAACAGTTCCTGCACTACGACCGATGTGTCGCGCGCATCGACGGCATCAAGGTCGGGCGGAGACCAGACAAGCTGGACGCGATCCGACATGCGCTGCCCAGCGTCGCGCTCTTCAGCCAGCAAGTGGACGGTGCGGGCAATGTGGCGGGCGGCCATGCCATCGCGTTCAAGTTCATTCAGCGCCGCCCAGATGGCGTCCAGGTGTTGTTCCGGAACATGCGGGGCCAGCGCGGCGCGCGTGATCGGGGTGCCCAGGCGATCGGCGGCGAGGGCCTCAGCCAGGCCCGCCAGGGCAGAGCGTCCGAGTGCGCGCAGCGGGTGGCTCATGTGTGCTCTAGAAAGAAAGCTGCGCCAGGGGTTGCGACGGTGGGCACGACGAGGGCGCGGTCGAGGAGCTCATTGCGCCGCTCGCAGCTGGTCTCTGCGATGAGCAAGCAGCCGTGACAGGCCGCACCATGTAGGAAGCGCTCCTCGTGCGGGTCTGCCGGGTCATGCTGAGCGCACACAGGATCATTTGAGCACAGTCGGCCCAGCTCCAGCGCGCGCTCCAGGTGGCGTCCGATGTTCTTGCCCATTTCCACCAGACCGCCCAAGCTGCCTTCGGAGCCTGGCGTGCCAGTGTACAGCAGAATGCCGTATCCGGATGCCCCGGCGTAGATGCGCTCGCGGATGGCGCTTGCGGAATATCCGCAGTCGAGTGACAGCGCACTAATCAGAAGGTGTGCCAGCGATTGCAGCATGATGTACGGCAGCCCTGCGAACGTTGCCGTATCGAGCTGCTTTCGCTTCTTCCACTCCTCAAAGCCAGCGTTGAGCTGCGCGGCACGAGCTTTCACCTCGGAACGCTTCAGCCAGGAGCGGATAGCGCCCTCCGCAAAAGACAGGAATACGCCCTCGCCGCGGTTCTGGTTGGCAGGGAGCCAGGTCAAGTCGCGCGAAAGCGGTGCCAGTTCCACGTCGAGATCCAGCTCACCGTTGATGTCCGGCAGCGCGGCTTCAAAGCGCGTGAAGCCGACCTGCGCAGACACTTCACGCAGGCGATGGACCAACACCAGCCGGTCCAGTTTGCCTTTTGCCTCAGTCGGAATGGCCCCTGTTGGATGAGTCCGAGCATAGAAGTCGCCTTCTGGCTTGTCCTCTCCCAGCGTGTCCTTTTGCGCCAGCAGCGTTTCGATCTCGACCTGCTTGATCCCCTTTTCGACTGGGGCGGCCTTGTCCAGCCGTCGCTTGACCTCGGCCCATACGTCGCCATCGCTGAATCCGTCGAGCGCTGCCTTGACCTTCTCCTTGCGCCGCTCTTTGCTTAGCTCGGCTTCAGTCTCGCAGTACTGCAAGTAGTCTTCCCAGACCCGCTCAACCGCACTGCGCAGAGCCTGGTCACTATCGGGCAGCGAGATCACGCTGACGGTCTGCGAAAAGTACGCATTCGACGCTGAGCGCGTCAGCAGCCGGTTCGGCTTGTCGCACTGCCCCTGCACTCGCGGGCCCAGCCATGGGCTGCGTCCTCGACACCAACCCAGCACCGTACCATCGCGCAGCGTGGCTTCAGAGAGCGGACGGCGCTGGTTGCCGTTCTTTTCATCGCGGACATAGATCTCGGCGAAGTCGTTGCCAGCACCGCCTTCGTCAAACCACAGGTCGCCGGTGCGTTCTGTTTTGTAGTCGCGGCGCACGAAGCCGTACCAGTCGATGTCGCTGATATGGCCGCGCACGCACGCTTGGACGAAGCGCACAGGGACCACCGGCTTGATCTTGCGGTCGCGGGTCAGGTAGCCATCTTTGACCAGCCGGTCCCACGGCAAGAGCGGTCGCGTGCGGTAGACTCGCCCATCCGGAGAGCGCCACGTCTCGTCGACTTGGCCAAGAAACCAGACCGGAAACTGAAATGCATCTATCCCGGTCTGCGCTGCGTTTGCATTGCCCGAATCGACCGGCGGTGCGTACAGCTTCAGCTCGGGGACAGCCAGTCGCTCGCTCAGCCACGTTTGCAGCCGCTCCTCGTAGATGCGCTCTTTATCGCCCCTCCAATACTCCAGGCCGGCGATCAGCACCGAGTGATTAGGCAGATCGACCATCGAGCCCGGGCCGAAGGTTGTCAGCACCTGGCTGCGTCGCAGCTCTCCTGTGGGAGGAATCTTCGTTTTCATTCCGCTTCCTCCGCTACCAGCGCACCGTCGGGGTTACGAAGCCACAGGTTCACGGTCGGCTCCACGTCGCGAAGGCTGCGGTTGGCCTTGAACTGCTGCGCCTCTTGCGTCTGCTTTTCCAGCTCGGGATCCAGAGGATCAAAAAGTAGCGGTGGAGCCACGCCAACCTCTTGCTGGTACTGAAGGTCGCCCTTCTTCGTTGCGATGGACTGCCACGCATCGAGCAGCCCATTTACGCGATCCTTCACCTTCTTGCGCAGGCCTTCGGTCTCATCGCTGCCAAGCTGGGCGTCATGGCCTTCGGCGCGGCGCGCGAGCGTATCCGCGACAAAGTCCAGCTCGGGCCTGTGCTTGTTGATGGCCAGCGCATTACGCGGCGCAGTCATTCCGGCGTGCCCCAGACGTGCCAACGCGACGGTGACGGCAGCGATGCCGCGATCGATGGCGCGGGGCGAAAACGGTGTCACGCTGGTGGCTTCCACCGATCGATAAAAGCTCTCGTGCCAGGCGCAGAAGCGCTCGTAGTGGCTGCGGTCGCGCGGACGGTAGACGTTCAGCAGCGTGACCACCAGACCCGGGCGCTGTTCGTCACGGCCGACGCGGCTGGTCGCCTGGATGTATTCGGATGCGGTCTTGGGCTGGCCCAGCACGACCATCAAGCCCAAGCGGGTGATGTCCAGACCGACCGAGATCATGTTCGTGGCCAGAGCCACATCCACATGCTCTTTGTCACTGTGCGATAGCGCGAGGCGCCGCTTCGTATCGGCCACTTCATGCGTGTTCACGCGGCTCGTCAGCTCGTGCGGCTCGGTCCACTGTTGGCGATTGGCGAACAAGCTACTGGCTTCGCCTACCCGCCGGCGACGGAAGTCGTAGTCCACCAGGCGAGTCTTCACTTCGTCTTCAAAGATGCGCCGGCTGCCTCCCAGCTCGCGCAGCGAGTTGAAGTAGCCCAGCAGCGTCATGTACGGGTCGGCGGGGTTGTTCGGGGTCTTGTCACCGCCGTTTTCTCTCCAGGCCTTCTGCGCCGCAGCCATGAGCGCCAGGGCAGTGCGCAGCAGCACGACCTTCACATTGCGACCCTGGGCTGCGATACCCAGGTACGTGCGTGGGTTCTGCTGCTTCTCGCCCACCGTCACTGCGAAAAAGGAATCGTGACGGTCGGGCCCCGGCGGCGGAAAGACCTCGACGGCCGTGCGTCCGAACAGCGCGCGGATCTGCCGCTCAGCGCGGCGCACGGTTGCTGTGGAGGCGACGATCTTCGGACGGGGCGAGTCCTCCGCAAGCCCGCTGCTGGCCAGCGCGTCGATCGCGGACTCGTACAGACCCACCATCGTTCCCAGCGGTCCAGAGATCAGGTGTAGCTCGTCCTGAATGACCAGATCCGGCGGCGGCAGCGGTCCCTTCAGGAGAGCCCCCCGGCCCGGTCGTGCCGCGCCGTAGAAGCCGTCGGCGTCGTGGCGTGCGACCCTGCCGAACAGCGCCGCAGTCTCACCAACCCAGGGCAGGTTGGCGAATTTGTCGACGGTCGCGATCAGAAAAGCGGGCAGGCGTCGATAAATCGGCTCGTCGACGGAAAGAATGGGAATGCCGCGCGGCTGGCGCCGGGTGTGAAACGCGCACTCGCGATGGATGCACATTACGCGCAGATCGGTCGGCTCGTCGGGGTGAGGCAGCAGCTTGAAGCTGTCCTTGCTGAACTTCCAGCCGCACCACGGACAGTTCTCCAGCGGCACCGGCGACGGCTTGCGCCCCGAGTCATTCTGAAAATCGATGGTCTTGGCGCGGGCCGAGTAGCGGTTGTTGTCGCCCTTGCGACCCATGTGGTTTGGCGTCGCGGTCTGCCCGACCCACAGGCCCAGCTCAAAGGGCCACGGTCCCAGCTTCTTCACATCTTGCTGCCGCTCCAGCTCCAGCGCGCAGATCATCGTGGCTGCACGGCCAAGCTGATCCAGCGTCAGCAGGCGCAAGGTGTAGCGCATCAGGACCGAGACTCCCGCCGACTGCACCGATGGATCGCGCAGGCGTCGCAGCACGATGGCGAACGCAGCCAGGCCAAGGTATGCCTCGGTCTTGCCACCACCGGTCGGGAAGAACAGCAGGTCGACAATCTTGCGGTCGGCGTGGGTCGGCTGCGCGGTGCCGACCAGATTCATCAGCAGGAAGGCCAGCTGAAACGGCCGCCAGGTCGGCGGCTTGTGCGAAGCGGGAGACACGGCGGGCTGGTCGTGCGACTGGCGCTGGCGGATCGCGGTGGCGATAGCGCGGTTCGAGATGCGGAACGCCTCGAAGATCAGCGGATCGTCCAGTGCATCGAGCCCCGCCTGGATGCGGCCCCGCACCCGCCGCGCTCGCCCGAGCAGCTCGTCGGCCACTTTCTTGCGCTCGGGCTCGGTCGGACTCGCGGCTGCCTGCTCCTTCAGCCACTCGGCATAGATGGTCAGCATCGGGCCGATCTTGTCTCGCACCGACTGGGCTGACGAAGCGGCGGCGAGCGCCTCCATGCCCAGCTCGACATCGCGCAGATCGCGCGCGACTACTTTCTCAACATCGGCGGTGGGCATCCAGGAGGTGTGGACTTCGCGACAGAGCCCCGTGGAGTCTTTTTTCGCCACGGCCGCGACATTGTGACCCACGGCATATTCAACGACGTCGCGATATTGCAGGTCGGCGACTCTTTCATCGTCGTCATCGCTGCCCTGGCCATGCAGGTCTGGGCGAGCAACGAATGGAACCTGCGTGTGCAGGGACAGCTCGGGCTGGAAGATGTAGGCCGCGTCGCGCACGTCATCGGCGGCCGGCGGACGGTTGTTCACTATGAACACCGATACCGATCGCGTCCCCGGCGGGACCAGGCCATGATCGCCGACCGTGCGCAGCGATACGACAATGGACAGCGTCTCAAAGCCCGGCAGGCCCACCGCGGGTCGGGTGCCGTCCTCACCAGTCAGCCTGACCAGCTGTTCCGCCTCGCGCGGGATGCGACGCCACTGCCCGCGTCCGGCACGCTCAGCGGGTACGGGTTCGGCGTCCGCAGTCGCTTCGGGGTTGGGTGGCTCGGCGGGGTTGGCGACCTGCTGGTAGTCGGCCCATGCGAGCTTCACTTGAAGCTGCGTCGTGTCGGCCGACACCAAGACCGAAATTCCCATCGACGACGGAAAGAACGCCTTGCGCGCCGAGGCGGCCTCTGGGGCGCTATCGTCATCCGCTTCGATCTTGCGGCCCGCTTCGTCGATGGCCTCGTCCGCATCGTCGTCGGCGCGCTGGCTGGTCGGTGCCTCGTACGGCACCAGAAAGCCGGTCAGGTACCACTTCGACGGCGCGATGGGCAAGAGCTCCTCGGCATAGTGCGCATGCGGCGCGTAGCCGGGGCGCGGCCCGATCAAGTCGAGCTGAAGCGCAGAGATGAGCTGGGCGCGCACATCCTTGGCCGTGGTCATGAGTCGTCCTCTTCATTGCGGGGAAACAGCGCGAGCGTTTCCGCCTGGGGAGACTTCTGTTTCGCAGCGGCTCTGGGCTTGCGCGGTGCCTTCGCCGCAGGCTTCTTGACCGCGGCGGGTGCCGCCTTGTCCAGCTTGCCGTGCAGGCCGGCTGCGACCTCTTCCTGATAGCGCTTCTGGTTCAAGTCGAGCAGGCGAGCCAGGACTTCGTCGCGCACGGCATCGGGCCAGCGATAGCGATACGGCTTCTTCTTGTCGCCCCAGGTCTCTTCGTCAATCTCGTAGTCGAGAAAGAAGTCGCAGTCGGTCGAAATGTCGGCCCAGCCGTAGGCATCGAGAACTGCGCGATCCATCGCGGCATGCAACTCGCGCAGCTTTAGGATGTCAGGGTCGCGCTCGTTGGGATCATGGAAGCGGTTGTACGTCTTCGTGAGCCCTTCGTCGTTACGCACCATCAGCTGCGCGCGAAAGTTGTAATACTCATGCCCTAGTGCTTCCAAAGTCGGAGCAGACTCCCAATTGGATGGAAATGGGAAAGTCTCGAAGCAGTCGGAGGGTGAATAGTTCAAATCATCTTTCATAGTAGAAGAGAAAAACCGAACCCATGCCTCATGTATTGCTGACTGCAAAATCGAAAAGGCGGCGTTCTGTGCTAATGTGAAGATGGCCAGTTTGTGCGAATAGACCAAGGATGATGGTAGCCAGGCGAATCCCATGTGCTTGGTTACGAGTGAAATCGCCAACACCCGATCTAGTCCGGCTGCCGCTGAATACACGCACAGCTGTTTTTCTGCGAACTGCCACCACCGCAGTCGATAGATATCGCGCTTCAGAATAGAGCGCTCCGGTTTTACCTTCTTTTCGACGATCTCAATCAAATCAGGCCACCGTCGCGCTTCGTCTTCGCTCATATCCACAAAGTTGATCACATAGCGTCCATGTGACTGAGTCGGACTGCTATTTAGCTCCGCTCCGCCTAGGTACGGAAAGATTCGTTCCTGATTGTGAGGATCTTTTTCAATCAATCGTCGCATCTCTGCGATTGGATTGGCATCGGGATTCCCATCGTCAAACGTGAAACCCATCCCCAACACGTAGCTACCAATAAAACTCTTTTGCGAATTAGCTTGCAGCGTATGGGGATCTTCGCTGCCACCGGCATGAAAAAGGAATGCGGTGATCATTGGAACCTGTTTTCCATCCAGGCTGTTAGCGCCTTTGTGAGTTCCTTTTTGGATATGAATCACACTGACGATGACGGCGGCCAGGCCTGGCCACTGGTAACGACGGGTCGCGTCATAAATGGTCCCGTCATGCCGGCACAGAAAGCGAAGTCCCGTCGATCGGGTATCACCCTGGGCAATCGTATTGGTAGCGATCAGGCCCAGCGTGCCATCTCTGCGCAGCAAGCTGAAGCCGCGTCGGAAGAAGTACGCGACTAGATCGGAGCTGCCGTTGCTCTCTGGGTTTGTTTCGCCCAACCAAGCTAAATAAGAATCACCGTAGTTCGTACTGATTCGCTTCCCACCCAAAAACGGTGGATTCCCAACAAATGCATCGAATCCTAGGTTCTTCCTTCCGAACACCTCCGGAAACTCGATCTCCCAGTGCAGCGGCAGCACCGGTCGCTCGCCTTCGCGCAGCTCTGCAACCAGCCCTTCGATCTCCATGCGGTCGCCGCCAGCTTTCCATTCATTGACCTTGCCGAGATACGCGCGGCGGAGCGTCTCGCGATCTTTGTCTTTTTCGGCTCCGAAGTAGGCGGCGATGCAAAGGTCGCCGATCAGGCGCACGTCGTGGACGACGTCTTCAGCCTCTCTCCAGAGCAAGCCGCGCTGGTCGTAGTCGCCTTCATCCAGCGCCTGGATCTGCTGGCGCCAGCCGCTGACGACATCAACGGACGAAGCAATGCCTTTGAACAGCGGCCCAAAGTCGACTTCGGGCGGACTCCAGTGGAATGCGCCGATCTGCTCCTTGGTCAGGCCGACCAGCGAGTCGCCGTGCTTGAGCGCGTGGTCCAGGAAGGTGAAGGCGTGGTCCCTGGCCAGCGTCACGAGCCACAGCGACAGCTTCGCCAGGTTCACGGCAAAGCGGTTCTTGTCGACACCATACAGGCAGCGCTGCGCGATCAAGCGGCGCGCATGCAAGCGCGCCTCTTCGTCGGGTGGCAGCTTGGGCATTGAACCGTGAGATTCCCAAGCGTCCACCAACGCGTCAGCGAGCTGACGACACGACTCGACCAGGAACGCGCCGGAGCCCATCGCGGGGTCGCAGATCTTCAGGTCCAAGATCTGCTCTGGCGTGGGACGCGGTCCCAGCGCTTCAAGCACCGGGCGCAGCGTCGTGTGGACGATGGGCCCGGTCAGCTCACGCGGGGTGTAATGCGATCCAGAACGCCGGCGCTCTTCTCCGGGCTGGAGGAACAGCGCGCCCGGCGCCAGTGGATGCGGCGTCTGGGGTGCGACCTTGCGGCCCAGCGCCACCACGATGTCTTCGACCGTCTTCGCGCCCTTCAGCGCCTGCGCGCCTCCAGCAGCCAGGTCGCACTCGGCCTGCTCTTTCAGCCATGCGGCACGCTTGGCATCAGGCACGGCCCAGAGCGCGTCGAGGTCGATGACCACGTTCTTCGGACGCACTGCGATGGCTCGTCCGGGAAGCGTGCGCACGTCAAAGCCCATCATCGATTCGTAGACCGAGCCGACCTGCTCAACGTCCAGCGCCCGATACGACAGCCGCTCGCCATCGAGCAGCAGCAGGCCCGACAGCACGCGCCAGATGACCCCATCGGACACGCGCGGCGCCTCGAAGGTGTCGCCCATGACGCGATGGACGCCCGGCGGTCTTCCTTCCAGAAATGGATACTCGTCGGGATTGAAGAGCTGGCCGTGGCGCGTCGGCAGATGCAGGCTGCCGTGCGCACCGCCATCGAAGACCATGCGGAAGGTCGACAGCAGCCAGGCATACGCGCCGAAGCGCTGATCCATGGTATCGGGGTAGCGGCCTGCATCTTCGCGCAGTCGCTCGAACAGACCGCCGATGGCATAGTTGCGCGCGTACACCGGGTCGTCGGGAAGAAGCCCCTGATCTTCGGCGTACAGCAGGAACACCAGCCGCATGATGACGGTCAAAAGACCGCCGTAGATCTGCTGCGGGTCGCTGCGCGGCAGATCGAAAAGGACTTGTCCCCGCGCAGCTTCGTCAGCCGCCTGGAACCCGCGCAAGAGCTCCCACAGCGCACCCAGGACCTGCTCGGCGAGGCGGTTCGAGACCTCGCTCTGATACTTGCGGCTCGCCTCCAGTAGATCGAGCAGGCGCTGCTTGTCGGGGGCAGAAAAGACGCGATGCTCGCACAAGAGCATGTGCAGCGCGGCCAGCAGCGGTCGGCCGCTGACCGTACACATCTCGGCAATGGGGAATCCCATGTGGCCGGATGACTCGCCGCGCGGCGCATACACCAGCCGCAGCTCATTGCCGTTCAGCAGCAGTCCGGCCGCGACTCCGGTGTCGCGCAGCAGCCGCTCCAGCCGCGCCTGCGGACTGGCAGGCCAGCCCGTGCTCGCGCCATCGGACGGTGGCTTATCGAGGAGGATGCCAGGCTCCACGACCTGCACCAGCAGCAGCACTTTGCCATCGGCCATGCCATCGATGACGGCATAGGTAGGGCGCAAGGTCTCGCCATAATCAGGCAGGGCAACGGCCAGCGCATCTGGCAGGGGCGGGCCACCCGGAGCGCCTGCCAGGTCTGCCGCGGACCAACCGAGCACCTCACTGGCAAAGCGCGGGAAGTCGAGCAGCACCGGTTCGGCATCACCATGCACCGAGGCTGGCCGAACGACGACCGCTTGCAGCGCCTGCTGCACCGGAATGGTGTTCTTGTCCAGGACCACCTGGGCCTTGATTAGCGCCGGTGGCGACACCACCAGACCCACAGGCTGAACAAGGCCGAGCCAGGACTTGTGCGCTTCGCGTTCAGAGTCGTATTTTGGTAGGGCCATGGGCTTTAGCTCGACAGAGGCCAGAGGTAGACGATGCCCACCGCTTCGACTCGGGTGGCGCGGACGATGTAGCTCTTGCGAACCCGCTCGGGCTCGGCGTCCAGCTCTTTGGCAATCGCAGCCAGCCGCTCGGTCCAGTAGCGACGGTCCGCTGCGAGCTGCCGCTCTTCCTCTGGGTTGAACGCGAGGCGCCCTTGGCGCGACTCTTCTTCGATTTCGCGCTGCCGCAGCACGATGCGCTCGCGCTGTGCCTGAAGAATGCCGGCCATGTCCTTCGCTTCGGTCTCGCCGCGCTTGGTCAAGTCGCGACGGGCACGCTCGATCAAGATTTTCGCGCGACGTTCCAGGTGCGGCGTCAGCTCGGCGACATCACGCCCCGCACAGGCACGAAGACGCTCTTGCAGATTTGGCGCGGATTCACGCAGGCGGGGATGGGCCAGCGCTTCCTCGACAAGGTTCAAGACGTCTGCCTTATCCCCCTCGCCAAGGGCCCGCAGACCACCGCGCCGCTGCTCGATAGGCAACCACTCGGTCGCGGCAGCCAGCACTTCATCGTGCAGGCGCGCACCGCCATCGCCAAACAGAGACAGCCGACCCAGGAGCACCGCGCGCGGCTGCGCTTCGACCGTGCGCAACACACAGGCACGACGCAGATCGTCATCGCGGAAACCCTGGGACAGGAACCGACCGAGCAGTCGCTGCACCACACGGTGTTCCAGGTGCAGATGGACGACCTCACCGTCGAGGTTTCCGGGATCTCTGAACACCACCGGACGGATCGGCGCTTCGCGGCGCCACTCCGCTGGAGACTGTCCCTTTTTGCGGGGGACGCGCAAGGTGTCCAGGGTTGCAGCCCAGGTCGGGTCGGCTCCTTTGGCACCGTAAATTAATAAAAGGTTATTTTATGAGGTGCGGGCGGAGGGTGTAGTTCCAATCGTGGCCGTGGAATCTGGCGGGTTGCAAGTTCAAAGATTGCATCTGCTCGTCTGTGATCA
>Ga0075163_10006109_pt1 | contig 15988 bp, 14 predicted proteins | sample JI1023141ADNA_FD_71478 | JGI IMG/M metagenome (GOLD analysis project Ga0075163, IMG submission 71478) | Wastewater effluent complex algal communities from Wisconsin, to seasonally profile nutrient transformation and Carbon sequestration -... | ecosystem: Engineered > WWTP > Effluent > Algae... | reverse complement strand
ACCTGGACGCTCGCAGGCACCATGTCGGTGGGCGCCAGCTCGGGATGTCGCGGACTGACTGGCTTTGCCAGCGGCACCAACCACGTGCTCATCGCCACCACGTCCGAGGCTGGGATCGCATCCACGCGCCTTGTGAGCCTGACCGACACCGGCGCCACCCCCAGCTCGATCACCGCGACGCTGCTGGCCACTGCCGCCACCAACACCGCCTACCGTGGCGTTGCCCTTGCCCCATCGCCCTAACTGCTACGTCGCAGTCGGAGCCTGACGGCGCGTCGCCGGAGGGCTCACTGCTTCTGATGGGCCTGCCGGGCCTGCTCGATGGCCTGACGCGCCTCGTGAACGGTCGCGCAGAAGCTGGGAGTCGGCGAGTCCGGATTCATGATCTGGGCCCCGCGCACCACCAGCATTGCCAGGGCGCGCACCGGCAGGCTGGTCACGACCAGCGCCAGCGCGGTAAATCGGTTGCTCTTGGCCCACGCGATCAGCCTTCGCCGCACCGCGGCATCGAGGTTGATCCCCGAGGAAAAATCCCCCAGATAGAAGAGACGACCGTGGGCGGCCTTCACCTCGTCCCAGATCGCAATCATCTGCTCGGTCTGCTCCAGGCTCCAGCGACCGGCCGATGTGACCGCTACCAGATCGGCTTCGACCTCTATTTTGTGCGCTCCGATATCTCGTCGCATGAATTCCACCAAAACAGTCCTACTCTGCGTCCGGCAAGGAGCTGGATTTGGGAATGCCCTGGTCCGCGGGGATCAGGCTCGCACGCAAGGAGCGCCGCTGCTCCGCCAACCAGCTGCGCGCCTCCGCTTCGGTCTGGAAGGTCTCGATGGGCATGGCCACTCCACGAATCATCCTCACGGCATTGGTGATAAACAGCACGAGCGTGCGCTCGACGATGCTGGCGCCATAGATCGCCGTCGCGTTTCGCGAGCGGCGCTTGCGGCTGAGCTCCCCGACTAAGCGACGCCTCTCGGGACTCATGCTCATGCCGGCCCTGGAGTTGACCAGCACCAGCCAGTAACCATAGCGATCGCCAATCCCCCAGCAGATGCTGTACAGCGTCTCGATATCGCTCACGGTCAGAGTGCCGTTGCCCCGCAGGATAAAGGTGTCGTCCTCGACATAGTAGCTATGTGTCCCGAGGGGCAACCAGTCCGGCATGAGGCACCTATTTTAGCAGACCGATGCACCGCAGTCGATTGCGGCTCACCTGGAGCTGCGGCCGCCTGGACCTCTCTTTTATTGAAAGGTTGCAGCGGTCTCCATGGACAAGACAGGAGACTGCGCGGTTGCTGCTTCGCGTGATGCGAATGGGGACTGCGCATTGCAACTGCGGAGTGCGCTCTGGGCGCTGTGCGCTGGGCTCGCGCCCCCGCTGGAGGATTTGCCGATGGATACTCGTGTGTCTTGTCGCTCTTTGTGGCGCTCGCTCTTCTGGGCAGGGCCCAGCACCGGACTTCGCGCCGGCGCAGGCGGACTCCTCATGTTGACCCTGGCGTCTTGCGTCGCCACGGATCTGGGTCAGGAGTGTCCGGTGCCGCAGGGCGCCGATGATGCGACGCGCCAGGTCGCCCTGGCCAGCTGCCTTGGCAGTCAGACCTCGACGACCTGGGACTTCCGCCTGCGGCGAGCGGTGGATGTGCTCTTCATGATCGACAACTCAAGCTCCATGACGCCCAAGCAGCGGGTGCTGGCGCAGGCGATTCCCAAGTTCATCCAGCGCATCGATGCAATGGGCGCTGACTATCACATCGGTGTGATCACATCGGACATCGGCACGCTGCCACCCGGCGTCGGGGCGTTTCCGGGTCAAAACGATCCGAGCTGCGCAACGCCCAGCGGCGACGATGGCCTGCTCCAGGCGCGGCCGTGTACCAGCCGCATGCAGAACCCCACGCAGGAGTTTACCCAGGCCTGCGCTTCGCTGTGCCCCGACTCGTCGTTTGTTCCATCGGATCGCTTCATCTCCAAGACCAACGGCGTGCACAATATCTCCGGGCACGCTGGCGATCCCACCGCACCGCAGAAGGCGTTTCAGTGCATCGGTCTGGTCGGCGATGCGGGCTGCGGAGTGGAGGGGCAGCTGGAGTCGGCGCGCCGCTCTCTCGACGGCCATCGCAGCGAAAACAGTGGCTTTTTGCGCAGTGACTCGGTGCTGGCGGTGATCTTCATCACGGATGAAGATGACTGCTCGGTGCAGCTCGCGCAGCGCGCGAACCTGAGCCCACTGGACATGAGCTGCGATCCATCAAATCCGGATCCGGCGTATGGCTGCTACAACCTGGACTACCGCTGCCTGGCCAAGGACCTTGCATGCAATGAGCCCCTCGATACTCCGGGCCCTAAGACCGGCTGCAAGGAGCGCACGGATACCTTTCTTGAACCGGTCGAAAAGTATGCGCGCTTTTACGCGTCGCTGCACCCCAGCGACAAGCTGGTGCTGGCCGGCATCTGGTCGCCCTCGCTCACCGGCTACTACAACCGCAACAGCACCGGCGATGGCCAGCTGGTGGTCGAGTCGGCAGCGCCGCCGGACAACTCCACAAATCGGCTCAACCGCGGGCAGAAGCTGAGCGCTGCCTGCTACAATCCGGACCCCAACCTGACAAGCTCTGCCCGCGGATTTTTCGGGCAGGCGCAGCTGCGGCTATCGCGCTTCCTGGGCCGCTTTGATCCATCGATTGCCAGCGAGCAGAGCATCTGCGATGCCGCGAACTATCCGGCCGCGCTCGACAGAATTGCCCAGCAGATCGAGCTCAAGAGCGGCCCCGCCTGCCTGCCCGGTCGACCGCGCCTGACCACCACCGGAGAGCCTGCCTGCCTGGCCGGCTTTGTCGATGCCACGCAGCCAGCCGCGCTTCCCGATGAGTACCTTCCGGTCTGCTCTGCGGGCTGCTGCCAGGGCTGGGCCAGCGCCGTGAATCCGAGCGGCAATGATTCCGGAGTTCAGGCCGCCTGCGCTGCGGAGACGCGCGACTGCTTCTGCGCAACGCCGAGCAGCGTGACCTGCACCCAGACCGCGGTGTCGGGCGTGTGGCGGGTTGGCAATGCCGAGCCGCCGCCGGGCAAAGTGGTGAGCTTCCGCTGCGCCGCGACCCTCCCATCCACTGCGCTGTGACCGCGGGTCCGGTTGAGCTGTCTACTCGCTGGGCTGGCTCAGCAGCTTTTCGCGCTGCACCGTCAGCCATGCGCGCGCCTCTGCTTCAGTCGCCGTAAAGCAGGTGGGGACGCTGTCGGCCTTGAAGATGCGAAGCGCGGTCAGAATCAGGGTGGCCACGGTGCGCGTGGCGACGCTGCCGCCAAACATCACGGCGGCAGAGACGCGGTGCTTGCGGCTCCAGTCCACGAGGTAGCGGCGTGCATCCGGAGGCGTTGCCCGCGCGCTGCTCTGATCCGCCAGGATGAATGCCCGCCCCAGGCCATACAGAACCGCTTCCACCTCGGCGTTCACCTGCTTGGCATCCTCCAGCAGGAAGTCTCCCCTCACCACGAGATGAATGGTGTCGCCATCAACTGTGATCTGGTGAGCACCGATGGGCTTGGTCATCGCGTTTATAGACATCTGGCCAGGGAGCCCACCATTCCTATTTCCATAATACGCCACACTCCTGCGCCTGCTGCTGCGATCCGACTGTGCTCATATTTCACACCGTCCCGGCGGTGCCGCGGCACCATTTGGTGACGCATTTGCACCCCTTCGATTTGCCGGGGCGCTTGAAAAAGGAATCGCTGCGACCTACGGTTCGGCGATGACGTTGCCATCGCATCGATTTCGCCGCGCGATTCGCGCGCCCGCTCTGGCCCCGCCGGCCGCGTCGTGCGCCCACGCGCATCGCCAAAAACCAGGCGGCATCGCTCGCGCCCTGCTTGTGGCCTGGGCGCTCGAAGGGCTGGCGATGGCTGCTCCGAGCCAGCCGGGTCCGTCGCAGGTTGTCGCGCGCTCGCTGCCTGCGCAGAGCGGCGTGCTGTCCGAGGCCGAGACCCTGATCGATGCCCCGCCCGAGCAGGTGGCGGCGCTGCTGAGCGATCCCAAAAACTACCTGCCGATCTTCCCAGCCAACAGCGTCCAGGTGGTCGATCAGCTGCCCATGGGCAAGGTGATTGCGGTCGAGATGAAGAAGCCCTGGCCGGTGGGCACCGTGCGCTGGGTCGAGGACGTGGTCACCAGGACGGAGCCCGATGGCCAGACGTTCGTTGTCGAGCGCACCGCGCACCCGGGCTACTTCCGGCGCATGACAGCGCGCTGGCGCGTGAGCCAGGCGCCCGGCGCTCAAGGGAAAAGCCTGGTCACCTATCAGGTCGCGATGGAGCTCTCGCGCTGGGCGCCCGAGGTGTTCCTCAAGCGCGGCAACATTGCCGGGATCGTCGATACCATGAACCGGCTGCGCAAGCTGGTTGCGGAGCGCGGTCTCACGCCAGCTTCGTCCGCTCCTGCTCCCGCGACCGCGCCTGCTGCGATCGACTCACCCAAGCACAAAGAGCGCGCGCCCAGCGAGACGCCCTGAGCGGCAATCGCAGTGCTCAGCGCGCATCCACCAGAGCGGCCTCAATCCGCTTGATGTTCTCTCGCCAGGTCGCAATGGCTTCCTGCTGCCGGGCGCGCCCCTTGCCTGTTGTCGGCGCGTTGTCCATGTGTCGGCGAAGCACCGCCAGATAACCTTCCAGCGTCTCTTCCAGAAAGGCCCGATACTCGCGCGGATCTCGCGGCCGATACCCTGGACCGCCGCAGCCGCAGGAGTGAAACGTCAGGCCCACTTCCCACAGCTTCGCCGCCATGTCCCAGCCCTTGGCATCGTCCTTTTTGGGCGGCTTGAAATCGAGCCCCATGTTGGCCATGAGGAGCCCGCACTGCGGGCAGCGCGCGGGGCGATCTTCGCTGCCCGCATTCTCGATATCGCTGCGCAGTCGGCGCCGGAACGCCTTGTGACAGGTCAAGCAGGCGTAGTGCGGCTTGTAGACCGTGATGGCATAGCGACACACGATGCCCTCATTTTCCGGGTTGCCGCAGTGCGATGCAAGAAGCGCGGATAAGTGCGCTTTTTTGTTCGGTGCCTGCCGCGATCAGAAGGCCAGGCCGCGTGCAGTCAAGCGCAGGTTATGGCCCAGCGGAACCCCGGCATAGGCCAGGTCAGCTCCGCCGCGCAGGATGCTGACGCCGATCTTTGAAGTGATCACGCACGCGATGCCGGCTGCGGCGCCGACCACTCCGGCGGCAACCATCGCTGCTCCACCGTAGGTCATGGCGTGGTCATCCCGGGGCGAGCCAGCGATGGCCAGGATGAGCCCTGTAAACCCCACTGCGCCCGCGATGGGCGCCAGGATCACGCCGGCCAGATACGTGTCGGAATTTCCCGATCGAAGCCGCAGCGTGACCTGCTCGCCGGCGTCATCCGGCAGGCGAAAATCGTACGAGGGCTTCATATCCGGCGCCTCGGCGCGATACGTGCGAGCGAGCGAGAGCGTGCACAGCTGTCCGGCGCGGCACTCCGCGGGCACGAAGTCGTCGGACTCCTCCCCATCGGAATTCATGTGCTTGGTGAAGAGGCCAATGCTCGCCTCGCCGATGAGCTGCGCGCGGATCTGCCCCCGACTCAGCGGCTTGAGCTGGGCCTTTTGTTCAGCGGGCGCTGCAAGCGCGGTAAAGCCAGCGATGTTTTCCCAGCTGAAGCGCAGCCGCTCGCCCCTTGCGTAGAGCACCACGTGCCGCTGCGGCTCGACGCGCACCAGCTCGCCTTCATGCATGGCGCCGTTGCTCAGCCGCAGCTTGAGTCGCTGCCCGAGTGGAAAAGTTCGCCGGGCGAGCTCATCGCGGCCTGCTTCCGCATCACCCGGCTGCGCCGCACCGGACGCCGCCTGCGCGCGAATTTCGGTGGGAATCCAGAGCGCTGCGAAGAGGAACGCCAGAGCCCGCAGCGAACCACCCAGATGCCGCACCCAGGTAGCAGCCCCTCGTCGGGAAGACTCGTGCGGCGGGGTACAGACCAACTTGCTCATGTTACCAAATGGTAGCATAAAAGCCGGCCCTGGATCGGGTCTCCTCAGCCCACTTTTGCCGAGACGCCCGCTGCCAGCACGGGTGCCACCAGCGGCAGGGTTCCCAGCACCGCCTTGTGCTCCTGATAGCGCTCGGCCACGCTCTCCCACAGCGTGAAGCCGTAGACGTTGTAGCGCAGGGCGCGGACCCAGTGTCCGAGCTGCGCATCGAGCTCTTTTCCCCAGCTGGGCAGCGCGGCTGCGACCTGATCGAACTCCTGAACATCGGCGTTGTGGATGTCGACCAGGTGCTGAAATGCACCGGCCAGACTGCGCTGACCGGGCACGCCCTGCGCGTGCAGAATGCTCACAAGATTGATCCAGCGCTGGCGCAGATCCTTTGCCAGCCCGCCGAGCTCATTGCCCATGCCCACCAGGCGCGAGGCCAGGCGCTTGAGCTTGCGCACCGCGGGATGCTGATGAAACGTGAACGGCATCTCCAGCCCCTCGGCGTACTCGATCAGGTGAACGGTCGGGTACATGCCGATGCTGATCGTGCGGCAGTCAAACGCCGTCGAGAAATCGGGACAGTGGCCGGCCTGAAAGGCGCGCGCCATGCGGGTCTCGAACTTGGCATTGTCCAGCCACTGCTGCATGGTGGTGGTCAGCTGTCGCAGCCAGAGCTGGCTCTGCGTGCGCTGCAAGCGCCGTCCGAGATCGGCCCAGGCTGCGATGTAGCGCGACTGCGAGCGCGGCGCCTCGGCGCTGGTCAGCGCCTGCACGACCGCGGTGGCATCCCAGCCGAGCTCCTCTTCGACCTGAAGATCATCCCAGAACAGCCACAGCGCGATGAACTGCATCACCAGCAGCGCCTTTTCGGGATCGGCCTGCGGCATGGAATAGCCGCCGTAGCCGGCGCAGTTGAACTTGCGCAGCTTCTCGGCTTCGTCTGCTTCGACCCCGATGCCGTGCGTGCGCAGCCAGGCCAGTGTCTCGCTCTCGATCCACGCAGAGGCGCGATTCTGCACGGGATTTGAGCGCCAGTGCCGCGGGAAGCGCAGCGCAAAGGAGTCCGGAACCGGCAGCGCGCGCCGCGCGAGCTCCGCAGCAGACAGGATCTCCAGCTGCCCATCGGCCGCCGCGCAGGGCAGGGCAGGCACGTTGTGCGAAGGGAAGGGATAGGCAGCAGCAGCGAGGCTCGTTTGCGTGTTCATGTGCGCATGCATGAGCACGAACAGCGCCAACCCCCAAGCGAGCGAATAAAAATCCTTATCAGCGACGGAAAATCGGGTGCGAAGGTTGGCGGGAACGGCGCAAATAGGACCGCTGCGCAGGCAGCTCTTGCGCGTCAATTCGAGAGCCTGAAAGGCAACTCTTGCTCGCATGGCAAGAGTTGCGCGTGCGGCTGCCGGGATCGGCTACCATGACTCCGAGGTTTCCCATGACACACGAGGGCTCCATGGCTCAGCAGCTGATGCGCGCGCGCACCGTGGGAGCACGCACCGCTGCCGGAGTCGCCGTGCTCACAGGGCTGGGACTTGCGCTGTTGGCCCATGGCAACGTCGGGCTCATTGCGTCGGTGGCGCTGGCGACGGTTGCTGTGGCGGCATTTTCCCGTCGCGCCGGGAGCGTGGCCGGGGAAAAGATTGCCGGGCGCGGGTGGCTGGCCGCGCTTGGGATCGGCGTGCTCGGAGGGCTGGCGGCGCTGCTGGTCGCCGCCCTGTGCGCAGCGGCGGCGGGACTGGTGTGGTTCTTACACGATGGCGCTCGGGATCAGTTCTGGCTCTGGGACTATCTGGGCAAGCCGTTTCTGGGCGTGCTGGGCTATGGCTGCATCGTGGCTCTGGTTCTGGGCGCGGTCACTGGCGCGATCATCCGGCGTTGACTGGCCGATCGCAATAGCGCCCCCTGCGAAGAACCCGGGCCTGTCTGGCAAGCACTGACACAGGGCCACCGCTGGTCTAAAGTAGTGGGCTATGGTGGCCTCAAAAAGGCCTGCAAACCCGCGCCATCACAAGGAGACAACCACGATGAATCCTCTCTACACAGCAGTCGCCAGTGCCAACTCCGGTCGCGAAGGCAAGGTCCAGAGCGACGATGGTGTGCTCAGCATGCCGCTGTCTGTGCCCAAGGGCCTGGGCGGACCCGGCGGCTCGGGCACAAATCCCGAGCAGCTCTTTGCCGCGGGCTACGCCGCCTGCTTCGGGGGCGCGCTGCGCGTCGTGGCCGGGCACATGAAGGTTGCGACCGGCGAGGTGACCATCACCGCCAAGGTCACGATCGGCAAGGTGGAAAAGGGCTACGGTCTGGCGGTGGAGCTTGAGGGCAAGATGCCCTCTCTGCCACGCGATAAGGCGCTGGAGCTCATGCAGGCGGCGCATCAGGTGTGCCCATACTCCAACGCGACGCGCGGCAACATCGAAGTCAAGCTGTCGGTCAGCGAGTAGCAGCTCAGCGCGCGCCAGAAGCGAAGAGGCTGGCAAAAAAGCCCGCTTCTTCGTACACAGGGGCCATGTCGATATGCATGTCGGTGTGGAAGTCGTGGCTGCTGCTTGGCGCGCTCTTGTGGGCTCCTGCGTGGGCCTTCGCAGGTGCGCCTGCATGTCCGCCCGCGGGGCAAACTCAGGCGTCGCTGCTGGCGCTCAAAGCCGACGGCTTTCGCCTGAAGGACGAGGGCCGGCGCGACCGCCTGGCGCTGGAGCTGCTGGGCTGTCTTGCGGATCCCAGTCCCGCGCTCCGCGATGGCGTGGCGTTCGAGGCGCTGTCCACCTGGCTGCGCGGCAAGCAGCTGTCGGCCGCGGTGATGAAGCAGCTGGTCGATGCGCTGCTCGTGCGCGTGGATCAGTTCAACATCGCTTCCATAAATCAGGCGCCCGATGCGGTGGGGCAGCCGTTTGACGAGTTTCAGACCAGCTTCTCCATGCTGGTGCTATCGGAGCTGGCGCGGGCCGATCGCGTCGGTGCGTATCTGGATGCGGCGCAGCGCCAGCATCTGGTGGAAGCGGCCAGCACGGCCGTGAGCCGCTGGCGCGACTATCGCGGCTTTGATGCGCAGGCAGGCTGGCGGCACGGTGTTGCCCATGGTGCGGATCTGCTGATGCAGCTGTCGCTAAACCCCGCTGTTGCGCAGGAGGCGCTGCGCAAGCTGGTGCGCGCGGCGCTATCCCAGGTCGCCCCTCCGGGCGAGCACTTCTACATCTATGGCGAAGGCGAGCGGCTGGCGCGTGCGGTGCTTGCGGCGTGCTCGCGCGGTCTGCTCACCCGGGCCGATTGGCGGGCCCTTTTCGACGAGCTGGTGCTGAGCCCGCGGCCGCTCGCAAGCTGGAATCGCGCCTTTGAATCGCAGACCGGTCTGGCCAAGCGCCACAACACGTATCAGTTTCTCCTTTTTCTCCATGCGCTGATCGACCTCAGCCCGGCACCAACAAACGCCGACCTCGCGCAGCTCGTGACCACGAGCCTCAAGCAGCTTCCCTAGCATCAGGCCATTCAAAAGCGGCAGCGGGGTGAATCTGATGCTATAGAGGCGCCAGAGGTCAGCATGAAATCGATCCTTGCTCCTGTTGTGCTTGCTCCGCTGCTCGCCGTTACCGTCGCTGGGTGCCGTCCGCCGTCGCCTCCGCGGGATCTGGGCGAGCCGCTTGACGATATGACCCAGCCGGCCGATATGCACCAGCCCAACCACGACATGGGGGATATGGCCGGGCCGCCTGGCGACATGGTCACTCAGCCGGGGGATATGACAAATCCGCCGGGCGACATGACGGGGCCGCCGGGCGACATGACGGGTCCATCCGTCGATATGACGGAGCCGCCGAGCGACATGACGGGGCCGTCCGTCGATATGACGATGCCTCCGACTGATATGCCTCTGCCCACGGATGACATGATGTCATCTGCTGACATGACGATGCCGCCCATCGACATGACGATGCCGCCCATCGATATGACGATGCCGCCGGCCGACATGGGCGGCGCCGACATGGGCGGCGCCGACATGGGCCCGCCCGGCGACGCCACCGAGTTCTACGTGCTGCGCGTTGGCACCGGCGCCGCAGCGCTGAGCAATGCCGCGACCGCAGCGTTCCTGGAGCGCCGCAAGATCAGCGATGGCTCGCTCATCGGAACCGCGCTCGCGCTGCCCACCGCGGTCAGCGGCAGCAACCGCCGCATGACGCTGGGCGGCACCACCACCACCGAGGGCGGACTCAGCCGATCCACCGACGGAAAATATCTGCTGCTTGGCGGCTACGATGCCGCGGTCGGCACTGCCAGCGTGGGCGGCACCGCATCGGCAACGGTCAACCGCGTGATCGGCCGGCTCGACGCGGCGGGCGTGCTGGACAGCAGCACGGCCGGCGACTTCTTCTCCGCCAGCAGCATCCGCGACGTGGCTAGCACCGACGGCAAGGCGCTGTGGCCCTGCGGCTCCACGGGCCTCCTTTACACCACGTTTGGCAGCACCACGACGCCGACCTCGCTGGTCGCCGTGAACCTGCGCTGGGCCTACATCTTCGCTGGCCAGCTCTACGCCAGCAGCGGCGCCACCACCAACCACGGCATCAACCAGATCGGCACCGGCACGCCCACGACAGCCACCACGGCGACGCTGCTCAGCGGCTTCACCGCGCAGCCCATGGCTTCGCACTATGGATTCCTCGCGCTCGATCGCGATGCCACGCCTGGGATCGACGTGATCTACGCCGCCGACGATCGCGCCACTGCCAGCGGCGGCGGCATCCAGCGCTGGTCGCTGAGCGGCACCACCTGGAAGCTGGACGGCACCATCGCCAAGGGGCTGGTCACAGCCGGCACGCGCGGCCTGACCGGCTATGTCAGCGGCGGCAAGGTCGTGCTGCTGGCCACCACGGCCGAGGCTCCCACGCGCGTGGTCAAGTTCGTCGATGATGGCAGTGCACTCGACATGCTCTCAGCCACACCGCTCGCCACGGCCGCGACCAACACCGCCTATCGCGGCATCGCCCTGAAGCCCCAGTAGCCGCGACCTCGCTCTCGACCGTGGGCCTCCCGCTCGCTAGCCGCCGTAGTGCCATCCGACGTTGGCGAGCACGAGCGGGATCGCGCTCGCATCCTGCGCCCCAACATTCACAACCTCAGCTGTGAACAGCGCGTGATCGCCGGGCGTGGCAACGCTCACGATCCGCGCCTCCAGCCAGCACGCAAACCCTTCCAGGATCGGCGAGCCCGTCGCTGCGCCCGGCTGAAACGGCTTGCCGCCCAGCGTGGTCGCGGTCTGCTCGGTGGGGCGCGTGAAGGACTCGGCCACACTCTTCTGATCCGCTGCCAGGAGGTGCAGCGCAAAGCTGCGACTTCGCTCAAGAATCTGATAAAGATGCGAGCTGGTGCGCACCGCCACCATCACCAGCGGCGGCTGAAACGACACCTGCGAGACCCACGTCACGGCCGAGGCTTCGCGCTCGCCCTCGGCATCTGCCGCAATCACCCACATGCCGTAGGTCAGCTTGCGCAGCACCTGCGTCTTGAGCTCCTGGTTCATGTTCGTCTTCTCTGTTTGTTCCGGAGGTTTTTCTGAAGGTTTTTCTGGGGTCGTCTCTGAATCCGTCTCGGGCTGGCTGATGCTGCGCTCAATCGGCAGACCGCTCAGCTCCCACGAGCGGAAGCCGCCCTCCAGGTTCGCCACATCGGCGAAGCCGTGCTGCGACAGCACCCGCGTGGCCAGATAGCCGCGGCGTCCGGTGTCGCAGTAGATCACCAGGCTGCGCTGCCGATCGAGCTCACGGATTCGCGTGCGCAAGCTCTCCAGGGGAATCGAAAGCGCGCCTGGAATCCGGCCGGCGTGATGCGCTGCCTTTGCGCGGACATCGATGCGCACCACCTCGCCATCGGCGCGCGCAAGCTCCTCGGGCGTGACGAAGCGCGCCAGCCCTGCGCGCTCGGCTGCCGCTGCGGTGGCCGCAACGTTGACCGGATCGCGCTGCGAGCCGTAGGGCGGCGCGTACGCGAAGTCGATCGCGGCCAGCTGTTCGATCGTCAGCGCACCTTCAACCGCGGTCGCCACGATATCGATGCGCTTGTCCACGCCCGAGCGGCCCGCGATCTCCGCACCCAGCACGCGCCCCGTCGAGCGATCCCAGAACAGCTGCACCAGCACCAGCTCAGAGCCAGGAAAAAATGCATCGTGCGACGGCGCGTGCACGGTGGTCATCTGAAAGTTCGCGCCCACCACTGCGCGCGCCTGCTTCTCTGTGAGTCCGGTTCGCGCAACCACCACATCGAGCACGCGCCGGATCATGGAGCCCGCAATGGGCAGCAGTCGTGCACTGCCGCCGGCCGCGTTCGCGCCTGCGACCTGCGCCATCTTGTCCGCGACCGAGCCCTGCGCGCTCCAGACATGCGCGCCGGTCAGCGCTTGCGGAACCGACACGCAGATCCCGCAGGCATAGACGTGCGGCAGCGAGGTCTCGGCGCGATCCGTCACATACACCGTGCCGTCGGGCGCAAGGTGCGCGCCGGCCGCCGCGAGCAGCTCGGTGCGCGGCGCGATGCCCGCTGTCACCAGCACGAAGTCGGTCGGGATCTCTTGACCCGATGACAGCATCAGCGCCATCACCCGGCCCTCGTGCACGCGCGTTCCCACCACGTGCACACCGGTGAGCACCTGCGCCTGGCGGGCGATCGCCTCGTGCGCCATGCGCGTGGTCTGAGCGCCGAACTGCGGCAGGATCGCGCTGTCCCGCTCGATCAGCGTGACCTCGGCGCCGGCGCGCACCAGGCCATCGACCGCCGCGATGCCGTGAAGTCCGGCTCCAATGATCGCGACCCGCCGATGTCCTGCGCGCAGCTCGGCCATCATGGTCTGCGCATCTTCCAGCGTGCGCAGCGCGTTGACGTTGCTGCCCTGAATGCTTGTGGCCTGCGGGCGCGAGCGCGCGCCCAGGGCATAGATCAGCGCATCGTAATGGACGCGCTGCGTCGCTCCATCGCGACGGATCTCCAGCGTGCGGCGCACTGGATCCAGGCTGATGGCCTCGGTTCCGGTCCACACGCCGATGCGATACACGGACTCGAAGAACTCGGCGCGCTCCTGATCCAGCGCATCGAGCGAGCCGACCTCGCCGCTCAGATGGTAGGTGATGCCAGTCGCGGCATACGCCACCCGCGCTTCACGAGTGATCATCGTGATCTGCGCGTGCTCATCGATCTCGCGGGCGCGGGCTGCTGCCGTCGGTCCAGCCAGCACGCCGCCCAGCACCAGAATCCTACGGTTGGTCACACTCATACCGTCTCTCGCATGCGGGTCATGAAACGAATGAAAATAACATCAATCCCGCAGCAAGAGAACCGATCAGGCCCAAAGCGCTCCTCCCCGTTGGGCGGGGAGGAGAAGGGGGGAGGAAAAAGATGCGTGGAGGAGAGGCCGGAGGCGAGAGGCGGGCTTGCTATTTTGATATGTAGGTGCTGTTAAGCGGAGCCGGTGGCGGTGGCGTTGCTGCTGCTGCCGGGGCTGCCCGTACCGCCGGAGGTGCCGGTGCCAGTGCCGCCGCCCGGTGCGCCCCCGCCGCCCGGTGCGCCCCCGCCCGGAGGACACGGAGCGCCCTTGCCGCCGCCCGGCCCACCGCTCGGAGGAGCGCCCGGAGGCGGACCCGCGGCGAGGATCTGCTCCAGCTTGGCCTTCTGCTCGGCAGTGAGCACGGCCTCGATTGCGCTCTGCGTATCTTTGCGAATCTGATCGAGCTGGGTGCGCGCATCGTCCTTGGAGAGCGTGCCCGCTTCGACCTGCGCGTGAATGTCGTTCACTTTGGCTTCGGTGGCGCTCTGGATGACGCTGATCTGGCTCACCTGATCTGCGCTCAGCGCCAGCACATCGGTCAGCCGGCTGAGATCGAAGCGGTCCGCGTGATGCTCGCGCATGGTGCTGAACTTGGCCTGCTGCTCGGGCGTCAGCAGCGCCAGGATCTGCGCCTTCTGCGCGTCGTGCAGGGCCTTGACCTGGCTCTGCGCGTCGGCTTTGGTCACGGTGCCGGCCTTGACCTGAGCGCGCAGCTCTTCCAGCGCGACCCGCGTGGCGTCCAGGATCGGCTGCACCTGAGCCACCTGATCCGCGCTGAGACCCAGGAGATTCTTGAGATCCTCCAGCTCGTTGCGCTGCACCGGACCGGCCTTGTCCATGGCGCCGCCGCCATTGCAGTCGGGCAGTGCGAGCTGCTCGCCGCTCACGCTGCTGCCGCTGACGGCCAGCACATCTGCATTCACGGTCAGGGAGCCGGCCGAGTCGTTGCCGCATCCGAGGCCGAGGCTGAACAAAATCGCGCCGATAAAGACAGTCCGCTTGGTGGTTTTCATGGGAGTCTCCTGTTCTTAGCAGTCACTTGTTGATTCCGCTCGCTATTCGTTTATCGCTGCGTGAGCGGCTTGCGAATTGGTGTAAAAGCATGGTGCGTGCCAGCTTCAAATAACCGCGATTGTCCGCGCTGATTTTTCGAAGTCTCCGTCGGAAAATGGCAAAAAAGACGAGTGCCGCAGGATCAGCATGCGCCTTGAGCTGCGGGCCTCCTGTGCAGATTCCGCAGCGCGGGAATGCGGAATTCGCTGCGGAGCTCGCGCAGGGTAGGGTGGTCGCACATTGGATGCAGCCAGGTGTCGGCGGCAGCGCTGCTGCGGGCATCCATGCGCAGCTGCTGGCGCAGCCGTTGCAAGTGGCTCGACGTGCATGGAGGGACTCATCATGTCGAGCAATCGTTCCGCAGAACTGGATGCAGTGGCGCCCGCAAACCTGGCCGCCGACGTGGCCGCTGAATGGGCTCTGTGTGGTGATCCTCTCATCGGACAGCTCGTGGGGCCCTACCTCGTGACGCGCAAGCTCGGAGAGGGCGGCATGGGCGCTGTATATGAAGTCGTCCATAGATCGCTACAGCGCAAAGCCGCGATGAAGGTGCTGCGCGCGCACCATGCCCACAGCCCGGAAGCTGCGCAGCGCTTCTTGAATGAGGCGTGCGCAGTCAGCCACATCCATCATGCTGGAATTGCAGGCGTATTCGATGTCGGCGAGCTGGCGGACGGCTCGCACTACTTCTTGATGGAATACCTGCCGGGCAAGACCCTGGGCTCGCGCCTGCGCCGCTATCGCACGGACCAGCTGTGCGAGCAGCTGGCGCCCACGCTGCGCCTGATGGAGCAGCTGGCCGCGACGCTGACCATGGTCCACGCGCACGGCATTGTCCACTGCGATCTGAAGCCTGAAAACATCATGATTGTTCCGGATCCACAGATGGTTGGCGGTGAGCGCGCAGTGCTCATGGACTTCGGAATTGCGCGCGCCATCAGCGAGCCCGAGGCGCACGCTTCGCCTGCTGTCGACTCGCTGAACGACGCGTCGCGCGACGGCAATCGCATGGGCACTCCTCTCTTCATGTCGCCCGAGCAGTGTCGCGGCATGCGCCGCATCGATGGCAAGGCGGATGTCTACGCCATGGGAGTGCTGCTGTTCCGGCTGTGCACCGGACAGTTTCCGTTCATGGGCAGGCTCATCGAGATCCTGGCCAAGCACGTCGCAGAAGCGCCGCCTTCGCCGCGCTCGTGGAATCCTGCGATCAGCGCAGAGCTCGACGCGCTGATCGTGCGCATGCTGGCCAAAGCGCCCGAGCTGCGCCCGACCATGGCCGAGGTGCAGACCCGCCTGACCAGCCTGCGTCTGGAGGCCGAATCCATGCACGCCACCGTCGCTGTCGCAGGTTCCTGTCGCGCACCTGGCCTTACCTTGAAGGTGCCCGGGGTCGAGCGCTTCACCTCGCGCTGGGCCCTTGCCACCGGCATGCTGCTGCTCACGATTCTGTCGTGCTGCCTGAGCGTGCACCTGAGCCCCGAGCGGTCACGCCTGCGTGTGGTGCCGGAGCAGGTGATGCAGCATGCGGAACCCGCATCGGTCGGGTGCAATTTGCGCAGCCCAGCTGTTTCGCTGGGCAGCGAAGTGGGCTCCAGCGGCGCGGAACTGCGCCTTTCCGGCTGCAAAGTAGCGCGCTGTTTTGGC
>Ga0075163_10006108_pt1 | contig 15990 bp, 13 predicted proteins | sample JI1023141ADNA_FD_71478 | JGI IMG/M metagenome (GOLD analysis project Ga0075163, IMG submission 71478) | Wastewater effluent complex algal communities from Wisconsin, to seasonally profile nutrient transformation and Carbon sequestration -... | ecosystem: Engineered > WWTP > Effluent > Algae... | reverse complement strand
TCGTTGTCGAAGCGGCGGTTGTTGGCGATGAGCCAGAGCAGGTGCTCGAACGCGCCCGCGTAGTCGCCAGCGCGCGCCTGAACCGACGCCAGCATCAGCCGCGCCTCCGCGTCTTTTTCATCGCGACCCAGCCGCTCGAGCTCATCGCCCTTGGCATCGTCGGCGCGCTTGAAGAACGCGAGCACCTGACGAAACAGCTCGGCCCGCTCGGACGCGGTGCTGCGCGGATCCATGCCGTCAAGCAGCGGCGGCACCTCAGCGTAGTGCGCCGGCCCGAGCGTCAGGTAGATCTCGGCCAGCATCAGGCGGATCTGATCGCGCTTGTCGGCATCCAGCGCCTGCGGATCGGCCACCAGCGGCTTTAGCAGCTTGGCCGCAGCCTCGAACTCGCGCTTGGACAGAAGCTCCGTGGCCTGCGCGATCACCTCGGCCGAGGGCGACGGAATCAGCGACTCCAGAAACGTCGCGACGAAGCGCTGATCGCGCGCGCCGACGAACTCATTGACCAGGCGCCCTTTGTAGAACGCCTTGACCGCGGGAATTCCACTGATGCGATAGCGCTGCGCCAGCTGCGGCTCGCTGTCGGTGTCCACCTTCGCAAGCGCGATGCTTCCGCCCAGCGCGCCGATCACCCGCTCCAGCACCGGCCCCAGCATCCGGCACGGACCGCACCACGCGGCCCAGAAATCGACGACGACCGGAACCTGCTGCGAGAGGTCGAGGACCTTCTCCTGAAAGCTGTCGGTCGTGACATTGAAGATGTAGTCAGGTGTGTCCCCAGAAGCGTCTTTGCCTGTGCCTGTCGAGCTCTCGTCCATAGATGGTAAATAGCATGAACAGTGCTTGGATTGGGCCGCCGCTCGCAATTTTTCCGTCGGACCAGTCCGCCTGACGCCGGTCTTTCTTGACGGCGCCTGCCCCAGCAGTTTCTAACTACCACATGAGCGACACGTGCAAGTTCAACGGGGTCAAGGTCTTCTCGGCGACGATGGCGCAGGAGCGCGATCAGCTGGGCGAGAAGGTGTCGGCGTGGCTGGCCGATCACCCGACGGTCAAGGTCGTCGATACCGTCGTCACCCAGTCGAGCGACGAGGCCTTCCACTGCCTGGCGATCACCCTGTTCTTCTGGGACGATCGGCCCGCCAGCTAGACCATTCCCGACCGGTCGCTTCTGACCGGCCTGCGTCAGTCCGATGCCGCTCCTCGAACTCCTGCTCACCGCACTCGACACGCTGCGCGCCAATAAAGTGCGCGCGGTGCTCACCACGCTCGGCGTCATCATCGGCGTGCTCAGCGTCATCCTGCTCGTCTCGCTGGGCGAAGGCGCCCGCCAGTACCTGAGCGAGACCTTCGCCGGCCTGGGCAGCAACCTCTTGCAGGTCGCCCCCGGACGGCGCGAGACCAAGGGTTTTGGCGCTCCGCCCGTCGGCACCGTGCACAAGCTGACCCGCGAAGACGAGCTCGCCCTGCGCCATCGCGCCGGCTCTGTGGACGGCGTCAGCGGCATCGTCAACGGCGGCGGCACCATCCGCTATCAAAACCGGCGCCGCGACACCCTGGTCCTTGGCGTGGGCGCGCGCTTCGACGAGATCCGCCAGATGCGCGTGGATCAGGGCCACTTCTTCGCCGAGGACGACATCGAGGCCCATCGCCGCCACTGCATCCTCGGCCGCACTGTGGTCGGCGAGCTCTTTGGCGACGAAAATCCGCTGGGAAAAGCGATCAAGGTCGCGGACAGCGAGTTCCGCATCGTCGGCCTGATGGAGCACAAGGGCACCACGCTCGGGTTTGACATGGACGACATCGTCTTCATCCCCGAGACCACGGCCATGGATCTGTTTGCCACCGAAGGTCTGACCAACATCCTGGTCCGCGCCCGCGACAAGGTCAGCGTCGAGCCGGCCATGGAAGAGATCAGCGACATCCTGCGCCGCCGCCACAACGAGCTCACCGACTTCACCATCGTCTCGCAGGACGACATGCTGGCGACGGTGAACGGCATCATGGCGACCATGTCGCTCATGCTCATCGCCATTGCCAGCATCTCGCTTCTCGTCGGTGGCATCGGCATCGCCAACATCATGCTGGTCTCGGTTCGCGAGCGCACGCGCGAGATCGGCGTCCGCCGCGCCGTCGGAGCCAAGCGCCGCCACATCCTCATCCAGTTTCTGCTGGAGGCGGTCGTCATCTCGCTGCTCGGCGGCATCGTGGGACTCACCATCGGCGTCGTGATTATTTATGGCGGCCGGCTGCTGCTGCCCAGCCTGCCCATGCACCTGTCGCTGGATGTGGTCGCCATGGCGGTCGGCTTTTCCGCGCTCGTCGGCGTTCTCTCGGGCGTGGTTCCGGCCCAGCGCGCGGCCAACCTCGACCCCGTCGAAGCGCTGCGCTACGAATAGGCGATGTCCAACCGCGACGCGGCCAGCGTGCTCTTGATCGGTGTCGGTGGGCTCGGCTCGCCGGTTGCGCTTGCCCTGGCCGAAGCGCCGCAGCTGCGGCAGCTGACGCTCGTGGATCCCGATCGCGTCGAGCTGTCGAACCTGCATCGCCAGATCTTGCTGCAGGCCGGCGACCTGGGACGCCCCAAGGTCGAGGCTGCGGCCGATACGCTGCGCCTTCGCCGGCCGCGCGCCGCCAGCGGGGAGCTGCACCTGGCCATGCAGGCGGTGCGGCTGACCGCTGAGAATGCCGCCGCGCTCATCGCCGGGCACCAGCTGGTCATCGAAGGCAGCGACGATCTGGCGACCAAGTTTCTGGTGAGCGATGCGGCGCTTGCCTGCGGCGTTCCCGCGATCATCGGCGGCGTGGTCCGCTGGAGCGGCCAGCTCACGACCACCTGGCCCGCAGGCGCAGGTGGCTGTTATCGCTGCCTTTTCGAGGAGCCGCCGCCCGAAGGCAGCGCCCTCACCTGCCAGCAGGCCGGCGTGCTCGGACCGGCCTGCGGCCTCATCGGCGGCCTCATGGCGGCCGAGGCCCTGGCCGCGCTCGGCGGCGCCCCGCGCTATGCCGGCACGCTGCTGACCGTCGACCTGCTCGCCTGGCGACTGCGCCGGGTGCCCATCCCCCGCCGCGCTGACTGTCATGCCCACGGCCACGGCCCGGGTCCTGGCCAATTTTTGGACAGCGGCGGGCCCCGCTCCTAGACTGCGGCCATGGCTGGGAATGACGCCAGCGGCATCACACAGGCCAGCGCCTCAACAACCAAGCGAGTGAGCAAGCCCCGCGGCTCGGGACGCAGACGCCCCGGCCTCGCGGCGCGCCTGCTCGCCTGGCCGCTGCGCCTGTCGCCCTTTCGCTGGCGCAGCCGCAACCGCCGCGTGCGGTCGAGCAAGGCCCACGGCGCCGCCGGAACCAGGCGCAAAGGCGGCGGTCCGTCGCTCATCCGGCGCGGCCTGTCGCTGATGCTGCGCCTCGGCGCCACGCTGGCCATCTGCGGCCTGCTCGGCGCGGCGGGCTACGGCGCCCACTACTTCGTCTATCACAGCCCGCGCTTTGCCTTGAAGCAGGTGAAGATCACCCGCAGCGGCCATGGCCGCCAGCGCCAGCAGGTGAGCGCCGAGTCGCTGGAGCGGCGGGCAGCCGTGCCGATTGGAACGAACCTGCTCAGCATCGACACGCGCACCATCGAGACCCGCCTGCTCGGCGAGCCCTGGCTGAAGACCGTCTCGGTGCGGCGCGAGCTGCCGGCGACCTTGCGGGTGGATGTCACCGAGCACGAGCCCGCGGCGCTCATCGCGCTGGAGTCGCTCTACCTGTGCGACGGCGATGGCGAGGTCTTCAAGCGCGCCAGCTCCGCCGAGACCAGCGGCCTGCCGGTGATCACCGGCGTCGGACGGGCCGCCTATGTGCTGGAGCCGGCCTATGCCCGCGCCCAGATCGCGGTGGCCCTGGCCGCGCTGGCCCGCTATCAGCAGCTGCCGACCCGCCCGCCCGTGGGTGAGGTCCACATCGACCGCTTTGTCGGGGCGACGCTCTACACGCGCCAGGGTCTGGCCATTCAGCTCGGCCGCGGCGAGCCCGCAGAGCTCGACAGCCGCCTCGCCCGCTTCGACGCCGTCTTTCGCCAGCTGCGCGACAGCGAGTCGCGCCCGGTGATGGTCTTTCTCGACAACCGCGCCCATCCCGACCACGTCACGGTCCGCTTCGCCGCGCCCAACTGAAGTGGGCGACGAAGTGGGCGAAATGAAACGGGAAATGCGCTACGCTGGCGGGCGGATATCCCATGGGCGTCATCGTCTTTCTCTGCTTCTTCCTGTCGGGGGCCTCGGGCCTCCTCTTCGAGGTGCTGTGGACGCGTGAGCTCGGGCTGGTGTTTGGCTCGACGACGCTGGCGATCTCGACGGTGCTGTCGGTCTACATGGCCGGCCTGGCGCTGGGCAGCTACCTGGGTGGCCGGCTGTGCGGCAGCGGCTTCGTCAAGCGACCGCTGCGCGCCTACGCCCTGGTCGAGGCCGGGGTCGGCCTCTTTGCGCTGAGCGTTCCGTACTGGCTGTCGTACTACCCGCGCGTCAACAGCATCCTCTGGCACAGCGTCGGGGATCACTATGCGCTGCTCTCGCTGCTGCGCTTTGCCGCGACCGCGCTCTTGCTGCTGCTGCCCACCACGCTCATGGGCGCAACGCTGCCGCTGCTGTCGCAGCACCTGTCGCTTCAGAAAAAGCAGCTGGGCAGCGCCGCGGTGCAGGTCGGGGCGCTGTTTGCCGCCAACACCGGCGGCGCGGTGCTGGGCACGTTCCTCAGCGGCTTCGTGCTGCTGCCCGCGCTCGGCGTCACCGCAACCAACTACTTCGGCGCTGTTACCAACCTCACGCTGGCCGTGGCAATCCTGGTGGCCGAGCAGCTCCAGCTGCGCCTGGCCCGCCGTCCGGCCAAGGCGCAGGCGCTCGCAGCCGAGGCCGGCGTCCCCGAGGGCGAGGCCGCGGCCACCGACGAAGCGCCGGCGCCGGCCCCAGAGCCATTTCTGCCCACCGACTGGCAGCGCGGCCTCGCGGTGGGCTGCTACGCGATCTCGGGCGGCACCGCGATGGTGTATCAGGTGCTGTGGACGCGCGCGCTCGCGATCGTCCTCGGCTCATCGGTCTACTCGTTTACGCTGATCCTGCTCGCGTTCCTCATCGGACTGGCCGGTGGAGCGGCGCTCATGACGCGGCGAATTCCGCGCATCCGGCGGCCGGTGCAGGCGCTGGCGCTGATCCATGCGCTGACGCTGCTGACCGCGCTGTGGTCGTTTGTGGTGCTGCCGCGGCTGCCGGGGATCTTTCTTTCGCTGCTGCGCGGCGGCAGCTTCGCGGTCAACGAGCTCCTGGCGATGCAGTTCGCGCTGGCGGCGATGGCCATCATCCCGGCGACGCTGGCCATGGGCGGCGTGATGCCGCTGACCATGCACGTGTACACGTCGCGGCGCGGTCCGAAAAAATCCGAGCCGGCGCCCAATCCAGACGACCCGAATGCGAACGATATCGCGGGCATTGGCCGCGATGTCGGCATCGCCTACGCCTGGAACACGGTGGGCGCGATCTCGGGCAGCTTTGCGGCCGGGTTCGTGGTGCTGCCGGCCATGGGTCTTCAGCGCGGGCTGCTGCTCTGCTCGCTCATCACCGCGGCGCTGGCGGCGCTGCTGCTCGGCAGCGAGCGCGCCAAGGCTGCGCGCCCCGACCCAGATGCAGGCGCAGGCGAAGCCAGCCTCAAGCCGGGTCTTGGGCAGCGGCTGGCGCAAAGACCGCGCCTGCTGGGCGCCGCGATTTTGCTCGTGGCGGTGCTGGCTGCGGTTCTGCTGCCCAAGTGGAATTTGACCCACTTTTCTGCGGGTCTTTTCCGCGTCTCGATCGCGCGCCAGATCATCTACGCCAACGATCGCCGCACGCCCGATCTGCTGTATTATAAAGACGGCGTCTCGACCACAGTGTCCGTCGAGCGCTGGGGCAAGCACCTGGCGCTCAAGAACAACGGCAAGGTCGATGCATCAAACGGCGATGACATGAGCACGCAGATCATGGTCGGGCTGATGCCGCTCCTGTTTCATCAGACCTCGCTGGATCGGCCGCCGCGCGTGGCAGTGGTTGGCTACGGCTCGGGCGTGACCGCGGGCGCGGTGACGCAGTTTCCCATCGGGCACGCCGACGTGGTCGAGCTGGAGCCGGCGGTCATCGAAGCCGGCGACAAGTTCTTCGCCGATGTGAACCACCGCCCCAGCGCCGATCCGCGCGTCACGGTCATTGCCGGCGATGGCCGCAACTTCATGACGCAGTCGGACAGCAAGTACGACGTCATCGTCAGCGAGCCGTCCAATCCCTGGATCGCGGGCGTCAGCAACCTGTTTACCGTCGATTACTGGCGCCTGGCGCGCAGCCGCCTGGCCGAAGATGGCGTCTTTTGTCAGTGGGCGCAGCTCTACGAGCTCTCGCAGCCCAACGTGAAGACGCTGCTGCGCAGCTTCGCCAGCGTCTTTCCCTACACGTATGTGTTCGCTGCCGAGCACCGATCGAGTGACGTGATTCTGGTAGCAAGCCCGCGGCCGCTGCCGCTGGATGTGGGCCGCCTGGCGCGCAACTTTTCGGTGCCCGCGCTGCGGGCCGAGCTGCACCGCGGCGGCGTGGACGAGCCCGAGGATCTGCTGGCGGATCTGCTGCTGGTGCCCGATGAGCTGCCCGCCTATACCGCTGGCGCCATCATCAACACCGACGACAATGCCCGCATCGAGTTTCTGGCGCCGCGCGATCTTTTGGGCTACCTGCGCAACGACCTGACCATGCCGCGCGTCTACAGCGCCGAGTGGCCGTACGGTCGCTTCGAGCGCTACCTCTCTGGACATGGCGAGACCAGGGGCACGCCGCGGCGCAGCGATTTTTATGCGCGCCTGGGCAGGGCGCTGCTTCGCCACGGCAAGCGCGATGCGGCCAACCGGCTGCTCACGCGCTCGCTGGGACTGGGCGGCGGCATCGACGGTGGCGACAGCCCGGCAAGCGACCGGCTGGCGCGGCTGCTCACGCTATTCGACCGCCGCAACATCGCCGAGCACGAGGAGCCGCTCAGCCGCGACTGGGATGGCGATGACAGCCACTTTACCGCCGGCCTGGCGGAGCTGACGCTGCCCAAGGGCCTGACCGCGGCCGAGCTACAGAAGATCCGGCGCGACTACGACACCGCGATCCGCAACCTCAACCAGCAGCGCTTTTTGGAAGCGCTGCGCGCCCTGCGCGACTGGCCCATGGGCTGGGTGAGCGAGATGGGTCCAGACATCCGCCTCATCCTGGGCTACCTGCTCTACAAGACCGATCTGCTCGACGATGCGCGCGACCATCTGGAAGTCGTCGCCGACAATCCCGAGTACACGGCCTGGCTGCGCAAGCATCCGGGCGCGCTCTACTACCTGGCGCGCTCCGAGTACATGGACGGCGATCCGCAGACCGCCGTAGAGCACATGGAGCGCTTCCTGCTTCTGCGCGACGCTCCCTAGTCTGCTGAGCGGGGATGCGCTTGCAAGCGGGCTACTGCAAGGGGTATCCGGCGGTGCGCAGCGCGGACATCACATCGTCGCACCGGGTGTGGTCGCGCTGTAGCATGTGAAACTGGCTGACGACCGCAGAGCGCATGTCGGGGTTTGCCGCGTAGATCTCGACCAGACGCGGCGATGCTGCGCCCATGAACTCGCGCCCTCCACAGCGGTTGTACATCGCCTCCCGGAACTGGCCGAGCTCTGCGGCCACGCCAGAGTCGATTGCAGAGCTGGCAGTTGAGGAGGGCCAGTAGAACACCAGGAGCAGCGCCGTCATGATGGCCGCTGCCAGTCCCACGAACACGTTGCGCAGCGTGTGCCGCGACGGTCCGATGCGGCTGATCTCGCCAAAGGCAAATGCGTTATGAGCAGTGTGAGCTGCGACCATGATGACACCTCCATCGTTCGAAATTCAAACGAGCTTCGGGCAAGTCTCGGGCGAAGTTCGGGCACACGCGCGGCACTCCCAGCACCGAACAAATCCCGCGGTCAGCGGCAGCTGATCCAGCTTCAATGCGCGCTGCCCTGAAGAGCAGCTGGGCACATCGCGCCGGACCCCTTGTCTTCTAATCTGGGTCCGCGTTAGGGTCCGCGCAAATCCGCTGCGTCGAAAATGGGCGAAACCAGGAAAAGCACCAGGAAATGCCTCGGGCCGATATCGGCACTCGGTCCGATCCTGTTGAGCATCGCCTGCGCCACCCCCGGCGCCAGCGGCCCCAGCGTGTCGAGCTATCTGCGCGGCGCCACCGCGGCCCAGACCGGCTGCGCGCAGTCCGAAGTCCAGATCAGCGAACATGGGCAGACACTCGGAAACGAGACCTGGCTCGCCACCTGCCGCGGCGTGGCCTTCCAGTGCACCCGCGTTGCCACCGGCTACGGCACCGGACTCACCTGCGTAAAGAGCCGCGAGCAGCCCGCCACACCTGCGGCGCCCGTCGCACCAACCGTCGCACCGGCAGCGGTGTCCGCACCCGCCATCGCGGAGACGGCCGGAACCCTTGAGCTTCGCCTCGCGCTCGATCGCGAGCGAGATGCCATCCTTGCCTGCGGCGGCTGGCGCGTCGTCGGTCTGAAGGTCGAGACCCGCAGCGACCACACCCTTGAGGTTCAGCTGACCGGTGACCTGGCCGGCTCCCCCCAGGAGGCCTGCGTCCGTCAGCTGCTGGCCCCGGCCCGCCCGAGCAACGTCCCCCCCGGTACAGCCGTCATTCACGTCGTCCGCTGAAACACGTGACATCGGGGGCCGCGTTGGCATAACCTACCTACCGAGATGCCTGCTGACCTTACCGCCATCCTGTTGCCGCTGCCTCCGCGCGGCCTTCAGCCAACCGAAGTCATCAACATCGTCGCTCAGACCGCTCCGCCGGCCACCTGGCTGCGGCTCGTCCCCTTCGAGCAGCTTGAGATCCATCAGCTCGAAGTTCTCGACGGAGCAAGCGGCCTGCCCGCCGTCTCGCCGGCCATGCTACAGGCGCTGGCGCAGAGCGGCAACAAGGCGATGTTCGTCCACGTGAACCATCAGGGAAAGCAGGCGCTGCTGCACGCTTTTGAAGATGGCACCGAAGTGGCCAGCTTCTCGGGCGAGCCCACCGACGCCTTCCACGCCGAGTTCCAGCGCCTGGTCGGCTACAGCGTCGATCAGCTGGTCGCTTCCGACGACGGCTCGCGGGTTGGTTTCGGCCAGGCGGCGTCGCGCACTGCGGCGCTGGTGCGCGGCCGTCTGATGATGGTGCCCGCCGGAACTCCGACGGCGCTCGGCAGCTTCGCGTTTCACGACCAGGGCCACGACCGCCGCCAGCTCGAAATTACCGGCACCGGAGACGAAGACGGCGACGATGCCGAGACCACGCGCGTCGCGTTCTTCGCCTTCGACGGCAACCTGATCAGCCAGGCCTTCACCGAGCTGCCGGGCAAGCAGCTGGCGCAGGTGCTGACCAGCGCACCGCCGGAAATCCTGGGACCGCTGGTGGCCATGCGCGATCACGCCGTGCAGGCGCTGAATCAGTCCGACACGCCGCCCGGCGCCGCCGAGACGCACCCGAGCTGGCACACCCACGCATTCGAGATCATGGCGCTGTGCCACGCCGGAGCCTATGCCGGCGGCGACACGCTGCGCTTCATCGACCAGAAGCTGCTGGCGATCCTGAGCATCGGCGAAGCCACGCCGATCATCGACGCCGACGACGCCGAGGAGCTGGAGCAGCTGCCCAGCCTGCTCGACGCCATCGTCGAAGTGCTGCCCTGCCCCAAGCCCCCCGGCGGCTACGGCCCGCTGCTGGAGCTCATCGGTCCGGCCGAGATCGGCGCGCTGGTGCCGTGGGCCAAGCCCGGCGAGCCCTACGACGGTGCAGTGTTCCTGATCAAGCCCGACCGGCTGCTCCAGCTGGTGCGCGGTCTCGACGGCCAGAAGCTGTCGCAGCGCCTGGAGAAGTTCTGCCGCGCGCTGTATGGCGCCGCCCACGGCACGCCGCCCGACGAGCAGACCTACATCGCCTGGCGCCGTGGCTGGGAGGAGCGCAGCCGCCCCGACATCGAGCGGCTGCTCACGGCCTGGGCTGAGCTGCGCTTGGTGCTGGAGATGGCCAGCGTCAACCAGATGCAGGTCGGCCTGATCGTCTACGGCTAGCCAGAGTGGCCGCGGGCTCCGGCTCGCGGCACTGTCTCGACCTGCCTCAGCCCCTCGTGGGCACAGCTTCCCTCCCCCACCGCCAGCCGCTGCCGCGCGCCGTGAATCCTTTTCTTCGCGGGCTGGCTCCTATGAGCGAGATGCCGAGCCACGCTCTACGAAAAGGAGACGTCATGTCGCCAGCCGATTCTTCTCGCAAGCAGGTCTTGATCGTCGGTGGGGTCGCAGGCGGTGCCTCGTGCGCCGCGCGCCTGCGCCGCCTGCGCGAGGACCTCGCGATCACGGTCATGGACCGCGGTCCTCACGTGTCGTTTGCCAACTGCGGCCTGCCCTACCACGTCGGCGATGTCATCGCCGATGAGAGCAAGCTGCTCCTCGCCTCGCGCGAGACCTTCCATGCCCGCTTTGACATTGATGTCCACACCGAGACCGAGGCCGTGTCGATCAATCGGGCCGAAAAGACGCTCACGGTTCGCGACCTCCGGTCGGGCGAGCAGCGCACGCTGCCTTACGACACGCTGGTGCTGGCGCCGGGGGCGGCGCCGATTCGCCCCGACCTGCCCGGGATTGCGCTGCCGGGTGTGTTTGCCGTGCGGACGCTGGTCGATTCGCGCCGCATCCGCGAGTGGCTGCGCGAAAAAGCTGCGCGCCGCGCGGTGGTCGTGGGCGGCGGCTTCATCGGGCTTGAGATGGTCGAGAACCTGCACCATCGCGGCCTGGAGGTGACGCTGCTCGAAAAGCTGCCGCAGCTCATGCCGCCGCTGGATCCGGAGGTCGCGGCACCGCTGGTGGCGCACCTGGCGGCCAAGGGGGTGCAGGTGCGGCTGGGCGACGGCTTTACCGGCATCAGCACGGCCGAGAGCGGGCTGGTCGTCCACAGCGAGAGCGGCGCCGCCCTGCCCGCGGATCTGGTGATCCTGGCGCTGGGCGTGCGGCCCGAAACAACGCTGGCGCGGGCCGCCGGGCTGCCCATCGGTGCCCGCGGCGGCATCCTGGTCGACGAGCAGCTGCGCACCGCCGATCCCGCGATCTACGCAGTGGGCGACGCCATCGAGGTGCGCGACGTGGTCACCGGCCAGGAGGTGGTGATGCCGCTGGCCGGCCCGGCCAACCGCCAGGGCCGCATCGCCGCCGAGGCCATCGCCGGGCGGCCGACGCGCTTCCGGGGCGTGCAGGCGACCGCCGTGGTCGGCATCTTCGGCATGACCGCCGCCAGCACCGGCGCCAGCGAAAAGGGGCTGCGCCGCGCCGGAGTCACGGATTTTGCCAAGGTGTACCTGCACCCCGGGCACCACGCCGGCTACTATCCCGGCGCGCAGCCCATCCACCTCAAGCTCATCTTCTCGGTTCCCGATGGCAAGATCCTCGGCGCGCAGGCAATCGGCGGCGAAGGCGTGGAAAAGCGCATCGACGTCATTGCGACGGCGCTTCAGATGGGCGGCACCGTCCACGATCTGGCCGAGGCAGAGCTCTGCTACGCGCCGCAGTATGGCGCGGCCAAGGATCCGGTGAACCTGGCCGGCATGCTGGCGTGCAATGTCCTCAGCGGCGACATGCCGCTGGCCGACTGGGATGGCCTGGCGACGACGGCGGCGCTGCTGGTCGATGTCCGCGAGCCCGACGAGTTTGCCGCCGGCCACATCCCAGGCGCGGTGAACCTGCCCCTGCCGGAGCTTCGCAATCGCATCGATGAGCTGCCCCGCGACCGCGAGCTCTGGCTCTGCTGCGGCGTTGGCCAGCGCGCCTACTACGCCTGCCGCTTCCTCATGCAGCGCGGCCATCAGGTGCGCCACCTGTCCGGCGGCTACAAGACCTACCAGGCGCTGCTCGCCGCCCGTGCCGCCGCAAGCAGCGGCAGCTAGCGCTTGACCGGCGCCGCGGCGTCAGCAGGTGCGGCGGCGGCGGCGGCAGCGGCCTTGGCAGCCGCTTCATCGGCCGCGGCCTTGGCAGCGGCGGCCTGCGCGGCGGCCTGGGCAGCCTCGGCGGCGGCCTTGGCGGCAGCGGCCTCGGCGGCGCTCTTCAGCTGCGCCAGGCCAGCCTCGAAGTCCTTGCCCACCGTGCGGTCCATGTCCATGAACATGCACACCGCCTTGGAAATGAAGTTGTGCCGTCCGTCCATGGCCCACACCACCCGGGTCTCTGCGCCCTGAGGCGTGAAGGTGAAGACGGTCGCATTGGTCGCCTGCCACGGCTTCAGAAACTCCAGCTTGATATCGATCCGCGAGCTCGGCTGGCTGCCCGTGATGGTCATGCGCCCCTCGCCGACCTTGTCGTTTCCGTTCCAGTAATAGACGGCGCCCGTGCCCGCCGGCGGCCCCTCAAAGGTCTTCTTCATGCCCGGGTCGAGCTTTTCCCACGGCGACCACTGCGGCCACTGATGAAAGTCGTTCACCAGCCCAAAGGCCGCGGCCGGCGGCCCGGCGAATGTCGTCGAGCGCTCGACGTGGAAGGTGTCCGGACGCATGGCGATGACCGCCAGCAGGCCGACGACGAGAAGACCGAGAATAATGACAACTCGCTTCAACATGGGGACCTCCGTGTAGTGAATGCGGGCACTTGATACCACACACCCCTACGCCCCGTAACCGATAATCCAGTTACGGTTACGTGACGCTCTCTGGCAGATGGCCCAAGCGCCCAGCGCTCAGCGATTCCGCGTCGGCTGGCCCATGGATCGCGCTTGAAAGCGGGCAGCGGCTGCGTGCTATGTTCCGCGCACTTACGCGTAGTCCAGCCAGAACCGCTTGGTTCAGAAGGAGCCTTGGTTATGTCGCAGCGAGCCCTTGTCTTTACCCTCTGCGCTCTCTCGGTGGCCGCCTGTAGCGGCAGCCCTGCACCCGGCAGCGACCCCGGCGAGCAGCAGGATCAAGGAAGCAGCAGCCCGGCCGATATGGCGCAGGCCCTGCCGCCCGGAACCCGGTTGCTCCGCCTGGTCGCGTCGGACTACAACATCAAGCCCGGCACCGAGGGCTACCAGTGCCAGCGGGTCACGATCCCCAGCGACCTCTACATCCTCAAGATCACGCCCGTGTCGCCAAACGGCGTTCATCACGAGGTGCTCGCCATCGATCCCGGCTCCAGCCCCGACGGCATGAGCAGCTGCGGCGCGCTGGATCCCAGCTGGACCACGCTGTTCGCCTCGGGCGTTGGCTCGCCGTCGCTGACCATGCCCAAGGGCATCGCGTTCAAGGTCGCTGCCGGCTCCAAGATCGTGCTCGATCTGCACCTGTTCAATGCTCGCCCGACCGAGAGCATCACCGGCACCGCGGCGGTGGATGTCCTGGTCGCCGACAGCAACGAAGGCTACCAGCTCGCGGCGCTGCCGTTCATCGGTCCGCTGGCCTTTACCATTCCCGCCGCCTCGCGCTCGGTCAGCGCCAGCTGCACCATGAGCAACGACACCGAGTTCTTCGCCGTCTTCCCGCACATGCACACCACCGGCCAGCACATGAAGATCACCGCCGGCAAGACCGTGGTCTGGGATCAGGACTACAACTTCACCGAGCAGAAGTTCGGACAGTTCCCCGACTGGAACGGACCCGAAAAGGTCGCGCTCAAGAAGGGCGAAAAGATCTCGGTGACGTGCACCTATACCCAGGAGGGCGTCGGCAAGAAGTTCGGCGACAGCACCACCGACGAGATGTGCTTTGCGATCTCCTACGTGACGCCCGCCATCACGACCTTCATGGGCACGCCCTTCTGCGCGTTCTAGCGCTGCTTGACGAACCTGTTTACTTGCCGCAGCAGCGCTTGAACTTCATGCCGCTGCCGCAGGGACACGGGTCGTTGCGCCCGGCCTTGGCGACGGCGGCTGCCGGCTGCCGGCTCTGCTTCATCTCTCCATCCACATAGATCCACGCGCCCGCTTCGCGGCGAAATCGGCTGCGCTCGCACAGCTCGTGCTCGCTGCCGTGCTGGCGGAAGCGCGCGGCAAACTCCACCACGCCCGTGTCATCCGCTGCGCCGCCCGCCTCGGTGCCGAGGATCCGCAGCCCCAGCCACTCGGTCTTTTCGGGACCGAAGCTGAGGCGCGGCGGGCGGTGCGCCGCGTCCCAGGTCGCCAGCAGATAGTCCGCGTCTTCCAGCACATACGCCGTGTAGCGCGAGCGCATCAGCGCCTCTGCCGTCACCGGCTGGCGCACGTGGTCAAGGTAGGGCTGGCAGCACGCGGGCAGCGGCCGTCCGCTTGCGCAGGGACACAGGCGGCTCGCAGCGGGATTTTGTTGGGTCATGGCAGGGGCCTCGGTAGCGCAGCGTAGCCGAGAGCCGCTGAGGCGCAGCCAATTCTTTTGGATCTCGGGCCTGCGGTCGCGCCGCTGCTATTTCGCGGCCGGTGCAGCGCCTGCCGGCGGCGCTGGCGGCGGCGGGGTGTAGCTGCTCGGCGGACCGAACTGCTCTTCGTAAAAGATCAGCGCCTTGTCATCGACATAGCGCACCCGGATGAGCTTCTGGATCTGCATCATCACGCCGCTCTTGCGCACGCGCCGGCTGGTGGACTCGAAGCGCAGCATGCCCGTCGCTTCCCACACCTCGCCGCGCTTGGGCTGCTCGGCTGCACGCGCATACTTCGAGTCGGCCAGAACCGGAGTCTGGCTGGCGCGCGGGCGGCGCAGAGGCTCGCTTGTGAAGGCCGCCAGATCCAGCGTGCGCACCGGCTTATCGCCATCGTGCAGCACCGCCTTGAAGTCCGCGGCATAGACCGGAGGCGTCGAGCTGAGGTTGTCGCTGGCCGCCTGCCGCGCCCACGAAGAGACCACCGACTTCACCGCTTCGGGAACCGGAGCCATATCGCACAGCGCCGCAACCTTGGCCATCTGCTGGCAGCGCTCCAGCGCCTCTTTTTGACCGGCGCTGTCCTTGGCGTAGCCGCGCAGCCGCGCCAGGGTCGCGTAGCCGGTCGCATCCACGATGAGATCCTTTTTCGCCAGGCGCTCCAGCTGCTTGCGCGCTTCGCCGCGCTTGCTGGGATTCAAGCTGAGAAGCTCGGCCGCGCGCACCTGCAAGAATGGATCGCTCGGCTTGTCCGCAATCAGCTTGGTCAGCAGCTCCTGCGCCCTGCTCTCTTCACCAATATGAATGAGCGACATCAGATACAGCTGATAGAGCCGACTCTCAAGCTTCTCATTCTTGCCTTTTACCGCGATCTCGCCTTCGTGCTCCTCTTCCCCGGCCACGGCCTTGATCTCAGAGTACGCCTGATCGTACTCGCCGCTGGCCAGCAGCTCTTCGACCTGCTTGATGAGGGCGATCGCGTCCTGCTTGGAGATGGCCTCGAACACCGCGTTGCCGCAGGCCTGCGCTGGCGTGGGCGCAAAGATCGGCGCCGCTGCCAGCGAAATGACGAGCAAAGTTCCCGCGATCCAATCCCTGCATCCACGCAGCATGAACATCTTCCTTTGCTTCCAGATCGGCGAAATCGGAATCCAGATCCCATCGAGTATACTAGGCCCATGCGAATCTGGGTGCGGGTCCTGCTTGCGAGCCTGTGCAGCTGGCTGACCACTCCAGCGCAGGCGGCGCAGCCGTCGGGGGATGCGGGGCAGCGGCTGCTTGAGCGCTTCGAGTGCGCGCGCTGTCACGATGGCACCGCCCAGCCGGTGCCGCCGCAGGAAAAGCACTGCACGCACTGCCATCAGGAGATCCTGCGCGGCACGTTCAAGGCGCCTCCGGATGTGCTCGCGCGCTGGCAGAAGAATCTTCATTCGCTGCCTTATGTGCCGACGCTCGCGGCCACAGGTGCGCGCTTTGAGCGGGCGTGGATCGAGCGATTTCTTCTGGCTCCGCACGATCTGCGTCCGGGCCTTGTCGCGATGATGCCGCGGCTGGCAATAAGCAGGCAGGAGGCCGCGCAGCTGGCCGCAGTGCTCGT
>Ga0075163_10006107_pt1 | contig 15991 bp, 9 predicted proteins | sample JI1023141ADNA_FD_71478 | JGI IMG/M metagenome (GOLD analysis project Ga0075163, IMG submission 71478) | Wastewater effluent complex algal communities from Wisconsin, to seasonally profile nutrient transformation and Carbon sequestration -... | ecosystem: Engineered > WWTP > Effluent > Algae... | reverse complement strand
AACTTAACAGTTAAAGAAGTAAGTGAATTAGCTCAAATCCTTAAAGATGAGTACGGTATCGAACCAGCAGCTGCAGCAGTTGCAGTAGCAGCAGGTCCAGCAGCAGCAGCAGCAGAAGCTCCAGCTGAAAAAACTGAATTCGATGTACACTTAACTTCAGCAGGTGCTAACAAATTAGCTATCGTTAAAGAAGTTAAAACTCTTCTTAACTTAGGTTTGAAGGAAGCAAAAGACATCGTAGATGCTGCTCCTGCATTACTTAAAGGTGGCGCTTCAAAAGCTGAAGCAGAATCTATCAAAGCAGCTTTGGAAGGAGCAGGTGCTTCTGTTGAGTTGAAGTAATTTGATAAGTTTTATATGGACTTAATTTCAGAAGTTAAGTCTGAAAATAAATGACATCTGGCTTAACTGACCTTCTGGTTGGTTAAGCCTATTGTCATTAATGACATTTTTTTTGAACAATTTGATACATTTTGTTCTTTATTTAACGAATTTCGCTAAACAAATATAAAGTATGACATCAAACGGAGTAGCAACCGCAGCCGGAAATAATAGAGTCAACTTCGGCAAAATTAAATTAGCAAACCAATATCCTGACTTACTCGAGATTCAAATAAAATCTTTTCAGGAGTTCTTCCAATTAGAAACTACCCCGGAAAATAGAGGGAACGAAGGTTTGTACCGGGTTTTTCAGGAAAATTTTCCAATATCGGATGCTAGAAACATTTTCGTACTCGAATTTTTAGATTACTTCATAGATCCACCTAGATACTCCATTGAGGAGTGTATGCAAAGAGGTTTGACTTATAGCGTTCCTTTGAAAGCGAAGTTAAGACTTTCATGTAATGATGAAGAACACGTAGATTTCCAAACTATCGTTCAAGATGTATTCTTAGGAAATATTCCTTATATGACTAATAAGGGTACATTTATGATCAATGGTGCTGAAAGAGTTGTTGTTTCTCAATTGCATAGATCACCAGGTGTATTTTTTAGTCAGACTTTTCACCCTAATGGTACAAAGATATTCTCTGCAAGAGTAATTCCTTTTAAAGGAGCTTGGATGGAGTTTGCAACAGATATTAACTCTGTAATGTATGCCTACATCGATAGAAAGAAGAAGTTTCCAGTTACCACTCTACTTAGAGCAATAGGTTTTGATTCAGATAGAGATATATTGAATCTTTTTGATCTTGCAGAAGAAATCACGACAGACAAACAATCTCTAAAAGCTGCAGTTGGTAGAAAACTTGCTGCAAGGGTTTTGAGAAAGTGGACAGAAGATTTTGTTGATGAAGATACTGGTGAAGTTGTAACTATCGAAAGAAATGAAATCATCTTAGAAAGAGATGTAATCTTAGACGAAGATAACATAGATTTGATTTCTGATGTAGATACTGATACAATTATTCTTCAAAAGGAGAACCTTGAGGAAGATTATTCTATCATCTATAATACATTGCAAAAAGACCCGTCATCTTCTGAAGTAGAAGCGGTTATACAAATATATAGACAATTAAGAGGTACTGATCCACCCGATGAAGAGACCGCTCGTGGTATCATCGATAAATTATTTTTCTCGGATAAGAGATACAATTTAGGTGAGGTAGGTAGATATAAAATAAATAGAAAACTAAAGCTAGATATTAGTAGAGATACTTTGGTTCTTACAAAAGAAGACATTATTTCTATCGTAAAATATCTTGTAAGTTTAGTAAACCAAAAAGCAGAGCTTGATGATATTGACCACTTAGCTAACAGAAGAGTTAGAACAGTTGGTGAACAATTATATGCTCAGTTTGGTGTTGGTTTGGCAAGGATGACACGTACTATTCGTGAAAGGATGAACGTGAGAGATAATGAAGTATTTACTCCAATAGATCTTATCAATGCTAGAACTTTATCATCTGTCATCAACTCATTCTTCGGTACAAGTCAATTATCTCAGTTCTTAGATCAAACCAATCCATTATCTGAAATAACACACAAACGTAGGATTTCAGCATTAGGGCCAGGTGGTTTGTCAAGAGAGAGAGCAGGTTTTGAGGTTAGGGACGTTCACTATTCTCACTATGGTAGACTTTGTACAATTGAAACTCCAGAAGGACCAAATATCGGTTTGATATCTACACTTTGTGTTCACGCAAAGGTAAATAAAATGGGTTTCTTAGAGACTCCTTACCGTAAAGTTACTGACGGGAAAGTGGATATGTCTGGAGATATTCTTTACTTATCTGCAGAAGCAGAAGATTACAGAAGAATAGCTCAGGCAAATGCAGTGATCAATGAATCTGGCGCATTCACAAGTGATAGAATTAAATCTAGAGAACACGGTGAATTCCCTGTATTGACGCCTTCAGAGCTTGAATATATGGATATCGCACCAAACCAAATCGTAGGTGTATCTGCATCTTTGATTCCATTCCTTGAAAATGATGATGCCAATAGAGCCTTGATGGGTTCTAACATGCAACGTCAAGCACTTCCACTAGTAAGACCAAAGTCGCCAATCGTTGGTACAGGTCTTGAAGCTAAAGTTGCTGAGGATTCAAATATGTTGATCAATGCTGAAGGTGAAGGTGTTGTTGAATACGTGGATGCTAACGAAATCGTTATTAGATACGATAGATCTGAAGAAGAATTGCTTGTTTCTTTTGATGATAATCTTAAGAAATACAACCTTACTAAGTTTATCAGAACTAATCAAGGATCATGTATCAACCTTAAACCAATTGTTAAAAAAGGACAAAGGGTAAGAAAAGGAAGTTTGCTTTGTGAGGGTTATGCAACTGAAAATGGAGAATTGGCTTTAGGTCAAAATCTTCAAGTAGCATTCATGCCTTGGAAAGGTTATAACTTTGAAGATGCGATCGTACTTTCTGAAAGAGTTGTAAAAGAAGATATTTTTACATCATTACATATCGAAAGTTATGAAATTGATGTAAGAGATACGAAATTAGGTGAAGAAGAATTGACCAATGATATTCCTAACGTAAGTGAAGAAGCAACTAAAGACCTTGATGAGAATGGTATCATTCGTATCGGAGCTTGGGTGAAAGAAGGAGATATTTTGATTGGTAAAATTACACCTAAGGGAGAATCTGATCCTACTCCTGAAGAAAAGCTTTTGAGAGCTATCTTTGGTGATAAAGCAGGTGATGTAAAGGATGCATCTTTGAAGGCATCTCCATCTACGCAAGGTGTTGTCATTAGTAAGCAATTGTTCGCTAGAGCTAAGAAGGATAAATTCCAAAAAGTTCAAGAGAAAGAGTTGTTATCCAAATTAGAAGACACTCATGCGATCAATATGAATGAGCTTAAAACCATTCTAGTTGATAAGTTGATGACTTTACTTGATGGTAAAATTTCTGAAGGTGTACGAAGTATTTACAACGAAGAATTAATACCAAAAGGTGCTAAATTTACACCTAAGTCTTTCAAAGAACTTGATTATTCTCAAGTTGATTATTCAGGTTGGACAAAAGATGGTGCAAATAATGAGTTGATTGCTAGATTATTACACAATTACTCTATCAAAGTTAACGAGGAGCTTGGTAGATATAAGCGTGAGAAATTTAATATCAGTATAGGTGACGAGTTACCAGCAGGTGTATTAAAACTTGCTAAAGTTTATCTTGCTAAAAAGAGAAAACTGAAAGTAGGAGATAAGCTTGCGGGAAGACACGGAAATAAAGGTATTGTATCTAGAATAGTTAGGGATGAAGACATGCCTTTCTTGGAAGATGGAACACCTGTAGATATCGTACTAAACCCATTGGGTGTACCATCAAGGATGAACCTTGGTCAGATTTTTGAGACCGTATTGGGCTGGGCTGGAAAGAGCCTTAATGTTAAATTTGCAACACCAATCTTTGATGGTGCGAGTTTGGCAGAAATAGAGCAATACATCGAAAAAGCTGGTCTACCTGCATATGGTCAAACCTATTTGTATGATGGTGAAACAGGAGATAAATTCCACCAACAGGCGACTGTAGGAGTTATCTACATGTTGAAATTATCACACATGGTGGATGACAAAATGCACGCAAGATCTATCGGACCATACTCATTGATCACACAGCAACCTTTGGGTGGTAAAGCTCAGTTCGGTGGACAGAGATTTGGAGAGATGGAAGTTTGGGCGCTTGAAGCGTATGGTGCTGCTAATATTCTACGTGAGTTATTGACGATCAAGTCGGATGATATCATCGGTAGAGCAAAAGCATATGAAGCCATCGTAAAAGGTGACAATATTCCTGATTCTAACATCCCTGAGTCATTTAATGTATTGGTACATGAACTTAGAGGTTTAGCTCTTGATATTAAATTTGATTAAAAGAATTTTTTAACGTTATATATTTTATATTATGCTTAAAAAGAAAGGTGTAAAACCAACCAAAGGATTCGAATCGATTACTATTAGTTTGAGTTCGCCAGATGAAATTCTGGAAAGATCTTTCGGTGAAGTATTAAAACCAGAAACAATTAATTATCGTTCTTACAAACCAGAAAGAGATGGTTTGTTTTGCGAGAGAATATTTGGTCCTGTAAAGGATTACGAATGTTACTGTGGCAAATATAAAAGAATAAGATATAAAGGTATCGTCTGCGACAGATGTGGTGTAGAAGTTACTGAAAAGAAAGTCAGAAGAGAGAGAATGGGACACATTAAGTTGGTTGTTCCTGTTGTTCACATCTGGTTTTTCAAATCATTGCCAAACAAAATTGGTTATCTTCTTGGTTATTCTTCTAAGAAATTAGAATCAATCATCTATTACGAAAGGTATGTTGTAGTTCAGCCTGGTGTCAAAGAAAATGACATTGCAAAGCATGAATTGTTGACTGAAGAAGAATACTTTGATGTATTAGATACTCTTCCAAAAGATAATCAATTACTTGATGATTCAGACCCTAACAAGTTTATAGCTAGAATGGGTGCTGAAGCTATCAAAGATTTATTGGAAAGAATCAAATTGGATGAACTTTCATTCGAATTGAGACACCAAGCTGCCAATGAGACTTCTCAACAGAGAAAATCAGAAGCACTTAAGAGATTAAGAGTAGTAGAAGCGTTCAGAGATGGTATGGCTAGTCAGGACAATAGACCAGAATGGACTATTATCCAATATTTGCCTGTAACTCCACCTGAATTGAGACCACTTGTACCTTTGGATGGTGGTAGGTTTGCGAGTTCAGATTTGAATGATTTGTACAGAAGAGTTATTATTAGAAATAACCGTTTAAAGAGACTTTTGGAAATCAAAGCTCCAGAAGTAATCTTGAGAAACGAAAAAAGAATGTTACAGGAAGCTGTGGATTCATTGTTCGATAACTCAAGAAAATCTAATGCAGTAAAAGCAGAAGGTGGTAGATCTTTGAAATCTTTGAGTGATGTACTTAAAGGTAAACAAGGTCGTTTCCGTCAGAACCTTTTGGGTAAAAGGGTAGATTATTCTGGTAGATCGGTAATCGTCGTAGGACCTACATTGCTATTACATGAGTGTGGTATTCCTAAAGGTATGGCTGCTGAGCTTTTCAAACCGTTTGTTATCAAGAAATTGATAGAAAGAGGTGTGGTAAAGACAGTTAAGTCTGCCAAAAAACTTGTTGATAAGAAAGATCCTGTAATTTGGGAAATTCTTGAAAATATCTTGAAAGGGCACCCTGTTTTATTAAACAGAGCTCCTACACTTCACAGATTGTCTATCCAAGCTTTCCAACCAAGGTTAGTAGAAGGTAAAGCAATCCAACTTCACCCATTGGTGTGTGGTGCATTTAACGCGGATTTTGACGGTGACCAGATGGCAGTGCACGTTCCTTTGGGACATGCAGCAATATTGGAGGCACAAATGTTAATGTTGTCTGCGCATAATATGTTGAACCCACAAGATGGTTCTCCAGTAATGTTACCTTCACAAGACATGGTTTTAGGATTATATTATCTTACAAAACCACGTAAATCTGTAGGAGAAATTAAGGTAAAAGGAGAGGGTAGTACTTTTTACAGTGCGGAAGAAGTGATTATTGCTTTCAATGAAGGCAAAATTGATCTTCACGCAGTGATAAAAGTGCGTGCAAATGTGGAAGTGGAAGATGGTAAATTGGGTATTAGAATTACTGAAACAACCGTAGGAAGAGTTATTTTTAACCAATCTACACCACCAACAGTTCCTTTTATAAATCAATTAATGACTAAAAAGTCATTGAAAAAGATCATTCAGGACATTATCACTCGTACAGATTTCTCTGCTACTGCAAAGTTTTTGGATGAGATTAAAGAACTTGGATTTTTCTGGGCTTACAAAGGTGGATTATCATTTAACCTTGGAGATCTTATCACACCGAGTATTAAAGAGCAAACATTGTTAGATGCTCAGGAAGAAGTAGATGAAGTTTGGGAAAATTATAACATGGGTCTTATCACTCCAAATGAGAGATACAACCAAGTTATCGATAAATGGACATTTGCGGATAATAAAATTACCGACAACCTTATGCGAGAAATCGCTCAGCACAAACAAGGATTTAACTCCGTGTTTATGATGCTTGATTCAGGAGCTAGGGGATCTAAACAACAGATCAAGCAGCTTTGTGGATTGAGAGGATTGATGGCAAAACCAAGAAAATCTGGTGATACAGGTGGGGCAATCATTGAAAACCCTATCCTTGCAAACTTCCTTGATGGACTTTCGGTTTTGGAATATTTTATCTCTACACACGGTGCGCGTAAAGGTCTTGCGGATACAGCCTTAAAGACAGCTGATGCGGGTTACCTTACAAGAAGATTGGTGGATGTTGCACAAGATGTAATCATTACTGAAGAGGATTGTAAGACACTAAGAGGTATTGATACTGAAGCCCTTAAGGATAATGAAAACGTTATCGAAACGCTTGGTTCTAGAATTGTAGGTCGATATTCACTTTATGATGTAAAAGATTTAGTAACTGATGAGATGTATGTAGAAGCTGGTGAATATATTTCTCCAGAAGTGGCGGCAAACATTGAAAAGTCAGGTATAGAGATGGTTACTATCAGATCAGTGCTCACTTGCGAAACTAAAGTAGGTGTGTGTGCGAGATGTTATGGTAAAAATCTTGCTACTGGTAGAAGGGTAGAAACAGGTGATGCTGTAGGTATTATTGCAGCACAAAGTATCGGTGAACCAGGAACTCAGCTTACACTTCGTACCTTCCACGTGGGTGGTATCGCATCGGTTTCTAAAACTGAATCAGAAATCACTTCTAAATTTGACGGAATACTTGAATTTGATAATATCAAAGTTACTGAGCAAATCGAAGGTGGTGCAAAAAGTCAGGTAGTATTATCTCGATCTGGTGAAATCAGGGTTATGGATCCTGAAACCAAAAAGATTTATAACTCATACTTTATCCCTTATGGTTCTACATTGATTGTACAAGACAAACAGAAGATAGAAAAAGGAGACGTTATATGTAATTGGGATCCATTTAACAACTTGATCATTTCTGAATTTGGTGGTATTGCTAAGTTTGAAGATATCGAAGAAGGTGTCACTTACCGTGTGGAAAGAGATGACCAAACTGGATATGCTGAAAAAGTAATCATCGAAGCTAAGAATAAGAAAAAGATTCCAGTAATTAGAATCTTTTCTCCAGGTGGCGATGAACTTAAAACATATAACATTCCGTTAGGAGCTTATATTTCTATTGAAGATAATTCAGAGATCGTACCAGGTCAGAAAATCGTTAAAATACCACGTAACTTGGGTAAAATTCAGGATATTACGGGTGGTCTTCCAAGGGTTACTGAATTATTTGAAGCGAGAAATCCTTCAAATCCGGCAGTAACAGCTGAGATCGACGGTATCGTGACTTATGGTAAAATCAAACGTGGTAATAGAGAGATTTTTGTCGATGACGAGAAGACAGGTCAAAGAAGAAAATACTTGATAGGATTGTCTAAACACTTACTCGTACAAGAAGGAGATTTCGTAAGAGCAGGTATGCAATTGTCAGATGGTGCTGTAGCTCCGTTGGATATATTGAATATCAAAGGACCTTTTGCAGTTCAATCTTACTTAGTTAATGGAGTACAGGAAGTTTATCGTTCTCAAGGTATTGCCATCAATGACAAACACATCGAAGTAATCGTGCGTCAAATGATGAGAAGGGTAGAGATCATCGATCCAGGTGATACTACTTTCCTTGAAGGAGAAGCAGTAGATAGACATGAGTTCAATGAGCAGAATGACTGGATTTATGACAAAAAAGTAGTTGTAGAACCAGGTGATTCTCAAAATTTGAAAGCAGGTCAGATTGTATCTATTCGTCAATTCAGAGAAGAAAACTCTAATCTGAAGAGAAATGACAAAAAGATTGTAGAAGTAAGGGATGCAGTTCCTGCTACATCTAGTGTTATTTTGCAAGGTATTACTAGAGCGTCGCTTGGTGTGGAAAGCTGGATTTCAGCTGCATCATTCCAAGAGACAACAAAAGTCTTGAGTACTGCTGCGATTTCTGCGAAAAGAGATAACCTTACTGGATTGAAAGAAAATGTAATTGTTGGTAAAAATATTCCAGCAGGTACAGGTTTAAGAAGATTCAAAGATATGGTTGTCGAAGCAGTTAATGAATATGATGTAGTCTAGTTTTTTGAAGATTAGAAATATCTAAATATAAATGGCTCCTTGTTTAAAAACTTGGAGCCATTTTTGTTATAATTAAGTTCAGCGATTTTGATAAATCATTAGCTAATTCAACTGATATGCAATTATACACGACTTGTCAAGGATGTGGACAGCACATTTTATTGGAATCAAAAGCGGTCACAAGGCCTGAATTGAGAAAAATAGAAGGTGAATATGTTGAAATTGCCTGTTCCCATTGTTCTAAAAAGGAGCAAGTACATATTAATGATATTATTGCTCGACCGAGTGGTGTAATACTTTGGTCTGCCATGATTTTTGGTTTAGTCTTAGCTTTTTATTTATGGTGGACCTTCAATATTTTCAGTTTAATTGCGCTAGGTTTGCCTTTTTTGATCTGGAGAATTCAAGCTAAAAAGATCCATACTTTTAATGACTACAAAATCTATTAAAAAGCTTTTTATTTTGCTAAGCTTCCATTAGAAGTTGAATTCCCATTTTTAAAGAAGTGTTATTCATGGTTCATTAACCACTTCACCATATTACCAAACTGTTGTCCCCACATAACTTCACTGTGTCTACCTCTATCTTTGATAACAACTCTATAGTTCTCGCTTGGATAGTTATGTTTTTTGAGTATCCAGTATGTTTTTTCTAGTGTAGCTTGCATGCCTCTACTTTCTGATTTACTGCCCATCACATATATTTTGCTGAAGTGCTTTGGTTCAATATTGTAAATCGGTGGATAAATCCAAAAAGCGGGCGACATTACACCTGCTTTACCAAAAACATCACTATGACGAGTAGCTGCATAAAAAGAAATAAGCCCACCTAGCGAACTACCTACAATAATAGTGTTTTCTCTACTTGGTAAAGTGCGAAGATGCTGGTCCACTTTAGGTTTCAACTCAGTAATGATGAAATCAAGAAATAGCTCTCCTTCACCATGATATTTTTTATGGTTGTGTGGCATATATTCTGATCCACGGTAATGTCCACCATTATCGATGCCTACTAGGATTACTTGATCTTTCAAAGGAAGACTATCCATTACTTTCTGTAAGTTCCAAGGTTTGAAATAAGCAGTATTTTGGTCAAAAAGATTCTGACCATCCATAAGATACATGACTGGAAACTTTTTTTCAGGAAATTTATAGTATGCTTTTGGCAATAATATTCTTGTGGTACGTCTTCGTCCCAATTTTGACATCAAAATGTCTTGTACGAACAATCTGGAAATATTTTTTTGAATAATCATGGTAAAGGAATAAACGTTGGGATATAACAATATTTATTCCCATAAAGTTTGTCGGCAATCAATTTTAATGTGGAAACTTAATATTTATTTGGCGATATTTACTTTGAATAGAAAGGTATAAAGAATATTATAAATAACACAGAATCATTTTGTGTAACCAATTCAAGAATTTTCTTTTCGATCATTTGCACCTATCTAATTTTTTATAACTTTGCCAATCTAGGGTCAGTTTTAAAAATGGTTTTATTAGCCAAAATGTGACTTGGAATTGCAAATTGACAAAATTAATTTAAATTTAATAAAATGAGAAGGAGAACATTTATTGCACAAACAGCTACTATGGCTGCTTTAGGGTCTGTTACACAAGTTATGGGAACTGCAGGCTTATCTTTGTTCTCGTCTAAAGTCAAGTGTGGTTTTATAGGTGTAGGCGCTAGAGGGTTAGGTACTTTGTCACTTGCTTTACTCAGGAAAGATGTATTAGTCACTGCAATTTGCGATATAGATCCCATCACTACAGGAAAAGCTGTAAAAATGGTCACAGATGCTGGTCAAGCTAAGCCTATTTTATTCACTGCTGGCGATCAGGATTATAAAAAAATGCTTGATCATAAAGATGTCGATGTAGTATTTATTTGTACTCCTTGGGAGTGGCATACACCGATGTCCGTAGATGCGATGTTGGCAGGAAAAGCAGTAGCTTGTGAGGTCGCAGGTGCTATGAGCGTGGATGAATGCTGGCAAATGGTACGAACTTACGAAAAGACGTTGACACCATTTATGATTATGGAAAATGTCTGTTATCGTCGAGACGTCATGGCTGTATTAAATATGGTGAGAAAGGATGTGTTTGGTGAGATGATACATTTAGAAGGTGGATATCAGCACGATCTACGTGAAGTAAAATTTAATGATGGTGTCAATTATTATGGTGGTGGCGTAGAATTTGGTGATAAAGGATATAGTGAATCTAAATGGCGCACATCTCATTCTGTCCATCGTAATGGTGAGTTGTATCCAACACATGGTATCGGCCCTATAGGAAGTATTATCAATAATAATAGAGGGAACAGATTTGAATATCTTACATCGATGGCTTCTAAAGCTAGGGGTCTTCATAAATTCGTCACCGAACATCCAAAAGGTGGCGCTAATCATCCGAATGCGAAGGTTAATTTTAGACTTGGAGATGTAGTTACCACTAATATTATGACTGCAAATGGTGAGAGCATAACATTAACACATGATACCAATTTGCCGCGACCATATTCTCTAGGGTTTAGAGTGCAAGGTACCAAAGGCTTGTGGATGGATGTGAACAAATCGATTTATATAGAAGGTAAAAGTCCATCTCATAAATGGGAATCAGCTGATGTTTATCTCAAAGAAAATGACCATCCTTTATGGAAAAAATATGAAGCTGATGCATCAGGCGCTGGACATGGTGGAATGGATTGGTTTGTGTTAAATGCATTTCTAGAAGCATACAAAAATAACGATCCGATGCCACTTGATGTCTATGATCATGCAAGTTGGGCCGTAATAACTTGTCTATCTGAACAATCTATTGCTTTGGGCGGTGAGCCGCAGATTTTTCCTGATTTTACTGATGGGAAATGGATGAATAGAAAGCCAATTTTTGCTTTGGGTGATAAATATTGAATATTTTATACAAAACCTTACCCAATAGAATACGTTTAGCATATAGAAATTATAGTTTTTTAAGTATTTAATGATATAATGGACATTATAAAATGGGATATTTCTCTTTTTGAATTTATCAATCACGACCTAAGCAATGGTTTTTTTGATATGCTCTTACCTTGGTTAAGAGAACCTTTGTTTTGGGTTCCTTTTTATATATTTTTGATTTCATTTGTTTTTTTTAACTTTGGAAAAAAAGCTTATTGGTTTGTCATTTTTGTGATTTTGACTGCTGCGTCTGCTGATCTTATTAGTAGTAGAGCTATAAAAAAGACAATAAAAAGGATTCGTCCGTGTAATACCGAAATGCTACAGATAGTGGAGCGAGTGCATTGTGGTGCGGGCTATAGTTTTACATCATCACACGCTGCCAATCATTTTGCAGTTGCTACTTTTCTAATAATGACTATTGGGCAAATTTTGCCAAAGATAAAAAAGTGGCTGTGGCTTTGGGCTGCAAGTATAGCTTTAGCTCAGGTGTATGTGGGTGTTCATTTCCCTTTGGATGTACTGGCAGGTGGCATACTCGGGGTGGTTTTAGGAAGGCTATGGTCAATGCTCTTTTTAAAGTATTACGGACATGTTTTGTATAAAGAAATGTTAGCATAATGAATATTTCAGAAATAAAAGATATTTTAGCTTCTGTGACGGATCCTGAAATTCCGGTAATTACTATTTACGATCTAGGGATTCTAAGAAATGTAGAAATAGAAGAAAGTACACAAAAGGTAGTCGTTTATATTACCCCGACATATACTGGATGTCCTGCGATGGATATGATTACTGTCCAAATCAAAGCCGCTCTTCAAGATTATGGTTATAACAACGTGGAGGTTATATCTTTGTTAGAGCCGACATGGACGACAGACTGGATCAGTGAATTAGGGCGTCAACAACTCATGGAATATGGTATATCACCTCCTGCGGAAAAGACTACTGATCCATCATTTCTCAAAGGTGAAGCTCCAAGTGTCCAATGTCCACAATGCAAGTCTTTTGACACAGAGATGATTAGTAGATTTGGCTCTACAGCTTGTAAGTCATTGTACAAATGTAAATCCTGTTTAGAACCATTTGATTATTTTAAGTGTCATTAATAGATGATTGTTAATATATTAAATATTATTTTAAAATTTATGTGTATTCATTGGCATTATTGTAATTAGCCAAACATATATTTCAGATTGTATTAATGGTCTCATTAAATTTTTTTCAGCGACTATTTTATTAGATTACTAAAATAGGTTAGTGGTTAGAGATTTTGCCTAATTAAAATATTTTACTATATTTACATTCATGTTTTGTTTTTTTAGTATTAAAAATAGAAATCCAATATGTCATTTATAAACTTAAGAGTAGCATCAGGAATAGCAACGATTACTTTTGACCGAGCAGAAAAATTCAATAGTTTTGTTAGACCTATGGCATTAGCCTTTCAGGCTTTTTTAGACCAAGTATCTGAAGATGCTTCTGTCCGATGTGTCGTTATCACTGGTAACGGGAAAGCATTTTGTGCAGGTCAAGATTTGCAAGAAGCTACAGACCCTGATGGACCTGCTCTATCAAAAATCGTAGGAGAACATTACAATCCAATAATTACTCGAATCAGGCAGTTGCCTAAGCCTGTTATAGCAGCAGTTAATGGAGTTGCCGCAGGTGCAGGGGCGAACATTGCGTTAGCCTGTGATATAGTAATCGCAACCGAGTCAGCATCATTTATTCAAGCTTTCAGTAAGATTGGTTTAATTCCAGATAGTGGTGGAACTTATACATTACCAAGGTTGATAGGATTTCAAAGAGCATCTGCACTCATGATGTTAGGGGAGAAGGTGAGCGCAAAAGATGCTCAATCTATGGGGATGATATATAAAAGTGTCTCTGATGAGTTGTTTTTGGCTGAAGTAGATAGGGTTGCAGCACAATTGGCTACAATGCCTACTTATGGATTGGCATTGACAAAACAAGCACTAAATGAGACTTACCACAATGATCTAGAAAAACAACTAGCATTGGAAGATAAATTACAAACATTGGCTGGTAATAGTGATGATTACGTAGAAGGTACAACCGCTTTTCTAGAAAAAAGAGCACCAATATTTAAAGGATCCTAAGTAAAGAATAGGATTACATTATGGCTTTTTAGAAAACGAATAAATCAATTCTTTAAACCTTGGGAGCATCTTTCTAATGTTTAATATTTTATTTTAAGTTCCTTTTGTAAATATTTTTAAAGGACTAAATTAGGAAAATATGAAGATTTTTAAGAATAAACAAGGTATTCCTACTATTTTAGAGCAAATAGATAATTATGAAGGTGAAGAATTAGATCTATTAGCATCACTCATATTTGCTATCAGACCTACAAGTAAGGAACGTAAAAATGGTGAGTTAATTAGATTTGATGAATTGGTCCAATATCTTAAAGATTCCAAATTGCACAGAGATGGGTTGAGGAATTATTTGATCCGAATTACTGCAAATCAAAGAATAAGCACGACACTTACGGATGCCAATATTATTTCTGGAATTGATTTTTGGAGTGAATTATGGGATAGACTGTCTTACAAAATTTTACCTGATCAACCAGAAAAAGGATCAATTGATAATTTGCTTGTAAACGTATTTTATCAAGAAACAGATAGTAAATGGGTAAGTAGTATACCAGAAGAAAAGGCAGATGAATTGTTGGATCTACTACTTTTTAAAGGGATGTATGAATATGATTTGGAAGACTTTGTTATGCAAGAAGTACTTTTTGCCATTAAAGTACTTTCTTTACGAATAACAGGTAATGCATTTGAAGGAGAAGTATTGAGAATGGTACCAGAATATGCCAACCATAAAAGTCCTTTTGCATCGTTACAAAGTGAAATAAGCAGATATATCAAAGGTCTAGAATCAGGAACTTCAACTAGAAGAATTGATGATGAACAATACAAACAAATAGAAGTTCTAAATAAGCAATGTCGAGATTTTATAACAAAGGCTTATTCAAATAAAGAGAAATATGGAATAAGTTTTAAGGTGCATCAACAATTGATGTTGATGGAGAGATTATTAGATAGATTGTTTTTGATATTTGAATTGTTTACAATCGATCCAGAAGTAAGGAGTGAAACAAAAATGCTAAGATTTGTTACAGCGTTAATAGATTTTAATACTGGGAAGTCAAAAGTATTTGGCTACATCAACAAATCTACTCAAATAATGGCCAATGAAATTACAAGGAATATCGGTGTTAAAGGAGAGCAGTATATAACAAAGACAGGCAGAGAATATTGGAAAATGCTCAATACTGCTGCGGGTGGAGGCGTCATAGTCGCTTTGGCTTGTATTATTAAAATGAATCTATCAAGTATTGAAGCTAGTCTTTTTGTGAAAGCATTTTTATATAGCATGAACTATGCGTTTGCATTTATAGCTATTTATTTACTCCATTTGACACTTGCAACAAAACAACCTGCTATGACTGCCGCTACATTAGCTCAAGCAATAGAAGATGATCAAAAGATGGAAAATGATTTTGGGGCATTATCACAATTAGTTGCGAGGGTTTGGAGATCGCAATTTATAGCATTTGTAGGAAATGTGTTTTTAGCTTTTCCAGTGGCATTAGGTTTATTATATTTATGGGGCAATATATTTGAAACTAACCCCGCTGCTCATAAAGCTACAAAGATGATCTATGAATTAAATATATTTTCTTCTCCAGCTATTTTTCATGCTGCCATTGCAGGTGTGTTTTTGTTTATTTCTGGATTGATAGCTGGTCATGTATCAAATAAAACAAAATACCGCAGAGTACCAGAAAGAATTAAGGAACATCCTGTACTAAAACAGATATTAAAATCAGGTACCAGAGAAAAGTTAGCAAGTTTTTATGAGCGCAATTGGGCTGGAATAGTTAGTAATCTATGGTTTGGTGTGTTTATGGGTTCCGTAAGCACTATAGGTGTAATTTTGGGTTTGGATCTCGATATAAGGCATATAACGTTTGCTGCTGGCAATTTTGGCCTTGCTTTATACGGAATGAATTTTGTTATGTCAACTTATGATGTGGTCATGTCAATAATTGGAATTGGATTAATTGGGTTTACAAATTTTATCGTTAGTTTTACGTTATCTATGATGCTTGCACTTAGGTCACGAGGCATACCATTTAGTGCTTTGAAAGCTATTTTAAAAACAGTCTTATATTATTTCTTGAAAAATCCTGCTTCATTTTTCTTTCCAACTACACCGAAAGCCCAATTTGCCAAATTGGAAATAGAACCTGAAGATAAATTGGAGTAATATTGATATTACTTTAGTGGGTTGAGAACTGACTCTTATTTTGATAATTCTTTGGCGCGTTTCTCGGCAGCGAGTAAACCTTCTTTGATGGAATCACCTAATCCGCGCTCAT
>Ga0075163_10006106_pt1 | contig 15991 bp, 12 predicted proteins | sample JI1023141ADNA_FD_71478 | JGI IMG/M metagenome (GOLD analysis project Ga0075163, IMG submission 71478) | Wastewater effluent complex algal communities from Wisconsin, to seasonally profile nutrient transformation and Carbon sequestration -... | ecosystem: Engineered > WWTP > Effluent > Algae... | reverse complement strand
CGAGATCCCCATCGTCTTCCTCACGGCCAAGAGCCAGACGGAGGATCGCATCGCAGGATTCAAAGCAGGCGGTGATGACTACTTGACGAAACCATTCAGCCACGAGGAGCTCGCCCTTCGGATCGAGGCCATCCTCCGTCGAACACATGGACGCACGGAGGATCCGAAAAGTCGCGAGCGTTTCGAACTTGGTGCGTACACCTTCGATCATCGCAACTTGATGTTGAGCCATCCAACAGAAGAACGCAAGCTCACCAAGAAAGAAGCTGAGGTACTTCGTTTGTTGTGCATGCATCAGGATCAAGTATTGCCACGCGAGTTGGTCTTGAACATGGTGTGGGGTGACGACACGTACTTCCTCGGCCGAAGCCTCGATGTCTTCATCAGTCGATTGCGGAAATACCTGAAGTTGGATCCTACAGTACGCATCGTGAACGTGCACGGCGTAGGTTTCAAATTGCAAGTGGAGTGATCGAAGTAACATGTGCAATCATCGACGGTGATGCCATGCACATCTTCATCATGAAGTTCGCTTGATGCTCTGAATACGTTGGTATCAAAGAACAATAGCGCATCGATGATGGATCGATGTGCAAGAAGAAGTGATCAACGCATCGATCGTGATCAACACTTCTCATGCTCATCATCTCGCATTCGAACGGCGACGAGAAGTAGCAGTTCGACGATATGAACAATCATCGGTGTGAACTTTATTTTGCCTTTCGCGTACAACTGTGCGCGCACACGATTACGTTTGACGCAAACAAACCCATTTCGCCATGGCAAAGAAGGCAGCAAAGAAGGCCGCTAAAAAAGCAGCCCCGAAGAAAGCAGCAAAAAAAGCAGCTCCTAAGAAGGCCGCTAAAAAAGCAGCCCCTAAGAAGGCCGCTAAGAAAGCTGCGAAGAAGAAGTAAGCAGCGTTCTTCAGAACGCGTGGAGGGCCCCGAGCGATCGGGGCCCTTCGCTTTTTCAGGAGCTACCCTGCTCAACCAGACGAAGGGTTCCGATCCGTTATCCGCTCGACGTAACGAACAGAACCATTCATTGGCCCGCTCATGCAGGACCGTGCGGATCGATCCGAATTGACCGAACGAAGCATTGAACGCAGCGATCTTCAGCAAGTCTCCTGGACCGTTGGATCAGCAACCCATTGGGGCGAAAGAAAAGGACGGATCGTACTGAACTCCGCACCAGAAACACAGCGCGGACCTTGGTCGTAGCGGAAGTCGGAAAGAAGAAAGCGCCCCGATCAGAGGCGCTTTCCAATTCAGATCCGGATCGACCGTTCAACCACCTGCCAGTGCACGCTTCACCATGGCAGCGATCGCACTACCATCCGCCTTACCGGCCAGGCGTTTGTTCGCCTCGCCCATCACCTTGCCCATGTCGGCCATGCTCTTGGCACCTAGTGCGTCGATCACGGCTCGCACTTCCTTCTCCACCTCGGCATCGCTCATCCGCTTTGGCATGTAGGCTTCAATGACCAAGGCTTGAGCCTCCTCTTCCGCCGCCAATTCCGGACGTTCCTGGGCGTGATAGATCGTCGCGCTTTCCATCCTTTGCTTGTGCAACTTCTGGAGGATCTTCGATCCGACCGCCTCGTCCAATCCCTCCTTGCCCCCTTCCTTGGTAAGCTCCAAAAGTATCGCACTCTTGATGGCACGAAGAGCATTCAGCTTGTCCTTCTCACGGGCCAGCATGGCGGCTTTGATGTCCGCGTCAATACGTTGTTGCAGGTCCATTGTTCCTCGTTGAATGTTGATCGGTCCTGATCCTCAGGATCAATCTACGTTGTCGTGCAAGTACGGGTTGTTGCGCTTCAGCTCAACACGGCGCTCTCCATTCTCATCGGTCTCTTCGCTCAAGGTATACCGGCTCACATTGGAGTCGGTGCTCTTGGTGCTTTCGCTGATGTGGATGTTCTTGCGCTTGTATGCTGGCTCGCGTTCCAGGTCACTGAGACCGTTGGGAGTGCGCAGGCGTTGGTTCAACTCGCGCACCTTGGCCACCCGCTGTTCAACTCGGCTCTGGTGTTCCGCCTGGGACCAACGTGCTTCATTGATCTCCGTACGTCCTGTATCGACAGCGTCCGTCGGTTGGTTCGCCGTTGTGCTGTCGTACAGTTCGAACACTTTCCTCTCCGGAGCAGCAGGAGTTGGTGCCGATGTCGTTGCATTGTTCTGTTGCTCGCGAGCGACTGCAGCGCGTTCCACTTCGAACTCGATGGTCCGTTGAGGCGCTGCGACGATCGGTGCTGGACGCGCCTCTTCAACTGGCGCCGCTGCCGCAGGTTTCAAGTACGGCTCGGGCGTGGCGGGTTCTTCCTGAGCAGGAGGAGCAACAGGAGCAACAGGCGCACTGGTCTCCACCGGATTCAGGATCGGCTGTGTGATCATCGTCGGCACGTCAGCGCTCAATGGAATAACGGTGCGAGTGTTCCGATCCGTGGCGATCTCTCCGGCCGGGTTGGTCTGGAATCCGGTTGCTATCACGGTGATACGGACCTTGTCACCCAAGCTCTCATCCTTGCAGTAGCCCCAGATCACATCGGCGCTGCTGCCAGCGGCTTGTTGGATGTGGTCGGTGATCTCGTCGATCTCGTCCATCAGCACCTCGCGTGTTCCATGGGTGATGTTGAGCAGGACGAACTTGGCCCCTTTGATATCGCTGTCGTTCAACAACGGCGACGCGAGTGCTTCTTGAGCTGCGCGCAACGAGCGGTCCTCCCCTTCCGCTTCGGCCATGCCCATGATCGCCACGCCGCTGCTGGTCATCACGGTCTTCACATCTTCGAAGTCGACGTTCACTTTACCGGTCATGGTGATGATCTCCGCGATACCACGGGCCGCAGTGGTCAACACATTGTCTGCATGCTCGAAGGCATTGTCAAGCGACAGGTTACCGAAGAGGTCACGCAGGCGATCGTTGTTGATCACCAGCAAGGTGTCCACCGCATCGCGCATCTCATCGATCCCAGCGGATGCTTGCAGTTTCCGCTTGCGTCCTTCCCACTGGAACGGGCTGGTAACGATACCCACGGTCAGGATACCCATCTCTCTGGCGATCTTGGCGATCACCGGCGCGGCACCGGTTCCGGTACCACCACCCATGCCTGCGGTGATGAACACCATCTTGGTGCGCGTGCTCAGAAGTTGTTTGATCTCGTCGATGTTCTCCTGTGCTGCTTGATTGCCGCGCTCCGGGATGGAACCTGCACCAAGGCCTTCGGTGAGGCCGATGCCGAGTTGGAGCTTCACCGGGACCGGGCTGATGTCCAAGGCCTGGCGGTCGGTGTTGCAGATGATGAAGTCCACGCCCTTGATGCCTTGGGCGTGCATGTGATTGACGGCATTGCTGCCACCACCACCTACGCCGATCACTTTGATGATCGAGGCGAGTTCTTTTGGAAGGTCGAATTTCATGTCGTTGTCGGTATTGGAAGGTGAGTGGAAGGGTCGATGGGTTTACTTCTCGTCGTCCTTGAGCATTTCGGACGCGCCGGTGATGATGTTCGAAAGGAAACCGCTGAAGAGACCGCCGGAGTGGCCAGCGACAGCAGCCTTCTTGGCGCGTTCAACAACGGTGTCGATCTGCTTCGGGCGACGGCGATCGAGGTAGTCGAAGCCTTTCATCACAAGACCGACACCCGTTGCATAGAGCGGACTGGTCACGGCTTCCACGTTGCTCTTCGCGAGGTGCTCATTGGGGTAGCCGATGCGGGTGGTCATGCCGGTCATGTACTCCACCAATTGCTTGAGGTGCTTCAATTGCGAGCCACCACCCGTGAGCACGATACCTGCGATGAGCTGCTTCTCGATGCCGCTGTTCTTGATCTCGAAATAGACGTGTTCGAGGATCTCCTCCATGCGGCTCTGGATCACTTCGGCGAGTGTGCGTAGGCTGATCTCCTTCGGTTCGCGACCGCGCAGACCGGGGATGCATACGACTTCATTCTCCTTGTTCTCCGCAGCGAGGGCACTGCCGAACTTGGTCTTCAACAGTTCCGCTTGGTCGCGCATGATGCCGCATCCTTGGCGAATGTCCTCGGTCACTACGTTACCACCGAAAGGGATCACAGCGGTGTGGCGGATGATGTTATCGAAGAAGATCGCGATGTCCGTGGTACCACCACCGATATCAACAAGCACAACACCTGCTTCCTTCTCTTCGGAGCTCAATACAGCGTCTGCGCTTGCGAGCGGCTCCAGGATGAGCTCGGTCACATTCAGACCTGCGCGATGCACGCACTTGTTGATGTTGCGAGCTGCGGTGACCTGTCCACTGATGATGTGGAAGTTCGCCTCCATGCGGATACCGCTCATGCCGATCGGATCGCGGATGCCCTGTTCGTTGTCCACGATGTACTCTTGTGGCAACACGTGGATGATCTCTTCACCAGGAGGCATAACCAATCGGTAGGTCTCGTCGATCAGCAGATCGATGTCCTGCTGGCGGATCTCCTCTTCCAGGCTTTCGCGCATCTTCATGCCGCGGTGCTGCATGCTACGGATGTGCTGACCGGCGATCCCCACGTTCACCGTCTCGATATCAACGCCTGCGCTATCACCGGCTTCGCGTACAGCGGCCATGATGCTCTCCACCGTCTTCTGGATGTTGGCGACCACGCCGCGGGTCACCCCATCGGATTTGGCTTTGCCCATGCCGAGGATCTCGATCTTCCCCTGTTCGTTCTTGCGCCCGACGATGCAGGCGATCTTGGTCGTTCCGATATCGAGTCCGGCTACGATCTCTTGGTTATTGTCCATGGTATTGGTGGAGTGTTAGGGCGTTGTTCGTTTGGTGCAGACGATCTGATCGGTATAACGCAGGTCGATGCGTGCGTAGCGTCTCCAATCGGAGCGTGGAATGCCTTTTTCGTAGAAGATGCGGAGCTTGTTGAAACGCTGCTCCAGAGCGCTACCGTCGCCGATCAACACACGTTGTGCACCGACCCGAGGGATCAATTCGAAATCATTGTCCGCAGTCACCACCACCTGATCGATCATGGCGTTCCAGAACGGATCAGCGGCGATGAAGGTGGCGAGGCGATGGATGTCATCCGAGAGCGAATGTTCCTCCAAGCTGTCGCTGCCGAAAACGGAGTGCACCCCTTCCGCAGCACCGTTCTCCGATAGGTGACCTGTCACGACGAGGACGCGTGCGGTGTAGTTCGGGTTGATGGGCATCACCCAGCCTTCCGTATCGATATAGAAACTGCTACCATCGGTATTGAAAACGCGAACGATGGGTATGCGCTGTTGCACGCGTGCATGAAGCGCCCCATCCATGGTATGGTAAACCTCGGCCTTGGCAACACAGGGAATGCTCCGAAGTCGCTCTTCGATACCCGTCACGTCCACATCACCAGTAGGCGCTCCCATCACGGTGATGCCTTGATCGAGTACCTCACGACGAACGGCCTGCTCATCGATGAAGTGAACGCCTTCGGTACCATCCACCGTCACGCGCAGATCCATGATCGGGACGCGATCCGCGGTGCGCTCCACGAAACCGAGGGCAAGAAGTATCCCCACCACAGCAGTGGCGATGCCGACAGGACGAAGTATGCGCTTGATCTTCTTCATGGTCGGAAGCGTTCGTTCAAGAGTCGTTCAATGGGCATCACCAAGCGATCGATATCGCCAGCACCGAGCGTGACCAACACATCCAGGTCCTTCTTACCGAGGAACTCGATGAGGTCCTTATGCGGGCAATTCACTTTAGCATGCATCGGAACCTGCTCCAGCAGCCACGCCGCATCTATACCGCTGATCGGCTCTTCACGGGCTGGATAGATGTCCAAAAGGATCAGTTCATCCAATGCGGCCAAGCTCTTTGCGAAATCGCCAGCCAGATCACGAGTGCGGGTGAACAAGTGCGGTTGGAAGATGCCTGTGATGCGACGACCCGGATACATTTCACGCACACTACCGATGCAGGCATCCAACTCCTTCGGATGGTGCGCATAATCGTCGATGTAGACCACACGCTCGTTACGGATCCGGGTTTCGAATCGACGAGCCACGCCTCGGAACGAATTCAACCCCTGGCGAAGGAGTTCGGGCGTAACGCCCAAACGAAGAGCAACGGTGGAAGCCGCGATGGCATTCTCCACATTGTGTCTACCGGGCATCCCCAAACGCAGGTCGCGCAGGTCGTGCTTCTCAGTGAACAGGTCGAAGACGTAGGCACCATCCACAACTCGCAGGTTCTCAGCACGCGGAAGGCCGGTACTTCCAAGTGCGTAGGTCACCACGTTCGAACGTTCCTCGAAGTGCTTTGCAATGCGCTCGTGCACCAGCAACGGGCCATCACAAAGGATCGCGAACTCGGTGTACGCATCGAACATCGACTCTGCTGTGCCGTAGATGTCCAAGTGATCAGGATCCATCGCGGTGATCACCGACTCGTTGGGACAGAGCTTAAGGAAACTGCGATCGTATTCATCCGCTTCCACCACGTTCACTACCGCATCATCATTCAGCAGAACGTTCGTTCCGTAGTTGGCCGCGATACCCCCGAGGAAGGCATTGCAGCGGACCTTGCCGACCGTGAGCAAGTGTGCGATCATGGTGCTCACCGTGGTCTTGCCGTGGGTGCCTGCGACGGCAACGGTTCGGCGATCCTCCGTGATCATTCCCAACACGTCGGCGCGCTTCAGGATACGTGCGCCACGTTCCTCCCAAAACTTGAGCAACGGACTGCTCACAGGTACAGCTGGAGTACGTACGACCATGACTTCACCGGCAGGTGCATTGCGGAATTCATCCGGGATGGCCAAGGGATCCTCGTTGAAGTGAACATCCACACCTTCAGCCATCAACTGGTTCGTGAGTTCGCTGGGTGTGCGGTCATAACCGGCCACGTCAGCACCGCGGCGGCGGAAGTACCGCGCAAGACCGCTCATGCCGATGCCACCGACGCCGATGAAGTAGAGCTTATTTCCGGTCATGCCCTTCATCCTCTTCCCAATCGAATGACCTCAGCTGCAATGGCCTCTGCAGCATTCCGAGTTCCTAATCCGGATATCGCGTTGCGCAAGCGCTCCAGCGCATCCTTGTCCTTGATCAGTGCAATGACTGTGCTACCGAGTTCGGCCACCGCCTTGTCATCGTGCACCAGAACAGCCGCACCGCGATCGGTCAAAGCGCGCGCATTGTGCGTTTGATGATCCTCAGCAGCTGTTGGCAGTGGCACCAGGATCGCTGGCTTCTGCACCAAGCACAGTTCACTCACGCTGATGGCACCTGCCCGAGCGACGACCAGGTCAGCAACGGCGTAGGCGTAGTCCATCTTGTTCACGAACTCAGTCACCTTGCAATCCGTGTAATTGAGTGCATCCACGGCAGCCTTCGCTTGCGCGAAGTATGGTGTTCCCGTTTGCCAGATGACCTGCAATCCTACCCGTTGAAATGAAGCGAGCGCAGCTTCAATGCCGCGATTCACCCCACGTGCACCAAGGCTTCCGCCCGTGATGAAGAGGATCGGCTTGTCAGCAACAAGGCCGAAGTGTTCGAGGCCACGAGGATGCTTCCCCGCAAGACGGACCACCTCCTGCCGCACCGGATTGCCGGTCAAAAGGATCTTCGACTTAGGGAAGAACTTGTCCATGCCATCGTACGCCACGCAGATGCGATCCACGCGCTTGGCGAGGTAGATGTTCGTTTTCCCAGGGAAGCTGTTCTGCTCTTGGATCAAGGTGGGTACATCCATCCGTTGTGCTGCAGCGAGCAAAGGCCCGCTTGCGTATCCACCGACGCCAACAGCGACGTTCGGCTTGAACTCGCGCACCAGTTTCCGGGCCTTCATCATACTGCGGATCACTCGCCAAGGCAGTGCGAGGTTGCGCGTGATCGATCCGCGTTGGAAACCACGAATGGGCAGACCCGCAATGGTGTACCCAGCCGCTGGCACCTTTTCCATCTCCATCTTTCCTTCGGCACCCACGAACAGGAACTGGGTGGTCGCCTCCCGATCGCGCACCGCGTTGGCGATAGCGATGGCCGGAAAGATGTGACCGCCGGTGCCTCCACCGGAGATCATCACCCTAAGCGAGTGCTGTCCTTGGTCGTTTGACATCGGTCGTGGTTGTTGTGGACGGATCTTCGACGCTTCGGCTCACACTGAGCACGATGCCGATAGCGAGACAGGTGAACCAAACACTGGTACCGCCCATGCTCACCAAAGGCAAGGGCTGACCAGTAACGGGGACGAGATTGACGGCGACGGCCATGTTGATCATCGCCTGCATCACGAGCATGAGGCTGAGCCCGACCGCAACGAGCGAACCGAATGCCTTCGGGCATTGACTTCCGATCTTCACCGCGCGGAAGAGCAGAATTAGGTAGAGCAACAAGAGACCGAGACCGCCCAAGATGCTTCCGTACTCCTCGATGATGAAGGCGTAGATCATATCGGAATACGGATGCGGAAGGAAGTTGCGGGACGCACCGCTGCCGGGTCCATTTGGAAGGAACCCACCGGAAGCGATCGCGATCTTGGCGTGTTCGACCTGGTAGTTGGCATCGTGGTCCTCCACACCGAAACTTTCGACACGACTGACCCAGGTTTCCACCCGCGGCAGCACATTCAGATCGAACGCCTCGTTGACCATGACCAAGACCAGGAACGCTCCGATCGCAAGGCCGATGGTCGTTACAAGCCATTTCAGCGGCACCTGACCGATGAACATGATGATCAGACAGAGCATGAAAAGAAGTGCTGCTGTAGAGAAGTTCGCAGGAAGGATCAATCCGCAGATCACACCGACAGGCACCATCAGTTTGATCAATACATCTCGGAAGGTCCACTCTTCGCCTTGATGCTTGCCCAACACACGAGCGAGATAAACAACAAGCACCACTTTCGCGAGATCACTCGTTTGGAAACTTTGATTGATGATCGGAATGGTGATCCAGCGGCTGGCATCGTTGATGTTGGAGCCGAGCAACAAGGTCAACAGCAACAACACCGCTACCGCACCGATCATCAGCTGCGAAAGGCGCGAGTAGATCGTGAACTGTTGCCGCGAGGCGTAGAACATGATCACCCCTCCGGTCACCAGCATCAACCCGTGCTTCAGGAGGAAATGCAACGTGCCGCCACCTTCGCGCTTGAAGGCGAGCGAGCTGATCGAGCTATACACTGCGAGCAGGCTGATCAGTCCCAGGAACAGGACCGTCATCCAGATCACGCGATCGCCTTTCAGCTTATGTAGCACCGTTGTCATTCGTTCTGTTCACTTCACCATTCTCAGAGATCACGCACCGCGCGTTTGAATTCCGCTCCACGTTCTTCGTAGTTCGCAAAACCATTTCCACTTGGGCATGCCGGACTGAACAGCACCGACTCACCGGGTCGTGCGAGTTCGTTCGCCAGGAAAACAGCCGTGCGCAATTCGTGGGTCACGTACAGCTGTTCCACTGGAGCCATGCCTTCACCCTCCACAGCATCGGCTGGTCGCCCGAAGAGCACCATCGCCGCAACCTTTTCACGAACGATGTCCTGCACGTAGCCTTCTTCCATCTCGTTGGAGAGGTCGCCAACGATCCAGATCACTTTGCCTTCCATTTGGCTCAGCGACTCGAGCGTTGCATCCAGGAAGGTGGAGCGCGAATCGTTGATGTAGGGAACACCGTTCACCGACATCACCGACTCCATGCGGTGTGGTCCAGGACCTTGCTCAGAGAGGGCAGCGAGGCGTGCAGCCATCAACTGACCACCTGCCAAGCGCAGGGAAAAGTGGGATCCGTCGTTGCTCATGGTAAGCAGTTGAATGGTCACAGTCCTTTTACAGCAGCCTTGAACTTGCGGCCGCGTTCCTCGTAGTTCTCGAACAGATCGAAGCTGGCGCAGGCAGGGCTCAAGAGCACCACATCCCCAGCCTCGCTCATTTCGTAGGCGGTCTGCACCGCTTGTTCTGCGCTTGCCGTATCCACCATCATTGGCACCACATCACCGAAGGCTTCGTTCAGCTTCGTGTTGTCGGTCCCCATGCACACGATCGCCTTCACCTTCTGCTTCACCAGTTCGCGCAGGGTACTGTAATCGTTGCCTTTGTCCACACCGCCCACGACCCACACCACCGGCTTATCCATGCTCTCCAAGGCGTACCACGTGGAGTTCACGTTGGTCGCTTTGGAATCGTTGATGAACTCGATGCCGTGCACCATGGCAACATGCTCCAGTCGGTGTTCCACGTTCTGGAAATCGCTCAGGCTCTCGCGCACGATATCCTTGCGGATATCCAGAACGCGGGCGGCGATACCAGCGGCCATGGAATTGTACACGTTGTGTTTGCCCTGCAGGGCGAGTTCGATGATGGACATGCTGAAGGTGGATCGGTTTGTGGTGATGTGGAGTTGCTCGTTCTGTAGAAAGGCACCTTGATCCATTTGATGGTGAATGGAGAAAGGCCATTGCTGGGCCTTCAAGGCATGCTGTCGCATCCAAGCGCTGGTCTCTTGGTCGTCGGCGCAGTGGATGAAATGATCTTCGGGCCGCTGGTTCATGGCGATGCGGAACTTGCTCGCCACGTAGTTCTCCATGCGGTATTGATAGCGGTCCAAGTGGTCCGGCGTGATGTTCAGCAACATCCCGATATCCGGGCGGAAGGTGTCGATGCCATCCAACTGGAAACTGCTCAGCTCAAGCACGTACCACGCGTTGTCCCCATCCGCGACGAGTCCTGCGAAGCTGGTTCCAACGTTGCCGCCCACGGCCACATCGATACCCGCCTTGCGCAGGATATGATGGGTCAACAGCGTGGTGGTCGTCTTGCCGTTGCTGCCGGTGATGCCGATGATGCGACCGTTGCAATAGCGGTAGGCGAACTCGATCTCACTGATCACCGGAATGCCCTTATCACGTGCCGACTTCACCAAGGAAGCCGTGTCCGGAATGCCTGGGCTCTTCACGATCTCGTCGGCCGAAAGCACCTGTGCTGCACTGTGTCCACCTTCCTCGAAGGCGATATCGTTCGCACGCAATTCCTCGCGGTAGTTGGGTTTGACCGCACCCATGTCGCTCACGAACACATCCAAGCCACGCTGCTTCGCCAACCGTGCCGCACCGACACCGCTTTCCTGCGCACCGAGGATCACAAGCTTCTTCATCGCAGCTTGAGTGTTACGATGGACAAGACAGCCAGCATGATACCGACTATCCAGAAGCGCGAAACGATCTTGCTCTCGTGGATGCCGAGCTTCTGATAGTGGTGATGCAACGGCGACATCTTCAGCACGCGGCGCCCTTCACCGTACTTACGCTTCGTGTACTTGAAGTAGGAAACCTGCACCATGACACTGAGGTTCTCCACGAGGAAGACCCCACAGAGCACTGGGATCAACAGTTCTTTTCGCACGAGGATCGCCAGCGTGGCGATGATGCCGCCCAAGGCAAGACTTCCGGTATCGCCCATGAAGACCTGCGCCGGGTACGCATTGTACCAGAGGAAGCCGATGCAGGCACCAAGCAGCGCACCAATGAACACCGCGAGCTCGCCGCTGCCCGGGATGTACATGATGTTGAGATAGTCGGAAAAGATGACGTTACCGCTCACGTAGGCGAGTATTCCAAGGGTCATCACCATGATCGCGGATGTGCCTGTTGCCAAGCCATCCAGACCGTCCGTGATGTTCGCGCCATTGCTGACGGCGGTGATGATGAAGATCACCACAAGGATGTAGATCACCCAGGTGTACTGGCGTGCGCTACGACCGAAGAGACCGAGCACCGAGGAATAGTTGAACTCGTTGTCCTTGATGAACGGGATGGTGGTGTTGGGCGACTTGCGATTCAGCAGGTAGTGCACCGTACCGTCCTCTTCGGTCACTGTATGCAGTTCGCTCTCATCGAGCTGTGAGGCAAGCACTTCCGGCACTTCCACCCGTGTGCGGATCTCCGGATGGAAGTACACCGTGGCACCGATGATGATGCCCACGCCCACTTGACCGACCACCTTGAACTTGCCGGCAAGACCACGCTTGTCCTTCTTGAAGACCTTGATGTAGTCGTCGATGAAACCGATGGTGCCCAACCACACCGTGGCAACCAGCAGCAACAGGATGTAGATGTTGTTCAGGTTTGCGAAGAGCAACGTGGGAATGATCGTGGCGGATAGAATGATCAGACCACCCATGGTCGGTGTGCCTTCCTTCTGGATCTGACCCTCGAGACCGAGATCACGAACGGTCTCACCCACCTGCATGCGGCGCAGCAGATCGATGATGCCCTTGCCCCACCACAGTGAGATGAGCAGCGATACGACTACCGCCATCGCCGCGCGGAACGAAATGAATCCGAAGAGCCCCGCTCCGGGAACGTCTGCACCAAGCCAATCGAAGAGGTGGTACAACATTACTTGTGGAGGAGGTCAAGGGTTTCCTTCAGCACAGCAACATCATCGAAGGGATGCTTCACCCCGGCGATCTCCTGGTAGGTCTCGTGTCCTTTACCGGCCACCAGCACCACGTCACCGGACTTCGCCATACCAACAGCTTGGCGGATGGCCTCGCGGCGATCCACATTCACCCAGACCCGTGACTGATCATTGGGCTGCACGCCTTCACGCATCTCCGAAAGGATCGCCATCGGATCCTCGCTGCGCGGATTGTCGCTCGTGAGCACCACATGACTGCTCAACTCCGTTGCGATACGCGCCATCACGGGGCGTTTGGTACGATCGCGATCGCCACCGCAACCCACGATGGTGATCACCTGCTCGTTCTCGCCGCACACATCGTTGATCGTCGAGAGCACGTTCTTCAAAGCATCCGGCGTATGCGCGTAATCCACGATGCCGATGATGCCTCCCGTACTGCGAACGATCTGGAACCGACCTCGTGGTGGCTGTAGATCGCTTAGTGCGGTGAGGACGTTCAACGGGGATTCGCCCAACAGAGTAGCCACCGTGTACACCGCGAGCAGATTGCTGGCATTGAACTCGCCGATCAGGCGCGAGTACATGTCGTGGCCATCGATGTTGAGGTGAAGGCCTGTCAATTGGTTCTCGATGATGCGTGCCCGGTGATCGGCCATGTTCTTCACCGCGAATGATCGCTTGGTGGCCTTGGTGTTCTGCAGCATCACGGCGCTGTTCGGATCATCGGCGTTCACCAAAGCGAAGGCGCTGGCCGGAAGCTGATCGAAGAAGCGTTTCTTGGCCTTGATGTATTCGGCGAACGTGCCGTGGTAATCCAAGTGGTCGTGGGTGATGTTCATGAACACGCCCGCAGCGAAGTGCAACCCGGCGATGCGCTCCTGCACCACGCTGTGACTGCTCACCTCCATGAAGCAATAGGCAACACGCTCGCTCGCCATCTCGGCGAGCAGTTCATTCAAGCGCACGGCATCGGGTGTGGTGTGCGTGCTTGGGATGGTGCGCTGACCGATGCGCATCTCCACCGTACTGATCAAGCCGCACTTGTGGCCAAGCGAACGGAACAAGCGGAAGAGCAACGTTGCCGTGCTCGTCTTTCCATTGGTGCCTGTGATGCCGATAAGCTTCAGCTTCTTCGATGGGTGATCGAAGAAGTTCGCCGCCATGATGCCGAGCGTTGCGGCCGCATCCACGACCCGCACGTAGGTGATACCCTCTTTCAACTCCGCCGGCAGTTCCTCGCAAACGATCGCCCCCGCACCGCTCTCTATCGCCTTGTCGATGAAGGCGTGACCATCCACTTGGGTGCCACGCGTGGCAACGAATGCGGTGAATGGCACCACCTTGCGGCTATCAAAAGCGACCTGCTCAATGGCCGTGTTCGTTGAACCCACCACCTGCTCGATGCGGACGCGATAGAGTATGTCCTTGAGCAACTTCATGTCAGTTCGATCACGATGGTCGATCCTTGGAAAGCACGCGATCCGGGCTGGAGCGATTGGCGCTTCACCATGCCGCTGCCTTGGATGCGAACACGTAGACCTCTGTTCTCGAGGATGTAGATGGCATCGCGCAAGCCCATGCCGAGCACGTTCGGCACGCGGTCCATCGCGTCGGCAGGAATACGTCGAGGTTGTAACACAACGTTGGAATCACCAGCCTGAGAGGCGCTCCATTCACCTTCTCCTTCGATCCGGAAAGGCACGTGCAGTCCCTCCAAAGCGATGCGCAGATCACCGGTGTGACCGCTCATGCTGATGGGTGTGCGTGGTCCGGTGGCCTCGGCCAAAAGTGTCTCCTGCTGCAGCTCAAGTCGGTTGCTGTAGATCTTGTCGGCGATCTCCTTGAATACCGGACCGGCCACTACGTTTCCATAAATACCGCTCTGCGTCGGCCCATTCACCACCACGATGCAACTGTACTTGGGCGCATCAGCAGGGAAATAGCCAACGAACGAAGCTTGGTAGGAAAGACCACTGGTCTTGTAGCTGCCATTGCGAGCGATCTGCGCTGTACCGGTCTTTCCGGCGATCGAGAAGTGCGCTGCTTTCAGATTCTTGGCGGTGCCGCTATCCACGACTGCTTGCAGCATGGCGTGCACCACATCCAAGGTTCCTTGCGAGCAGATCTTCGGGTTCATCACCTTCGGCTTCATGAACTCGATCACCTTTCCGTTGCGGGAGACATGATCCACGAACTGGGGTTGCATGGCTTTGCCATTGTTCGCTACGGCGTTGTAGAAGGTGAGGATCTGCAAAGGCGTCAACATCGTTTCGTAGCCGATGCTCATCCACGGCAGACTCACGCCGCTCCAACCCTTTTCGCCCGGTCCGCGCAGTGTTGGTATAGCCTCACCGGGTATAAGCACACCCGTCGGTTCATTCAACCCCAATCGCTTGAGACCTTCCACGAATCGTTTGGGCTCTTTCTGGTAGGCCTTGTGCACGGCCAGACTGATACCGGTGTTCAAGGAGAGTTCGAACGCTCGTTGAACCGTCACCTTGCGATAAAGGTCCTCGTGAGCATCGCGCATGATGCGATCGTAGAATCGTACGCGCCCCATCTTCGTATCCACCGTGTCCGTCGGCTTGATCAGGCCATCCTCCAACCCGACCATCAGCGAGGCCAACTTGAATGTGGAGCCCGGCTCGGTAGCCTGTGCAACGGCATAGTTCAGATCCTCCACGTAGGTGCTGTCGCTGCGGCGTGTGAGGTTGCTGATCGCTTTGATGTAACCGGTCTCGACCTCCATGACCACCACGGTGCCATACTGCGCGCCGTGGATCCTGAGCTGCTTCTCCAGTGCAGCATCGGCAACGTCCTGGAGATTGATATCGATCGTTGTGTGGATATCGCTACCGGCCACGGGATCAACGCCATCACCGTTGTCGATCGGCATCCAAACACCACCGGTGAGGCGACGTTCCAAGCGGCGACCGGTGACGCCTTTCAACCAGCCATCGTACCCACCTTCGAGGCCGAGCGTGGAACTATCTCGTAGAACATGACCCACGCTGCGGGATGCCAACCGCCCGAATGGGTGAACACGCACGGTGCGCTTCTCGGTGACCAACCCACCTTTGTAGCGACCCAGACGGAACAGCGGGAAATTGCGCAGTTGTTGCACCTGGGTGTGATCCGCACGGCGCTTGATCAAGTGATAACGCTCTTTGCGGTAGCGGGCATCGGTGAGGTCATGCTTGTATTCTGCAGCAGTGCGATCACCGAAGAGGTTGGCCAAGCAGATGCTGAGCGAATCCACTTCGGCAAGGAAGAGTTCATTCGTCAGGCCGTTCGGCACCATGTCCATGCGCACATCATACTCCGGCACACTGGTGGCAAGCAGGCGACCATCTTCACTGTAGATGTGTCCGCGATCGGGTTGCACGATGCGCCACGCTGTGGCAATGGTCTCGGCCTTGGCACGCCACTTTTCTCCTTCCACGATCTGGATGGTGAAGAGCTTGACGGCGATCGCCACCGCGAACACCACGATGGACAGATAGACCACATTGGCCCGAGCACGGAACTGGCGGTTATCCGTCATGGCGTGTGCGTGCTCTTAAGGTCCTTCTTGTCCACATCGAGCTTCACGGGTGGCACGCGGCTCTC
>Ga0075163_10006105_pt1 | contig 15992 bp, 9 predicted proteins | sample JI1023141ADNA_FD_71478 | JGI IMG/M metagenome (GOLD analysis project Ga0075163, IMG submission 71478) | Wastewater effluent complex algal communities from Wisconsin, to seasonally profile nutrient transformation and Carbon sequestration -... | ecosystem: Engineered > WWTP > Effluent > Algae... | reverse complement strand
GCTCTCCCCAGGCGGTGCCCCGCCCCGGCTGCTGAGCGGAGTGGAGCTTCGCGCCCGATTCGATGGCTTCAACGCCTTCGGGCAGCTCCTGCACAGTGCTGCGTTTTGTAAGAGCGATGAGCAAACCCCCGCTTGTCAGTCGAGCCTGGCGCTCCTCTTCGGCTTGCAGATTCCGTTTGTCGCGGGCCACACCAGCGTCGCCGCCGGCCCGGTGCGCGGCGCCCCCGGCCAAGAGGGCACCGCGATCCTGGCAACCCTGGGCGTGAGCTACGACGAGACCACGCGCGCCAAGTACGGCGACGGCATCGCGAAGGTGCAACAGCTCTGGGTGCGCCTGTTCAATGCTGTCATCGATCCCTATCTCGATGAGCGCTGCGTGCTCTGGGATGACGATCACACGCCCATGGTCGAGCTCGGCCGCAAGACTGCCGATGGCATGCACTGCGAGCGCGACGGGCTGCGGACACCGATTCACACGCACTTTGACCGGGACCAGGCGAACACGCGGGTTTGCTACGATAAAGGGCTCCGCAACTGCGTTCTTCACCGTCGCTCGGACAAGGACGCATGGCAGACGGTCCCACCCAACCAACAGGCCCGCCGTCCATACCTCAAGGACGACTGCCACGTCTACGAAGAGGGGACGCTTCTCCCGCTTCAGCAGCTCGGCATCAAGAGCGCCGACGGCCAGGCGTGCGAATGGGAGGGCCATCGCTTCCCCATCGGTCCCAAGTTCTGGGCCGTCCCCGGCGACGATGTCCTATGCCAGGATCCCACGCTGAAAGACTGCTCGGTCGACCTTCCGCCCAAGCCCATGACCACCGGGCAGTACGCCCTGAGTCGAGCCGAGCAGGGGCTCGTGCATGGCCTTCAGAAGACGCTCGACAAGGCCGAGCGTGTCCCGCCGAAAGCGAAGGACCTGGCCTCAGACGGGGTCCACATCGATACCTGGGCCGGCGAAGCCTACGAGACGCTGAAGGCGGGCCTTGGCCACCTAAGCGTGGAGGATGCCAAGAAGAAAGCCCAGGCCATCGTAGAAGCGGGCAAGGAGTGGAAGGATAAGCCGCTCCATGAGCAGCTCGGCGACTTGGCCGAAGCCGCAGGCGCGGCTCCGGTGGATGCTATCGAAAACGAGATAACCGGCGGCATCGGAAATCTTGCCAGCGGCATGGCTACCGTTGCTGGCGGCGCTCAGAAGGCAGAGCACGCAGCGGCAAGGATCGAGCACGCGGTCGCTGATGCAGCCCGAGCTGGAAAAAAGACTGTGGATGCCGCTGTTCACGAAGTTCCGGCGGTAGTGCCCAAACCTACGGGCCGTGGTAAGAACCACCTTGAACCGAATAAGGCCGCACAAGGACCGCACACGACCTTCCGTCGAGGTGAAGATTACGAGCTTTTACATCATGCGGAGTGGAAACCAAACCCGAGACAACCCCGTACCGGCTTTGATGAAGTCAAGCGTATAGATCTAGTTGGTGATACCCATGTAAACAAGAAGACCGGTGAACTGGTCAAAACACCTCACACGCATGATAAATCAGCACATGGCGGAGTGCGGTCTTCGACACCAGACGAGCTTCCTGAGAATTTCCAAGGAACCCAATGAAACAATCTACTCTAGAGTGGCTACAGGCTTGGTACCATCAGCAATGTGACGGCGACTGGGAGCATGGCTTTGGTATCCATATTACGACGCTTGACAACCCAGGCTGGAGCGTAAGCATTAATATAAACGAAACAGAACTTGAAGGATTAGAGATTGAATACAAGTTAGAAGAACGCTTAGAGTCTGATTGGTATGGGATCGCTGCTAAGAAGGGTAAGTTCGACGCCTGCGGCGACCCGTCTAAGCTAGAGCTGTTGCTCGAAACATTTCGACAGATCGTCGAGAGCAAGCAGCAGGGAACGCTCATGGCTCACCTAGAGCACGCCTTTCCCGGTCGCTGGCAAATAAAAAAATTCGAAGAAAGTAACTCCGTACCATAGCACGCGAGCTCAAACGGCTCAATTGCATCGGGCTAGAACCGTCCCCAAGAGCAACATGTGGGGATGTCACCGCGGGAGGAATCAAGGTTCAGCCATGACCCCGGGATTCATCTGTCGACACGTCAGCGCAGGAGCACCAGTGCTGCGTGCCGTCCGCGATACGCCCCTCGATGACGATGATTCAGGTCGGTGCTTCGCTTGTGGCCAGGATGGCCATGAAACAGAGGACTACCTGTTAGTAAACCTTGATCGCTACGCCCGCGCCGACCAAAACCTCAAGGACGTGCTGGGTAGCGCAATCAACACAGTCTCGCGTCGCGACGCTATCGGACAACCCTGGATCATTGAGGAAGTTGCAGCGCCGTAGTTAAGAAGCGCTGCCCTCGCTCGCGGGGGAGTATTCTTTGTTTGTGCTGAAGGATCCGCGCTAGACGAGGCTTTATTTCCGATAACGTAGCACCACGTTATTGATGCCGAACGCGAACAGATCCTTGCTGCTGCTCCCGAAAACGCTGTTCAGAAACGTCCCCGTACCGCTTTCAGCCGCTGACCACGCTGTCCCGTTCCAGTGATACATCGCTCCTGCATTGCCGACGGCCCAGGCGTCGCCGGCCTGGCCCACGTAGGCCTTATTCATCCAGGGAGCGCCAGCTGGGGTCTCATCCTTCCATGCCGTGCCGTCCCAACGGAGAATGAGTCCGTTTGTGGCACCGCCGAGGACAAAGATCTCCGCATTGTTGTAGCCGGCGATTCCGCTGAGATAGTTGCCGTTCGAGCCCATCACGCGCTGCCAAGCACTGCCACCCCATTTGTAAATGGCCAGATCGCCGATAGCCCAAACGCCTCTTCCGTCGGCGTATCCTCCTACAAACTCGACACGACGCCCCTGATCACTGGCCTGGGTGAGGACAGTCCAGGCAGCGCCATCCCAGTGCAGGTTCTGGCCGTTACCTCCGACTACCCAGACGTCCTTAGGCCCACTACCGAAGACTGAACTCAGGAGAAATGTGAAGCCGCTCTTGACCACGGTCCAAGCGCTGCCATCCCAATGCAAGATGTCCCCACCAACTGCCCAAACGTCGTCGGGAGCGCTTCCCCAAATCGCTTGCAGCCCATGGAGGGTGTAGGAGACCTGCCAGGATGCGCCGTTCCAGTGATAGATATTGTCGTCTCCGCTCGATGAGCCGAGCGCCCACGCATCGCTGGGGCTGGCGGCCCAACCCGACTTCAGGCCGGTGCCGAGCTGTCCAATCACGTTCCAGGTCGTGCCGTCGCCATTGATTGACCGCCCTTTGCCGCCGACCGCCCAGACCGTCGTATCTTGGATTCCACTTACTGCGGTAAAGCCAGCTGTCTCGGGTTGCCCCGACAGCGTCCACCGGCTGCCCCGCCACCGAAGTAGCGGGCCACTGCCGTTGGCGATCCATACATTCGTCCCACTGCTTCCCCAGACTCCCCGGAAGTCTCCCGTGGCAGGAGGCGGCTCAGGCGACCAGGCAGAGCCTTGCCAGTGCAGGATGGAGTTCTGGCCGACGGCCCAGACATCAGCAGCGCCGCTACCCCAGATGGCGGCAACCGGCTTGCCGTTTGTGCTTGTCGCTGTCCACGCTGTACCGTCGAAGTGGGTCGTTGAAATTCCACCGCCGGCCCATACGTCGTTTCCAGCAGTCCCCCAGACTGTCACCAGCGAATCCGTGGTCTTGCTATCGGCTGGGGTCCATTGCACACCGTCGTAATGAATGGCTGTGCCCGTTGCTCCTACGGCCCAGATATCGTTGGCCTTGCTGCCCCAGATGCTGTTCAGATTGACCAGCACACCCGGATTCTGCGAGAACCAGGCAACCCCGTTCCAGTGCAGCATCGTTCCAGCTTTACCGACGACCCAGATGTCGTTGTTGCCGCTTCCCCAGATACCGCTCAGGTCTTTGGTGGTTCCGCCATCCATCGCGACCCAGACGATCCCGTTCCACTTCAGGATTGTCCCATGCGCGCCTACCGCGTAGACGGTATTGTCGGGAGCGATCCATGTAGCAGTCAGATCGTTACCCTGCGGGGTCGGATTTTCCCAGCACCACCCGTCCTTGCTGCAAATCTTCGGCGCGAAGTCGATAGCGACGGTCGCCGGCGCAGTGAGTGTCACCATGCACGGCCCAGCACCAGAGCAAGCGTTCGACCAGACGGGCGGGTTCATGCCCACATCAGGTATTCCCGTCAGTGAAACACTGGTCCCGAACGCATAGTCGAACGAGCACGTCTGTCCGCAGTCAACACCAGCAGGACTGGCGACGACGCGGCCACCCCCATTCTTGACGACGGTCAACGTACACATCTTGCTCGGGAGCAAGCTGAGATTGACGGTCATTTCGTAGAAACCATTACCCGTCAGCGTCGTGTCAGACTTGCCCGTTGCTGTCTTGCAGCCGCCCTCTAGTGTATCGATCGACACGGAGAGCCTGGCTCGGGTATCTGCTGGCAATTCGACCCAAATCACACTGTTGCTATTCGGATAGGTATAAGGACTCTTTTCATGCGGCTTATCGTTCAGATCGACACTAACCTTCAACGCCTGCGTCCCCGATGGAATGCCAACTATGTTGACCTTCACGCTGACGGAGGTAGGGATCTCCATCGGCATATCGTTGCACCCAACGGCGACGACAAGCGACAGGAGAGCCATCAAGATACGAGCAGGGCTTGATAAGGTTTGCATTGTCGATACTCCGCTAGGGAGGGAATACGTTGTCTCCAGGACCAGGCATTGGCGACGGCATCGCGACTGACCGTTCCCAGGGACGGGCAACCAATACTCCGACTAGCACACCCGTCGCCACAATGCCAGCCATCGTTCCCCAAAACCAGCCAGTCTTGTAGAATGGCTTCTTCGGCGGTGACAGAGGCGCCTGTGGTCGGCTGGCGATTAGCTCTCGAAGTTTGGCCTGCTCCGCAGCTCGCTGAGCCTCAGCAGTCTTCTGTTCCTGCTCTTGGAGCTTGATCGTCGCCTTGGCGACGCTGGCGGTGACTTCCTCGCGCTCTGAGCGCCCGAGCTTTCCCTGGAGTGCTCGGTTGTAGTAGCCGAGCGCTTCGCGGGGTCGGTCGGCCAGATAGTGACACCGCCCGATGCTGATAAGCAGCACAGGGTCGGGATCGAGCTGGTAGGCAGCTTCAAGCTCGGAGATCGCCTTATCGTAGTTCTTCTCTTTGTAGGCTTGTTGCCCATCGGCGAAGTGACGATCGAACTCCTTCGTCGACTTCGCCGGGGCAGCCGTGCTCCAGAGAAGCGCCAGCGCCATCAGCAGGAGCCGGAGCGCGTTAGTCTTGAAGCAGTCGACCATTCTTCTTCTTCCTGCGCTTTTTCTCGGTGGCTGATGCGTTTTCGTCCGGTACCGTGCTCAGCGCTTCAGATTTGCTCGGCGGGAGGGCGGCGGTGCCACCAAGATCGGGTGGGCTGACCGGAGGGGATGCAGCCGGCAATGGGGGCGCGACCAAAGTCGTCGTCGCAGGCTGCTGATGCGAGTCAGCTGCCCTACGCACAAGAATCGCGCTCAATATCAGCAGTGCTACGCCGCCAAACCCTGCCCCGAGGACGAACTGCCGCCGCCGTGCTGCCTTGGTATGCGGGGCCGTAACCTGCTGGCCACCTTGGACGCTCTGACGCTCCATGCTGGATCCAGCTGTCGGGGCACTCGTGTTCACTGCCGGCACCCCAGCGCCTGACCCGTCCGCTGTCACACTGACGGCTCCCGTCGAGACATCCCCGAGCACCGACTGGAGCTGCTGGGTGCCACCTTTCACAACGATCTGCCCGGCCGCCATGCTTGCCAGTCCCAGCTTGGCGGCGAAGAACTCGCTGGCCTGCGCCATCGTCGGCCGCGCCGCTGGGTCCTTGGCGAGCATGCTGTGGATGATGTCGGCTACGTCATGCGCCAGCGTCGGATCTTCGGCGGTCAGCGGGATCGGGTCGTCGTGCATGTGCTGCACAATTAGCTCCATGTCCGTCGAGCCCGCAAACGGGTAGTTGCCCGCGATGCAGCGATACAGCATGCAGCCCAGCGAGTACACGTCTGTCTCTGGCCCCTGGCTGCTTCCCGGCTTGAATGACTCGGGGCTCATGAGCGGAATCGTCCCCAGGTGAACGCCCGTGCTGGTCTGAAAGTCCACGTTCAGGCTCTTGGCCTTCTCCGGATCCACGAGCTTGGCGATTCCAAAGTCGAGGAGCCGATAGCGCTCACCGCCGACCAGGAGCGGATCCTTTAGGACCATGATGTTCCCAGGCTTGAGGTCTCTGTGGATGATCCGCCGCTCGTGGAGCTGCGCGAAGAGGCTACTGATCTGCCAGCCGAGGCTGAGCGCAGCGTCAGGCCCAAGCTGGCCGTCGGTCTGCTCAGCCCGGTGCATGCGGACCGCCAGCACCTCACCGTCGATGTACTCCATGACGATGTAGTGGACCCCGTCCGGCGTCTCGGCCAAGTCGTACATCTGCACGAGGCTGGGATGGCTCAGCGCCGAGCCGAGCGTGTACTCGCCTTTGAACCGCCGCAGCATCTTCTTGTCGCGGTTGAGTTTTGGGAGCATCACCTTGATGGCCAAGTGACGCTGCGCGCGGTCCTCATGAGCCAAGTAGACCTCGCCAAAGCCGCCCCGCCCCAGCAGACGCACGATCCGAAACTGATTCGAGTGGCCCAGCAGCTGGCCGATCGTCAGTGTGGTCTTTTCTTCGGGAGGCGTCGGTGGCGTGGACATCTCTCGCTCCTCATACGAGCCTCGGGTGATTCTCTCACCATTGGACACCGTTGCATAGCCCCAGCCTCAGAGGCGCGATCGGTGTGTCCGCCAGAGCCCAGTGGCAGCTTGCTCATCGGCAGTCTGTACCGCTCCTGGTTGCCTGTACTGGTTGAGCATCGACTTGCTCAATCGGCGCTTCATTATCCGCGTACTGCGCCGGTGCTTGTGTTGTCGTCCAGGCTGTCGTTCACAATGGCGGCTGCGATGGCGGCTGTGACATCGGCTGTGATGGCGGCTGCGTGTCGCCTGCGCTGTTGTTCGCGCTGTTGATTCTGCGCATCACGTGATGGCGTTGACGATGGAAAATGAGGCTGATTTCGTGGAGATGAAGATTTCGAGCATCACGTTTCCAAAATAGAAACGACATCGCAGCCGACAGCGCAGCCGACATCACAGCCACCATCGCAGCCACCATCGCAGCCGACATCACAAGCGACAGCACAAATGGACGAGAGGGCGATAGCGAACCGAGCGGCCTTCTTGCTCCCCCTTCGAGAAATCCTATGGAAGTCAGGGGGATGGCAGCGCGTCGTGCGCATCTACCGTGATGCTGAGGTCGCATGGCATCACGCCACGGCAGCATCTACGCCTCGGTGTGACGTGATGGCGAGCTCGTTGACTCGCTAGTCTGGCTGGCCTTCTGCATGAGGTGGCCCAGGTACGCAATCGTGCGACGGTCTTGAAGCAGTTTCTTCAGCGCCTGGCGTGACGCAGTCGGTAAGCCAGTTTCCGGCTCGGGTGGCAAGGGCTGGCCGAGTATCAAGCAATGGGCTCGTCTGAGCAGTGCCAACGCATAGCGCTGATGTTCCCCGGTGCCGAGGATCTCCTTGGCCCGGTCGCGCGTCTTCTGCCCGAGAGACTGAAAGGGAGGAGGCAGGATCGCCTCCTCGGCGTGCTGGAGTGCGACCATGTACTTCTCCGCGAGGCTGATATAGGCCCAGAACAGCCGCTCATCAGCAGCCACCCGTTTCAGCTCCTTTCGCTTCTCACCGCCGAGCAGGGTGCGCGGCTCCATCGGCGGAGGTGCCCCACGTTTTTCGGCGTCCAGGCGAAAGCCTTCGTATTGCAGCTGCGCGGATTCCTCCACGTCGTAGAGGATGCCGCAGAGCAGCTTGATCTCATCGGCAGAGAGCACGGCGACCGGGTCGGAGGGTTCCGGCGCAGCGTCTATCGCGAGCCGGCTTGGCTCGGAAGAGAAGCGGTTCACTGCCTCATCAGGCTGGAAACTGGGCTGCGCCTGGACATCCGTCGCCTCCTTGGCGTGGTCGCTGGACGTTAAATCGGATGGCGGAACAGGTTGCTCGGCCGCAGGCTCGATCACGCTTGGCTGGGGCGCCAGAAGCTCTGTGAGACCCGGTTCTGGCTGTGCTGCTTTAGCTCCGCTCTGATGAGCCTGGGCGTTGGATTCCCGCACCACGCTTCTGGTCGCATCGTCGCACGCCGCAGCCACCGGAATCACAGAATCCGGAGGGCCGACAAAGTAGTAAAGACCTGGAATCGTGGCGCCCCCGGAAGACGGCAGGCGGCGTCCCGTGACGTCGACCCAAACGATCCGATACCAGCACCCATCACGCAGCCGCAGATCATCGGGAGCCTGAAACGGCGAGAGCGAGTACCAACCCAGCTGGTTGATACCGCGGTGCGGCACCAGACGCGGCCGGACGCTCGCTCGTTCCGCAGGCAGCACCAGGAGGTAGCCTGCCGCGCCCGCTGGAGCCTGCGAGAGCACCTGCGTGTCCATCCCTACTCGATAGGTATGGCCCGCTCTATCCCGCGTTAGTGCTGTGATGATGCGATCGGATGCGGCGGCCAGCAATCGCTCGAAGTCGCCGGAGTCGGCGTGACGGCGGCCAGGCTCACGGACGAGTCTGGATGCCGTGACGCGATCGTGTGATGCGCGTGGCATCTCCCGCTGTCGCGCTCGATAGGCCGCGGAGCGGCAGTTGGTGCCACAGTAGCGCGCAGCCGGCCGCAACCCGTCGGGAAGTTTGTTCTTACAAAAGAGACACCGCATCACATCACGATAAGGGCTCGCGCGCAGCTCTTGAGGACAAACTCGGAAGTGCTCAACTTTACAAAGGAACGAGTTCACGGGCTGAGGAAGATTCTGCGTGCGGCGTCTCAACAGGCTCGTCCCTATTCCTGCTCGACATCGGCTCCCTCTATCGGCCCCGGTCGTCACCCCAAATCTCCGAGAGCTACTACGGTGCTCGGGGGCCGAGGGCGACCAATGAGTTGCCTTGCTAGCTGCCGGAGTGGGAAGTGACTGCGGGAAACGGCAGCCGGCGCCGACAGTCGGCACCGATAGCGGGCGCCGGCTGTGGGAGGTGACAGCGGGCGCCGGCTGTGGGAGGTGACAGCGGGCGCCGGCTGTGGGAGGCGACAGTCGGCGCCGACTGTGGGAGGCGACAGTCGGCGCCGACTGTGGGAGGCGACAGTCGGCGCCGAAAACGCCACTCCTTCTATTTCGTGTGGCACCGCTAAGGGTCGAAGCGCATTGATGTTTCGCCAGTTGTACCCATAGAAACTCGCAGAACTGTCGGCGGCGACTGTCGGCGGCGACTGTCGGCGGCGACTGTCGGCGGCGACTGTCGGCGGCGACTGTCGGCGGCGACTGTCGGCGGTAGCTGTCGGATACCGCAGTCCCTGCCACAGCCGCCTACCTGAGTCGGCGGCGCCATCTGACTACTTCAGCTCCCTACCGTAGCTGGCAGCGACAGCTACCTACCACAGTCGCCCACCAGGGCCGAGACCGACAAGCAGTGGATGGCGTGTTCGCGGACCTTCGTGCTGCTGGTCGCCGCAGTAGCCAGCAGCCATCCGATTTAAGAACAGACCAAAGGCTCCTTAGCAGCTGAGAGCGCACTCCAGCTACTTGGCAACGAGTTCATCATTCAGCCTGCTCAGCAAAGCCGAGCCAAGCGCAGCCGATGAGACTCAGCAGCCCCAAAAAAGCGGACATTGAAAAAACGCGGGCGAAGCGTGGGCGTACCCACGCATCGATCCGTTTGCACGCCCATGCTTCGAAGCGTGGGCGCACCCATGCTTCGATCCATTTGCACACCCACGCATCGAAGCGTGGGCGCACCCACGTAGGCAGCCAACGTCAGCCGACCTTAAAGCTGAATCTGTTCGTGCAGTTGCATGGCCTCATACGTTATCTGCATGCGTGGGTGCGCCCACGCATCGATCCGTTTGCGCACCCACGCATCGATCCATGGGCGCACCCACGCATCGATCCGTTTGCACGCCCACGCCGAGATGCGTGGGCGCACCCACGCATCTCGGCGTCTTAAACCGCGGGAAGATAACAGCTTAATCGACGGAATTTCACGATTGCACTTACCGCGATGCTCAGGGGGCAGTCGCGCTTCTGTCGGATGACGATCGTGATGCAATCGCAGCATTCTGGCAGCCGTATTGACGTGGGCGACTGAACGGGAGATCATGATACGCAGTGTCATCCGACGGCGCGCATGCCGAAGGGGCTGGCCAGTGCTCGGGGGCTGTGCCAGCAGCGAAGGTGGCCGCAGCGCTGCTCGCGCGGTTCGGGGAACAGGTCTGCGAGCAGGCGGTCTGCCTGCGCACTTCCGTCCCGCAGCGGGTGAGCTTGACTGAGGCCGGGCTGCCAGTGGTCGTGCGCCGCTTCATTCAGCGCTATGACCCCATCGCGGCGGAGCGCGGACTCTATACGCACCAGGCTGACGTGCTGCGCCGCTTGAGTAGCGGCGAGCTGCACGACATCCTGCTCACGTCTGCAACGGGCTCGGGCAAGAGCTTGGCGCTCTGGGGCTTTCTAGTTCAGGCGGTGACCGCGCTGCGCGACGCCACGGCCCTGGCCTGCTTTCCCACCCAGGCGCTGCTGTGGGGGCAGGTCGAGCGGCTGCGCATCGCTTCTGAGCCTGCCTCGCTGGTGGATTATCAGGGGCAGGTTTACGCCGGCACGATCAAGCTCGGCCCTGTGCTCTTGCCGTGGACTGCGTGGCACGGTGTCAGCGACTCCAAGACCATGGCTCAGCATGAGCGCTCCGATTCGTTCCGGCGAGCGCGAATCCGCATCACGACAGTGGACAAGGTGCATTGGAGTCTGATGCAGGAGGAGCACAGCGACTTCCTCTCACGGCTCGTGGCACTGGGAATCGACGAGGCGCACGCTTGGCATGGGCTGGTCGGCGCCAACGTGCGCGCGCTGTTCGACCGGCTGCACGCGACGCTGGACTTACACCGCCAAGGGCGTCCGGCACTGTTCCTCGCATCGGCCACCCTGACCGAGCCGCGGACCTTTGCAGGCCAGCTCACCGGACGCAAGCCCCAGGAATTCCTGCACATTGATGACGGTGGCGCTACGCAGGCGTCCGTTGTCAACGCGGTCGAGGTCCCGCAGCTCATCGAGCAGGCAGCCAAAGAGGATGCCCTGCTGCGCTTCGTACTGATGCTGACGCCATACCCCACCAAAGTGTCCGCTCAGGCTCTCCTTCAAGACGAGGACTTGATTGGAGCAGACACGAATGCCCTCTGCTTCGTGCAGAACAAGTTCGTCGGACACCGGCTGGGACACGACCTAATCCGGTCGACACCCGCGCGCAGGATCGTGGTTTACGACGGAGATCTGCCAGCGGAGGAGCGGCGATGCGCCGAGCAGCAGTTTCATGAAGATGCGCCTTCCGGTCGAACGATCATCGGCACGAGCGCTCTCGAACTCGGGGTTGATCTGCCTGAGCTGGACTTCGTAGTCATGGACGAGCTGCCGAATCGGCTCCACGAGCTGCTACAGCGGATCGGTCGCATTGGCCGGCGTTCCAGACTGCCTGGGCTCGCTATCTTGTGCCTCGACCACTCCCCGATCGCGCAACGTCTGATGGATGCTCCGGCGAGCGAGCTGTCCTCAAAGGGGATTCCGCCGGCATACCTGCCGCTCCATCTTGAACACGTCCGGCTGCGCGCCATGAAAGCGCTTTTTCACGAGTGGCAGCAGCGGCTCAACCGGCGAGAAGTTGGATGGCCTGCATTCAATCAGTCGCTCAAGCAGTTCTTTGGCGAGATCCTGAATACGACGGAACTTCAGCAACGCCTCGACAAAAGCATCGGAGATCTCGTCGATCAGAATGAACCTCAGTGGTTCTATCAGGGATTCCGCCCCACGTTCTCAGCTGGAAAATATCCGCTAGTCCGCAGCGATACGGGCGAGCGAGTAGCGCTCATCGATGGAGCGTCCCTGTATCGCGATGCGCACCCCGAAGGAGTTTATCTCAGCCATCGCGGAGAGTCCTTCCGCATCGTCCGGTATCGCAGCCGACGCCTGGCGCGTCCCGCGTCGCAGGGTCAGAGCAGCCAGGCATTTCTCGACAGGCTGGGCGAGATTATCGTCGAGCCAGAAAGCACTCCGATATCCACCTGTGGAAGGTGGCGCGAGACAGTCGAACTCCTCGCAAAGATTCAGCCGGTCAGACCTGAAGCGGGCAAGCGTCTGGCCGTAATCGACTACGGCAAGTGGGAGTGGCGGAGACGGTTCGATGGCTACACAGAGTACGCGCTGAGAGGCAAGAATCCTCCGAAGGAGGTCTCGGTAAAAGAGGTGACCCAGCGCTACCACGCCGCCGCACAAGACGGGGAACCCATGCCGTTTCTGCCCGAGCTGCGCTTCCGTACCCTGGGCTGGCGCTGGAAGCTCGGCGCATCCCTCAAGGAGGGTCCGTTGCGGGCCGCGCTCGCCGATGCGCTGGCCGCGCTATTGGGCGCACACTTCTGCGCCGTGGTCGAGTGCTCGCCGAGCGACCTATGGGTCACAGTTACTCAATCAGCTCCCGAGCTGCGGGTCCTCGACAGAACCCCCGGCGGCAACGGCCTCAGCGAAGCGTTACTTCGCCGAAATGGCGTTGCTGAGACCCTCAGCCGCATCCAGGCAAAGGTGCATGGCTTCATCGGTGAGCCAGAAGAGTGGTTCTTCCATTTTCTAAACGAACAGGGCCGGTGTCCGACGGCAGTCTCGGCTGAGGAGGTAGCGAGCGCCATCGGGCGCATCATGCGCTTGCTATAGGGTGAGCCTGCGAATTAGGTGCAGCTGAAGTTGCTTGGCGGCTGTCTGGTAGGTTGCCTGCGGGAGCAGTAGCGCTGCTCGGCCTGCTGGCTCGCCTTCGGGGCGAGGTAGAGAGCGGGTACGTCCTACCGCTGCGCCCCACCTGGCGCTCCACGACCGGCACCGCGTCCAGAGCTGCAACGACCGCGGCCTCGGGGAGGTACGCGCGCCGAGGCTGCGCTGCGCCCGCGCAAGGGAACCTTGCTGTTGGTGCATTTCAGCAGGCAGATGAAGCCGATAGGCATCGAGTTCTCGCTCGCCTCGCAGAAGACGGCCGAAGGAGGCGCTGACTTTGCTGTCGAAGGCCAGGCAGCTACCGGCGAGTCAACCGTAGCCTGAGATGGGAGCGGGCTGTGACACCCGCCGCACAGGCGCTGCTGGATGTCTGTTACGCATTCGCCGATGAGCTGGCCCAGAGCTTCGGCGCCGCGGTCCGAGTACTTTCTCCTATCATTACGCGACGCTCAGCGGTGGCGTCTCAGCCGCGCCAGTAAGGGAGGAGGTTCACGCGAGAAGGTAGCTCACGACAGCAAGGAGGGAAGCGGCGGTAGCCAAGCCGGAGAAAGAGACCGGGCAGACGAGCTGGCGGTTCTATGGCTTACGCCCTGCGCCAGCTCGCTGTATCGATCGCGGTTTGTTAGATCTGGTTGGCAGCTTGTTTGCGCGCCAGGCACTCGAAACCTTGGCCGAGCAGGTAGGAGCCGCCGAGCAGCAGAGCTAGACCGCTGACGATCGAGCTCAGGCCGCGGATCAGCAAAGACTGACCCCAGTCAATCGCCATCCCTCCAGGCACGAGGATGGCCAGCGTTGCCAGGAGCAGAACGGCACGGCTGGGCGTTGGCAAGCTATCGTTGGGCTTATGGATGATCAGGTCGGGGGAAGAGGTCATGGTATCCTTCCTTTCGCACGTTTCGGGTTGCTTAGAAGCGCTCGACGAGAGCGCGGTGAGCCAGTCGATGCGGCGACGGCGCGGAAGTAGCACGGCGGCAGCACCGAGCGCCGACCCGGCCAGTAAGGCGAAATAGCGGTGATGCGGCCAGCGCTCCCAGCTGAGACCCAGCACACCGGCCAGCCCATTGCCGAGAGCGCAGCCGGCGAACCAGAGCCCGACCGCTTGCCCGGCCTTGTCCTTTGGAGCAAGCCGAGTCACCAGCGATACACCGAGCGGAGCCAAAAGCACCTCCGCCAGTGAGAGAAATAGGTAGCAGCTGACGAGCCAGCCGCCACTCACGCGCCCGCCATCGCCGCCGCCAAGTCCCGCCCCAGCCATCACCACGAAGGCCGCGGCCGTGGCCACGTACCCCCAAAGCATCTTGGCCGTCGTCGAGGTTGCCTGTCCCCGTTGTCTGACATTTAGTGCTAGGAAGGCGGGCAGCAGGGCGAGCACCATCAGCCCGTGCAGCGAGGCGAAATGGCCGGGACCGATGTGGAACGAGCGCCCAGCCACAGTCCACTCTTGCACCGTGCTCATCGCGGCGAATAGCGCGAGCGAGCTGCCAGCCTGCTGAGCCGCCAGCCAGAACACCACCGCGACCCCGCAAAGCAGCCAGACAGCTCGCATGCGCTCGGCCGCGGATGTAGATGCTGTCGGCGATGAAACTGACGAAGCTGCGGACGCTTTCTCCGCATCACTCGGCAGCAAGGGCCAGCCTGCGCTGAGCAGGGCCACTGCCCCAGCCGTCGCCACTGCGGAGCCACCGAAAAGCCAGGCCCACCCATGATGCTGGTGTGCCCACTCACCGAAGAGTCCCCCGGCCGCGTAGCCTACGTTGATGGCCAGGTAGTGCCAGAGAAACACGCGCTCGCGCGCTGTCGCATCACCAAGGGACACATTCCCAATCAGGACGTGCAGTCCTGTTCGGAAGAAGCTGTGACCGACCACCATCAGCCCAAGCGCAGGCCAGAAGAGCAGCGAAGGCCCCAGGGCCAGTTCGCCGTAGCCGCATGCAAGCAGCGTCGCGCTCAGCAGCACAGACGCTCGGCTCCCGAAACCGCGATCGGCGAGCCATCCCGCCGGCAGGCCACCCAGCTGAGACAGAGCTTGAAAGACCGCCAGCACCAGCAGCCCAGTCGGTGTCGGGATGCCGTGGCGCTCGTGCGCGTAGAGCACGAATAGCGGCAGCATCGCCACAAAGGCGAACCGCTCGCAGCCTTGCACCGCGCACAGCAAGAGCAAGGGCAGAAAACCATGACGAGAGACAGACGAGGGACGTAGGTTCGGCAGCATGCCGGCCTCCAAGCGCAGTTGCATCAGAAGCCCCCACGGGATACGCTGCGCCGTTCCGCGGGGTGCTCAACCACTACGGGGAACTTGGCCACCGTCGTCTAGTCCACGACGGTGGCCTCTTCATTTCTGGCTCCTGGCCAAGCCTCTATGAGGCAGTGGCCGTGGGAGCCAGGACAATACGTCAGGATGCTGCGGTGCTTAGCAGTTCCTGAACCGTGGCCGCATGCCAGCGGCTTGCACGAACGGGCAGGATCTTCTCGCCCAGCAATCGCTCGCCAATCTGGCGCAGGCTGAGGCCCTGCGCCCTCAGCTCGGCCGCTCGCTTCGCTGCGGCTGCCTGGTCCCGGTTGACTAAGGCCCGCTCCGCCTGCTTTAGTTCCAGCTTCGAGGGCGCTGACTTTCGAGGCCGCTCCGGGTCTTCATAGCCCGCGCGCTTGAGCACTCGGTACAGACTGAACTTGTGCCACCGAGGCCCGCGCGACCGGATACCTTCCGCGTCGAGCCTGCGGCAGATCTCTTTCATGTACACATCTGCGTCGTATAGCTCGCAGATTCGCCGGATGCCCGCCTGCTCCTCGGGAACTTCGACAAAATACCGCCGTCCATGAACATCCACATCGGCCGAGTAGCGCCACCCATATGGCGCCCCGCCCAGCTGCACGCCTCGCCGTTTCAGCTCCGCGAGCGCCTCGTGCGTACGCTCGCCGATCGCTTCGCGCTCCCACTGCGCAACCGACATTAGCACGTTGAGCACGAGCAGCCCGCCCGCCGACCGCGTATCGATCGCATCGCTCACGGACAGCAGATAGTAGGGCCGCCCCTCGCGAAAGTACGTATCGCAGAGATGTCCCAGATCTTTGACGCTGCGGGTCAGCCGGTCGAGCTTGACCACCACAATCGCATCGGCCTTGCCCTCGCTGA
>Ga0075163_10006104_pt1 | contig 15993 bp, 17 predicted proteins | sample JI1023141ADNA_FD_71478 | JGI IMG/M metagenome (GOLD analysis project Ga0075163, IMG submission 71478) | Wastewater effluent complex algal communities from Wisconsin, to seasonally profile nutrient transformation and Carbon sequestration -... | ecosystem: Engineered > WWTP > Effluent > Algae... | reverse complement strand
TAATTTTTTTTATGGTAAGTACAAGTACATGAACCTTTGGAAAGTACATTTTAATCTGCCTGAATCAGTGCCGGAAAAGTCGCTATCCGGTGTATTTTATTTACCTTTAACCCATGCAATTGGATATTCCTTATCACCTCGAAAATTTTATTGGTGGTAATTTTATTGGTCCATTAAGCGGACAATTCATCGACAATTTCAACCCGGCTACCGGGGACTTATACGGCCAGATTCCCAACAGCAACGACAAAGATGTAGATGCTGCGGTAAAAGCTGCAGCTAAGGCTTTTCCTGGTTGGTCGTCTGCAACTGCAGAAAAAAGATTTTCTATCCTCAATAGAATTGCAGAGCTGATAGATGAAAACCTCGAACAACTTGCGCTTGCCGAAACCAACGACAACGGCAAACCGCTCTGGTTAAGCAAAGAAGTGGATATTCCCAGAGCTTCTTCCAATTTCAGGTTTTTTGCTACCGCTTTGATGCATTTCGCAGCCGAAAGTCATTCAATGGAGGGCAGGGCTGTAAATTATACGATCAGGCAACCCATTGGAATTGTAGGTTGCATTTCACCCTGGAACCTGCCATTGTATTTATTCACCTGGAAGATTGCACCGGCTTTGGCCGCAGGAAATTGTGTGATTGCAAAACCTTCTGAAGTAACACCTGTAAGTGCGTTTCTATTAGGAAAAATTTGCAAGGCTGCCGGCTTACCGGATGGTGTACTCAATATTCTGCACGGCGATGGTCCTTCCTGCGGTGAAGCGATTGTGAAACATCCTTCTATCAAAGCGATTTCATTCACCGGCAGCACCCGTGCGGGAGAACAGATTGCATCCATCGCAGCACCTAAGTTTAAAAAGCTCTCACTTGAATTGGGTGGAAAAAATCCAAACATCATTTTTGCCGATTGCGATTGGGAGAAGATGATGAAAACAACCATCCGCTCCTCTTTCTCAAACCAGGGCCAGATCTGTTTGTGCGGAAGCCGCATTTTAGTGGAAGCTTCCATTTATGAAAAGTTCAAAACAGAATTTATTGAACGTGTTTCAAAATTAACCGTTGGAGATCCTTTGGAAGATAGTTCTAAACAAGGTGCCCTGGTAAGCAAAGTTCATTTTGAAAAAGTAATGAACTGCATCAACCTGGCCCGAACAGAAGGCGGCACCATCTTATTGGGTGGCCATGCGGTTCAACCAACCGGCAGATGCAGCAATGGTTTTTTTATAGAACCTACCATCATAGAGAATCTGGGCCCCGATTGCAGAACCAACCAGGAAGAAATTTTTGGTCCGGTTGTAACCCTTCAACCATTTCATACAACAGAAGAAGCCCTGACGCTGGCCAATGCAAGTGAATATGGATTGGCGGCAACGATCTGGACTCAGGATATTTCCAAAGCCAATATCGTGGCTTCAAAAGTTGAAAGCGGCATCATCTGGATCAACTGCTGGTTGCTCCGTGATCTTCGTACACCCTTTGGCGGTATGAAGAACAGCGGTGTTGGCCGCGAAGGCGGATGGGAAGCCCTGCGCTTTTTTACTGAACCCAAAAATGTTTGTATCGAATTTTAAAATATGAGCAACGAAATCATTAAAACAGATAAAGCAGCAAAGCCATTGGGTAGTTATCCGCATGCCCGTAAAGTGGGCAACCTGTTGTTCCTATCGGGCATCGGTAGCCGCCGTGCAGCCGACAATCAGATTCCGGGTCTTGAACTCGATGCTGCAGGTAATATTGTGAAGTACGATATTGAAGCAGAATGCCATTCCGTTTTTGCCAATGTAAAAGCCGTACTGGAAGCCAGTGGCAGTAGCTGGAACAAAATGGTGGATGTAACTGTTTTCCTTACCAATATGAAAAAGGATTTTCCTGTTTACAATAAAATTTACGGCGAATACTTCAGTGGTGTTGAAGCCTGCAGAACAACTGTGGAAGTAAAAAGTCTGCCCACACCCATCGCCATTGAACTAAAAGTAATTGCTACTATTGATTAATATATATCAGATAAATAATGGATAGTAAAGTAGGACTGGACATAAAATTTAAAAACACACCGGAATATGCCCGTTTCCTCGATGAACAGGATTCGCTTAGCCGTTTCCGTGAGCAGTTTTATATTCCGATCGTTAATGGAAAAGAAAGTATTTATTTTACCGGCAACTCCCTCGGACTTCAACCCAAAAAAACGCAGGACTATGTGCTCAATGAACTCGAAGATTGGGCGAATTATGGTGTAGAAGGACATTTTCATGCACAGAATCCCTGGGTAAGTTATCATGAGTTGTTTCCTGAATTGCTGGCAGAAATTGTTGGTGGACTACCGGAAGAACTCGTAGCCATGAACCAGCTTACCGTGAATCTTCATTTGCTGATGATCAGTTTTTACCGGCCAACCAAACAGCGTTATAAGATCATTTGTGAGGCCAAAGCATTTCCTTCTGATCAATACGCCATGCAATCGCAAGTTAAACTGCATGGGTTTGATCCGGATGATGCTATCATTGAAGTATCTCCAAGACCAGGTTCACACGTTATTTCAAATGAAGATATCCTGAATACTATCAAAGATCATGGTAATGAAACAGCGCTGGTATTATTCAGTGGTGTGAATTATTATAATGGACAGGTGTTCGATATGCAATCGATCTGCAAAGCTGCTCAGCAGGCTGGTGCTATTTGCGGTTTAGACCTGGCACATGCAGCCGGCAATATTCCACTGGAATTACACGACTGGAATGTAGATTTTGCCTGCTGGTGTTCTTATAAATATCTGAACAGTGGTCCGGGTGGTGTTTCAGGTGCGTTTATCCATCAACGTCATATTGCTGATTCTGGGATACCAAGACTGGCAGGCTGGTGGGGTCACGACAAAGAGAATCGGTTTAAAATGGAAAAAGATTTTAAACCGATCCCGACTGCAGAAGGCTGGCAACTCAGCAATGCACCTGTATTAAGCATGGCAGCCCACAAAGCTTCACTGGACATTTTCAAAGAAGCAGGAATGCAGAACCTGGTAAAAAAAGGAAGGGCACTCAGCAGCTATCTTTTATTTATCCTTCACGAAATCAATCTTTCTGTTCCTGAAAAAATAATAGAAGTGATTACACCTGCTGACGAAAACCAGCGGGGATGCCAGGTATCTATGCTGATGCTCAAAGACGGAAGAAAAATATTTGAAGCGTTGCTGAAAGAAGGCGTAATTGCCGACTGGCGGGAACCCAATGTGATCAGAATAGCACCCGTACCTCTTTACAATAGTTTTGAAGAGGTATATCGTTTCGGTGAAATCATCCGGAACTGTATTGCACAATAAATTATCAACAACGAATTGCCAACCATTCATGAAAAAAGAAATTACGATCATCGGTGCAGGTCTTGTAGGATCTTTGCTTTCCATTTATTTATCGAAAAGAGGATATAAAGTAAATATTTATGAACGCCGTCCTGATATGCGAAAAACCGCCATCAGTGCAGGTCGTTCCATCAACCTTGCACTGAGCGATCGCGGCATCAGGGCGCTGGAAGAAGTGGGAATCATGGATGATATCCGCAAAATTGCCATTCCTATGCATGGCAGGCAATTGCACCATGTAGATGGAAGCCTTCAATATCAGGCTTATGGCAAAGAAGGCCAGTTTATCAATTCGGTTTTAAGAGGTGAACTCAATTGCAAGCTGATGGATCTTGCAGAAAAGCACAACGTAAGCATTCACTTCAATGAAAGATGTGATCAGATTAACTGGTCTGATAAAAAAATACATTTCAGCAATACCGAAACCGGTGTAAAATCTGTGGTTTCACAGGACCTAATTTTTGGCAGCGATGGTGCGTTTTCTGCAGCCCGTCTTTCGCACCAACTGGCACACGATCGTTTTCAATACCAGCAATACTATATCGACTTTGGTTATAAAGAATTGAGCATTCCACCGGGAGATAACAATTCATTCCTCATGGAAAAAAATGCATTGCATATCTGGCCACGTGGTAACTACATGCTGATTGCATTGCCCAATACAGACGGTAGTTTTACCTGCACCCTGTTCTTCCCTTTTGATGGAGAACCTTCCTTTGCTTCTCTCAACACACCTGAAAAAGCAAGAGCATTTTTCAATACTACTTTTGCAGATGCTTCGGCACTTATGCCCGGATTAGAAGAAGATTTTGTGCGCAATGCAACTTCTTCACTGGTTACGGTGAAATGTCATCCCTGGATAAGAGAAGATTACTTTGCGCTGATCGGTGATGCAGCACATGCGATCGTACCGTTTTTCGGACAAGGCATGAACTGCGGATTTGAAGATTGTGCCGTACTCAATTCACTGATGGATAAATTTGGTGAAGACTGGACTTCTATTTTATCTGAATACCAAAAGTTAAGAAAACCAGATGGCGATGCGATTGCAGACCTGGCGTTGAACAATTTTGTTGAGATGCGTGATAAAGTAGCCGACCCTGTTTTCCTTTTACAGAAAAAAATTGAAGCACATATCAGCAGCAAATACCCCGATAAATGGACGCCGGCATACAGCCTTGTAACGTTCAGTCCGCAGGTACGTTACAGTGAAGCATTGAGACGTGGCAATGCACAGCAAAAAATTATGGACGATGTAATGCAGATGGAAAATATTGCCGAAAAATGGAACAGTGCTGAAGTGGAAAATGCTATCCTGAATAAAATCAGTTAAATGAATATACCTGTTATCCATGTATAAATTGAGTTACTATAGTGAGCAGACAAAAGCAGAAATGATTGAATTCATGCGGGCTCACTCATTTGCGCTTGTAACGGGGATAAGTAACGGCAGCCTTGAATCAACACATCTGCCACTGGATGTGCTGATTGAAAATGATAAGATCATATTCGAAGGACACCTGATGAAAAAAACCAGTCACCACCTGGCTTTCGAAAAAAACAACCAGGTACTGGTCGTATTTTCCAGTCCATATGCTTATATCAATGCTAACTGGTACGAAAACCCGAAATCGGGAAGCACGGTAAACTACATGGTGGTTCATGCGAAAGGAAAAATATCATTCCTCGATGAAAAAGGCACAAGAGGAACTGTTGAAAAAATAACAGCAAAACACATAGGATTTAATACAGCTGCTTCCTTTGATCAATTACCGGAAGAATACATCGAAAAAATGGTGAAGGCAATTGCTGGCTTCAGAATTGAAGTTGAAAACCTGGACAGCGTTTTCAAACTGAGCCAGGATCGTCATAACGGTGACCGGCAAACGATTATTAAAAAACTTGAAGAAAGAGCCTTGCCCGGAGACCTGTTCATTGCAGCAGAAATGAAAAAAAGAATTCACTAATTCATGCACAGAAATATATTAATTGAGGAAATCAGGAAGAAAAGCAGTTATCTATGTGTTGGTCTGGATACAGATCTGAATAAAATCCCTGTACATCTCCGCAACAGACCGGATGCTATTTTTGCTTTCAATCAACAGATCATTGATGCAACCAAAGACCATTGTGTTTCCTATAAAATAAACACGGCATTCTATGAAGCCATGGGTACAAAAGGATGGGAAGCGATGGAAGCTACCGTAAATTATATTCCTTCAACCCATCTTAAGATAGCCGATGCAAAAAGAGGCGATATCGGCAACACTTCTTCACAATATGCAAAAGCCTTTTTTGAAACACTGGCATTCGATGCAATTACGGTTGCACCCTATATGGGAGAAGACAGTATACGTCCCTTCCTCGAATATAACAATAAATGGACAATCGTACTGGGGTTAACCAGCAATAAAGGTGCTGCCGATTTTGAACTATTGAAAGTTTATGATCAAAATGCAGGTAGCCGTAACAGTGATCCTTACCTATATGAAAAAGTGATTTCTACCATTGCCAGCTGGGGTAATACGAATAGCCTGATGTTTGTAACCGGCGCCACACAGGCCACTGAACTGGCAGCCATTCGTAAAATCATTCCCGATCATTTCCTCCTCGTTCCTGGTGTTGGATTCCAGGGAGGAAGCCTCGAAGAAGTATCATTACATGGCATGAACAAGGATATCGGGCTGCTGGTAAATGCATCCAGGGCAATTATTTTTGCAGGATCAGGAGAAAATTTTGCTGATGAAGCCAAAGCAATTGCAAGCCAGTACCAGGCAGAAATGAAAACTTATATCAACCGATCATTCAAATAAACAAAAGCAACCTATGCGTTCAATAGTCATTTTAGTATTTTCATTCTTCTCAGTAATTAATCTTTCTGCTCAATCTCCTGCACCGGCATCGGGGAAGATACTGGCTGCCGCTTACAGCAAAGCTGCCAAAGAAAAGAAAAATGTGTTGATCATTTTTCACGCAAGCTGGTGTAGCTGGTGTAAGAAAATGGATGCATCCATCAATGATGAAAGCTGCAAAACTTTGTTTGAAAAGAATTATGTGATCACTCACCTCACTGTAGACGAAGACAAGAACAAAAAAAATCTTGAAAACAAAGGTGCCGATCTTGTAAGAAAAAAATACCATGGTGAAAATGCAGGTCTCCCCTTCTGGATTATCATGGATAAAAACGGAAAGTTACTGGGCGATAGTTTTCTGCGCAAGGAAGGAGAAAGCAGCAATGGCCCCGGCGAAAATGTTGGTTGCCCGGCTGCAGAAAATGAAGTAACTGCATTTATTGCTTTGTTGAAAAAAACCTCCAGACTTACAGACGATGAATTAAAAATCATTGCTGAAAGATTCAGCAAAAACAATCAGTAATCATTTAGGTTATACTGGCCGCTATATTATCTGCAAGCTTTTCGGCCCACTTCGCATATTCGTTACCGGAAGGATGAAGTTCATCCGTAGCAAGATAGATCGGGCTGCTTCCATCTGCACGCTGTGATGCAGTTATATCAATGAATATACATTTTTCCTGTTCTGCAATCTGCCGGCAGGCGTTATTGTAATCATCGATCTCTTTAGCAATTTTTTCAGCATCCCTTTCTTTTGCAAATGGGGTAATGCCCCAGTCGGGAATACTGAGTACAAAAACCTTTTGATGGTTTCCACCGGCAAATGCAATGGCTTTCTTCAATAATAAACTGAACTCCTCTTTATAATTTTCAACTGATCTTCCCCTGTATTGATTGTTTACACCAATGAGCAGACTTACATTATCATACTTCGGTAAAAAAACGGTGTTATCAATTGAGGTTGTTAATTCATCTGTTGTCCATCCGGTTTTTGCAACTATTTCCGGGGCATAAAAAAGATGTCCATATTTTTTCCGTAATAACTGAACAGCCTGATATGGAAAGTTTTCAAACAATGGAACCTGTTCTCCAATGGTATAACTATCGCCTAAAGCGAGGTAAGAATATTTTTTCATGAGTGTTCTGCTAATCTTTTGATCCATTTTTTACATAAAAGCAAGGGGAAGATTCCCAAAACGCCAAAGCTACAATCAATCAAAATATGAAATACAGGAATTTGCCGGATGGGGCCTGCAATAACTGCCAATGGAATAACCAATATACAAGCAATGATCGCCCAGTCGATAATCCAGCTGTTTCTAACCGGATCTTTATAGGGGCCAATAAAAGCAAGTGCAATTACAATATGAGCAAATGCCAGCCAATCGTAACCATAAGCCAGCATGGGATATTTTGTATTTGTTTCACTGATGGCCAGGTAACAATCCTGCAACCATTTCATCATGAAATCTGGGATTAAACCAGGATGATTGAGTAACCATCTCAACTCTGTTTCAACCGGAAATGCAGTGATACCGCTCAGGATAAGCGCAATCATAAAGAAGACAATCAGGGCACGTATTTTTCTCCGGTAATTCATCAGGGCTTAGCTTTCTCTGGTTTGCCTTTTTTAAAGCTTCCGATAGGACTTGTATACCAGGGAACGATGTCGACCGAAAATATCCCTGCTGCTATGGCCGGATCAGATTGCACCAGTTTTTCTGCTTCCTCTTTTGTTGCACAATCAAGAATAAAAATGCCCCGCCACTGCAAATCATTTTTATCAAACGGACCAGCCACTTTCAATTTGCCTTCATCATAGAGTCGTTTGATATTATCCATATGACCTTTGAAAAGATTGCTACGTGTTGCAGAATCAAAATCATTTTTGGGTCCTGTTCTGATCATCACAAACCAGTATTTTTCAATCTGATTCTCCGGAGAAATTTTTTCATTTGAAGATGAATGTTCCTGTGCTTTAATTGCAGTAAGAAACATCAGGCTTATAACTAAAAGTATAATATTTTTCATACCGGGTTATTAATTGAATCAATAATAAACAATATACAAAAACCGGCTCAATAACCCAACGCTGCTTTCAATCTGCCCCACAATTCATTATCGAAACTGGAAGGCCCGAGTGTAGTGGTTCCGGCGGCATCACCAAGGCGCACTACCACTACATTTAAAGAAGGAACTATGTATATTTTTTTGTCATCTTTACCGAGGGCCATGATCATATCGGCAGGTGCATTGGAAACCAAACTACCGGGAAAAACAGTTTGCAAACCCGGAACCAAAAACGAAGATTTCCCATTCAACCACCAGAGATATCCATAAGAATTATTCAGTGTTTGTGAACTATTGGTCATGGCATTAAAATAATTCTGATCGGCCAGCAAAGTGGTATTATCCCATTTTCCTCTTTTCAAAATCAGCGAACCAAAACGAGCAGCTTCACGGGTAGTACACCACATAATATTATTGATCCAAACACTATTGGGCATTCCGATCTTATTAAACAATTCATCTTTTGAAAACTGATTAAAAGTTTTACCGCTTGCATTGGCCAGCACATCCTGCAACAAACGATAAGGTGCATTGTGATAAGCCCATCGGGTTCCTGCATCTGCTTTGTACAACAAACAGGCCGGATCTTCACAATTGTCATCAGGAACATTGTCTTCCAGCCCCGTGGTCATGCTCAGGTTATTCTTTACGGTGATCAGGGCTTCTTTGGCCGGTGTCAGGCTTGTCCAACCCGCACCCAGATAATCAGCGGTTTTATTATTGATATTTATCAACCCATTCTGTTGGGCAATGCCCGTAAGAAAACCAACTACACTCTTCCCGGCAGAGAAAATAAAATAGCGGGTGTCTTTCGTCCATCCATTCCAATATTGCTCTTTTACGATCCTCCCATTGTGCAGGATAATCATACCATAACTGTTTTTGGATCCGGCATAGTCAAAGGCTGATTGCAGCAAAGTTCCATTCCAACCAAGGGAATCAGCAGATTTGGTGGTCCAGGCATCTCCAGTAACTGGAGGAAAATAGTATTGTTCGGGGTTTACGGGATTGGGCGTGGGATTGGTGTTGCTGTTAGTACTGTCTTTTTTACAGGCGCATAGCAAAATAAGGCATACAAAAAGAAGCCTATATGTTTTCATCATAATCAGTTTATTATATGACTTTTAAAATCCCTTTAAGTTAAACAGAACCCTGTAAAAATTGTTTTGAAGTCAAATTTAGGGTTTAAAATTCCTCCCTCCGGGAAATAGCGATTATATTTGCAGCGCTCCGGGAAACAGGTAAATGGGGAGGATAGAATTAAACCCGGACTGAATTAATTTAAAAATTACAAACGTTTGCTATGGCTGCCAAAACAGACAATTTCCAGTCGCCCGACTATTTCAAATTAGATGAATTGCTTACTGAAGAGCACAAGCTTATTCGTGAAAGTGTACGCAATTATGTAAAGAAAGAAATCTCTCCTATCATTGAAGAGTATGCGCAGAAAGCTGAATTCCCTCAGCATATTGTTAAGCAATTGGGCGACCTGGGTTGTTTCGGTCCAACAGTTCCGGAACAATATGGTGGTGGTGGTTTGGATTATATTTCATACGGTCTGATGATGCAGGAACTGGAGCGTGGCGATAGTGGTGTAAGATCTACTGCATCTGTACAGGGAAGCCTGGTAATGTTCCCGATTTACCAATATGGCAATGAAGCTCAACGCAACAAATATCTTCCCAAACTGGCGAGTGGTGAATGGTTGGGTTGTTTCGGATTAACAGAGCCGAATCATGGTAGTGATCCCAGCAGCATGCTTACCAATATCAAAGATGCAGGGGATCATGTAATTCTGAATGGCGCCAAAATGTGGATCAGCAATGCGCCTTTCTCTCAGGTTGCTGTGGTTTGGGCACGCAATGAACAGGATGAAATACAAGGGGTGATTGTTGAAAGAGGCATGGAAGGATTCAGTACACCAACCACGCATGGCAAATGGAGTTTAAGGGCCAGTGCCACCGGCGAACTGGTATTCGACAATGTAAAAGTTCCGAAAGAAAATATACTCCCCAATGTTAAAGGGCTGAAAGGACCGCTGGGTTGTTTAACCAAAGCCCGTTATGGTATTGCATGGGGTGCTGTTGGTGCCGCTATGGATTGTTATGATATTGCATTGAACTACAGCAAAGAAAGAATCCAGTTTGGTAAACCGATCGGGGGCTTCCAGTTACAGCAGAAAAAACTGGCTGAAATGATCACCGAAATCACCAAAGCACAGTTACTCAACTGGAGATTGGGCGTTTTAATGAATGAAGGAAAAGTAACACCTCAACAGGTGAGTATGGCCAAGAGAAATGCCTGCGAAATTGCGACCAATATCTGCAGGGATGCGAGACAAATGCTTGGTGGCATGGGGATTACAGGCGAATACCCGGTAATGCGCCACATGATGAACCTTGAAAGTGTTATTACTTATGAAGGAACACATGATATTCACTTACTCATCACCGGTATGGATGTAACCGGTATGAACGCATTTAAATAAATCTGAAGGACAATTCAATTGCTCCTACAGGTAAACGTTAGTAATATTCCGCTCAGTCGAAAATAAAATGGTATGATACAACAGGTAAGCGTAATTGGCGCTGGTACAATGGGAAATGGCATTGCACATGTGTTTGCACAGGCTGGTTTTTCAGTTACTTTGATTGATGTTAGTGCTACCCAGCTCGATAAAGCTGTGGCCACCATTTCTAAAAACCTTGATCGCCAGGTTGCAAAAGGTAGTATCACAGAAGATCAGAAAGCAAGTACCTTAAAAAATATTGTTACCTCAACAACTGTAGCTGAAGGTGTTAAAAACGCTCAACTCGTTGTTGAAGCAGCCACAGAAAATGTTGCGTTGAAACTGGATATTTTCAAACAGATGGATGCTGCAGCTCCTGAAGGCTGCATCCTGGCTACGAATACATCTTCTATTTCGATTACCAAAATAGCTGCTGTTACAAAACGCCCGGAACTGGTAATTGGTATGCATTTCATGAACCCGGTTCCGGTAATGAAACTGGTGGAAATCATCAATGGTTATGCTACCAGAAAAGAAGTGACCGATACGATTGTAGCATTGAGCAAACAACTCGGTAAAGTTCCCTGTGAAGTGAATGATTACCCTGGTTTCATTGCAAACAGAATCCTTATGCCAATGATCAATGAAGCCATCTGCAGTTTATATGAAGGCGTTGCCGGAGTGGAAGAAATTGATACCGTGATGAAACTCGGTATGGCACATCCGATGGGTCCTTTACAACTCGCAGATTTTATCGGTCTGGATGTTTGTCACAGCATTCTCAAAGTATTACACGATGGTTTTGGCAATCCTAAATATGCCCCTTGTCCGTTATTGAGCAATATGGTGATGGCAGGCAAACTTGGTGTAAAATCGGGTGAAGGATTTTATACTTATACTCCCGGTTCCAAAGAACTGGTCGTTAGCAGCAGCTTTAGTAAATAGTTATTGTTTATTGGTATTGTTAGTTCCAGCAAATACACATTCCACTTCATATCCTAACGGTGTATAGTAACTGCTGAGTACAGATTTTATGTTTTCCCTTGCTAGTTTTATGTAAGAAGGATTTTGCTGCAATTTGGCTTCGGCTTCCCGGTACAATTGTTTCTGTGCTTTCACAAAATCATCCATACTGGCAGAAGTAAATATACCCGTTTCACTCATTGTTTGCATTTTATCAATCCGCAACTGAAAGCTGAGTAGTTTACAATCCGGGAGATACAAAGTGATTTTACTCTTTTTAGTATCCACTTTCATTTCATGATTACTGAGGTCTACACCATATTTTGCTTCAAAAGGAAGGGATAGCATCAGTGTATTCTCTACAAAATAACTCTTGAACTTATCCCAGGTAGCATCTCCACCTTTATTGCTGATTTTCAGATCGGTGGTGCCTGTTACATTTAACGCAGCGAGTTCTGCTATTTGCTTTACAACTGAAATATTTTCTGCTATTTCAGTTTTTGTCTGGCCTGCACCTTCCTTCTTACCAAGCCAGTAAAATGCAGCTGCAATGATTAATACAAGGATTATAACCAGGATGGAATTTTTCATACTTGAACTTTGAAGGCCCGGTAAAATTATTTATTTTCAGTAAAGAATATCTTTTACCCCGATTTATAAATATACACAGCTTTGCCATGGGAAAGAAAATAAAAGAGATTGATGATTATATTGCTAAGTCGGCTCCTTTTGCCAGGCCCATCCTCAAAAAATTACGGGAGATGGTACACCAGGTATGCCCGGAAACAGAGGAAAAAATGAAATGGAGTTTCCCTCATTTCGATTATAAAAATGAAATGATGTGCCATATGGCTGCATTCAAGCAACACTGCGCCTTCGGTTTCTGGAAAGCCACCCTGATGAAAGACAAAGAGTTGCTCGCTATGGCAGCATCTGAACAGGCGATGGGCCACCTGGGTAAAATTACTTCTACCGAAGATCTTCCTGCTGATAAAAAACTCTCCGCCTATATCAAAGAGGCAATGATGCTCAATCAAAAAGGAATCAAACTACCTCCTAAAACCAAAAAACCAGCCGATACTGCCATCAGCATCCCCGATTATTTTATAAAAGCACTGAAGAAAAATAAAGCTGCCTGGATGTTTTTTGAGTCCGCCTCCTATTCTTTTAAGAAAGAATATATCCAATGGCTGGAGGATGCAAAATCTGATGAAACAAGAGAAAAAAGAATGACAACTGCCATTGAATGGATTGCTGAAAAGAAAGGCAGGAACTGGAAATATGAGAAGAAATAATCTTCGTCTATCCTTTACTGTTATGCTTTTGTTTTGGCCTTACCAGTTCATATGAATCCCTGATCATTTCCTTTTGCAACGATACCGGAACAGCATTGCCTGGTATCACCGTATTCCAGTGTTTTTTATTCATATGGTATCCCGGGAGTATAGATTCAGGGTATTGTTCTCTCAATTCTATTGCCCTATCGGGATCACATTTTAAATTATACTGCATCGGCGTACTGTCTAACGACAACAACAGAAATATCTTCCCCCCGGTTTTAAAAACAAGTACTGTTTCACCAAATGGTAAACCTTCTTCAACTTCGGGAAACTGTAATACAAATTCCCTTAAAGCTTCTGCATGCATATTATTACATTAATTTCCTAAAAATAAAAAAGCCCCCCGATCCGGAGGGCTTTTAAGGATAAAATATTTATTAGCGAATAATCGTCAGGTCGGTTTTTGTAGTGAAAGTTTTTCCTGATACCAGGGTAAACTCAATCACTGCATAGTAAGTACCATCAGGAACTGGTTTCCCGCTATAACGGCCATCCCAGTTATTGCGATAATCTTTGGATTCAAATACTTTGCTGCCATACCTGTTGAATACAGTCAGCTTGATAGTTTTAAGACAATCGAACTGCCTGTAAACAGACCAGAGGTCATTGATACCATCACCATTAGGACTAAACGCATTGTTCACCAGGATGCAATAAGGAATAATGGTTACGGTTACATCATCAGAAGCGGTACAACCGATTGCATTGGTAGCAGTGAGTTTATAGATGGTCGTTTCTGTTGGTTTAACAACCGGATTAAGAATGGTTGCATTGAAATTAGGATCATTCGGTGATGAAGTCCAGAGGAAATTCGTAGCACCGGTAACCGTTGCATTCAATTGAGCAGGGTCGCCTGCAATTACAGATACATCAGCCCCGGCATTTACTGAAACCTGAGATTGCACATCCAGTACAACCTGATCTGTTTTGGTACATTGACCCAGAACAGCAGTTACAATGTATGTATTCAAACCAAGTGTTGTTGGTGTTGCAGTCGGACTGGCAATGCTGTTGTCATTTAATCCTGTTCCGTTACCAGACCAGGTGTATGTTGCAGCATTTCCTGTTGTGTTTAATACGAGAGAAGCACCAAAACAAAGTGTGGTATCAACCCTTGTATCTACTACCAGATCATTGGTAAGACCCGTTGTAACATTTACCGAAGTTGTACAACCATTTGCATCACGTACATCAATGGTATGAGCACCATCAAATACGGCGAATGTGTTAGAAGCTCCGTATGCACCACCATCAAGACTATACTCATAGTTCGTAGTACCACCAGTAGTGGTTACTGTAATACTACCATTTGGAGTAGCTGAACAGGTTGCGTTGGTATTATTAGAAACGGCAGATGCAAGTACAGCAGGTTCAATTACATTGATTACTGTATCTCTGAAACAACCAGCATTATCACGAATCCTGATATTGTATGAACCGGCCGCCAGATTACTGAAAGTATTACCAGGCTGGTAAGTAGTACCACCATCAATAGAATATTCATAAGTACCGGTACCATTGGTAGCTGTAATCACAATTGAACCAGTGCCGTTACCATTACAGGTAAGGTTTGATACAGCATATGCACCCGTTACAAGGTTAGGATCTGCAGCAATGGTAATTGTTGTAGTTGCATTACAAGAACTACCTACTTCACGGTAAAGAATGGTATACGTTCCGGGAGGCAGGTTAAATACGTTGGATGACTGCCAGGTAACTCCATTATCAGAAGAATATTCAAATGGTCCAGGACCTCCGGTAACACTAAGGGTTACACTACCAATACCCAGAGAAGCACAGGTAGCAGGTGTAGTTGCACTTGTTGCTGAAAGAGGATTGGCAGCTATTACCGTAACGGTATCCGTTCCAAAAACAAAGTTGCCAGGGTTATTGAATTGCTCGTATTTTGATTTGATCACGTAAGTGGTTGTTCCGGTTGGACAAACATTCGGGAATGCAACCTCGAATGTATTGTTGCCGATACTGGTTGTATCACCGGTAGAAATCAGGTTACCAGCAAGGTCATACAATTCAACACCACGATAACGGGTTGGACCAACAGCCGGAACAAAACGCCAGCTTTCATTCATGTTAACCGAACCCCAGGCACCGCCATTGGCAGTTCTGCCCGGAGCCATAATACCTTTATTTCTGTTGAAGTTCTGCAAACCAATCATCTTTTTACCACTGTTCCAACCAGCACATGGTTGAACACTGTTTACAAATACTTCTATTACACCCAGACTTTCATACAAAACAATCTGGTGTGTATTTTCAATTAAGCTATTGCAGGCTGTACTGAAAAGCGGAACCTTGTAAAAACTAAGGATGAATTTTCTGTGTGGTGCAATACCAATTACATCATACTTGATACGTTGCGTTGGTGAAGTGTTTACAGATGGATCCAGGTCATGAAAAACGCCCATTACCAGGGATCTGTCATAACCTGTGTTCGGAACATTTCCAGGAGTCATACTCCAGTGACTGAACTGAGTTGCTTTTGATACATCAAAAGAAAGGAATCCATTGGTACTCGCAAGCAATGATGAATAAGGCGAAGCTGCATCATCATAGAAAGGAAATGCAAATGGTAAAGCAATGGTGGTTGAATAACGGTCATCAATCACCAGGCTGGTTGGATTACCAGGAGTATTTGCATCCACATAAGGAGCAAAACAACCACCGGTACCACTGATCGGGTTGATTACATAATCGGATGTAGAAGACCTGATATCCGGAATTCTGGAGATCAGTGTTATACAGGATAATGCACAGCCATTGATGGTCGTGTCTTTAGCACAACTGAACGAAAAACTGTTCTGTGCTTTTGTTTGACTGGTAAGAACCAAGATCAGGAACAAACCAATCGAGTAAAATTTTCTCATATCGGGTGAGCTTATTTTAATA
>Ga0075163_10006103_pt1 | contig 15993 bp, 7 predicted proteins | sample JI1023141ADNA_FD_71478 | JGI IMG/M metagenome (GOLD analysis project Ga0075163, IMG submission 71478) | Wastewater effluent complex algal communities from Wisconsin, to seasonally profile nutrient transformation and Carbon sequestration -... | ecosystem: Engineered > WWTP > Effluent > Algae... | reverse complement strand
AATCAGGCGCTTGGCCGCCTGTCGAGAGTCGGCCATATGGCTCTTGCGGCGGCCTTTGGCATCTATCTGGATGATTCGCCATTGATGATCCTGTGGGTAAGGCCCGAGCACGCGGGCGGGGTCCTTGAGGGCGAGGAAGAAAAGTAGCTGCCGTCGGAAAGTGGCCGCCCGGGCGTACCCAGATGTACCCAGAGATGTACCTGGACGGTGGGGAAGTCGGTGTGCTGGTGCGGGTGCCGAGGGAAACTCGACCAAGCGACCGGCCACGGGCCGGCAATTTGGCGCTCTACGCGCCCCCTCAACCAAGCGAACACCACGGCCCCTACCCAGCGCTCGCCCGAGCCATCGCCCGAGCAGCCACCGCGGCACCCTATACGGCATTCTACGCGGCGCCTACCTCTGCCGGCTAATTGGCCCGCTGCTATTCCAGGGCATGGCGCGCTGCGACGGCGCGCTGCGCCAGCGGTCACCATCCTGTCTATAGCCACGACGAATCAGCAACCCCGCCACCAAAGGGCAGCCAGTGGTAGCGACGGACCTTATGCACGGTTCTCATTTCGGGTGAGGACCCTGGGGACGCTACGCCTCGAAAAAGTGATACTGGCGCAAGGTTTGCAGGCGGTAATGCGGAACGAAAGGTCGTGTGACTGCTGGCCTTCAGGGTTGGCTCAGGGCAGCGTGTTTCCCCTCCCGCAGCCTCTGTGCTGACGCTCCCAGGTGGTCCCGTTCAACTTCAGAAAGTGAAGTGGAATGCTGCTGAAGTGGAACCGAGCGCTGTCGAGGAATTGTTGAGAATTTTTCCCTTGGCTGACCGTGCGATGGGAAGCTCAGGGAAAAGCTTTGACCTGCCCTGGGCCGGCTGCAGGGCTTATCGAATGCCAGTAAGACGAATCTGTCCCGTCCTCCTCTGAGGTAATCGCAGCATCGGCATGAGCCCTAATCCGGTCATCCAGCAACTGGTGCTTGACTTGTCGGGAAGTGTCATTCTTCGGTCTGAGCGACGAGAACATCCTTTCGCTCAAATTCGACGCGAGCCTCTTCTCCGTGGTATTGCTCGCTTTAAAGTACCGAATGGAATCGGGATCGGGGCGGCTGATGCGCTGGCCCTGCTGCCCCTGCTCCCCGCAGTACGTAAGCTCGTGGCTCGGAAGCCCAGCGGGATCTAGACATAGCGGTCGCGAGCGGCGTAACTTGATGGCGCCAGTGCCCGCGGATCGGTCCTTTATCGGAGGGGTGGGGCCTGCTTATGCCACAGTGCCTGACAGACTCTCAAATATTGCTGTTTCTTGACGCTGGGCTTCAACCCCACGAGTTGACCGCGGCTGAGGAGCATCTGGATGGCTGTCCGGCATGTCGTCGAGTCGTAGCCGGCATGGTCCGCAGCGTCGCAAGCGCCGCAGAGCTCGTGCGGGCGGCGCGTGCCGCCACGTCCTTTGGTACGGGAGACAGGCTTGAGAGCGCAGGGGGCAGTACGGACATCAATCAAGCTCCGCTCATGCGCTTTGTCCGCGGCAGCGTGATCGCAGAGCGCTACGTGATTCTCGACGAGCTGGGCGCGGGTACTTCGGGCGTCGTCTATTCGGCCTTCGATCGCAAGCTGGATCGCAAGCTCGCGCTCAAGTTCGTACGCACCGGGGCTTCTGAGCAGGCAGTAGACGGGCTACCGCGCCTGTTACGCGAGGGACAGTCGCTGGCCCGGCTGTCGCACCCGAACGTGGTCGCAGTGTACGACGTCGGCGCGTTCCAGCGGCACAGCTACATTGCCATGGAGCTGATTGAGGGACTCACCTTGCGCCAGTGGCTGGTCGAGCAAAGACCGAGCTGGAAACCTACTTTGGCGGTGTTCCTGGATGCAGCGCGGGGCCTTTTGGCGGCGCATAACGCAGGCCTGGTGCACCGCGACTTCAAGCCGGATAACGTGCTCATCGCCGCGAAAGGCCGCGTGTGCGTATCGGACTTCGGGCTCTCTCACATGCTGAGCGGAGCTGCGGACCCGCTGGCGGGACCGGACCCGGCGGGGCTGGATCCGTACGCCGCTTCCCTTCCGAGCACCATAGCAGGAACTCCGGCTTACATGGCGCCCGAGCAGTACCGCGGGCAGCCCATCGACGGGCGCGCGGACCAGTTTTCGTTCTGTGCCGCGCTGTACGAAGCGCTGTACGGAGTGCGTCCCTTTGCCGGCAGCACAGCCGAGGAGCTGATGCGCGCGGTGTGCCAAGGGGAGGTGCGGCCGCCGCCGCCGCGGGGAGTACGGGTGCCCTCCTTCCTGCAAGCCGCCGTGCTGCGCGGCCTGCGTCCGGATCCGCAGGCCCGCTATCCGTCCATGGTCGAGCTGTGCGACGTGCTGAGCCGCGGTCCGCAGCACCGTCGCGTGCGGCTGGGCGCAGGTGTTGCCGCGGCGCTGGTGCTGGTCGCCACCACAGGTGCGTGGCAGCTCCGGCCGAGGCCCTGTCATGGGTCCGAGGCGCACCTTCGTGGAGTCTGGGATGGCGGAAAGAAGCAGGGGGTGCAGCAGGCCTTTGAGAAGACCGGGCTATCATACGCACCGGCGGCCTGGCTCCGCCTGAGCCAGCAGCTCGACTCCTACGCGGAGCGCTGGGTCGCGGCGCGCACCGAGGCGTGCCAGGCGGCCATCGTGCGGCGTGAGATCTCGCCGGCCCTGCTCGATCAGCGCACTGCCTGTCTGGAGCAGCGCCTGCACGAGCTAAGGATCACGGTAGATCTTCTGGGCGAGGCGGATGCGGAGGTAGTCGAGCGCGCCGACAAGCTGACGGCGCGCCTGCGCAGGGTCGAGGACTGCAGCTCGGCCGCGCTCCTCACCCTACGGGTCCCGCCGCCGTCGCCCGAGATCGCCGCCCAGGTGAAGGCGCTGCGCCAGCGGCTGGCCGAGGTCGCAGTCTTGGAGGAAGCAGGCCGGTTCAGCCAAGGCATGGCGCAGGCCCGCGCCGTTTCGCGCGCGGCGTCCGCGCTAGGCTACCGACCGCTGCTCGGGGAGGCCGGGCTCCTGCTCGGCGCGCTCGAGTACCAGACCGGAGACCCGCGCGCCGACGAGACGCTGCGCGCGGCGCTGCACGAGGCCGAGAGCAGCCAGGACGATACAACGGTGCTGGCCGCCTGGCTCAAGCTGTCGCGAGTCGCGCTGCACAATAACTGGGAATACAAGCGGACGGCGGACTATGTGAAGCACGCGGAAGCGTTCGCGACACGCTTGGGCACCGATCGAGAGCGTGCCGAAGTGTTCGCCCTGCAGACCAAGCTGCACGATCAGAACGGCCAGTACCGCGAGTCCACGCGCGCGCTCGAACAGGGGCTGGCGAGCACCCTGCGCGCCTACGGTCCGGACTCGCCGCAGGCCGCGCTCTTCCTCAGCCGGCTCGGCACGTATCGGATCCTGGCCGGAGAGACCGAGCGCGGACTGCAAGACCACAAACGCGCTCTGGCGCTGGCGGAGCGAACGCTGGGGCCGACGCACCCCTCGCTGGTCCTCATCCATGACAGCTACGGAATCGGTCTGGAAAACACGTTCCAGTATCAAGAGGCTGTGGCCGAGCATCGGCGCGCCTTGCAAATCGCGGAGCAGCTCTATCCCGAGACCCACCCGCTGCGGCAGCACTACCTTCTGCACGTGGCCTATATCGAGCTTTTCAGCGGCCACTTCGGCGAGAGCGAGGCGCTGAGCCGCCGCCTGCTCGCAGCGGACGAGCGGGCAGAGAGCCACAACCAGGAGACGGTCATGACCACCTATGAGGTGCTGGCCCTCTCACAGCACCGTCAAGGGCACCGCAGCGCGGCCATCCAGACAGTGGGGCAGGGCCTGGAGCGGCTGGCCCGTTTTCCAGAGGAGGGATACTTCAGCGGCCTGCTCCTGAGCCACTTGGGGAGCTTTGAGCGCGAAGCGGGACTGCTGGATGACGCCCTGGCGCACTCCATCCAGGCGGTCACCGTCGAAGAGAAGCTCATCCCCACGTACTCCGAGTTCGGGCAGGCCCTCACTGCCCTGGGCATGCTGTACGTTGCTCGCGGCGAGCCAGCGCTGGCCATCCCTCACTTGGAGCGCGCTCTGCGCATCAGCCAGAACGTCCGCCACGACGTGCTGCTCCGCAGGGGACCGCACTTCGCGCTAGCCCAGGCGCTCGTGGGCAACGGCGGGAATACCGTCCGCGCCTATGAGCTGGCCGAGCAGTCTCGCGATATCTGGCAGCGCTGCGGCAGTCCCTGCAGCGCCGACCTGGCTGCGGTTACGAAGTGGCTACAAAAACATATACCGCAAGGCGCTTAGAATGGCTGAATCGGAACTCCCTCCCGAATCCTCCGGACGCGTCCCTTCGCGGATGCTCTCGGCAATCTTTCTTGCGGGTCTGCCGGAAGACAGACGCGCTGTGTTTGCTCATGACGCCGGCCTGGAGGAGGTGCTGCGCAGGCTGCTGGCCGACGCGCTATCGGTGGCTCCGCAGCTCTTCCCGGAAGAGTTTTTACCGTTTATCGCTCGGAGCTCGTCCGCGCAGATGCGGAGCAGCGCCGATCTCGCCAACCTGCGGCTCGCAGATCTCCTGCTTGTCTACGGATACGGCAGGGAGGGTGCAAATGCCAACGACGTCATCGAGCACGAGTACCTGCCGCAGATCGAGCGCTCCCTGCACTCATACAAGCTATCGGATCTCAACCTGGCCGACATTCGGCAGGTGCTGCGGCACCGGCTCTGGGCCTCGCATGTGCCGCAGCCGGGGATCGCACCGTACTCGGGCCGCGGTCAGCTGCTTGGGTGGCTGCGCGTGACGGCGATCCGTGAAGCCGGCCGCATGGCCCAACACGAGCGCGCCCGAGTCGAGGTCTCCGAGCAAGAGTGCATCGAGGCGGGGCAGCTCGCAGGGAGCGCGGAGATGCAGCTCCTAAAGGCGCAGTACCGCCAGGCGTTTCGGCAGGCCTTCGAGGCCGCCATGGAGGCTCTATCCAGCAAGGATCGGAACCTCCTACGGTATACGTACATCGACAGCCTCGGCCTGGATGAGATCGCGGTGCTCTACAAGGTGCACCGGGCGACGGTGGCGCGCTGGCTCTCCCAGACGCGCGAGGCGCTGCGCAAGCAGATCCGGAAGAGCCTGCAGCAGCAGTGCACGGTGGCCGGCGTCAACCCGGAGGAGATCCTGCAGCTCATCTGGAGCCAGATCGACGTAAGCATCCGGCACCACCTGGTCGCCCGGCCCGACTAGGCCACCGCCCGGCTTTGCTCGTACGTCTTACTCCTCACGCGAGTAGTTTTGCGATCGCTCTTTGGGACCCTGCGCAAGGCATCCTGCGCAGGGTCCCCTCCGTTGCAAGCCTCTAGCTCTGGGCAGCCACGCTCGTGCCCTCTTCGGGCTGCTCGACGTACTGCTGGCAGCAGCAGATCTCGGTCGTGGTGCTGGTGCTCGACTTGCTGGTGCAGATCACCTTCTCGAGCAGCGCCTGGAAGCCGTTGAGCGCATCTTTGGACGTGAAGGACTGGCCGCCGGTCTCGCTGGCCATGCGCGCATACTCCGCTTCCAGCGCCTTGCGCTGCTTCTCCTTGGCGCCGCTCGTACCGAGGTAGGTATGCACGCGAGCCGCGCTCTGCTTGGCCGCCGCGATGGTGCGGTTGGCGGCGTCGAGATCCTCCTTGTCGATGTCCGCCCCGCCGCCCTCGAACGCTTCGTCTCCGAGGAAGAAGACCGCTCGCTGGGCGCCGGGCCGCCAGTCGAAGTGCGTGATCACATCCTCGATGGCGCGCGCCCCGTCTTCCTGCGCGCCGCCGCCCGCGACCGTTCCCTTTTTGCGCCCGCGCAGCGTGCTCTCGTCCGCCTTGGTCGTCGCGGTCAGGTAATTTTTGATCGTTTGGTCAAATCGCGTGTTCTTGAACGTCCCTTCGATGCCCAGGTACGTAACGCGCAGGTCCGAGGGGCACTTGGTCTTGGCCGCCTCGATAGCCGCGCTGACCGCCTGGTTGAGCGCGTCCGCCTCGTCTTTCATCGAGACGCTGGAGTCGATGACCACGACCAGATCGACCGCAGGAATCGAGGTGCTCTCCCGCATCAGCGTGGTCGAGGCGGGCTTGGGAAAGTCCAGCGTCTTGCCCTGATACCCCTGCGGACCCGCGCCGCCGATGCCGGTGAGCTGCGCCTGGAGCGTGGTGTCCGCGGTCAGGCTGCACAGCTTCTCGGTCGGGCTCGCGGCGACGAAGGCGAAGCGGTTCCCGCCCTTATCTTCCTGCGTGAACTGCAAGGTCTGAACGTGGCTCTGGTCGATCGTGCCGATGACCGTGTCATGGTAGTAGAACGCGGTGAGCTTCGGCGGGCCACCATCGGCCGGCGTCTCATACGTGAAGCAGCCCTTGCCCGCGGTCGAGCCGTCGGGATTACGCGTCGTGAAGACATAGGTCGTCTTGTGGCCCGGACCCTTCCCCAGGCTGTCGCTGATTGCCACGGCGGGCGCGACCGGCGCGGCGGGAGCGCAGGAGGACCTGGGCGGCTCGACGGCCTTGGGGGGGTCCGCAGCGGGCGACGGCTCGATGGCCTTGGTCGGCTCGACGGACCTGGGCGGCTCCGCGGCGGGCGAAGGTTCCGCGGCAGGCGGCTCGGCAGTCTTGGGCGGCTCGACCTGCCTGCACGGAACTGCGGTCGCGACGTACAGACCCGAGTTGTCTGTCCGCGGCGCGCGGTTGTTCCCGACTGGAGAGATGTCGTACCGTAGGTGCAGCGTCTTGCAGCCGGCCGCGTCCAGCCGCACTAGGCCCATCACGGTATCGACCGAGTTCTGCATACCGCCGGGAGCCGGCTTGTTCGTCCCCTGCAGCACGCCCTTCTGCAGACTCAGCGTCGCGCTGGGCTGGTTACCGCCGCCGGTGGCCGGTGCGGCGCCGCCGTTCACCACGGTCCAGCCATCCGGGCTGGCCGCGCTGCCGTCGGCGCGCGTGCCGGTGATACTAACCACCGTCTTGGCGTAGGTCAGGCCCGCGTAGATGTCGCTCACGCCGATGAACGTGTTGGCACCGGCGACTCCGTCCTCACCCCCGGCTGCCGAGCCCTTGTACTGCGAGAAGTCGAGCTCGATGGTGTAGCTGTTCTGGGCGGCGGTGAACTGGGTGTTGGTCTGCATGCGGATGGCGTTGACGCTCGCGGACGCGAAGCCCGCCTGCTCGTGCTTGCCGAACGAGGTGGCACCGGTGGCGTCCCCGATCGAGCCGACCGGCGCCTTACCGCCGCTGCTGTCCCAATTCCAGGTCCCCATACCGGCAGGAACTCCGAAACGGATTCCAATCTTGCCGCCCAGGCCATCGGAGACATAGCGCCACTGGTTCCAATCAGCGGCGCTGTTGAACCGGTATCCGGAAGGATCCCAGAACACCAGATCGGTCGCGGCTGCGGGGTTGAGGTTCTGGCCATTGGTGCTCGTCATCGTCATCTCCTTGTCGACGTTGAATTAAGTACGCTCTGCGCTGCTGATCCTCGGACGGTGCGGTGCGTCCGGAGTCGAGCCATGATCCGCCTCCGTGGGAGCACTTGATCTTAATCACGTTGGGCGCACAGACCCCGTACGGCAATCCGCCGGGCAAGTGCCCAGCCCAAGTGCCTGCCTATTTGCAGGAGGAGCAAGGGCGGAGTCAGTCGCAGCCTTTTTCCCCATTTTTTTTGCGAGCTGCGGGGAAAACGGATTGCTCCGTCCATAAACAGGTTCAATCAGCCAATCACTTACCGACTGAGTCGCTAGGTCAACCGGCTCCCCGACCAATCAGCTCGCTCAAGAAAGTTCGATCAGGAGCTAAAAAACTCTGCGACGCTTCTCGGATTCGTTCTCCTATCTCATAGAAGCCCGGCTGGCAGGTAGGCCGGCAGGGCAGCATTCAAGGAGGCACCATGGTCACGCTACGTTTCTTGTCGAATTGGTCGCATCAGCAGAGCAGCGAAATTCGCGCGGGAGAGACGCTGCGCATTGAGTATGACCCGCGGCGGCTGCCCGAGCACCGGGCGGAGCGCTACGGCCAGCGCGCATGGAACATTGCGGCCCACCTCCGGTTTCACCCTGGGGAGCAGGCGGAAACCCGCGACGTCTCCGTCGGAGCGACCGAGATCAGCGTACCGGCGAATACCCGCCAGATCGAGCTGTGGTTCCACAACACCGATCACACCGGCGGCAGCGCCTGGGACAGCCGCTACGGCCAAAACTACTGGCTGGATGTAACCCCGACGTAGTAAGAGGCAGAGGACCCCCTGCTACTCCGCGCGTCGCCGTCAAGGCGGTGAACAATCCATTGCTTTTCTATTATTGAAAGGAGGTTGATATGCGAAGGAAAATGGGCATTTCGCAGACATCCAGCGCGCCGGACGGTGATGGTTTCTACACGCCGCCAAGTTCATTTTCCGGGACGCATGGTGATGTGATCTGGTCACGGCTGCTCACCGGGCCCGCCGCCCTGGAATCGGCCGGTAAAAATGAGCTCGTGCTCTACCGCTCGGAAGCAGCCGACGGAGCGCCGATCGCAGTGTCCGGCATCATTGCGCTGCCCAGGAGAAAGGCTCCCGCGGACGGCTATCCGGTGGTCAGCTGGGCGCACGGGACTCTCGGCCTCGGTGGCAAGTGGGCTCCATCTCGCGATTCAGCGGCCATCGCCGCCGAACTTCCCGAGCATCACTTCATCAACCAGGCCCCGCACGGCCTGCTCAACGCTTTGTTAGATCGCGGCTTTGCCATCGTGATGACGGACTACGAGGGGATGGGAACCCCGGGACCGCATCCCTATCTGCTCGGCACATCCGAAGCGCGCGGGGTGTTGGACATCGTGCGCGCGGCGCGGCAGATGCATCCAGCGCTCTCGAACCGGCTGGCGGTTGTTGGTCACTCCCAAGGCGGTCAGGCGGCGCTGTTCGCGGCGCACTACGCTCCGACCTGGACTCCGGAGCTCGATCTGCGCGGGGTCGCCGCGCTCGCTCCAGCATCGCATGTCAAGGACTCGCTGATCGGCGGCAGCCGCTACCCCCAGCCCCACCCGGGCTTCGCCTTTACGCCCCTGATGCTGACCGGAGCCATCGTCGGAGCCCGAGCAAGCGGGGGCAAGATCGACCCACAGCAGGTTCTCTCCGATAAGGCGTTCGGGTTGTTCCAATCTTCCGGGAGCAAGTGCCGCGTCGAGCTCAGCCAACCGGGCTCCTGGGGAGGGCTGCTCGGCACCGAGCAGTTCAGGGGCGATCTTTCCGGCCAGCCCAATGACGACCAAAAGGAGTTTCTTCGTCAGCTCGATCTTACCAACCCCGCGCTGCCCATCAAGTGCCCCGTCCGCCTAGCCCACGCTCAACCGGACACGCGCATCGGAATCAACAACACCAACAAGCTTGTCGAGGAGCTGGGAGCGCTCGGAAACGACCTCACCTATCGCATCTATCCTGCGGTCGCCAACCCCTCGGCCCTCGGCGCCCACTTCGGCGTCCTGGACACCGATGCTCCCGCCCTCGCTGCTTGGCTGGAGCAGCAGATGGGCCATAAAACGCGACGGCCGAAGGTCCAGTAAGGGCCGGTGAACCCTTCGATGCGCTGCGCGCTCACCGACGAGGTACTCGATCACTGAAAGCTACAGTGGCAGAGGTTTTACAAACTGCGGCTCGGTATCACGCTCGGTAAGGTCTTCCGAACGCTGCGCGCCCGCGTGCCGAACTTACGCTTTGGGTAACAGAGCCCGCGCCGAGATTTTCCCATCTGGGCGGGTTTAGATGTAGCTCCAGACATCCTTAGGCAGGCTGCTGAGGTGAATACACGTTGAACGTACAGCGCGCTCGATCACCTGCTCGGTTGGCGCAGGAGGGCCCCCTGCGATCTGTCCGAGCGATGTCGGGAATGCCACGGATGGGCTGTAGCTCGCCATCAGCCCGGCGAGCTGCGGGAGTATGGTTCCCAGCTTCGTCTCTGCTCGCGCTTGTGCGAACACCATCTCCATCACGCGGTCGTACGTCTCTGGTTCTACCAGGCGGGGTCTGAACGCCTCGTAGTACAGCTTGGGCGCGCTTGGATCGCGACGCAGCCTCTCGAGAGCGACCTCGAATCCGATATCGATGATCCGCGGCAGGGGAAGCGCCGCTGGCCCGGCGGTGATCCAGTACTCGCCGCGTTCGCTGTCTGCACTGGCCAGGGCCAAAAGGGCTGCGGCAACTGTATCCTGCGGAACGAGGTCGACGCGGGTTTCCGGTAGGTGCGGGATGAACGGGAGCAGGCCCTGCATCGATGCACCGAGGACATACTGGAACGCTTGCAGTCGGGCGATCTCTCCGGTCATCGAGTCGCCGATGACGGTCGAGACCCGGGCGATTGTCGCCGGCAGACCGGACTCGCGGACCATGCTCTCGCCCTTCTGTTTCGACAGCGCATAAGCCTTGATGATCGGCTCCTGTCCGGCTGCGGTGCTCTCGGCTGCAATGCTGGCGATGAATGCGGTTGACACATGGACCAGGCGCGCGCGGGCGTCGGCGACGAACTGGAGCACCTGGCCGGTGCCGCGGACGTTGATGTCGTGCAGTGTCCTGGGTGCCGCGCCAAAGTTTACCGAGGCGGCGCAGTGGATGACCACTTCCACCTCGGCAGCCAGCGCTCGATAGTCAGCGGGGCTGAGCCCGAGCCAGGGCCGGGTGATGTCGCCGACCAGTGAAGGATGCGGGACGGGCTTGCGGTGGGCCAGCACCGCCACGGGCTGTCCATCAAGGTGACGCAGGAGCGCGGAGCCAACGACCCCCGCTGCTCCGGTCAGCAAGATCTTCCGCTGCGTCATTCTGCCCTCCGGGTAGTGTCTGGGTTCGCGTCGCGTACCCGCGCCGTATCGCCTTCGCACGTGAGCGCGAGCGGGTAGCGCTGGTGCGGTCGCGCGGTGCACCAGCCCGTACTCAGGTCATCGTAGACTTCGACGGAGCCCGGGTGCACGCCGAGGCGTCGGGCTACATGTTCCTTCGCAGCGACGAGTGCCAGCGGGTCCTGGTCGCGCCAGCGCGGCGGCAGTCCATACAGAGCGGCGACCGTACCGGGCACGAAATCGCATGCGCTGACCATGCGGCGGTGCAGCAACGTAACGTCCTCTTCGCACGTGGATAGGAGACACTCGGGCACGTACTGGCGGTCGCGGGCGAATGCGCGTACGCGGGCAGGCGGAACGTCTCCAAAACGTCCGTTCGGAATGAGGATGAGTACCATGCGAAACGCCAGGAGCACGCGCTCGTCCTGACACAGCTGCAGATCAAGGATCGGCATCTCCCGGTTGCCCTCGTCGAAACCGGCGAAGCGGACCTCGACCGCGAGCGTGCCGGCGTCCGGCAGCGGCTCAAATCGCGTGAGTGAGGCGAGCCGGTGGGGAAAGCCAAACCGGCCGCGTGGCAGCTCCGGCGACCATCGCCACAGGTTCCCTCCGGGGATGGTGTGCATCGCGGCGTCCAGCAGTCCGGGGTGGAGCACACCGCGCGGGATCTTGCCGAGGCCGATATCGAGGATTCCGCTTGCACCGGCCGAGCCCGTTTGCAAGGACAGTAGGTGCTGAAAGCTCGGACCGTGGAACATCTCGACGGTCGTGTACGGGTTGGGCGTGGGCAACGCATCGGCAAGGGGCGGAAAGCGGGTTGGGCGCGTTCGGGGGGGGTCTCCTAGCAGCACCTGGCCGCTGGCCACGGCGACGAAGCGAGACAGCTCGGCGGTTCGCGCGGCGTGCCAGACCGCCAGCGTCACGGTCGGACGGGTCGATCGATCCTCGACGACCGTGCGCAGCCGAACCCGGTCGGGAACCGTGAGCCATCTGCGCATCTGCATGTCGCGCACCCCGAAGACCTCTTGCCCACTGTAGGCCGCTGCAGCCTGGGCGAGGAGATCAGCGATCCCCATCGCGGGAACCACAGGCAACGTCCAGCTCGGGCAGTGATCGGCGAGCCAGGTATCTATCGCCAGGTCGAGCGTTCGCTCGACCGCGGCTGGTGCTGCTGGGCGATGGGCCGGTGCAGGGCTGGCTGCCAGCAATGCGTGGAACTGGTCGTAGAACGCGACCTGCTGCCGCATAAACTGCTGATGGAGCTCGGTCACCCGCTGGTGCTGAGTCACGATCGAGGCACCGAGGACCCCGAGCGGTGCGTCGTCTGCCCGGTGCTCCGGCGCACCGCGGCCGGCGGGAAAGGAGGGCGACTCGCTGGCACGCGGCCGCGGTGCGTCGAGCACCGAGGGCAGCCGCGGCGCCGGTGCCATCCGCTCGGGCGGCGGCTCAGGTTCACGGGACAAAGGACGCCTGAGTGAGGTGGTGCACCTCGGGCCCGCCCATAAGTATCACGCGCGGATCCGAAGTCGCAGACGCGAGCTCCGCGATGAGGGCCTGCCCGCCGCTGTCGGGCGTGAGCAGCCGGACGCCCGCGTGCTGCAGGTGCTCTGCCAGCGAGGGTGTGACCATGCCGCTGGTCCACGGTCCCCACTGCAGCGCACGCACGTGACAGCCGGGTCGCCGGAGCTGCTCGGCGGCCATCACGTGATCGAGGGTCGCATTCGCCATCGTGTAGTCGCACTGCCCGACGAACCCGAAGCGCCCCGCCAGCGACGAAAAGACATGCAGCAGCCGTAGCGGATCGTCGGTTGTGGCACCGAGCAGCGCCCGCAGGCCCTCGACCTTGGTGTCGAACACTTGGGCGAACTGCTCGTCGGTCTTGTGCAGGATCCGCTGGTCTGCGGGAACCCCCGAGCCGTGCAGCACGCCGGAAATCGGACCCCATCGGCTGCGCACTTCGACCAGTGCGGCGCGCACCGCGGCGTGATCGCGGACATCTACGGGGAAGTAGAGAACTTGGGAACCGGCCTGCTCCAGTGCTGTCAGCGTGGCTCGGAGCTCACGGCCGGCCAGCAGCTTGCGCGCCCGCCCCCGGAGTTCGACGAGAGACTGAGCGGACCCCTCGCGCGCCCGCCATCGCGCAATGAGGTCCGCCTCGGTCAGGGCGTCCGCCAGCTCCGCGGGCTCATCGGATGCTCGGGTCAGGGGCGTGCGCCCGAGGATGGCGATGCGTGGGCGGTGCACCTGTGCGATAGCCTGCAACGCGGTCGCGGTCACGCCCCGACCGCCCCCGGTCGCCACGAGGACAAACTCGGGGCCAAGCTCCGCGCGGGGACCCGGAGCCGCAGGCGCGTCGACGACGCTCAGGGTCCGCCGAGTGCCGTCGGCAGCCAGGCCGACGTCGAGCGCCACGCCACCGGAGAGCAGCTCCGCCGCGATGGCCGCCGCGATGGTGGTCGCGTCGCGGTCGCCGCACTCGCAGTCGATTACCTTGACCGACGCCTTGGGCCACTCCTGGCTGGCCGTGCGCGCGAGCGCGGCCAGGCCGGCCAGCCACGCCCGAGGAGCCTCGGTGAGGGACAGCCCGAACTGGCCGCCGGTGTCCTGCACGATCACGAACACGCCACCGCGTTCAATCAGCCGCGGAGCGATTGTGCGAGCGGCGCGAAACGCAGCCCGCTGGACGTCGAGCGCCTCGGAAATGCTCGCCACCGCGGCCAGCCCGCCGAGAAAGACGACCCCGGCGGCTTCCGCAGGCACGCTGGTCCGGACCTCGGCGGCAATCCCCAGCGCCGCGAGCCGCTGCGCGAGGGCGGCAGCGACACCTCGGCCGTCGTCGGTAACGATCAGCGTTCCCGCTTCGCGGCCCACAAGAGGCTGCCCGTCCGCGGGCGTGACCTCGGCGCGCGTGACCTGCCTGCTTAACGGGCGCCCCGGTCCGGGTGCAGGCGACGCCGGCTCCATTGCCCTTGTCGTTGGTCCCGCGAGCAGCAGCTTGAGCTTGCCGGCGAGGTCAGCCAGCGTACGGAGCATCACCAGCTCGGTCACCGTCGCCTGGCCCACCTCAGTCAGGCGTGGGAAGCGCGTGCGCAGCGCGGCCAACACCTGCATTCGGGTGATCGAGTCGACCCCGAGGTCTGCCTCGAGGTCCATGTGGAGCCCGAGCACCGCCACCGGGTAGCCGGTCTTTTCGGCCACCACGGACAGCACCAGCGCTTCCAGATCCTCATCCTCGGCCGGTGCATCACGCAGCCCCGGCTCAGGCGCGGCGAGCTTCGGCGGCGCAGCGGGTGCGGCCGGGGTCTCGACGGAGGGGACGCGTACGGCGGGTGCAACCGGCATCTTAGGCGGCGGAGCTGCTAACGGAGCGACCGGGCCCGGCTCGAACGACGCACCGGCGCGAAGCAGCGCGGCGAGCGACTGCTCCGTCGTTCGCAGATACATGGCATGGGCCTCTGCTGTCTGCCGCTGCATCTCGATGAGCGCGCTCAGAAGACCTTGCCCACCACCGTTGCTGACGAGGCTAGGAGGCGGCGCGGCTAGCCGGGGCGCTTCGGCGACCGGCACGGGGGTCGGCGCCCGGCTCGGTGCTGCCGGGGCCGACGGAGCGGGCGGCGCCTGGCCGACTGCGGCTTCCGGCGGGTAGCGCCGACCATAGTTGGCGCCGTTGATGCGGACCGACGCGCCCGCGCTTGACTGCGACGCCACGGCCGATGGCTTCGGGGCGGGATGCGATGTCCACAAAGCATCGAAGGTCATAGGCACGCCCAGCGCGGCGAGCCGCGCTAGCGCGTGGAATAAGGCTGTGACGCCGTGGCTGCCCTTGCGGTCGACCCCAATCGCGTGGTGCGGCTTGCCAGCCAGGATGCTGCCAACCAGCCCTGTGAGCGTCATACCGGGACCGATCTCGACGAACGTACGCACTCCATCGCGGTACATCGCCTGGATCATCTCGACGAACTGGACTGACGAGACCAGGTGTTCACAGACGGCGCGCCGCACTTCTGCCGGCTCGACCGGGTACAGGCGCGCATCGGCGTTGCCGTAGACGTCGAGCAGCGGCGAGCGCACAGTTAGCTCGCCCAGGAAATCATGCAGCCGCGTCGCGGCATCGGCGACGATCGGGCAGTGGAACGCCGTGGCGGCAGACAGGCTGTGGGTGGCCAGCCCGGCTGCTTTCATCCGGTCGGCGAACGCCGCCACGGACTCGGTGACGCCGGACACGACCACCTGCTGCGGCGCATTATGGTTGGCGAGCCAGAGCCCGGGGAGCCCGCTCGCGGCGATGTGGGCGGTCACGGTGTCCAGGCCGGCGTCGATGGCCAGCATGGCGCCCGCGGTCGTCGCCGCATCGCGCATGAGTTCACCGCGGCGACGGGCGAGACGCACCAGTGTGTCCGCGTCGAACGCTCGCGCCGCGTGGAGCGCGATTAGCTCGCCGAAGCTGTGGCCGGCGACGCACGCGGGTCGCACGCCTAGCGCGTCGAGCAGGTCCAAAAGCGCCAGACTGTGCACCGCGAGCGCCGGCTGGGCCCACTCCGTGGCGACGAGCTGTGACGGCCGGATGCCGGTGAAGTCGCGCGGCGGGAACACGACCTCCGAAAGCGGCCGGTCCCAGAGATCGAGCCGTGCGGCGCGCTCCCAGATAGCATGGGCCGAGGCAAAGTGCATGGCCAGGTCAGCGCCCATGCCGAGGTACTGCGCACCCTGACCAGGGAATAGGAAGCCGATCCGCCCGCCGCCGCCTCCGACCCCGTAATGGACGCCGGACGGTGTCGAGAAAGCGACGTCCGGCCGCGTTCCGAGCAGGGCCGTCGCCGCCGTGAGCCGCTCGCCGAGCCCCGCGACATCCGAAGCGACAATCGCCAGCCGGGCCGCTGCCCCGGCCTCGAACTCACCTTGGGAGTGACGGGCGAGGTCGGCGAACGTCTGCCTGACGTCGAGCCGTGCGGCTAGCGCGGTGCAGCGGGCGATAAGGGCCTGTGGCGAATGGGCGGACAGCACCACGAGCTCGGCGGGCCGGGTCAGGCAGCGGGCCGCGGGCTGCCCACGGCTGCCGTCGCGCGAAACGTACTCCTCCAGCGTCACGTGATAGTTGGTGCCGCCGAAGCCGAAGCTCGAGACTGACGCGCGTCGGGGATGGTCCGCGACGTGCAGCCAGGGGCGGGCCGAGGTGTCGAGATAGAACGGGCTCGTGTCGAGGCCAAGCT
>Ga0075163_10006102_pt1 | contig 15993 bp, 21 predicted proteins | sample JI1023141ADNA_FD_71478 | JGI IMG/M metagenome (GOLD analysis project Ga0075163, IMG submission 71478) | Wastewater effluent complex algal communities from Wisconsin, to seasonally profile nutrient transformation and Carbon sequestration -... | ecosystem: Engineered > WWTP > Effluent > Algae... | reverse complement strand
CTTCTATCACGTTAGTGCGATCTACAAGTTTTCGATAAATGGCAACTTTTTTTATCGCATCTAGCAATTCACCAGCTTCTCCACTGACACCAACAGCCATGTGTAACAGGTGAGCGTCTTCCGCTGTGAGTGATTCTACTATACTTGCGCCGGGCTTAACCAAAGTTGCAACAAATTCGGGGTAAGTTAGGATATTCATATTATTGCTCATTTTTTATCTCCAATCGTTTAAAATAAAATCATAAATACTGCCATCAGAAAATTTGATAGCTGCATAGCCTTTCATTTCAGGGATATTTGTTATTGCTATCATAGCAATTAAAGAAGTCCATTTAATCCAAGTGCCGCCTTCTTTAAGGGAATATGCCACAGGAATCTTGGCACTAAAAAATTCGCCCAGTCCGTATTTACTCTCTTTCATTTCTGTGGTAGTAGCCTGAATTTCATATTTAGCCAGCCTATCAAGCTCAGCTTCTGCATAAAAAATAACCTTTCTCATTTCCCTTGCTTTATCGCTATGCGAACATTGGCCATAGCGATATGCAGCGCGGAAAATTTCTCCAAGCTGCGCATTCATATTTTTGAATGCAATCAAATCCTGCAGCTGTTCAGCAGCTTCTGGCAAAACATAGTAGTTAGCTGTTGAACCATCGCTTTTTTCTTTAGCTTGATTTTCTTCCTCCTCTACCTCATCAAAAATTATATAGTTTATCTTTTTGCCAGTTAAAGTATTAACCTTTTCCTGAGCCTGTTCATTTACTTTATTTGCTTCCTCTCTTTCCTCTTTTATTAGTCCTCCAGAATCTTTTATATAATAGAACGGAAGTTTATCTCCTTCAGGCTTAACGCAATCATCGCAATGATTGCTAAGTCCGCTACTTCTCCAGCATGTAGCACATTCAGGAAATTTGGCCGTAGTAGTTTGGGTCATTTTACTTCTCCTTTTAATTCCAGTTGAGTAATAAGCTGCAATAATCTAGCAGCCCGTTCTGATGGATAATGCTCGATTAGATAAGTTCTAACTGAGCTTTTCCAATTTGGTCTAAGTTTATAAACTTTTATAAGTTTGCCGTTTTCGCTGATACCATTACCAAGCGGCACTAATATTCCATCAACGTGCTTATTCAGCTTAGATAAAAAATTAGTAGCAATGCGGCGCGTTTCTTGAAAATACTTTGCCAAGGTTGAAGCAGTAAAGGTATCAAGTTTAACTGCCTCTATTTGATATAGGCGAATTACCCAGAGCGGCAAATCAATATCAATTACCATAATGCCTTTGTTGGCATTAGTTGCATTTAACCTATCAGTTTCAATGCTTGCCTTAACAGCGGACGGAGTAACGCCCATTGAAAGCCATTTGTTAGTTTGGCTAGTTTCCATTGCGTCTCTCCATCTCCAACTTCTCCAGCCTTGCTATCTCCGCTTCGGCATAGAACTTAATCTTTTTAGCGTCGCGCAACTTGTCGCTATGCGACGCTATGCCATATCTATAGCAAGCGCGGAAAATTTCTCCTATCTGCGCGTTCATATCGCGGTGGGATATTAACTGCTGAAGCTCAGTAGCGCCGGCCGGTAGTTGGTAATAGCTAGCAGTGCTACCGTCGCTAACTGCTACCTTAGCTTTAGCTTGCTTTTCCTGGCTACGCTTCAACTCTACTTTGCTATCATCCGCAGCCAGGCGCTGTATAAGTTTACTACTAAGCGCCTGCAGCCCATCGGTTTGCGTAGCATCGTAGTGCAGGCCGTCATTACCATTCTGCCCAATTACATCAATCCTATCTTCTGCTACTTCTTGGTGCCAAAGCTCGATAAAAAAATCATAATTGTTTTCCTTGCAGTGGCCGCCGTATCCGCATTTATCAATGCTTGGTCCGCGCAAGCATAGCGGGCAAGGTGCTTTTAATTTAGCTTCTTCTTTATTACTCATTTGATCCACTCCAGTAAGGTTTCAATAGCTACTTCAAATCCAGCGGCGTTCTTGTGTCCGCCGCCGCCGAATGCTTTAGCAATAGCCGATACATCATAGCCGCCGTTACTGCGCAAAGAACAAAGACACTTACCTTCTTTATTTATGAACCAAAGCAGGCCATAAGTTCCAGATTGGTTAGCAAGTTGGTGACCTACATCGCTAGCTAGGTGGGGAGGGCAGTTAGCGGCTAGTCCAACAGCGTAGCCACCTACTTTATTAAATAAATAACATTCCCTTGCCGCCCCTTTAACAACAGCTTGCACATTCTGGTCATGCGCGCGAAGGATAGCTCCTCCTTCTCTTAACAGGTGCATATACTTTGCTTCTCCAAAGTCATATTTATTCCCTTTTTGGCAGGGCAGAAAGTTATCTTCCCACTGTTCAAAGGTCCAAGGTGCATAGCTCCAAAGCGCCTTGTTAAATTCCTTAGTCCATTCAATAGCAAAGATCCAGCGGTCATAATCATCAATGTGCTTGATAAGCATAGGAACTTCTATTTCTGGATGGAAGTATTCCCAAGCAATCATTGCGCCGGACTTGTTGTCATTTAGGATTACAGTGTGCCGAAAATCGTTATTATCCGCCCTTCCGCTGGCTGTATCAACAAGTGGTTGAGTATATAGCTTACCTGGATAGTATTCACCACACCCCATTTCAAATGCAGTCTTGTGATGATCTAACCAGACAACTTGCTTGGCAACAGAGAACAATGTATCCATTACTTCTCTGCTAAAACTAAAATCTAGAATATAAACTGTTCTATCTTTAAGGAATTCATCCTCAAAGGTTATCGGTTTTCCATACTGCGCCGCCTGATATTCTGCCTCATCGCCAAACTTCAACCAAGCAGCGAATGCAGCGCCGAAGCCGTCGGCACAATTAGCGTGATAAATAACTAAGGGTTTCATGATTTAATTCCTCTCAGGTTGATAAATAGCCATAACAGCTACAGTGCCTTGTACTATAACCGGCCCTTGCTCAATTTTATATAAACAGCTCTTATACTCTTTTACTGTTTTATGCGGTGGCGTAGTCCAGTCTATACCACTGGCCATCATAGGTTCTACCATGGGCAGCCAAGGGCCACGGGGTAAACTGCCTGGGTACATACGCTTAGTTAAATCAAAGGGGCCGCCTATAAAATAAACAGCATATCCTGGATTAGTGCTCATGATTCTTTCTCCTGTTACTAGAAAAGCCAACAATAAATTTACATAAAAATACCAAACGGCTCCAGCAGCTTAAAATCTACCCATGCCATAGCTGCTTTATTAACCTTTACTTTCCTTTTCGGCATGTACCCATTTGCAACCTTTTGTATCTTATCCGCTTCAAGCAGTCCTTGCAGCAATGTAACTAAGTCCATTTGCTTTTCCATGTCCATAGCTACTTGCTTCCATATATCCTTAATGGTAAGTGGTACAAGCGTATGTTCTAGCACATCCATAATCTTATGCGCTACTTCGCTATTCCTACTCTTACCGTACTCGCCCATAGCTTTAGGCATGTATATTTCTGCATGTGTTAGCAGGGTATTTACAAAAACAACATCGCTCTTATCCAATTCACTTGTTTGTTTAATAGTTGCATAAGTAAGTAGGATCTTTATCAACTGAGTAAAGCGCCGCGTGGAATAGTACCTGAAGCGCGCATCTTCTATATCTGTCCATGTCTGGTAAATCTGATCTATAGCTTCCATGGCTTCGGAAGAAAAGGTAAGCAGCCCTAGCGGATTATCCTTCATAAGTTTTGCCGCTCCGGCTAGTTCCATTACCGTAGCCATATCCTCTTCCTGCAAAAAGGTCAGTTTCTTACCGCTGCTTTCTCCGTAAATCATAATCAAGCGGGACATAAAGCCCTGGCCAAGTAGCTCCGGCGGAAACATCATCTTAAAGTTTTCATGGGTAGCGCCTCCAAGTATAGAAACAGCAGGATCTGGAATGTAAACAGATTTGCTATTCTTCAATCTATCTGTATAGGCGTCTTCCTTATCCCAAAGCACTCCAAGCAGCGCAGCAAATTCCATATTACCTACGCCGAAGAAGTCCATAAATTCATCGGCAGCTACAAATACTTCGCTTGGTCCTTCTTTCCTTTGGCGGCTACCGCTACCTAGCTGATCTACAGTGCCGCCAAGTAGCTTAGTAATCCTGCTGCTGCCTAACGCTGCGCCCGCTTGTTTAGCCATATCTTCATCGGCCCGCTGCTGACTAGCAAAGTCAAAGCCATTTTCTAAGTCCATTAGAAATTTCTGCTTGGTACTTCTATCGGCAGCGAAGGTATCATAATCTGCGTGTTTCATTAGCCGCTTAAAGGTTTTAATCGCTGTGCTTTTCCGCGTACCTGGCGAGCCAATTAGCATTACATACAGATTAGGATAGATAGTCATCGGCCCATTCTTCCAATATATCTTCCTCCCGGCCAAAGCAGAAGCGCCAGCAATAGCTGACCATAGGTGGAATATTTTTGGCGGCTCAGTATATGATACATAATCAAAGTACCTTTCTAGGAAGTTCATCCTTTTAACCCCAGCGGTTCTTACCGCCTTTAATGTCAACTGGAACAACTAGCTCTCTAGTAATTCCAAAGGTATCAGTTACATTAACAGGGAATACCATTTGCTTAGCAACTTCATTTTGTAAATATTCATGGCCAATTCGGTATTGAAACAGTATGCTATCATGGATTTGCGCATTAAGGCGGAAGTTATCCATATATTCTGGCGCTAATTGGATTTCGTAGAATACCTTTTTAAACGCAGCATTAAGAGTAAGCGCGTTAAGGTTCTGTGGCGGATGCGCTACATAGGCATTAAGCGCCGGCTTGCTCTTGCTTGGATCTTTAAAGCACCAGCGCGTCCAACTATGGCCGTTTACCTTTGGAGACACTAGCTTCTTGGTAGTAAGCACTGAAGCGATTACTTTTTGATACCAAGCGCCTTTAACTATTTTATACGTTCTTTCAAACGCAGCAAGCAAGTGGCTAGCAATCTGCTTGGCAGTTAAACCTGGCGGCAGCCTTAACAATCGCGCAGCATTATATATGTTCTTCAATCCCATAGTAGCAATCAATACTGCTTCGCCCATGTTATAGTTAGCGCCGTGATTTACTGGCTTAGCTAGCTGCCGCATAGGTTTGTTTAGCGTCTTATGGCTACTGCTACCATCAGGGTTAATAGTTGTATCTATGATTTCTTCATAAGGCACACCGAAGAAAGCTGAAGCATTTACTCCGTGAAAATCCCTAGGGCCAGTAACAGCTTCTATTAACGCAGTATCGCCGGAAAGGAAGCCAGTATCCCTGCTTTCTGCTTGGGCATAATCAGCTTCGGCAAATAGGAAACCGGGGTCAGCTATGAAGTAGGATTTAATATTATCCAGCGGATCTTTGCTATCACTACGAGTTATGTTTTGTATCTGCAATCCAACCGGGCGCTTCTTGGCTGTAAAGTGATGCGCCTTGCTAGAGTTCCTAGCTGTATCTGTACCATGCGGGTTAGCAGCAAACAGGATGCGCGGAACAGCTTTAGCTCCATCTTCACCTTTCTTACCAAATAAGCCGCCCCACCAAAGCTTGTCTTCGTTTAGGTATGTAGATATAGCCTTGCTCTTTTCTCTGCAAAGAAGGATCTTTTCAATAAGAATAGCAGCAAGTGGATCAAGATAGCTAACTGCTTGCAGCGTTTTTTCATCGCTGCTAGTTACGCTGGTATGGCCTAGAACCTTTAGTAGTAAAAGAACTTGCTGAGATGAATTAGGATTAAAGCCAGAAGATACCATCTTAGCTAAGCTAGCTTTATCCCTTGCTAGTTCTTCTTCTTTCCTAGCTTTAACCGCTAGTAGCTGCGCTTCATCAGCAGCTATACCGATACATTCTAAGTAAAAGTCCGGCGCTACAATAGGAAACTCCATAAGGTAGTTTTCCTTGGCCCACTCTGGCGCTTCAGCAATCCAAGCTAGAAGCACATTAGCTGTTACCCAGGTATCCTTGCCGTTATATTGTAACCGCGTGTAGCTATCGGCGCTTCCGCTTTCATGTTTCCAGTATTTAAAATCGCGTAGGAAGAAAGCAGACTGGAAACCAAGATCCTTAGGCAGCTCGGCGTAATAGCAATGGAAAAGATTGATAGTATCCCATAGATAGTTAGCTATCAACGCATCGTAGCGAAGTAGGTACGCTAGATCATACTTGCCATTCTGTAATATCTTTGGTGCCGGCAGCTTATTGAACTTCCGTATCCATGTAAGCATGAACATGTCGGTAAGTTCAATAGTAAAGGATAGAGAGGTAAAGCGCCGCGCTTCCTTGTCCCAGAACAAGCCAGTATAGCCACACTCTTTCATTACTAATAGGCTTGGATCGGTTTCAATATCTACCGCTATTGCCCACGCTGATTGAAACTTTTCATATAAGCTTTCCAAGTTGCTAGCATCAGCTATTTGGAAGTTAAACTCGGTGGGTTGAAACCAAGTAAGTGGCGCGGTAATCTTTTTAATCATCCGATCAAAGATAAACTCGCCGGAAGAAGAAACAACAAGCTGCTGTAGCGGCGCTTGGATAAGAATCTTTAAACCTTTATAATTAAACACGCTGCCCACGTAATCATAAAGGTTTATATCTTCTCTGCTATCATATCCTTCTGCCTTACAAAGCGCAGCTAGTATATCATATCGCGTAGAAACAATCCATTCTGCTTTCTGCTGCCTAGCTTTAATAGCCAGTTCAGCCAGCATAGAAAAGCTATTTATAATCCATACATCATGGCCATGCAGATGCTTTTGCAAGCGAGCTAAGTAAGGTTTATCTGCTGGGTTAATGTAAAAGAGTATGTTCATTTTGCTTTGTTTGGATTGGTAGATAGAAGGAAAAAGAAAAGGGCAGTTTATAGTCATGCCCAGGACTTAAAGCAGGTAGCTAGTTTCGTATTGTCCTAAGAACGTATCTCAGGGGCTTTAGGTAATTGGGCAAACGCTGCCTATCAAAAACCACTAGCTACTTGCTAAATCAGCCGGCAATCAAACCACTTCAATAGCAATGCTGGTAAAATACCGCTTGGTCTTATCTTCCTTATCTTTCCGCGCCTTGTTCACAACATCAACTTCGATGTTTTGGATCAGATCCAAGCAAGCTTGCACGTTCGGTTCATTGAAACGCTCTGCGAAAGGAACAAGGAACTCCTTCAGCCTGCCTTGGCCCCGTTCCTTGTTCAGGAAGAAAGCTTCGTTGTTGGTAGCGCCGGCGATCGGAGCAGTAGCAGCAGGATCAGCCAGCTCCAGCACTTCCTTCAACGTGTACTTGGCTTCAACCACCGGAGCATCATTTATCTCTTTCAACTCGGCAGTTACCAGGCAACGGTAAGCACCATCGGGCCAAGTAACAAACGCAGGCATATCAGGAAGCTGGTCAAGAGAAGCGCCAAGCAGATCGGACAGAGACATCATGTTTTCATTAGCCATTTGTATTACCTCATTCAGTTTAAGTTACTTCGTTTAAAGCAGGATTGGTTTGTTGCAGTTAAAGTAGTTTCATTTCATTTCAGTTAGTACTTCTCCTTTTCTGTTTAGTTTACATTCATTTTTTAACGTTTAATCTTATCCAAGATGCTTTTCGCTTCTACCTTCTGCCCTTCCTTAATGGCTTCTTTCCAAGTACCATCAAAGATTGGCAGCAAGCTCGGCTTACCCATCTTTTCCATTACTACATCCAAGCGACTGCCGGTAAGAGCAAGCGTGGAATAAGTTGTAGAACTACCGAAGCTATGTGCCCGGTTCTTAACTTCGCAATAAACAACATGGTCAAAAAACTTACCAGTATTCCGTGAGAAGTTAGTAGTTCCAGCCTGGCCGGAAAGCTTGATAATCTTTTCGTCCTTGCTAACATCAATTTCATGGGAGATACAGATTACATTGAAAGGCGCTTGCTGTATATTGGTGAGCAGCCGATCCATAAGAAAGCCTTGCTTGCGGTAATCTTCCCAAGTAGGTTTGTAATCATCCGTTTCGCTGCGCGTGATATTGTTCATAGCTGATATTGCTGTTTGCGAAAGCGTGTCGATTACGACAATATCGTTCTTAGTTAGCTTGCTGCTGTCAAAGATAGTGCTTGGCTTTTCTTCCTTCTTGCAAGCGTTGCAAGCTACCTTGCCGTGGGCATCGCAAATAGCAATAGGGTTTCTTACTTCAATAACCTTATTAATTGTTTCAACCGCAATAGGCCATTGGCGGGTATCAGGAATGCGATACAATTCAATTCTTTCTTGCCAATCCATGTGCATCTTTTGCAGGGTTTTAAAGCCATTCTCGCAGTCGAAATAATGTAGGTTGTAATGCTCAGCAAGAGCGCCAACTATCTCGGTTTTACCAGTCTTAGGCGCACCGTAGATAAGAACGTGCTGGATGTCATTTAGTGGAACAGTAGATAGTTTAGCCATGAAGTTGCTCCTCTTGTTCAAAAGCTGGAGCTGCTGCAATGAAGGCTGCTTCTTCCGGTACTGCCTGTTCCTGCTGCTTAGGGTAAAAGTAGTTAGCAATAACTTCTGCTATAGCTCTTAGCTTATAAGATTCAATATAAAGCGACGTGTTATCAAGCAGCACTTGAGCAATACAAGCTGCTTCATAGCTATCATGCTCGTTGCCGTTGCTATCACGGTAAACAATGATAATCTTGGTTCCTACGTTTGTTTCATTGGTACTCATGGTTAAGCTCCTTCAATCTGGTTGTTAATAATCTCGCTAAGAGAAACTTCCATGGAAATAGTATTCCTTTCCAGTTCCTTTGCTTCCTTAGCTAGCACCGTTTCATTCAACTGGTTTACATCCTTAAGGAAGATACCTTTTAAGCTCATATGGCAAAGGCCGAAATACTTGCATGGCTTATAGCTAGCATAGTTAAAGCAGCTTTCGCCGTACTTGGGCCAATGGTTATCTTTTTCATAGCTAGCTATCCGGTCAATATCCAAGGTAATATCTTTCAACCAGATAGCCTTTTGCACCTTGGTTTTCTTAAACGGCATCAGTTCTATTTCCATGCTAGTGCTTTTCAATACCATGTACAGCACTTCATAGGAAGAATGATTAGTAATGTCCAGTTCAGCAAGTACCATTGCTAGCTTATCAAGGATAATCCCGTAGCCAATCGCTTGCCAGCTATTAGCATAAAGTGCCTCGCTGGGATTATTATATTTAGTAGTCTTGATTTCCAGCACCTTAATTTCGCCGGTGTTTTCATTATAAAGAATGGCGTCAATAAAGCCAATCATATAGAAACTATCAAGGAAGTGTAGCTTGTAGCCGTATTCGTCACTAGCTTTGCCGGCTATGCTAAGCAGCTTCCAACCTTGGCTAGCAAACATAGGCCAGTATTCGTTAGCAAACTTATTTACCATAAGCAGAGCAAACCAAAGGCTTTTCTTATCCTTATCCATTTCTTCTTCGGTTCCAATATCCCAAGCAAGAAAAGCAGCTAACCAAGCTTGCTGCATGGAAGAGCCTTTCATAACTTCTTGTATGCCTGTACCGAATGCTTTTCCATAAGCAAGGTGTACGCTTTCTTCCCGTTCGCCAAAGTCATGGCGCTCAAGGTAGAATAGGCGGGGGCATTTGTGCATGGTAAGCAAGGAGCTATAGCTTAAGCGGCGTATAGCTAAATCTTTTACTTCGGGGCCAATACTGCTGTTATTATTTTCCATGATTAAAGATCCAAGCTAGTAAGATTCTTCGCAGAAACTTTTTTAGTCTTAACTACTACCTCGGCAAACTTAGCATTAGCCCGAACTGCCATGCCGCTAACAAGCTGGCCAATCTCTTCTTCGCTAAGCAAGGTAACTACGTCAGGATTCTTACCAAGCAGTATCCTGATATCAGAAAGAACGCTAGGTAAGCGCGGCGTTTCGCTTATCATGATAGCTGCTAGGCTTTCAATCTTTTCCTTTACTTGTTCATGCGGGGTCATAGCGTGGTTCCTTTAAGGATTAGTTTAAGATTAAGGGTAACTAGTACTTTACCTTCTTCTGGTAACGCTTGGTAGGCTGGAAAGATTTCCCAGTTCCTACCTGCTTCGCTTTCCAATAGGCGGTAGGAAAGATCCTCGTTTTTCTTCTTGCTTATCATTCGCTTGAGCGTTTTAACACTCTTGGGATAAACCTTTATAGCTATCTTCTTTTCCTTCTTTAGCTTATCCCAATACGTTTGATAAAGCCCGCCCCTTGGATAAGCCATGTTAATACTCCACATCGTGCGGCAGTGGTGGGATAGCAAGAAGCAATTCATAAGCATCTACTTTGTTTTGCAGCTCCAGCATTACACTAAACCATAAAGCTGTAGCAAGAACGAATCCAAGCAAGAAATTCCACATAGCAACCCCCGTTTGAAAATAAACAACAATAAAGCAATAAAAGCAGTCGTAGAAAAAGGCCAGATAGGAATAACCCCACCTGACCTCTTTGAGCTACTACTTTGTTAGCTAGTAGCTGGCCAATTACAACGCATCAGCAGTGATAGCAGCTTCCGGCTTCATGTAAGTATCCAGACGCTCCCGCAAGAAGGTATAGATTTCCACGAACTGGTCTGGGTTCTTGCTTGCTTCATACCAGATATCAAGCTGGGTAGAAAGCGTACCGAGTACTTCCAGATTGGTCTTGGCGGGCCACAGCTTCTTGGCAAAAATGCTTGCAGCCAAAGCAACACGCTCTTTGCTCTTGCCGGTAGCAACAGGCATGACTTCAACATAGTCAGCAACAAAGCTTTCCCAATCTTCCTTGCTAATAGCGGAGCCGGCGCGTTCCTTGGCAGGCATTGCAGCAATAGCAGACCAGAGCAGCTTGGTAGCGTCGATTGCTTCGGAAGTAACCTTCTGGCCGGCTTCGATCAGATCGTTAACCATTGAACGCAGGACGGATTGCTGGGTAGAAAGCATGGAATCAAGCAGCAAATCCAGTTCCTTCTTGCCTTGTTCGCTACCGGCATTGTTCAAGATAGCAACAACACCTTCAACAGAAGGACGAGGAACAACGAAATCAACGGGCGGGCGAGTATTGCCAAGCGTGTCTTTGCGGAAACGCAAGGTAACTTTCTGGGCATCAACGGAAGCATCGAAAGAGGGGGCAACAACGAGTTCGGTCATGGTTTTATTACCTTTCAACATTAGTAAAAGAAAAGAAAGAAACAACTAGCTAGTTACATCTACTGCTTACAACTCCCGCCGCTTTTGCAGCAGAATGTTCATAGTATCAAAGGTCGGTGATCGTGTCAACCCCCTCCCTCGCGGTCTTGCGAAGCTTGCTTATTAGCAACAAGGAAATCAAATAGCTCTTGATGCAAACTAGCAGGAACAGAAAACTCCATCATGTATAACATGCTTGTGATAATGTTAAGTTCCGTTAAATTAGCTGCCTTTAAAAAAGGCAAGAATCTTACTGTATCTGCTGTTTTAAATGTACCTGGGATGATCTCTCCTGATATATCAAGAAGATAGCTAAAATCCTTTTCATTTAAAGCCGCCGGATGCAATAAGCGCCACTTCCAGAAAGCAAGAAATAAAGGCAGGTCTAAATACGGCCTGCTAAAGGGAGTAAATTCATAAGTTCTATACTTGTTTTCTAGGTCTGCTGGTTCCTGCTCCTTTTCAGCTAGTTCCAAAGCAAAGGCAGTAGGATTAGCTAACCTTCTAGCTGCTATCCTTTCTAGCAGTTCCTTCGCTTTACCTGTTGCCATTGCTTAAAGTTCCTCAGTTACAGTAGTGCTTCTGGTTCTTTCTGCATTCCAAGGTAAGCCCCAATGCTCGGCGCAGGTAGGTCCATATCCATGGATAACGCTTCTTTCATCGCTTAGTTCCCTAGAGCAGAAAGAGCAGCAAGAAGTAAGCTTGCCAGAAAGAGTAGCCGCCGCTATTGGATCCTTTTCAATAGTTTCCAGCATGGCCAAGTAAGCATCCTTAATAGGCCAGCGCATATCTTCCTGCCCGTTGGCTTTAATGGTTGCTACTAACTTGCCAGCTACTTTGGCTTGGATACACCCGTGGCTGTTGTTATAGTAAAGAGTTATTGGCGGCGCTTCTTTTGCTAGTTGGTAAGTAATCTTTGGGTAAGCAAGGGATGCTACTTGCTTTGAATAAAGGAATAGCTTGGCTATGTTCTTGAAGTTTCTAGGATGGTTATTTACAGCCATTGCTGCTTTGTTTGTAGCTCTTTTTTCCTCCCCTTCAGCTATAAATCTATCTACATAGAATAGCTGCTTGGTAGAAAAGTCCCTACCTTTACCTTGGTTCCAATCAATAAGGCTATTAATGAAACCTTTATCCTTTTCAAGGAAATAAGGAAGCAATTGGCGTAACTTAATTGCCTTTTCCGTATGGCTATTGCTGTTGGTAGCTGGCGCTGGCTGTGCTTGCGCTACTACTGGCTGGCTATCTTCTGTTGAAATAGAATACATGGTCATGATATAGTTCCTCTTTATTAAAGATTAAAGATCATCGGTTGAAATAGAAATTGTTGCTACTCTTTGCTGCTTAGCAAAGTTCCAAGCTATTTTAGCCTTTAAATACCCTGCCTTAGTTGGGTAATCTTGAACCTTAGGTTCGCTGCTTGGCGCTTTGCTTGCTATAGCCGCTATGGTATCCTCCTCATCTTTTTCCAGTATGCTTTGGATACTATAGGTTCTTTCGCCGGTAGTTTCATCCAGCGATTGCTCTACCAGTTCCAGCCCCATATCAATGGATGTTTTATTGATGACTGCTTTGCACTTGCGGATAAGGGTAAGTGCGAAGGTAGTTGAAAGATCATCTATATTATCTATAATATGATCTTCCATTTCTTTCCAATCTATTAGCGGGTAGCTATACCACTTGCTTTCAGGCGCAGTTATAAGCTCTTTCCAGTAGGCAGCAATAGTTATTGTTTTCTCAGTAAGCGGATGCTCTATAGCAAAGGAAGGAAAGTTTGCTGCTAGCTCTGCCCAGGAAGCAAGGATGTTTAAGTAGCCAGGCGTTTCGCTCGCTAGGCCGGCTTGAATCTTTTTTATCTTGCTATCAAGGAATAGTTCCAATCTGCTTTGCTGCTGGAATTTCTGCTGCTGTCTGAAACCTTCTTCAAACGCTTTCTTTGTATTCCACCATGTCTGTAGCCAGAAATGTAGGTTGTTAAGATCGCTAGTTGCCTTGGTAATCCTAAAGGAAGGCAAGAGAACGGCTGGATTTGTTATGCTATGTATCCAGGTAGCTAGCTTAACCAAGCTTTCAATATTCTGCTCTATGGTTTTTTCCTCTGGAACAGCGGCAGTGTCGAAGATAACTAGCTCGGTGCGCTTAAGGATAGCAAGCGTTAGCAGGGTTTTCTCTTCGTAAGAAAGCTTGCCGCTATACCAATCGCTAGTGTATCTGGAAAGAAGGTATTTAAACGGGAGAGAAAAGATAGGATGCGGAAGGATTAAAGCATGGTGGCCAGTAGCAAAACCTTCTGCTTTCCAAGTAAGCGCGGATAGTGGGCATAAGCAGCGCATGTTAGTTGCTCCCTTTCTTTGCTGTTGGTTTCATATTTGAATTGCAAAGCTGTTTATAGCCCTTGCCCATATTAGCAGCTACTACTTGATCCATATAAGCAAGGATTGCTACCCTTTGCAGGTGCCCTATTATTACGCGCGGATAGCGATAAGCTATATATCCTATAAAGCGCATTTCATTGCTGCTTGGTAATTTGATTATCATGATATATGGTTCCTTATTTGGTTAAATCAATGTTAAGTTTTGTTGCTAAGTTATTTATTTCTGCTACTCCTTCTTTAACATCTTTTTCTGACCATGCCCATTCATTAATGGCGTCTATCCTAGAATGAAACATGGATATAAGTATTTTTAACTCCTGTTCTGATAGTATGTCTGATATAATAAAAGTATTCATGATATATGGTTCCTTTGCTGTTTAGTGGTTAATCTTCGTTGCTAATCAATCATCAATTTCCAGCTCGCCTTGCTTCTTAGCTTCTATCTCTTTCATCTTAGCTTTGTTCTCCTTCCGTTGAGTAAAGAAGGCTGCTTTATCTTCCAGCGTTTCGCCTTTAATCCTTGGGTTTTTAACACATTTTTCCAAGCTGTTGGCTTCACAAATAATATGCACTTCTTCCCTTGCACGAGTTAAAGCTGTATATAGCAGCTCTCTATACATCATTACTGCATGGGTATGATGAAAGAGGATAAATACTCGCTGCCATTCGCTACCTTGGCTCTTGTGAACTGTAATGCAATAACCGAATTCCAAAGCATTTAATTCGCCGGCAGTAGAAAGCGATGTTTCTATTTCCGGAGCTGCTATGTTTTGTATATGAACAATGTGGCTGGCTTGATTAAATCTATCCTCGCCATTCTTATCGCTTGCCATGCTTTCTAGCAAGGAATCAAGGTCGGAATCAAGGAAAGTTTGAATATTGTTGTTAGCATGTTCCTCGCCTGCTACGGTATGCAAGCTGCTTTGCTTTGCTGTTTGCAGGCATCCCCAACGGTCTAGCAAGACGCTTGGTTCTTGGGGACGCTTACCTAGATATTGAGCATTATTTACTATCCCAGTAATCTTATATTCTTCCTTTTGCCACATAACCTTGTCGCCTACAGCAAAGTATTGCTTATTCATGCCGGCGATTATCTCGGTAACTACAGCTTCTCGCATAGTACCTAAAAACTGTGCTATGCTTTTATTTATCTCTATGCCGCCAAAGCCTACATTAAATGGGCAAAGGATAATATCTTCATCTGGTAGGTAGGTTCCTTGTGCTACTTTTTGCTTAAATGCGGCAGTTATTGCTATTACAGCATGTTCCGGGCTAAGCTTCTTTTGCCAATGGGTAATGGTTAGCTTGCCATTAGCTTCTTTGTTTAGCTTATCAAACGCAGGTACAATGGTTCGCTTAGGATTGCTTGGATCTTTTTCTGTTCTTTGATTAAAGAATCCGCTATGACCTTTTAGTATTCTATGTGCGTTTAGGATAATAGGCGATTCCAATGCTTGCCGATAAACTTCGGTAAGTTCCACTGTAGGAACCTTTAATAAGCTATGACCTAGGATGCTATCTCCAAATACTGGTGGCAATTGCTGTATGTCACCGGAGAAGATTATTTTGGTTCCTGCCGGCAAAGCATCTTCTAGCATCTCGAAAAGCGCTATTGGTTTAATCTGCCCGCTTTCGCTATCTCTTTCCCTGTCGGCAGTAGCTACCATACTAGCTTCATCAATGATTACTACCGCTAGGCCGTCCGGTAGCTTGCGAAACTTATGCCGTTGTGGTTCAAAGCGCATAGTCTTACGCATCTTCTTAGCTTCGTTATCCCATACTTCATAAAATACAGGTTCAAACTCGATTAGCTTGTGAATAGTAAGGCAATGGGATTTAAGCTCATCCGGCATTACTTTCTTTATGTTGCTAACTGCTTTGTTAGTAAAAGATACCATTGCTATGCCTAAGCTGCCGCCTGTTAGGTGTTTAGAGGATGAAGAAAGCAAAGGGAATCCGCCTAGCTTGGCTTGCACTTGATAAGTTTGGATTAAACCTTTCATAGCAGTAGTTTTACCAGTACCTGCTGGCCCGGTTAGAATCATCCTTTTTGTTTTTAAGCTAGTAATGTCGCTGCCAAGGTTAATGAACTCGCGCTGGGCTTCATTCCATTCCATAGCAAGCTTTATCGGTTGCTCTGGAGGAAGCGTTTGCTGAATAGCAGTAGCTATCGCTGTTTGTTCCATAGGTTGCGAAGCTGATTGCTGTTGCTGCTTAAGCTCGCTTTGCTCGGTAAGCTGTTCGCTAGCTAATTGATCCGCCTCGCGCTGTTGCTGCTTAGCGCGTATCTTAGCTAGAAGTTCTCTAGCTTTTGTTTGCTGATTGGTTGGATGGGTTGTCATGATGCTTGGTTCCTATGGTTGCTTGTTTGTTTATTTAGGCGTTACCTTGTGGTAGCTAGTAAGGTACAAGCGGGAATAATCAGCTATCCTATTTGTAATGGTATATTCTTCAATGCTTGGGGCTGATAGATCAGGTACGTATAAACAA
>Ga0075163_10006101_pt1 | contig 15993 bp, 10 predicted proteins | sample JI1023141ADNA_FD_71478 | JGI IMG/M metagenome (GOLD analysis project Ga0075163, IMG submission 71478) | Wastewater effluent complex algal communities from Wisconsin, to seasonally profile nutrient transformation and Carbon sequestration -... | ecosystem: Engineered > WWTP > Effluent > Algae... | reverse complement strand
GATACATAGAAAGCTTTTTCTTTAGCGGGGAAAGAACGCATTAAGGTATTTTGTTTATCATAGAGTTGCTTAATCAACTGATAAGCGTCTGCTGTTTTTACTCTAAGATCTATTGCAGCTGGTATAGTGATTGTTTGACTAGCAGGAATAACCCCTGCATTGATATATTTAAATATCCACTCAAATACTCCATCGTATAAATTAAGGCTCCACTGCCAAGCAGGATTAACTACACGAGATACTTTACCAAAGTAACTGTTGGAAGCAATATCTGTTTTAGCTGCATCTTGAAAGAAAGGCAATACTTTATTACCAAACAGAGGATCATCATTGCGCCAATCTTTTAAGCAGCCTTGGTAAAACTCATGCTTACAATGTTTAGCTCCACCGGCTAGTTCCATTACTTCGATTTGACGAGTACCTACACCGGCTACTCGTTTATAGTTGATATCACAGCTAGCATCTCGGCGTTGTAGAATATTTTTTACTCTACGGATATCAATGATAGGACGTTTATTGACTACGTCATCCATGAGTGTAAATTCATGGAGTGTACCATCATAGGGCATATTGCCTGGTACTAAATCAGCAAATGTTGGAGCGATAGTAGCTTCAAAAAATTGAAGCGGTGGTATAGAAAAATGTTCAAACATAGGTTAGGTGTTTTTTAAAAGGGTTATAGAGTTTATTCTAAAAACATTAAGCAATAACAATAACAGGATTAACGATCCATTCTATTATTTTTCCTTTGCCGTCTGCGCTGAGCACAATAGTTCCAGTAGATGTGCAACCTCCTTTACTAGTTATCTTAACTGTAACGGTTAATTTTTTAGTTAGGTCCATCATAGAGATATCTAAAGGTGTAGTAGATCCACCGGCTACTTTAACAGTTTGCTGTACTTTTTTACCATCTTCATCTATTACGGTTACATCCATAGAGAGTAGCGTGTCATCGGTATCAAAAACAGTAGTGTCAGTAATTTTTATATACTTCTCCATAACACTATAGTCATAGTTTGCTCCGGGCTTAAAGTTTTGACAGCTACAGTTTTTACAATAGCTTTTTAAAGAGGTGTTATCTATACTAATCATAATAGAAGTGTTTTAGTGTTTAACAAAATGGCCAATAGGTTGAATTGTATTGGTGGTATCTACTTTAGGTTGAGCTGAGCCGCCCAGTAGGTTAGCAACGTCACTTTGCAACTGCTCGATGTTTGTAGCGGCTTTACTCAGCTCTGTTTGCAAAGAAGTTAGTGCTTCAGCTTTATCTTTTTGATTTTCTATTGTTTCTAGGCGATTTTCTATCGTTTGTAAAGCAGGTGTAATAGCTGCTTCCAGCTTATCAATAAGAGTACTTACATTAAATACAGTTGTAGAAGCTTCTGTTTTATTATCTAATAGTTCGCTAGGTTCATACTGATTTTTTACACCAGCAAAAGCTTCTTTGATTTGATTAACAATATGCATAAATTCTTGTTTGAGTTGATTGAAAAAGGAGTAAGGTGTTTTATGAGAGGTTTCATCCATAAAAGAATTTTGCTCTACTATAGACTCTATATTTTTTTGTTCTTGACTAACAGCTATAGTTGCACTAACATTATTTAGTTTATCCTTAATATTAGTTGGAACATTTTTATATTGTTTGGGTAAATGAGATAAGTGAGCGGCTACTAGCACCTCAGCATTATTATTAAATGCACTATCTGCAAAACCTTGCTCTACAGCTTCTACACCACTCATCCAATAATCACCACCAGCTATTAGAGCAGAAACTTCATCTATAGTTTTACTGGTACGTTGTGCATAGATGTCTACTACTTGTGCAGTATACTTATCAATCACATCGGCTGCTTGTCGTAAATCATTGCTATTACCTATACCTACTCCCCACGCTTTATGGATAACCATAAAAGCATTACGAGCAATAGAGAGTTTTCCTTTGCTAGCAGCCATAGCTATAACCGAAGCAATGCTACCAGCCATGCCGATAATCTCTACTTCTACTTTGGCATTATAGGATTTTAAAAAGTTATAAATGGCAAGCCCAATACCCGCGTCTCCGCCAATAGAATCTATCACACATTTTATTCTGCTCGGGTTAGCTGCTTTAACTTTAGCAATAGTCTCTTCTACTAGATTGGTAGTAACACTTTCACCTGTAGTCCAATCGAAATAAGTTGTATTGGTAATGGTGTCTAGAAAGTGAAGTTCTAGTACACCATCCCCAATGGTGTTTTTCATAGCGATATGGAAACTCGGTGTTTGCATGGTTATATACAAATACAAAGTTCTTATAGCTATCTGCTTTATAGTACATCCTAAACAAGTACTGGGATGTTTTACAACCCAAAAGTTTGGGGCATTGTGTACATTTGAACATTAAAAATAGGTTATGGCAAATAGAGAGAATTATAATAAAATATTTGAAAACGGATTAAATCATATAAATGCAGCTAAACTTCTAGCAAAATCTTCTCTGTTTGGGTTTGCTATATCACATTTAATTCTTGGAATAGAAGAGTTAATAAAATATCAGGTTATGCTTAGTTATTTTGCTGATACTAAATTGTTTGATGAAGATATAAATCTTAAAAATCGAAAATCGATATTTAGAGACCATATAAAAAAACATGATCTAATAAAAGAGTTTCAACAATCAATTTCAAAAAAATTCTCAAGCGATTATTTTGATTATCTTTTTCATAAATGGACAGGGCAAGAGTTAACTCAAAAACATTTAGAAATTGAAAAGAATAGATTTAAAGAGATTGGTAGCTTTATATCAGTATCATATACTGACATAAATATTCCAGAAGAAGAAAGAGATGCATTTTTTAAATGGTTGGATAATGCAAATGATCTTAAGAACAATGGATTCTATGTTAATTGGACAGGAGAACTAACTTTTAAAACTCCAAGTGAGATTAAAAAAGAAGATTATGAGATTGCATTAAAATTTACAGAAGCTTTTCTAAAACAGACAGAAGAAGTTATTAAGAATTTAGATACGACAGATGATGAGCTTATAGAGTATTTAAATACTGAATTATAATTGCTTAAAATCATAGTATTATAAAATCAATATAATTCAACGTTATATATTATTGTTTTATATAATAAAAATTAGCTATAACTATGGCATACTATATACATCTCTTTTCGCCTGAAACATATGAAGCTTTCAAAAATTCTGATAGAACGATTTCAGGTTTTAGAGAACGACACAAAAATATTGCTGCTGATATTAAACTTGGAGATAAATTTATTTGTTATCTAACAAAACTTTCAAGGTGGATAGGTGTTTTAGAAGTACAATCCACTTACTTTGAAGATACTAAACCTATTTTCTATTCTGCTAGTGATCCTTTCACTATTCGCTTTCAGGTTCAAGAAAAAGTATGGTTACCGCTTGAATACTCTATTCCTATGGATGAAGAAATTGTTTGGAACCATCTTTCTTTTACCAAAGATCTTCCTAAAAATAGTACCAGCTGGGTTGGTATGATAAGAAAAAGTTTACGAAGACTTACTGATGTAGATGGACAATACTTAGAGCAAATCTTAATAAAGCAATCCAACACACCTATAACGTTTCAGCTTAATCAAACAGACCTTAAAAAGCTAAAAACTTCTGTAGTAAAAACACAAGGGAATAAGCAGGTTTCAGTAGTGATACCTGTAGATGAGCAAAATGTAGAAGAGATTTTACCAGAAGTTTCTCAGCGAGAATCCATAAAGATTCAAGCAATGATTGCAGAAATTGGAGAGAAAATGAAATTTGATATTTGGCTACCTCGTAGCGATAGGCAACGTGTTATGGAATTATGGAAACCAAAGGGAGATTGTTTACTGGAGATACTACCGCTCAATTACAACGATACAACACTTAAAACGATTGAACATATTGATGTGATTTGGATACAAAATCGCTCCATCATTAGGGCATTTGAAGTAGAACATACTACGTCTATTTATTCTGGCATTTTGCGTATGGCTGATCTAATGGCTTTGCAACCCAACTTAAATATTAATGCACATATTGTTGCATCAGTTGAAAGAAGAGAAAAAGTATTAGCAGAAATTGCTAGACCTGTTTTTGCTTTTATTTCCAGCCGTCCGCTTTTAGAATCATGCTCATTTCTTTCTTACGATAGTATTAAGGCCCTTTCCGGGGAAAGACAGCTCAAACACATGAGTGCTTCGGTAATTGAAGAATACGCAGAATATGCAGAAGAAGCAGATATGTAGAATAAACTATTCACTTTAATAACAAACAGAAAAAAATGACTTTAAGTTGGAACGAAATAAAAGACAGAGCATTAAAATTCTCAAAAGAATGGGCGGACACTTCAAACGAAGGAGCAGACGCAAAACCATTTTTGGTTGAGTTTTTTAATGTGTTTGGCATTACAAGCAAACGGGTGTCGACTTTTGAGTATAGAGTAAAAAAGCTTGACGACAAAGACGGTTACATTGACTTACTTTGGAAAGGAATGATTCTAATAGAAATGAAAAGTCGAGGTAAAAACCTTGTTAAAGCATACGGGCAAGCTATTGATTACAGTTATGGGCTAAAAGAACACGAATTACCCAAATACATTCTCATTTCAGACTTTGAAAATTTCCGACTGCACGACCTTGAAGAAAATAAAACGATTGACTTTAAACTCAACGACCTTGTAAACAATGTTCAGCATTTCGGTTATCTATTAGGCTATCAAAAGAAAGTGTACAAAGAACAAGACCCTGCTAACATCAAAGCAGCCGAATTAATGGGTAAGCTTCACGACAGATTGGAAGAAATTGGCTACACCGGACACCCGTTAGAAGTTTACTTGGTTCGTTTGCTTTTTTGTCTGTTTGCTGAAGACACCACCATTTTTGAAAAACAACAGTTTCAGGAATACATTGAACAACGCACTAGTATTGACGGAAGCGACCTTGCAGCAAAACTGCAAGAACTTTTTCAGGTACTGAACACTCCAAAAGACAAGCGATTTAAAAATCTTGATGAGCAGCTTGCAAACTTTCCCTATGTAAATGGAAAACTCTTTGAAGAAAACCTGCCTACGGCAAGTTTTGATAGCAACATGCGACAAGCATTACTAAACTGTTGTTACATTGATTGGAGTAAAATTTCGCCTGCCATTTTCGGCTCCATGTTTCAAAGCGTAATGAATCCGAAAGAACGTAGAAACCTTGGTGCACATTACACCAGCGAAACCAATATATTAAAACTCATTAAACCACTATTTCTTGATGAACTTTGGGCAGCGTTTGAAAACATCAAAGACAACAAAAACAAACTATTAGACTTTCATAAAAGTTTAAGCACGCTCAAATTTCTTGATCCTGCCTGCGGTTGCGGAAATTTCTTGGTAATTACTTACCGAGAGTTGAGACTATTAGAATTTGAAGTATTAAAAGCACTCAACAAATCGGGACAAACATTTTTGGACGTTAGCCAAATTCTTTGGATTAACGTTGACCAATTTTATGGTATTGAGTACGAAGAATTTCCTGCTCGAATAGCCGAAGTGGCTATGTGGCTAATTGATCATCAAATGAATATGCTTATCAGCAATGAGTTTGGACAATACTTTGTTCGTTTGCCATTAAAAAAAGCGGCACAAATACATCACGCAGATGCATTAGAAACCGATTGGGAAAATGTAGTTTCCAAAAATGGACTTTCATTTATAATCGGAAATCCACCTTTTATCGGTTCTAAAATAATGAAGCAAAACCAACGTGACCAAATAGTAAAACAATTTGATAATGCAGAGGGTAGCGGAGTTTTAGACTATGTAACAGGTTGGTATATCAAAGCAGCCAAATACATCCAACATACAAAAATTAAAGTGGCTTTTGTTTCTACTAATTCCATTGTTCAAGGAGAACAAACGAGTATTCTTTGGGGACAAATGCTCAACAAATACAACATTAAAATTCATTTTGCTCACCGCACATTTAAATGGAGTAACGAAGCAAAAGGAAATGCTGCCGTTTATTGTATAATAGTTGGCTTCGCCAACTACGACACTACAAACAAAAGTATTTTTGAGTACGAAGACATCAAAGGTGAAGCTCATGAGCTGAAAGTTAAAAATATCAATCCTTATTTAGTTGATGCAAAAGATTTGCTTATTAAGACAAGGAAAAAAACAATATGCAATGTGCCCGAAATGATTTATGGAAGTATGGCAAATGATGGTGGACATCTACTTTTAACTGATGAAGAGAAGAATAGCCTAGTTAAAATTGAACCTGAATCGAAAAAGTTTATCAGACCATTTTTGGGTTCATTTGAATTTATTAATAATGTTAAAAGATGGTGCATTTGGCTGAAAGACGTTCCTCCAAATGAGTTTTCTAAAATAAATGGAATAAAGGATAGAATAAATGAAGTAAAAAAATATAGGCAAAAAAGTAATAGAGAAGCAACAAGAAAACTAAGTGAAACTCCTTATTTATTTGGGGAAATAAGGCAGCCTGTTACTAACTACTTAATAATACCAGGAGTCTCATCGGAAAACAGAAAATACATTCCAATTGGATATATCAATAAAGAAATTATTGCAAGTGATTTAGCTAGAACTATACCAAACGCAAGCTTTTTCTTATTCGGAATTCTTACTTCAAAAATGCATATGTCATGGGTGAAATTTGTGTGTGGAAGATTGAAAAGTGACTTTAGATATTCCAGTAGTCTTGTTTACAATAATTATCCTTGGCCTGAAAATCCAACAGAAAAAAAAATTGAAGCCATTGAAACAGCAGCACAAAAAGTTTTAGATGTAAGGCTTCAATTTCCCAACAGTTCTCTTGCTGAACTTTACGACCCTTTAACTATGCCACCAGCATTAGTAAAAGCACACAATGAATTAGACAAAGAAGTTGACTTAGCTTACAGATCACAAGCATTTACAAGTGAGGCAAACAGAATGGTATTTCTATTTGAACTTTACGAAAAATATACAGCAGGCTTATTTACAAAAGAGAAATCTAAAAAAACAAAAGCAACAGCTTGATAAGCAGGGAAAATATAAGGATAACAAGAATACTAGCAGCTATTTTCTTAGAAAAAAATTATAATTAAGAGCAAAAATTATGATCTCGCAAAAAATACAAGCTTTATTTGATTTTATAGATTTTTTAGACAAGAATAAAACAGAATATATTGAAAAATATATTCCGCTCTGTAAGGAGCTCAATAATCTTGATGTCCAAAAAGAAGCACTAAATCCTGACAAAAATTATATTGATAAACAACGATATGATAACATTCAAAGTCAAATAAAAGAAAAGTTTTTGCCCATTACACAAAATGTATGTATCCCTATTTTAAATAAACTAAGAGAACTGAAAATTTGGTCTGGAGATGATGTCTTTACAAGTATTCCGAATAACAACATTTCTGCTATATTTGACTTTAAAAGGGACTTTACATCAGAAGATATTCCGCAAGTAATAAAATATAAGCAAAAGTATTTGGGCTTTAGAACAGAAACCAACACCGATTTTCTTTGCTTAACATCTGTTTTTCAGAATTTAGATAAAATTTTTAAAGAACTCTTTGATTTCTTTAAGGATACCAACGAAAATGAGTTTGATAGCTTTGAAACAAAAACTATTAAAGTTAATAATATAGAAGATCTTGTAAACGGGTTACAAGAAAACAAAAGAAAGAATGTAAAATTTTCTATCCCTACTAAAAACTTCTTTAAAACTTCTAATGAAAGACACTTGCCAACAAGTTCGATAAACGTTAAAAATGAAATAATTATGGGAGACAAATACGAAAACATTCATCATTCAGCGATTTATAATCGCTCGACATTCACAGAAGCATTTAATACAATAAAAACAAATTATAGTGAAGATGCTGCGCAAGCCCTTGAAATAGTAAAGTTACTTGTAGAGAAATCAGGAAACAAAGAAGCCGGAGAATTATTCGACAGTTTTAATGAAGAAGTAAAAAAAGAAAAACCTAAAAAGTCTGTACTTAAATCTTTATGGGATGGACTAATTAAAATCGTCCCGATCATAACTCAAACAGCTGACCTTGTTAACAAAATAATGCCTCTAATCCATAATTAATATATTTATTTGTATTCCAAGGAGAATTACAAGTTAAATGAAAAAATTATATCAGATATTGCAAATTAACTTAGGATTATTTCACGAATAACAAGAAATGAGCTATCTACATTTTACATCTTCATAGACACTTTTTACAACCATGCTTTACAGTACCAATAGTTAGTTGCAGTTTATTGGCCACTTGCCTGTTGCTAAATCCCTTTTGCTTAAGCAAACAAATTTTAGCTGTATTAATTGCATGACTACCTACTGTACAAACAAAATGTTGCCAATGTGTAAGAGCAAGTTGTTGTAATTCATAATCTAGATTAATAGGACTCGTATTCATTGATTCATTTTTTTAAGAGTATAGTTTTAAAATTTTATAATGTTGCGAGTTGAGTAGATTGCTGATCTTTTTTCTGTGCAGTAGTAATTTCTCTAGTTACCACATGTACTTTGATATTATCTATCCGTTTATTTTGCTCTGCAATAGCAATAGCTTGAGCAGTAATGGCCCCCATGATTTTAGTGTTATCTGCCTGACTAGATTCATTAGTTCCTATAATGGTTTGTGCAGGTGTAAATACAGGAGCTTGTAAGCCATTACCCAGTGTTCCTCCATATTCAAAACGTATTGGCTTAAGCATAAAACCTGGAGCAAAGTTTACACCCCCTGCAATTACATTAGCAGCAGAAGCCAACTGTGCTGGCGTACCAGTTACGGTAAAACGTTTACTAGATTGCATGCTTCCTGCTTTAATTACATAACCTTCTTCACCTTCTACTTCTACTGCTTGATTGTTAAATAGAAAAGGTATACCTCCATTTTTATGAGAAGGCCCTTTAAACCTTCCGCCTAGGCTTAGGATTCTACCTAATATTCCACCACGGGCAAATTCTTGTGCATTAATTCTATTTACACCTATCCCATAGCGAGCTAATGCAACAGCGGCAAGGATGGCGTATTGTATAGCACCTGCTGCTCCAAACGTAAAAGCGTTACTAGGATTAGCAGCAGCTTGCGCAGCAATATTGGCTAATTCTAGAGCAAACTGTATAGCGAGTTCCTTTTTCTTTTGCTGTCGCATTCGTTCAAAAGATTCTTTCTCTATAGCTTTCTTTTTTAGTTCATATTGTTTATCTAAAGAATCTCTTTCCGCTTGACTCTGCGCTTGTGCCATCACTTGTTCCTTTTCAATATTCAACCGCTCCAATTTATAGTCTTTTAGCTTCTCTAATTTTTCTCTATCCCCTTCAAACATGGCTTGAGCCAGATCATTAGCGATTTGTAAGCCACTTTGTGCTAGCTGATTGAGTATTTCTGCCTTTTGTTTTTCTTTTTCTATTTCCTGGTTATTTTTATTTTCAATAAGGGCTATACGTGCATTAGCGAGTCTTTCTTTAGCTTGTAAAAATTCTTGCTCCGTCTGCAAACCCTGGTTGTACAGGTTTTGCATCGTTTCAAAATGTATTTTAGCAGCCGCTTCTTCACTAGCTAGTGCAAGGGTTTGTGTATCTGTTTTCGTTTTATCGATCTTTCGTTTTTTCTGATTAGCCGATAAACTAGGATCATCATTAATGTTATCAATTTGTCCAGCCAATATAGCAGCAGCTTCTGCCTTTTGCTTTTCTAGTACAGTAGACTGATCTTTTAATAACTGCTGCGCTTGCTGTTTTTTCAGTTCCAGAATTTTATTGTTTAAGCTTTGTTCTGTTTCTATAAGGAATCTAGCTCTTTCTGTAGCATTGTTTTTAGAGGAGAGATGTAAGCTTTTTTCTAAATCATCCATCTGATGATTAAACTGCTCTTGCGCTTGTAAAATAGTACTATAATATATTTTTTCTGCTTCTGCTTTCTGAACAGGTGTAGCATTAGCATCACTGGTTACTTTTTTTAGATTAAACTCTGCTGTAGCTTTAGCCTCTTCATATTCCTTTTTAATGAGGGTTTCTTTTTTATCAAAAGCACTTTGAGCAATTTCTTTTAACTTATTTTGGGTATCTTTTTCCAGTTGTAGTTTCTCAGTATTAAAAGCAGCAATAGTTCCTACTTCTTTAGGTTTATACTTCTCATAGAGTTTTATTTTATCTTCTAGTTCTTGTTTAGTAATAGCAGCGACGTCTTTTACATATTGTTCTTCACTGATCTTTTTTTCTAGCTGCGCTTGATGAAGTTTTTCTTTTTGAAGTTTATTATTTTCTTCCAACAACTTCAGTTCTTTATCAAAAGCTTTTTTAACAAGACTTTCCGTATTTACTTTTTTCTCTTTATCCTCAGTACTTAGGCTACTTGCATCTGTAGTAGTGGTTGCAGGGCTAGTTTCTATACCTTGCATCGTCAGCATAGCACTTTGTTCACTGGCAATATCCTGAGCTAGCCGTTTAGCTTCTGCGCTTCCTTTTTTGAGCGTTTGTAATTTCTTATTTTTATCCTCTATACTGTTTCTAAGAATATTTATTTGTTCATCATTAGACGTTGTTAAGGCCTTCAGTCGTAAATTGATTTTATCTTGATCCTGTCTTTCCTTGTCAATATCATCTTGCAAAGTCCCTTTATTTTGTTTACCAAATAATGAAGGAATAAACTTAAATCCAAAACTGTTTGGTGCATCTTTTTGTTCTACCTCTAAGGCTTGTTGCTTATTGGTACTTTCCAAAAGCTGAGCTCTCAGTTTTGTTTTCAGATCAAATCTGGCTTTAGCATCGGCCATTAAATCCAGGGCTTTGATATAGCGGGCAATGATATTAATACCCTCTTGTGTATTTATGTTTTCTAGCGTTAATCCCTTTAAATATTCTGGAGATAGGGCAATGAGTTTTTGTAGGGCTTTTCTTTTTTCCTCATAGCTGGAATTTACATTGGTAATTACTCCCACCAGCGATTGAATTTTATCCTTAGTAGCTCCGGTTTGCCTAGCTACTTCTGCTTGCAACTCAGCATTCACTTTTAAGAGCTCTTGTTGTCTTACTAAAGCATCGTTGCTCTCTTTATTTCTAAAGGATAAGCTGGCAAAGGCTGTACCTAATAATCCAATAATACCAAGTACTACGCCCAGCGGCCCACTTAGAGCAGTGATAACTCCTCTAAAGGTTATAGCAGCTCCACTGGCAAGGGTAATCTGACCAGAGAGCACACCTTTAGCAAGGGCTAAGGCAGAAACAGCAGCACGTAGTACAGCCTTGCCTGCGGCAAGCGCTTTATCCTGTAATGCTTCAAATGCTGCAGCCCCTTTTTCTAATTGCATCGCTACAAACAGCCTTGCTTTTAGTGGAATAAGATCAGCTACTCCTGCTTTCCAGAGCAGAAAGCCGGCAGCTAGTGCAGAGAAAGGTATTGCTGTTATAGCTTGTACCAACAGTACTAAAAGCTGCGTTAAGCTTTTTACTGTAGCTGCTAATTGCTGCGGATCGATCGCTTCAGCAATGGAGCGGCCAATATCTTCTTTAGCATCTGCAAAAACTTGTTTTAGTTTTCTAAATCCTCCCGCAGCAGATTGACTCATCGTATCTGCACTACCCGCTACTTTAGTGGCTAAATCTTTTTGTAAGATGGCAAAGCGTTCGGCTTCATTACCGCCATCTTTAATATTGATTCCATATTCTTTTAAGGCTTTTGCATTGCCTTCAATAGCTTTTAAAAAGACACCTGCTGCTTCAGGAATGGTTACTCCCAGATTAGCTGATAGATCTACAATCGTAGGTATTGCTTCTTTAATTTGTTTAGTGGATAGCTTACCAAAAGTGACTAATTTCTCTTGCGCTTTTACAATATCATCATTATCGATATAACCTAATTTTTTAGCGAGTTCCTCTGCCTGTGTTTTGAGTTCATCAAAATATTTTTCCTTACCCATATTGCGTAGCGCATTTTGTAAGCGCAGGGAATTGGTTTCGGCTTGATCAAATTCGGAGAAGCTATCTTTTATACCGGATATGGCTGCTTGAAAACCGACATATCCTAGCGCTAATTGCGTAATATTACCTGACAAGTTTTGAAAGCCGTTTTTTAAGCCTTCGCCCACTTGCGTACCTATACCACCTAATCCTTTAAGCTCTATTTGTAATTTTTCAAATTGTTGTTCTAAACTGGTAGCAGCTTGTCTATTTTGAAGCATCTTTTTTTCTAAGCTGTCTAACCCCCCACTGCCACTTGTACCAATAGTAGATAAATCTTTTTGCAGCGTTTTAAACTCACTGTCCAGTTTAGCTAGGTCTTGCTTAATAGCTGCGCTCTGGTTTTTGATCATTTCTGCGAGCACACTCGGTTTGCTGCTAGCATTGAAAGAGCGATTAAAATCATCTACTTGCGTTTTAAGCCCTTTGACTTCTGCTTGCAGACTTTGAAATTGTGGAGCATTAGCAGGTGTAGCACGCAACTCTTTATTCAGTTCTTTATATCTGGTATACAGTGCATTATAGCTTCCTTGAAGTGTGGTATTCTGCTGTGCAGATAGTTTACTACTGTTGATCTCTTTTTGCTTTTCTACTTCATAGGCTTTAAGTTCATTCATCGCTTCTTTGCGAGCAATCTTTAGCTTAAGCTCTTCAGCGGTGACGGCCTCGAGTTTTTGCTTCAATTCTTGTAGCTGTTTACTATCCTCTATTTGTGTAACTCCTTTACTCAACTCTTTCTTAGTTTGTAAAATCTTATAAAAAGACTCATTGATAGAAGCTAATCGTTTAACGGCATCTTCTGCACCAAGCAGTCGTATATCGTAAATCTTGATAATGGTGTTATTATTAGCCATAGGTGTTTTATAATAATTAAATAGAGTTGTTAGCTAAATAGGTATATCAGTAGTTAAACATTTTAAAGGCACATATTTTATATCAAAATTGTTAGCCGTTACACTACCATCTATAATACCTTGAGTTGTAGGGTAAGTAGCTTCATTGTCTTTAGCACTGACGGGTGACCATTTGCGAAGCTCACAAAGTGTAGACTGCTGCTGTAATGGTTTATAATTGCTTATTTTAATCAGCTCCCATTTTTGTCCTTTACAGATAATATGTTCCCGGTGAAACCAATTGGTAATATCGTAATTGTTCAATCTAAAATAAGTGCTGTAGTACTGGCCGTTACGCATGATAGCTAGCCGTTGCCAGAAAAATCGTTTCAGCAGTCCAAAAGCAATTTTAATATTAGCTCCTTCGCCAATACGCTCATCACTATAAGAAAGTACCGGATCATTTTCTCCACCTGTTCCATAGTTTACAGCAAATAAAAAAGGATAAGTTGTTAGATTGGCACCATCAAATTTCCAACCACCTGCACCAGTAACGTTACCCTTGTAGTAAGCTAGTTTAGGATTAAACGTGTTAATGGCTTCTGTGTTCGAAGTGTTGCTAATATTTTCTGGAATAATACAGATCATCTGAGGAGCTATTCCTGTGATAGCTTTAAATTGATCTATATTATAATGCATGACTGGAGAGAAAAACCGGTTCTCATGTTCTTTCTTTCCTGTTTTAAAGCGATCTGGAAAAACATATTTGCTAGCTGCAAGGGTAGTGATATAGCGATCTTGTACAATTTTCAGTATCCCATCCTTATCATCATCTTTAAATTTAAAAATCACTTCTCTTTCATAATCGCTAAATAAGGGTAAAGTAGACTCTTTAGAGAGGTCTTGCTTATCATTCCAATCCAGATAATCCCCATTAAAATATCCAGGTTTAGTGTTAAATACATCTGCTGTTAAACTATAGGCATGGGTAGGCTCTATACAAACTATTTTATTTACATTATCAGTTTGAATACTGAGGTTAAAGCAATCGATAATACCTCTAAAGAAATCAATGAACTTGTAATTCTTTAAACCTGTGTAGGCGTCAAATAAAATAGTTCCTCCTATGGGTATTTTGAAGTATTCAAATTTAAAGGCTAATACATTAGTAATGAGATTATAAAAGAAATTCATTTTAGGAGATACTTTTAAATATAGCTTTACAGAGATTTCATCTCCTGGATTTACAATTACGGTAGAATACTTGGTTATTGTATTTCTAAAGCGTAAGGGTGGGAGAACATATCCTACCGTTATGCTACCGATATCATCTTCCTGATACTGGCTACCATTTTTAAACCATCTAGCTTTATAAATGGAAGATACATCGGATACAGCAAGATCTACACTGATCTGTAAACTAAAGGTGGCTGATAACGTCTTATAATCGAAGTTGTTTTTATAGCGCCATATCATGGCATAATTAGCAGCATCGTAGCGGTAATCATCATTATTATCAAAAGCACCTGCGGTACTATCATTACTAACTTTTAAATCTATATAATTATCATAAATAAACAAATTATACCGCTGATCACCTACACTTTTGGCTAAAAAAGCATGTGCTTTTTGGCGGCTACCTTCACTGCTTAAGAAGTTGCCCCATACCCAGGGCATAACCAGTTTTCTAAAATAAGCAGTCTGCATAAAATCGGATTGTATCCTGTAACCTAGTGATTGAAAGGCCCAATAGATGGTCCAATAAACAGAGATAGAGGGACGCAGGTATTTAATGGATACATTATCATCTTTATTATTATCAATATCAAAGACTCCTCGGTATCGAATAGGAGCAAATACATAAGGCATATTTTCATTAGTGCCATCGAAATTCCAGCTGTCCTGTATAGCAGCTTTAGTATAAGAGATTTGTATACGCTTTAAGATGTCATACAGGGTAGTTTCTTTTACATCAATTAACCAATCAGCATTATTACCATAAAAATTGTATTTATAATTTTCTGGTTTTACTTTATGTACAGCATTTACTAAAAATGCTTTACCTGATAGTAGTTCTACACCACCGGATTCTATTATGGCACGTTGATGGCTTTTAAAAACTTCTCCTTCCGTTAAATCTTCTACGCTGGAATTATGAAAACTGTTGGCTAACTTATCATTATTTAAGGTAGCTGGAATAGTTACATCAAAAGCTTCACTGCTTTTTTTGTTCTGGAAGTTTTCTGGATCTTCCAGCTGATAAGTAATAGCAATAGGAACATCTTCATTATCTTTTACTTCAACTTGTTGGTTACTTATTTTAATGTTAAGATATTTAGACATAAATATGATTTTATATAATTCAATCTCTCTTATATATTTGTTTTTATCGGCTTTGCCTTTTCCCTCCTCTAGGAGGGTTAGGGGAAGCCGTTAATTGCGTAGCATAATATTTTCGTTAGAAAATTTTGCTTCTACAATAAATTCATAATTATAGCGCTCCTCTAGTTTTCGCTTTTCTTTTTTACCATTTACAATAACAATTGGAATATAACTATCAGGTTGCCCTTCTTGTCCCTTCCATTCTATATAAGCTTTAGGGCTATCTACTAACTCCATTAGCCAATCCATATCTTTTTCGCTGTAAGCATTTGTTTTAAGCTGAAAGGTTTCATTAGAGCGTACATTAAACCGCTCAATTCCAGTATCTGTTTTAGATAGTGGAAACCGGAGTGACTTTTCATAACTACTGCTTTCAGGTTCATGAATGATATTGTAATGCTCAAAGTTCACCGCATCATAAGTTCCCAAATAGTTTAGAAAATGTATTCTTATATATTCCCCTTCTTTACAGCAGCATCCCATTTTATTCATAGTGCCTGTAGCTATAATTCCATCTGCACGATCCAAAGCTTGGATATAATATTCTTCTATATCATCCCAGTTTAGCATTGGAAATAATGGGCTTAAGTTTTTAGGCCCATTAGGAAGTAAATAGATAACGTTATTCATAGTAGTTATATATTTTAGGTTTCATAAGCCATACTAGCAAATGAGTGTTGATAATCTAATTCTATTTTTATAGTATCATTAAGGCTAGTAGCTGTAATTTTGTAGGGAGGTCTGGTAATAGGATAAGATGTAGCATTAACTTTTGCGGCTAGTTTTTGAGCTATAGTTA
>Ga0075163_10006100_pt1 | contig 15995 bp, 8 predicted proteins | sample JI1023141ADNA_FD_71478 | JGI IMG/M metagenome (GOLD analysis project Ga0075163, IMG submission 71478) | Wastewater effluent complex algal communities from Wisconsin, to seasonally profile nutrient transformation and Carbon sequestration -... | ecosystem: Engineered > WWTP > Effluent > Algae... | reverse complement strand
GACGAAGGCCTGTTCGATAGGAACCGCCTTGTTCCTGAGCCGATGGTGATCCAACGGATCGCACTGATCACCTCTGCTGGATCGGCCGCTTACAATGATCTGATGCAACACCTGGAGGCCAATGAGTATGGGTACCGGTTCCATGTGCACCTCATCGACAGCACCGTGCAAGGCGATGGAGCAGCCTTCCAGTTGCGCAAGGCGATGGTACGCGCCTCAACACTGACCGTGGATGCTGTGGTGATCATCCGCGGTGGTGGCTCCAAACTCGACCTCGAGGCATTCAACGACTTGGAGCTATGCCGGGTCGCGGCACGCATGGACCTGCCTGTGATCACCGGTATCGGTCATGATGTCGACATTTCCGTGCTTGACATGATCGCACGCAGTCCGCACAAGACCCCTACCGCTGTAGCCGACCACCTCATCAACAAATGCCTCTATTTCGAGACCGGGTTGAGCGGCTTCCTGGTGAACATCCAACGGACCATGAGCGAACGCTTCACGGTGCGTAAGGAACAGTTGAGCGCTCACTCGGAAGTACTCCGCTTGCGACCGACCATGCAGTGTCAGCGAGCACGCGCATACCTGAACGAACGTGCCGCTGGCCTGGCAAGGGAGGTCACCGTTGTGTTGCATTCCTACGACCGGCAGATCCAGGTCAAGTCCTCCTCATTGGCAACCTTGCCGATCCAACGCCTTCGACATGTGGAACAGGTGCGGATCCGAGAAGCCAAGGCCAGACTGGACGAATTCGCCACCCGGGGTCTGAGCACCCTACAAGAGCGCGTTCAAGCCATGCAGGATGCCATCCGACTGATGGCGCCGGAACGCCTGATGGCTCGGGGCTTCAGTATCACGCGCAAGCAGGGCACAGCCTTGACCGATGTGTCCGGCCTGAGCATCGGGGATGAGATCCATACCACCTACAGCCACGGCCGCACGCGAGCCATCATCCAAGCCATCGAACACCATGAGCGAACCACGGACGACCTATGAGAAGGCCTATGAGGAACTGGAGGCCATCATGCAGGAATTGCAGGAGGACAAGGTTTCCGTGGACCAACTGACCACCAAGGTGAAGCGCGCTGCGGAACTGATCACCTTCTGCAACGACATGCTGCGCAGCACCGAAGCCGAGGTGAACAAGATCGTGAAGAAGCTGGGACTATAGATCTAGAGCAGTTCGTTCGCCAAGTTGGCCAATGGGCTGCGCTCCCCTTTCTCCAGCGTGATGTGCGCGAACAGCGGATCGCCTTTGGCCTTGTCGATCAAGTAGCTCAGACCATTGCTCTCCGTATCCAGGAATGGCGTGTCGATCTGGTGAACATCACCCGTGAAGACGATCTTGGTCCCTTCCCCAGCCCTACTGATCACGGTCTTTATCTCAAGTGGCGTGAGGTTCTGTGCTTCGTCCACGATAAAGAAGATGTTGCTCAGGCTGCGTCCTCGGATGTAAGCCAGTGGCGCGATGGCGATCTTCTCGTTCTCCAGCATCTCGTCGATACGCTTCGGCGTACTGTCATGCTTCTCGAACTGTCCCTTGATGAGCTTCAGGTTATCCCACAACGGTTGCATGTAGGGATCGAGCTTGCTCTGGATATCACCTGGCAGATATCCGATGTCCTTGTTGCTGAGCGGTACCACCGGTCGAGTGACATAGATCTGTCTGTATTCGCGGCGCTGCTCCAAGGCACAGGCCAATGCAAGCAGGGTCTTTCCCGTACCCGCTGCGCCTTGCAAGGTCACCAACTTGATCTCTGGATCAAGTAGTGCGCTCATGGCCAAGGCCTGCTCCGCGTTCCGTGGACCGATCCCGAACACGCTCTGCTTCTCAACCCGGTCCACATTCCCGGTACGTGGATCGTACTTGGCCAGAATGCTTTTCTTCTTGTGCTTGAGAATGAAGAAGTGATTTCCCTTGGGTTTGTCCATACCCAGTTCGGCGATGGGGATACTGCCCTCGGTGAAGAGCTTGTCGATGCTCTCCTCCGGATGGTCATCAACGACCGTTCTGCCGGTGTATAGCTTTTCGCGCACATCACGAACCTTGCCCGTAAGGAAGTCCTCGGAAAGGATGTTCAGGCTCTTGGCCTTCAACCGCAGAGCGATATCCTTGGTGACAAGAATGACCTTCTTGTCCTTGTTCTGCCGCTGGAGCGTGAGCGTTGCGTTGAGGATCTGGTGGTCGTTCTTGGCATCGGCAAAGACCTTGGTGGCATCCACGCCGTTCAGATCATGCTTGGCCACCACCATGAACCGTCCCAAGGAAGGACCGTCCAGCGGTTGCCAATCGCTGAGCACATCGCGCTTGGCGATCTGGTCGAGGTGGCGGATGAATTCGCGCGCCTCATAGTTGATGGTATCGTTGCCTTTCTTGAACGTATCCAGTTCTTCAAGTACCTGTATCGGGATGGCCACATCGTGCTCTTCAAAGCTCTCAATGGCTGAGTGGTCGTAGAGGATGACTGAGGTATCCAGTACGAAGATCTTCCGGTCTTTCTTCTTCATTCGATCAAGGAACGGTGTGCATCAAAACTATCCGGCCCGAGCGGCCAGTACGGCTTCAACGCGAACGCACTTTTCCACGATCGATCGTGTTCATCACCTGAAGGTGAAGTCGATGTGAACATCCGTTCGTATGTGAACGCGAAGCGGGGACCACCTAAGGCGATCCCCGCTCCCATCCGATGGGGTCGTAACCCCTTCGTATGCCGTTCGTTCCTTCCACCCCCCATCGCCCCTAGCAAGGGACGATCCTGGTCCATAGGCTTGTCCGGTGCACGTCTGGCATGCATTCGAACCCACCTGGATGCAAGGCCTCTTACCAGGCTTGGCGCGGTCCAAGGACCGCACCGGCATCGATGTGTTCGTCTCTCCGACCCATGGCCGAGCGTTGAAGCCCGGATGAAAGAACGTTCAGTGGTGTGAAATTACCCCGAGGAGTGCACCCAAGGGCGAAAAATGGCACCTCGCCTTTTCCACAAGTTGTGAACGATCCTACAGAACGTGCATGATCCGTAGGCTCGAACGCCCTTCCTCTCCGAAGATCGTCACCACATATACACCCGGACGCTGATCGCCCATGGGCAGTTCGAAGCGCGTTGTTCCATCAGGCTTCGACCAGGTGCCGGTCACCCTGCCAAGGGCGTCGGTAAGTAGCACTGTGGCAGCGCCGGATCGAAGGCCGATCACCTGATCCGTTCCGGACCGGCCCAACCACTCCGCATCAAAAGGAGCATGCTCGTCCACCCCCAAACAGGGGTCGACGATAACTGCCACGAAGGCTTCATCCGCATCACATGGTGCATCGCCTTCCACCGTGTAGGTGTATAGGCCCGATCCGTTCACTGCGGGATCCAGGATACCGGAGAACGACGCACCTTGAGGATCCGTCCAAGTGCCACCGGTCATCGCGCCGGTCAGGCTTGCGAGCAGGTCCACCGGGCCATTCGTGGTGCAGATGGTGAGCGTGGTGCTGAGCCCCGCGTTGGCAGCTTCATTCACCGTCAGTTCCATCACCGCTGTATCATTCACACAGGGCGCGGTACCATACACCACGTACACGACCTCATAGGTTCCCGGTGCCGTATAATCCGGCATCGGAAAGGTCATTCCGTTGTAGAAGAAAAGGCCCGTGAGTTGACCACCGGACACAAAGGGCAACAACGACGTTGGAGGATCATTGGAACACAAGGGTACAGTGACCGCGACACCTGCATTGGCAGGATCCTGGAGCGCAATGGTGAGTTGGGCCTGATCCGCAGGACAGATGAGCGAACAGTCCGTGGTGTAGGTATAGGTACCGGCCGGGTTGGAGCCTGAATCGAACTGACCACTGTAGGGGTCACCAGTCGGTGAGGTCCAACTGCCGCAGGGATCGGCACCATCAAGTTGGTCGATCAATGGATATACTCCTGTGTTCTTGCAGAGGACCACGAAGGCGTCCGATCCGGCAGCGGCCTGTTGTTCGATACTGAGATCGGCCGAGTTGATGGTACCCTCGAAGACCGGGGAAGAGGACACCACACGGATCCGATACCCACTACCACTCGGGGTACCAAAAGGGATGGTCGCACTGATGCTACCCGAAGTAGTGGATGCGAGCGTGCCGATGGTGACAGGTTGCGCAAAGGAACCGGAGGCATTCGAAAGTTGTGCCGTGAAGATGTTGCCCACGGACCATGTGCCCGCTACCGCGAATGGAACGGTGATGCTACTCCCTTCACAGTAGGTGGTGCTCGTGGGATCCTGGGTGATCAATCCCAGCTCCACCGGCTCCGGAATACTGATGCTCACATCATCGACCCCGAACCCGGGATCTTGCGCGCTGGTGGTCGTGCCGTTCACGAATCGGAATCCGAAGCGCAAGGTGGAATGGCCTGCCAACTCCGGTGATGTGATGGTCTGTTGGATCCAAGTGGTCTGATCCCTGTATTGTGCGACCGGAGCGACCAGCTGCACCCAGGTCGATCCCGCATCCGTGCTGTAATACACCTCGCCATAGTTGGCCGTTCCACCGCCGCACAGCCACCAGAAGGTGATCGTTGCTGCTGAGGCGCCCAACGTGCTCACGTCGGTGGTCATCCGAGCGAAATGGTTACCAGGTTGGGTGCATAGCCCATCGGCTGCCACGAAATTGCAATTGAGGATGCCACTATTGGTACCCGCCGTGCTCGCGATGTGGAGGTAGCGACCATTGGGCTGCGTGATACCCGCTGGTTGCGAAGCCGTGGAGGGGATGGTGAAGCTGAATGGGAAACCGAGGCAATCAAGCGTGCCACTGCCGCCTGAGTAGGCATCGTTGATCAACCAGCTGTTCGCCCCACCCGAGGAGGAGCCTACATCATTGGTGTTCAATCCGAAGAGTGGCTGCAGGCTTTCCATATCTTCTTGGAAAAGCACCTGCTGACCGGCCGTTGGCACAATTGAAGCGAGAAGGGCGGTCAGTGTGAGCGGATATTTCATGGGCTGAGTTGGGGACGCGTAATTTAGGGAACACCTTTTGATCGGCCTACCTCCTCGCGGTACAGTCCTTAACCCACAGTTCACAGGGGATGCCGTCCTTTGCTCCATCGAAAACCTAACGACCTAGAACATGAGAACGCGAACACGCTTAGAACGAGCGTTGCGCCTGGCATGCCCGACGCTAGCCTCCCTGCTATTCACCCTCAGCGCTGGTGCGCAGATCGCTGCGTGGGACTTCTTCGGCGAAAGTTCCCCCGCGACCTCCACGGCTGATATCTACGTCGCAGGTCTGGATGCATCCAACGTGCTGACGCGTGGTGCAGGTGCGAGCGCGAGTACAGCGACCAATTCATTTCGAACGCAAGGTTTCCAGAACAACGGCATCAGCACGGCCAATACCGACTTCTTCCAGTTCACCCTTTCAGCCGCTCCGGGATCCTCTCTGAGCCTTTCCACGATCGACGCGATCATGGCCGGGACCGGGACCTTTTCCGCAAGCCCAGGCACCACCAACCAGTTCGCCTACAGCCTGGACGGGACCAACTTCACACTGATCGGTAGCCCGATCGTTCGGATCGGTAATGGTGCCCTGACCCAGACGGACCTCACCGGCATCCCTGCCTTGCAGAACCTGCCCGATGGGGTGAACGTGACCTTCCGTTTCTATGCTAGCGGTCAGACAGCGACCGGGGGGTGGGGATTCAACTCTCCAGCGTCTGGCCAGTACGGTCTTTCCGTTGGTGGAACCATCACTGCAAGCAGTACTTCGGTGTCGTTGGCGGCCACTTCCAATGTGGTGAGCGAAACTGCCGGAAGCACTTCGATCACGGTGAATATCAGCAACCCCGATGCAGTGAACGCGACCACTGTTGACCTCGTACTCCTCAGCGGTGATGCGACCCGTGCGGGTAACTACACCACACAGACCGTCTCGTTCGCTGCGGGAAGCAGCACACCCGAGAACGTGGTCGTGACCATCACCGACAATGGAGTGTCCGACGGAGATGCCACACTGGTCTTCCAATTGCAGAACGTTGCCGGAGGGACGCCAGTTGCCCAGATCAACAGCCCATCCACCTTCACGCTGACCATCGAGGATGATGAGGCCTTGCCAACGGTGAGCATCAACAGTGTCACCCTCACGGAAGGGAACAGCGGAACGAGCAATGCCGTGGTCAGTGTGACCATGAACGCCCAACCAGCCTCGACCGTGGATGTGAGTGTGACCGACGCACTCACGGGTTCGGCCAGCAGCATCACGGATTACGCGTTCACGCCCGCCTCGCTCCAGTTCCTGACCAGCGAGACCTATCCGAATACCAAGACCTTGACCATCTCCGTCCTCGGTGATACAGACCTGGAACCCAATGAGACAGTGAACTACGCTGTGTCCATCACCTCGGGTCCTGCATCGTTGGGCCTCAGCACCGGCACCCTCACCATCGTGAATGATGATGTGCCGGTCCTCTTCATCAATGAGGTGGACGGTGATCAGACAGGCGCGGACACCCAGGAGTTCATCGAGCTATTCGGCGCTCCGAACACCTCGCTCCTTGGTACCACTTTGGTGCTCTTCAACGGATCGAACGACCTTTCCTATGCCTCCTATGACCTGGATGCCTATTCCTTGGACGGGAACGGGTTCTTCGTGATCGGGAACGCTGCCACACCGGGAGTCGACCTCGTGTTCGCTGACAATTTCCTCCAGAACGGGGCGGACGCCGTTGCTCTTTACTACGCGGACGCCATCAGCTTCCCCAACAACACGGCCGTCACCACGGTCAACCTCATCGACGCACTCGTCTATGATACCGATGATGCCGATGACGCCGGTCTATTGCCCTTGATCAATGGCGGCCAGGCCCAGGTGAATGAGAATGCCAATGCGGCCTCCGCGACGCAGAGCATGAGCCGTGTTCCCGATGGAGGCGTGCTGCGCGATACGGACACCTATGCCATGCAGCTGCCCACCCCGGGAGCCACGAACGTGAACCCTTGTTCCTTGGTGCTCGGCACCACCAGTACCTCCTGCAACACCGTGACCACCGGCCCAGGCGATACATATACCTTGAGCATCCCTTACACCGGGGTGCAAGCCGGAGTGACGGTGATCAACAACGGCGCCTCCGGTACCGTGGGCGGTGATGATCCGGCGACGGTTCCCAATGGTACCATTACCGTCAGTGGTATCAGCGAAGCGGACGGCTACAACGTGAGCTTCTCGGCTCCGTGCGGCACGCTTTCCGTCAGTGGCAGCGCTCCCTCGTGCGAGCCACCTCCCCCTCCCCCTACCCTGGTCATCAACGAGGTTGACTATGACCAAAGCTCGACGGATGCGGCCGAGTTCATCGAACTGAAGAACACCGGGACCGAAGCAGTGGACCTCACAGGCCTACGCATTGAACTGACCAATGGTTCCAACGGACTACTCTACAGCACGATCAACCTATCCTCGGTGTCCCTCGCCGCAGGTGACTACTACGTGATCGGCCACGCGATCGTGCCCAATGTGGATCAAGTTGCCTTCACCACCGCAGGAAGCATCCAGAACGGGGCTCCTGACGGAATGCGCCTGATGACCGCCACCAACGTGATCGTGGACCAACTGAGCTATGAAGGGACCATGTCCACCACGGAGGGGACGGGTGCCGGCGCGGATACCAATGATGACGTGCTCAGCCTCGCCCGGTTCCCGGACGGCATCGACACGCAGGACAATAGCGTGGACTTCGCGGTGCTCTGCATCACCCCGGGTGCTGCCAACAGCTTCAGTGATATCGATACCGATGGTACGCTGGACTGCCTTGATGTGTGTGCGAACGGACCCGAACCAGGTTCACCCTGTGACGATGGGAACGCTTCCACCGGCAACGATGTGATCCAAGCGAATTGCACCTGTGCAGGTGAAACAACCGACTGCTTGGGTGTGGTGGGAGGCACTGCCCTACCAGGCACTTCGTGCGATGACGGCGACCCCGACACCGTGAATGATGTGTATCTCGGTGATTGCACCTGCTTGGGCACGCCCGTGTGCAGCACGGACCTGGTGATCGAATTCCAGACGGATGCCAACCCGAACGAGACCACATGGGAGATACGCACGGAGAACGGCGTTGATCTGGTGCAGTCCGGCGGTCCGCTGAATGCCCCGAACGGTGTGGAGACCAACTTCACCTGCCTGCCTGACGGCTGCTTCACCTTCCGAGTACTGGATGGAGCGGGTGACGGTATGACCAGCGGCGGATACATCCTGCGCACATTGAATACTGCCGAGCGCATCATCGACAACAGGAACAACTTCAGCACCGGTAGCACAAGCGCGATCAGCGGTGGCCAAGGATTCTGCCTGCCGATGAGCAGCGACAAGGTGATCTTCACCAGCTGCGACAAGTTGGACTGGGTGAGCAACCAGTACGTGGTGGCCACCCCGAACGCTGCGGTGAGCGCCCAGTGGTTGGTGGGTGACCAGACCAATGACGGTTACGAGTTCTGGATCTTCGATCCGAACGGCAGCTACAGCTTCCGTCGTTTCCGCAACCACGCCACCAGCGACGGCTTCGGCCCGGCCAGCGCCACCCGCGCTTGCCACATGAAGCTGAACAACTGGGCGGCTGTGAGCCATGTACCTGCCAACGTGCTGATGAACGTGCGCGTGCGTGCCCGTGTGAACGGTGTCAACGGTCAATTCGGTCCTGCTTGCCGCCTGGCGATCAACCCGACCTTGGCCGCTTGCCCACTGACCCAGTTGATGAACATCCCTGGCGACCCGAACTTCAGCTGCGGCGCGACCCGTGCTTGGGGTACCGGCAACCTGGTGCATGCGCGTCCTGTGAGCGGTGCGAACCGTTACCAGTTCCGTTTCCGAATCCCTGCCGAAGGATTCTCCGTGACACGCACCTCAACGACCTACTTCACTCAATTGAACTGGGCCGTGTTGCCCCTGCAGGATGGCAAGACCTACGATGTGGATGTGCGCGTGAGCAAGGATGGCGGTGCCACCTGGTGCAGTGCTAGCGACCCATGGGGCCCTGTCTGCCAGCTGACGATCGACAACACGCCTGCCGGCAATGGCAACCAGAATTTCGCTGGTATCAGCGGGGCTGCTGAGCTGCGTATGTTCCCGAACCCGAACCGTGGTGATGTGCTGAACTTCAGCATCAACGCCATCGAAGAAGGTGTGAACACGGTGAGCGTGGACATCTACGATCTGACCGGTAAGCGCATGAGCGCTCGCACGATCGCTGTGGCCGACGGTAATGTGAATACGGTCATCGACCTGAACGGCGAACTCGCCGCAGGCATGTACCTGGTGAACATCACCGCAGGTGACAACACCTACACCGAGCGTCTGGTGATCCAGCCGTAAGGACCAGCATCATTCAAGGGAACGCCCCGGACCTCACGGTCCGGGGCGTTCTGCGTTCGGGCGGGGCGGGTGAGCGATCCGCAGTGACTTTCGATCGGAATACAACGCATATTCCTGATCACGCACCAAGGCGATAGGTCCAGCCTACGTAAAGATCAAAATTGACATGCCATGGTATTGGCGGCTGTCTTTCGCCAAGCACGACCCAAGCCATTGCCTTCGCAGAGGCTATCGAATCGGCTGGCGGTTTTGATGATCTTGCTAGAGATCCCCGGCTTCCGCGATGAGCTCGGCGACGTCCTTCACCACCACCTCACCTTCCTTGTTGAAGTGCTTCACGCCATCGGTGAGCATGGTGTTGCAGAATGGACAGCCAGCGGCTATGATATCCGGAGCTGCTCCCAACGCCTCCTCGCTCCGTTCGTGGTTCACCTCGCGATCACCGGGCTCGGGCTCCTTGAACATTTGCGCGCCACCAGCTCCACAACAAAGACCATTCTGTTTACTGCGCTTCAATTCCACCAAGGCGGCATCGAGTTTCAGCAATACCTCGCGTGGTGCCTCGTATTCATTGTTGCCACGGCCCAGGTAGCACGGGTCGTGAAAGGTGATCCGTTTGCCCTTGAAGCTGCCGCCTTCCACCTTGATGCGTCCTTCCTTGATCAGTGCATTGATGAACTGCGTGTGGTGCAACACTTCGTAGGCACCGCCCAAGGCAGGGTATTCGTTCTTGAGCGTGTTGAAGCAGTGAGGACAGGCCGTAACGATACGCTTCACACCATAACCGTTCAGTACGGACACGTTCTGAAGGGCCTGCATCTGGAACAGGAACTCATTACCCGCACGTCGAGCCGGGTCACCGGTACAGGACTCCTCCTGCCCCAGCACGGCGAACTTCACCTTTGCCGCGCCAAGGATGCGCACGAAGGACTTCGTGATCTTCCGCGCGCGATCATCGAAACTTCCCGCGCAGCCCACCCAGAATAGCACTTCGGGTACTTCGCCTGAAGCGGCGAACTCGGCCATGGTGGGGACTTTGATGGGTTCCATAAGGGATCAGTTCGTGCCTGCCGGACACTTCGGTGAAACAATGCTCCGGTTCAAATTCCTCATGCGTCCTGAGCCCATTCCATGCGCCGGTCGGGACCAAATGCCCATGGCGCACCATTGTTCTCCACATTGTTGAACATGCCTGTTAACGCAGGACGCGTACTGCTCTCCTCCATCACCTTGTAGCGGCGCATTTCCATGATGATGTGAACCGGGTCGATGTTGACCGGGCACGCCTGGGTACACGCATTGCAGGTGGTACACGCCCAAAGTTCCTCCTCCGAGATGCGACTGTGCAGGTCCTTGCCATCGTCCTTGAAGACCCCTCCGTTCACATCGATGTTCCGTCCGATCTCTTCCACACGGTCCCGGGTGTCCATCATGATCTTACGTGGACTGAGCAGCTTCCCCGTGAGATTCGCGGGGCATTCACTGGTGCAGCGGCCGCATTCGGTACAGCTGTATGCGTCCATCATGCTCTTCCAACTCAGGTCGAACACATCCTTGGCCCCGAAGCGTTCAGGGACCTCCACACCAGCGACCGTTCGTGGGGGTGCGGGCTCAGGAGGGGACACCGAAGGGTCCAACATCGAACGTACCTCTCCGGTTATGCGAGGCATGTTCACCATCTGCGTCCTAGGGGCCAACTTACTGTACCATGTGTTCGGAAAGGCCAACAGGATATGCAGGTGCTTGCTGTACGGCAGGTAGTTGAGGAACGCGAGGATACCCACGATATGGAACCACCACATCGAGCGCTCCATGGCGATCACCATGCCATCGGTCATGTCGGCGAAGAATGGCCGGAGCATCGAACTCACCGGGTAACTCCCTGCGACCACATAATGATCCACCCCACGATGTGCAAGCACTTGGTCGGCGGCATTCATCTTCAGGAATGCTCCCATGAGCAGGATCTCCACGACAAGGATGATCAGGGCGTCCTTCGAAGGCCAACCGGTCATTTCCGGCTTATGGAATCGGGGAAGCCGAAGGATGGCCCGACGCGCGATGAAGACCACACACGCCAGTAGGACCCCGACCGCGAGCAGCTCGAATGCACCGATGAGAAGGTCGTAGCCCACACCAAGGAAGGCACCTACCCGGTGTGTGCCAAGAACTCCATCGATCACGATCTCCAGGACCTCCAGGTTGATGATGATGAAACCGACGTAGATGAGAATATGCATGAAGCCTGCGACCGGCCTCGCCACCATCTTGCTCTGGCCCAAGGCGACACGCGCCATCACGCTCCAACGCTCACCTTGTCTGTCACTGATCGACTGGTCCCGACCCAAGCGGATATTACGGATCAGTCTTCGGATGTTCCGGATGAAAAAGCCGATGGCCAAACCCAACACGCCTAGGAAGATCACATTGCTGATACTCATGGTCTTTCGGCTTCTCGAAGGGCCTTGGCAATACGTTCCACATCGCTGTCCGACAATTTGGGCAGCCTATCCTTCTTTCCGAACAACGATAAATGGACGTATCTGTTCGGATTCAAGCGAAGGTCCTCAAGCATCAGATCCAACTCACGACTGGCGTTCTCGAGGTTGGTGTAGAGAGTATCGTTCTTCAACAATGCTCCCAAGGAACCCTGGCCCTCTTGCAATCCGTCCATCACAGCGCGAAGCTGGGCTGAACTCGCCGACAGATCGGTAACCGCCTGTTTCAGTTCCTGTCCAGCCAGCGTACCCGAAACGGTATCCATATTGGAAAGGATACTGGTGATCCGCGTGTTGTATGCCACCAGGTTCTGGCTTACGCTCGTGAGGTTCTCAAGAATGAGATGGATGGCCTGTGCTTCTGTGGCAACGATACCATCCAAGCGCTGGGCCGTACTGTTGAACGTCTCCAACGTGGCCCTGATGTTCGAGAAACTGGCATCGATGTCACCCAAGGCCGAGTCGTTCAGCAATTTGTTCAAGGAGGTGAGAACGGAGTCCACATTTGCGATCATGCCTTCGGCCTTTCGCTTCAATGGATCGATCTGTTCGCTGACGGCGTCCGTAAGGCTCATCTGCGAGTCCCCGGTCAGCGTGTCACCTGCTTGTGCAAGATCCCCACTTTTCCCAAGCACCAATTGCAGGGCGCGGGAAAAGAGATCCGCACTGTAGATGCGCACTTCGGTATCCCTGGGCAGCTGCATGCCATCCTCGTTCAGTTGAAAGCTGACGGCAATACCTCCTCGCCCTTCGTTGACCAATGCAGTGCGTATGACCTGACCGACCTTATAGCCATTGAAGTATACCGGGCTGGCACCGGTGACTCCCGAGATGTCCCTGTACACCACGTGGTAGATGTTCCGTTTCTGGAACAGATCGAGGCCTTTGAGGTAGTTGATGCCAAAGATGAGAAGCCCGACCGCCCCAAGGACAAGCATGGCAATGGAATACTCGCGGCGGATCTTCATGAACGAAAGGACCTCAGTGGCCTTGGGCTAATTTAACGGCTTCCTGCAGATCGATGCGTTCACCACCCTTGAAAGCCACGATGAACGCCCCCTCATACCCCTTGCTTTTGCACTGCTGCTGGAGCTTGCGGGCACCCTCAAGCGTCCCCTCGTCACCTACCGTGTATTTGTAAAGACCGGCGCCCTTGTGCTCTTGGACCCCTTCCAGGCCTTTGAAATTGGACGGTTTGGGTTCGATGCGCTTGCTGCTCGTTGCTACTTGTACCTTGAAGCGCACGCCGGCCGTGATCACTACGGTGGAGGGCTTTTCAGTCGGCTTGACGGGTTGTTCAACGATCGCTGGAGGTGTGGACTGATCATCCACTTTTTCCACGATGGCCTTGTATTCCTTGAAAGCGCGATAGATGGCACTGGCCATGTGGTCCTGGCCTTCAGCCGTCTGCAGGTAATCCTCTTCGGTCGGGTTGGTGAGGAAACCCAGTTCGATCAGCACACTTGGCATCGTGGTATAGCTGATGACCAGGAATCCAGCTTGTTTCACTCCTCTGTCCGGCCGCCCGACACGGACCTTGAACTGCTTCTGGATCAAGGAGGCCAACAAGAGGCTGTGGTCCAAATGGGTGTTCTGTCGCAAACTCAGCGCGATCTGGCTTTCGGGGTCTTTGGGGTCATACCCGTCGTACTTCAATTCGTGCCCCTCCTCCAGCAGGATCGCTTCGTTCTCCTTCTGAGCGACCCGCATGTTGGCATCGGTCTTGTGCAATCCCATCACATAGGTCTCGCAACCATGCGGGTCCTTGTTGTCGTTGGCATTGCAATGGATACTGATGAAGACGTCCGCCTTGGCCTTGTTCGCAATGTTCGTCCGTTCCATCAATTCGATGAAGCGGTCGTCCTCACGCGTGTATACCACCTTAACATCCGGATAGGCCTCGTTCACATATCCACCCACCAGCTTGGCGACGTTCAGGGAGATGTGCTTCTCGGTGGTCTTGAAGCGTCCCGTGCCCAGGTTGCCGGGGTCCTTTCCACCATGGCCAGCATCGAGTACGATGGTGCGGATCCGGTTGGGATCCCGGCCATTACCTTGTCCAAGTGCAGGCCCCAAGGCAACCAGGCCACCGGCCAGGAGCAACACATACCTGAAGGAGCTGGATGATCGTTCCATGGATCCCGGCGGGCGAGTTGGTAAATTCGGCCCGCTTTTCACTATGAAAGGCAGGACCATGACCTCATCGCCACGTATCCGGCCTTCCTGGGGCGAAACTACCGGCCCCCGGATGGATGGAGGTTGGAAGTGGGTGGCAGTTTTCATCACGGGTGTGTTGATGTGTACCGCACCGGTCGTTGTTGGCCAACGTCTGGAGGACGTGGTTTCGTACTCCGCTTTGGACAGTATGCGGTACGACCTTCCGAACCGGACCGTATACCTTTTCGGTGCCTCCAAAGTGAAATATGGGGACGTGGAACTGAGTGCCGACCGGATCGTGCTGGACATGAAGAACGAAGAGGCACGGGCCCATGGTGTGGTGGACAGTACCGGTAAGGCAGTGGGCAAGCCCACGTTCGTGCAAGGCGGGAATACCATCGAGGCTGACAGTATCCGTTACAATTTCAAGACCAAAGAGGGATTGATCCGCGAGGTGCGAACGCAGGAGCAGGAAGCCTGGGTGCATGCATCCATCAGCAAGCGGCATTCCAATGAGGAAGTGCATAGCCGCTTGGGTATGCTCACCACATGCGATCGGCCCAAGCCGCACTACCACTTCCGAGTGGCCCGAATGATGGTCATTCCCGATGACAAGATCGTCACTGGTCCTGCTTATATGAGGATCGGCAAGGTGCCCACGCCTTTGGCCGTCCCTTTTGGCTTGTTCCCCAACAAGAAAGGTGGAAGCAGCGGTGTGCTCATCCCTACGTGGGGGAACAACGAACAACTCGGGTACTTCCTTCTGAACGGTGGATATTACCTGCCTATCACTGATCATGTGGACCTGCAACTGACGGGTGATATCTATAGCCGGGGCAGTTGGGCCGCACGAGCGGTAACCCGCTACCGCACGCGATACCGCTACAATGGCTCCGTCGACCTCAGTCGGAGCACCCTGCTGAGCGGTGACCCGGAATACCCCGACTTCAGCAAACAGAACAACTTCTTCTTTCGCTGGCAGCATGCGGTTGATAGCCGGGCAAGCCTCACCGACCGGTTCAATGCCAGTGTGAACCTCGGTACCAGCCAGAACTTCACGAACAATTTCAACAGCTCCGCTTTCGATTACCTCAGCAACACCTTCCAAAGCAATATCAGTTGGACACACAGCTGGCCTGGGAAGCCCTTCAACCTCACCGCCAACCTTCGCCACAGCCAGAACACGCTCAATCGCACGTTCGACCTGACCCTACCGTCGGTCACCTTCAACCTAACCCGGGTGATGCCGATCCAATTATTACGCACCGCATCCGCACCCTCCCGATGGTATGATCAACTGGCGGTGAGCTACTCGGCTAACTTCGACAACCGGCTGAGCACCACTGAGGAACGACTCTACTTGGAGAACCTGCCCAACCTGGCCAGGGAACTGAGGAACGGGATCCGGCATACCGCCACCGTGTCCACCACCATCAAGAACAAGTACTTCGCACTCAATCCCGAGTTCCGTATCACCGACCGTATGTACTTCGAGCAGCTGCGAAAGACCGTGTTCGCTCAAGCGGGTACCACCTTCACGGTCACAGACACCGTGCCCCGTTTCGCGGCACCGTTCGACTACAGCATGGGTGCCACGCTCACGAGCAAGCTGTATGGCATGTATACCTTCCGTGGCGACCGGATCAAGGCCATCCGCCACGTGATCACACCCACCATCGGCTTCAATTACCTCCCTGATATGGGCACCGAGGTCGAAGGACCTTTCGGTACCGATGGAACGATCACGTCCTACTCCCCCTTCGATATCGGCATCTATGGTAAGCCGAACAGTACTTCCAGCGGCAATGTCAACCTGGGCCTCATCCAGAACCTGGAGGCCAAAGTGCGTGACCGCAAGGCATTGAACGATACCTCTGGTGTCGTCAAGGACCTGTACAAAACGGTGAAGTTGCTCGACTTCGTTGGGATCAATTCCGGCTACGACCTATTGAAGGATTCATTGCGCTGGAGCCCGGTGAACATCTCAACTCGCACCTCCTTGTTCA
>Ga0075163_10006098_pt1 | contig 15997 bp, 14 predicted proteins | sample JI1023141ADNA_FD_71478 | JGI IMG/M metagenome (GOLD analysis project Ga0075163, IMG submission 71478) | Wastewater effluent complex algal communities from Wisconsin, to seasonally profile nutrient transformation and Carbon sequestration -... | ecosystem: Engineered > WWTP > Effluent > Algae... | reverse complement strand
TCATGGCAGACTCCCAAGTCTGGGCTCCACTCGCCTGCGTTCCGCAGACTGGTGTTTCTCTCCTTCCGATGACGGTGCCCGCATCGACTCCGCGGCGGAGCCCTTCGGCGCAACGTTGAACAGCTCCTCCGGGGTGACAAAGTCCTCACCCCGAAGCCGCGCGGACTGTCTCTTGGCGCGGTCAACCTCGTAGCTGATGCGCATCAGCAGACCCAGTGCCATGCACGTCATCACCACACTGGATCCGCCGGCGGAGATCAACGGCAGAGTGAGCCCCTTGGTGGGTAGCAAGCCCATGTTGACGCCAATGGAGACAACCGCCTGAAGACTGACCATCAGCCCAATCCCAAAGGCAACATGGGCAGCAAAATCGCGGCGTAATTGCAGCGCCTCCCAGCCAATGGCAAGTGCTCGCCAAGACAAGACCGCAAAACAGCTGATCAGGCAAACCACACCGATGAATCCGGTCTCCTCGGCAATCACAGCGAAGATGAAATCGGTGTGCGCCTCGGGAAGGTAGTACAGCTTCTGCACGCTACCGCCCAATCCGACGCCCGTCATCTCACCCCGACCGATAGCAATTAGTGCCTGGGTCAACTGGAAGCCCGAATCGAAGGCATGCTCCCAGGGGTCGGTGAACGAGATCAGACGCTTCACACGATAGCTTTCCGCCAGCGCCACGTAGGCCACGATGGGAAGCACCGCCATCATCGGCAAACCCAGCCAGATCATTTTCGCTCCACCCAACCAGAGCATGCCCATGGCAACGGCACCCAGCAGGACAGCCGAACCAAAGTCCGGTTGCATTAGCAGCAACCCGAACATGAGGGCGACGACACCCATCGGCTTGAAGACCGCGCGAAACGTGTTTTGCAGACCATCCCGGTAGCGCGCCATATAACTCGCCAACCAGACGATCAGGATCAGTTTGACCATTTCGACAACCTGAAACCCGACTGGCCCCAGATAGATCCAGCGCTGCGCGCCATTGACGCGTCGACCGATCCCCGGCACCAGCACGGCCACCAGCAGCAGGCAGCCGATGATCAACGCCAGCTTGCTCCAGGACTCGAGAACACGCAGCTCGATGCGTGCCATGATCAGGCCTGCGACCAAGCCTGCAAGCAGAAAGACGGCGTGCTTGACCAGATAGGTGTAGGGACCACTTTTCAACCCTTCCGCGATGGCGATCGAACTTGAAGCCACCATCACGATTCCGACGCTGGCCAGTGCGATGATCGCGGCCAACATGATGTTGTCGAAGCGTCCTTCGATCTGATTCAACCTCATCGCCTGCGGCAGTTCTATCCCGAACATCAGCGCACCTTCAGGGTCGCGAGACCGATCAGCACCAGCACAACGGAAATGATCCAGAAACGCACAATCACGCGTGGCTCCGGCCAGCCCTTCAATTCGAAATGGTGGTGAATGGGTGCCATGCGAAACACCCGGCGTCCGGTGAGCTTGAAGCTGGCGACTTGGATCATCACCGAGAGGGTTTCGATGACGAAGATCCCGCCCATCACCACCAGCACCAGTTCCTGTCTGACGATCACCGCGACCGTGCCCAGCACGGCACCCAGTGCCAATGCACCGATATCGCCCATGAACACCTGCGCCGGGAAGGTGTTGAACCAGAGAAAGCCCAAGCCCGCACCACCGATGGCGGCGCACAGGATGATCAACTCCCCGCTTCCCGGCAGAGCCGGAATCAGCAGGTAGTGAGCGAACTGCGCGTGCCCAGAGAGATAGGCAAAGACGCCGAGCGCCCCTGCCACCAGCACGGTCGGCATGATGGCCAGCCCGTCCAGCCCGTCGGTCAGGTTGACCGCATTGGAAAATCCGACGATCCAGAAGTAGGCCACCGCAACGAAGCCGACCCCGAGTGGCACGGCGACATCTTTCAGCAAGGGCACATGAAACGCCGTGGCCGCCGGTACATCGGCAGTGGAATACAGCCACACTGCCGCGATCAGACCGAACACCGACTGCAAGAGGTACTTCCAGCGGGATGCCAGTCCGCGAGGATCGCGCTTGACCACCTTCAGATAGTCATCGAGCCAGCCAATCGCACCAAACGAGATCATCACCGCGAGCACGATCCAGATGTAGCGATTGCTCAGATTGGCCCACAGTAGGGTCGATAGCGTCACCGCGAAGAGGATGAGGCCGCCGCCCATGGTCGGCGTCCCTGCCTTGGAGAAATGACTCTGCGGACCATCACTGCGAATCGGCTGACCACCCGACTTCAGACGCGCCAGCTTGCGAATGAACGCCGGACCAAACAACAGTGACAGTCCGAGTGCCGTCAAGGCACTCAGAATGGCCCGCAGGGTCAGGTAGTTGAACATCGCAAAGAGGCGATCAACCGACTCCAGCCAGCGCGCCAACTCAAGCAACATGCGCGGTGTCCTCCCCATGGTCATGCAGCAGAGCAGTCACCACACGATCCATCCTGCTGCCACGCGAACCTTTGATCAGGCATCGCAGTCCGGGCTGCATGCGTGTGCGTAGTTCGTCAATCAATGCCTGCTGGTCGGGATGGCATTTGGCGCTTGGCCCGAATCCCTGCACCGCTGCCGACGCCAATGGCCCGACCGCGTGCAACTCCCGAATACCTGCCTCTTTGGCTTGTCGTCCCATGTCGCGGTGGAGCTCGAGTGCATCCGGCCCCAACTCACGCATATCCCCCAGGACAAGGCAGGTATTCGCTCCCTGCGCGGCGAGGACGGCGATGGCAGCGCCCAGCGATCCCGGATTGGCGTTGTAGCTGTCGTCGATGAGCACGATATCGCCGTTCAGTTCATGCCGCTGTAGCCGACCATCCACCGCAGTGGCCTGTTCGAGACCAGCGACGATGTCCGTCAGCGCCACATCAACTGGCAACGCCATTGCAGCGGCGGCCAATGCATTGCGGACGTTGTGCATTCCCGCCAGTGGCAAGTGAATCTGTGCGCTTCCCCGGTGCGTGACCAGCAAGAACCGACTGCTCGTCGCGCCGAGGTGGATCTGCCTGGCCATCACGTCACCAGGGCAGTCAACGCCGAAACGCACGATGCGTGCATGCGAGGCCATTTCTTCAAACAAGGGGGCGAACGGCTCGTCAGCGGCAATCACTGCGACGCCGCCCATCGGCAAGGCGCGATAGATCGCCCCTTTGGTCTGCGCAATGCCCAGCATCGAACCCATGCGTTCGAGATGCGCCGCCGCGATGTTGTTGACCAGAGCGACCTGCGGCGTCACGACATCGCACAGGTAGGCGATGTCGCCGGGTTTGCCCGCACCCATCTCGTAGACACCAAACACAGCGTCATCCGGCTGCGCAAGCAAGGAAGAAGGCAGACCGATTTCGTTGTTGAGATTGCCGGGGTTGGCATAACTCGACGCGACACGCGACAGGATACCTTTCAGCAAGGTCTTGACGGACGTCTTGCCGTTGCTGCCTGTGATCGCCAGCACACGTGTCGTGCGCTCTGCGGCAACGCGGGCAGCAATTCGACCCAAAGCCCATTGCGTGTCGCGACAGACGATCTGCGGGAGCGCATTCGGCAACAGTTTCGACGTGAGCACGGCGACCGCTCCGGCGGCGACCGCTGCGGCAGCGAATTCATGTCCGTCAACGCGCTCGCCGGGCAGACAGACGAACAAATCTCCGGCATGCACGCGGCGCGAATCGGTACTCACCGCCCTTACGGTCACGTCTGGCGATACCCAGTGAAGTGCGCCCTCGGTTGCATCCGCAATGTCTCGCAAGGCGAGTGGTTTCATGCGGCCACCCCCAACTGACGTGCGGCATGCTCGGAGTCATCAAAGGGCAGGCGTTGACCCGCGACTTCTTGCCAGCTTTCATGGCCCTTGCCTGCGATCAGCACGGTGTCATCGGGGCGGGCCGATTGAATCGCTTCGGCGATGGCCAGCGCACGATCACGCTGAACACGGACGCCGTCCGGATGCTCGAATCCCAGCAGAATTTCTTCAACAATGTGTTGACCTTGCTCGCCGCGCGGATTGTCATCGGTGACGATCACCGCGTCGGCGCACGACTCGGCGATACGCGCCATTTGTGGGCGCTTGCCGCGATCCCGCTCACCGCCACAACCAAACACGCAGATCAATCGACCTCGTGTATGACCACGCAGACTTTGCAGTGCCTGCGCCAACGCATCTGGCGTGTGCGCGTAGTCAACCACCACGAGCGGCAAATGCCCGTCGCCGCCGAAACGATTCATGCGGCCCCGGATCGACTGCAGTTTCGGCAAGACAGCGAACACCGTTTCAGCGTCAACTCCCAGTGCGCCGAGCGCAGCAGCCACCGCCAGCAAGTTGTCGACATTGAACCGACCCAATAGCGGACTTTCGATCACGCATCCGTGATCCCCAATTCGCATCTGGAATGAAAGACCGGAAGCTCGCAACGTCACGTTTTGAGCAACCACTCTCGCCTCAGTTTGCCCCAACGCACTGTGGGTCCAACTATCCAGATGGTCCGGCAGACCATTGGCAATCAAGCTGCCTTGCGGATCATCCACATTGATCACCGCAGCACGGAGACTGTCGAAGGCGAAGAGACTGGCCTTGGCGGCGGCGTAGGCGGCGAAACTGCCGTGATAGTCGAGGTGATCGCGGGTCAAATTGGTGAACACCGCAACGCGGATGGGAACGCCATCGACACGCCCCTGATCCAGCGCATGTGAGGAAACCTCCATCGCCACGGTTTCGGCACCCTGTTCGCGGAGTTCGCGCAGGAGGCGATGTACTTCCAGAACATCGGGCGTGGTTCGCTCGCCTGCCTGATGACGGCCATAAAGGCCCGCGCCAAAAGTGCCGATGGTCGCCGCCGTTTGGCCAAGCAAGGTCAGCGCCTGTGCGATCAGTTGCACCGTCGAGGTCTTTCCATTGGTACCGGTGACACCCACCACCGTTGGCCCAAGCGCATCCAGATGCGAGAAGTGAAGTGCCAAGTTGCCAAGTCGCGCGCGAAGCTGCGGAACGACGACAACCGGGACGCCCAAATCGCTGGTCGGACGACCATGCTCGGCGAGCACCAAGCTGGCACCGCGACGGATCGCCGTATCAGCGAAATCCAAGCCGTGATGCAGGGCGCCTGCCAAGGCAACAAACGCGTCGCCAGGCTGAATTCGACGACTGTCCAAGCACAGACCCGCGACGCGCAGATCGCCGAGATCAGCGCATTCCGGTAACAGGTCGGCGGCGCGACAACTCGTCATCGTGCCCCCTGCAATGGGACGGGCTCTGCTGCCGGCCTCAGTGTATCCAGCGGTTCCGCCACGGATTCCGCTTCCAGCGTCAGTGCGTCCGCTTCCGCGGCTGGCACCGCAGGCGCTGCAGCCAGCAGTTGCTCGACGTTGTCTGGCGGCACATCCAGCACGCGCAGGGCGTCCGCCATGACCCGACCAAACACCGGCGCAGCCACCAGCCCACCGTAGTACTGCTTCGGATCCGGGTCGTTGATCATCAGCGCCATGGCATAGCGCGGTTGCGAAGCCGGAACGAGGCCAGCAAAGACACTGATGTAGCGCTTCTCGTAACCGCCGGCCACGGAGCGCCGTGAGGTTCCTGTCTTCCCAGCAACACGATAGCCCGCGACACCCGCGCGCTGCGCAGAGCCTTGCGGCCCCGTCACTGTTTCGAGCATTCCAAGCAGGGTCTTTGCCAGTTGCGGGTCGATGGCTGCTCGACCTTCGCCGGCACCACCGTGGACGAAGGTGGCGGGCATCCAGACACCGCCATTACCAATGGCCGCATAGGCCTGCGCCAACTGCAGCACGGTCGTCGACAAACCATAGCCATACGAGATCGTGGCCTTTTCAACGACGCCCCAACCTTGCGGTGCGCTCAGAACGCCCGCCTGTTCACCCGGGAACCCCGACCCCGATAGCTCGCCAAAGCCGAAGCGATGCAGCACGTCATGCAAGTGTTCGTTTGGCATGTCGAGCGCGAGCTTGGTGGCCGCGATGTTGCTGGATTTGGTCAACAAACCGGTCACCGTCAGCGTGCCGAAATTGCGAATATCCCGCACCACATGGTTGGCCAAGGGCATATAGCCCGGGCTGGTTTCGATGATCGTGTCTGGCATCACCCGACCGGTTTCCAAGGCGGCGGCGACGGTAAATGCCTTGATGACTGACCCAGGCTCGAAGACGTCGGTCACGGCCCGATTGCGACGTGCCGCCGGAACGCTGTCGAGTACGTTCGGGTTGTAGGAAGGCAGATTCACCATGGCGAGGATCTCGCCCGTGGCGACATCCAGCACAACGCCACTGGCCGATGTTGCCGAGTTTTCCACCAATGCCTTTTGCAGCTCCCGGTAGACCAGATGCTGCAAGCGACGGTCGATCGACAGTTCCAGCGTTCGACCGGGCTCTGCGGCCCTTACCAATTCGACGTTCTCGACCACGCGCCCCAGCCGATCCTTGATGACCCGCTTGGCTCCCGGCTTGCCGATCAACCAGTCGTTGAAGGCGAGCTCAAGACCTTCCTGGCCCTGATCGTCGATATTGGTGTAGCCCAGCACATGCGCCGCCACATCGCCCAAGGGATAGAAGCGCTGGTATTCGCGCGCACTGTAGACACCGGGGATCTTCAACGCCATCACCGGCTCGGACTGATCCGGCGTCAAACGTCGACGCAGATAGACGAAATCCCGTTCCGCGCGTGCCTCGACTCGCGCCTTGACTTCCTCCAGCGGCAACTGCAACGCAGCCGCCAACTCTCCCATCCGCTCAGGGTTCTTGAGGAGTTCTCGCGGACTGGCCCAGATCGACTCCACGGGTGTCGAGATGGCGAGTGGCTCGCCGTTGCGATCCGTGATCATGCCGCGGGAGGTTGGAATCTCGATCTCGCGCACGAAACGCGCGTCGCCCTTGGCTTGATAGAACTCGCTGCGCCACAGTTGCATCTCGGCCGCCTTGGCCACGAGGATGAAACCCGCGATACCAAGGAACACGCTCAATACCTGCAAGCGCCCGCGCAGGTTGGGACCACGCTGTCCAGCTTGAGGGCGACGCGGTGGAGATCGACGCACGCTCATGGGCGCAGCACCTCCACCTCGGTGGGCGTGGGAGAACGCATCATCAACTGCTCTGCTGCCACACGCTCAATGCGACTGGTCTTGCCGAGCGCGGCCTGCTCAAGCTGCAGACGCCCGAACTCGATGTTGAGCTCGTCACGCTCGGTCTCCAAAGCACTCAACTGAACAGATAGTTGGCGATGATGCTGACGTGACTCGACGACCATGATCGCGGTAACGATCACGCCAACCAGCAGCGGAAGACCGATCAGCAGACGCCAGTTCATGGCAAACGCTCCGCAATACGGAGCACCGCGCTGCGCGCGCGCGGGTTGCGCGCCAACTCGGCGGCGTCGGCTTGTTGCGCGTCGCCAATCAGGCGCAACGCAGGACGGAATGCCTCGACCACCGGCATCCGCCGATTCCCGGGTGCAGGCTTGGCTTTCGCCAGCATGAAGCGCTTGACGATGCGATCTTCCAGCGAATGGAAGCTGATAATGGCAAGCCGCCCGCCCGGTTTCAGTCGAGCAAAGGCGGCCGCCAGCCCTGATTCAAGATCGGCCAATTCCTGATTGATGAAGATGCGCAGTGCCTGGAAGCTGCGCGTCGCCGGATGTTTGCCCGGCTCACGTCGACCGATGACCGAAGTAATCAGATCCGCCAACGCCTCCGTGCCCGACAAGGGGGATTCGGTCCGCCGCTGAACGATGGCGCGCGCGATGCGGCGACTCATGCGCTCTTCTCCGAAGGTCCAAAGCACATCCGCGATCTCGGCTTCCGCTGCCCGCGCGAGGAATGCCGCCACACTCTCGCCCCGTTCAGGATCCATGCGCATGTCCAATGGACCGTCGGCTTGGAAGCTGAAACCGCGCCGCGCCTCATCGAGTTGTGGCGAGGACACGCCCAGATCGAGCAGGACACCATCCAGGCCATTCGCCGTCGCAGGCCATTCCGCCAACGAGGCAAAACTGCCCCGGCGAATCGACACCCGCTCATCATTGGCAAAGCTGCGCTCGGCACAGGCAATCGCCTCCGGGTCCTTGTCCATCAGCAACAAGCGCCCTTGCGGACCGAGTTGCTCCAGCACCCCGCGCGCATGCCCGCCGCGCCCGAAAGTGCCATCGAGATAGATGCCGTCCTTGGCCACTCGCAAGCCATCCAGGACTTGCGTGAACATCACCGGGATGTGCTCGGCCGGCTGCGCTTCGTTGCGCATCGACTACTCTCCCGACTACAGCTTCAAGTCGAGCATGGCGGCACTCAGGTCTTCTTCACCGATGGTCTGGCGAATCTGTGCCAAGTGCGCTTGCTCGCTCCACAGTTCGAACTTCCCACCCATGCCCAGCAGGACGGCCTTCTTTTCCAGGCCACAGGCATTGCGGTGGCTTCCTGGCAGCAACAGACGCCCGTTGGCATCCACATCAACGAACGTCGCCGCACCCACCAACTTGAGCTGCAATGCGCGATGCACACGATGCGCATTCGGCAGCGCATTGACCTGGTCACGGACCTGTTCCCAAGCGCCCACCGGATACAGCCACAAGCAACCCTGCTCGTAAGGGTTGTAGGTGATGACCAGACGGTTTTCACATTCACGCGCGACGAGTTCACGGAAGGCGGTTGGAATTGCCAGCCTCCCCTTGTCGTCGATCGTGATTGCGGTCTCGCCTTGGAACATTTGCCTGCCGACTCCCCACAAATTTCCACATAAAACCCGTTTTTTCTACACGTGCCCACAGTAACACGCCGTTTCGCGCTGTCAAGAAAAATGCGAGCTAACCCACTGTCAGCATTGGGATTTTCCTGAATATACAAATTTGCCCGAATAGCAAAATCCCGCAAATACATATGTTTACGAAATCTTTCTAAAAACACACCAAAGAGCGTTCAGGCCGCACCGCCGTCTTGTGAACACGCGCACGGAAGCCACCTGCAGAACGGCGGGTGGCGATCGAGGGAAAGAGAAGGGCGAAGTGGGCCTGTAAGCCGGGTTCTGTCGAGGACCGTCATTCCTCTTGGCCTTGCGTCACCGCAAGGCTCCAGCAACCTACCCGAACGCAACGCGGGCCGCGCCAATGCGTTCCTATTTGGTCTTGCTCCGGATGGGGTTTGCCGTGCCGTCCCTGTTACCAGGTCCGCGGTGCGCTCTTACCGCACCGTTTCACCCTTACCACGCGTGTCGAAACACCGTTCGGCGGTCTGTTCTCTGTTGCACTTTCCGTCGGCTCACGCCGCCCAGGCGTTACCTGGCATCCCGCCCTGTGGAGCCCGGACTTTCCTCGACATGGGCAAGCCATGCCGCGACGATCCAGCCCACTTCGCCCGCGCAGTGTAACGGGTCAGTCGGCGGAAACGGCTGAATAGAGTGCCTTGCGCGGCGCGCCAGAGATTTCCGCCGCCAACTTGGCGGCCTTGGAGGCAGGTAGATGATCGCGCAGCAAGGCGAACACGCGTTGACCCTCAAGCAGTCTGGCGTCCGTGTCTTCGCTGGCACCCTCCAGCATCACCACGAATTCACCCTTGCGCTGATTGGCATCTGCGGCAAGTCGCACACGCAATTCGTCCAATGTACCGGACAGAACCGTCTCGAAGAGCTTGGTCAATTCGCGCGCCAGTACCACTTGGCGCAGCGCGCCGTATACGGCAATCATGTCTACCAGACATTCTTCGATCCGGTGACTGGACTCGTAGAACAACAGGGTTCTTGGCTCGCTTCGCAAGGCCTGCAATCGCTCGCGGCGTGCACCGCTCTTCGGCGGCAGAAAGCCCTCGAACACGAAGCGGTCAGATGCCAGACCCGCCACCGACAGGGCGGCAATCGCAGCGCAGGCACCGGGAATGGGACTGACCTTGAATCCTGCCTCGCGCGCTGCTCGCACCAAGCGAAAACCGGGATCACTGATCAAAGGTGTTCCTGCATCCGACACCAACGCAAGCTGCTCACCGGCGTGCAGCCGCGCGAGCAACTGCGCAACCTGTTGCGATTCGTTGTGATCATGCAAAGCCAGCAACGGACGCCGCAAACCCTTGGCTGCCAGCAGTTGCTGGGTATGCCGCGTGTCCTCTGCGGCGATCAGATCAACCTCCGCGAGCACCTTTGTCGCGCGCGGCGAGAGATCGTCGAGGTGACCGATGGGCGTCGCCACCACGTAAAGACATCCAGCCGCATGCATCGTCATCGTCAATCCCCTATCACTTCGCCCATGGATGCTGGCGGCCGCAAATAACATTCATCAGGCGGCTTGAAAAACGCGCCCGACACGGGCACAGCAAACTCGCACTCAATCATCCGAACCTTGCGAACCGTTCGGATTCCGCGACGGCGTCGCGACACAGTCTACGCGGACGCACCTCAACCACTGGGTGAGCGCCGCTACAATAGGCTTCAGAAAACGACCATGCAGCGGGCTCAGTTATCCACTCCAAGCCGCATCATCGTCGACTCGAACACCTCGCCAGGCCTCAAGGATTCACCATGCCACGTCGACTTCCCGCCTTGCTTGCACTGGTCCTCAGCGTCCTGCTGACCGCCTGTGACGTCAGTGGCACACGCGCACCGTTGCCCGAAGAGGCCCTGATTGCAGAACGCCTGTTCGAGGAAGGCGACTTCGTGCAGGCGGCGGCAGCGTTTGAGGACGCGGCGCGACGTGATCGAGCGCACCGAGACGCGCTAACCCTTCGCGCTGCCGAGTCATGGCGCGAAGAGGGACGCATCAACGACGCACGACCGCTTCTGGCCAAGATCCGGATGGATCGCCTGAGCAGTGACGAAGCCCTGCGCGCCAACCTGTTGCGCGCTGAATTGGCCCTACAAGATCGTGAGCCGCAAGTCGCGCTGGATGCGCTTTCGACGCCAGCCGCCAGGGTTCCCGATGACCTGCGTGGACGGTTCCACTTCCTGCGCGCGCAGGCATTTGCGGCATTCAATCAGCCGTTTTCCGCAGCCAGCGAACGCGCTGCAATGCAGACATTCCTGCCCGCACGCGAACAACCGGAGAATGCGGCGGCAATCAGCGCGTTGTTGACGCAACTGCCAGCTCGCCAACTGTCGGCTGCGGCAGCCGACCTGGATCGCGATGACCCGCTCTATGACTTCGCTGCTGACACGCTCCGCGCCCTTGGACTGGCAGTCCCTGGTCGCCGCACCGGGATCCAGACACGGACCGGCCAGGCGTCCAGCATCGCGGTGCTACTGCCACTGGATGGACCGCTGGCGGCTCCCGCCAAAGCCGTTCGTGATGGCGTGCTGACAGCCTATTTCGCCGACACCGACAATCGCCCCGATTTGCGTTTCTACGACAGCGGCGAATCGGATGCATCGGCGGTAGCCGCATACCAGACTGCTGTCTCTGAAGGTGCCGAACAGGTCATCGGCCCCTTGGGACGCGACCAGGTCAACGCGCTATTTTCGCTGGGCGACATTCGCATTCCCACCCTGGCACTCAACCGCGCCACCGTAGCCACCCCCGAGCACAGCCTGAGTTTCGCGCTCAGCCCGGAAGACGAAGGCCGCGCTGCCGCCAAACGCATCCGCAGGCTCGGCATGTCCACCGCCCTCCTGGTAGCCAGCGGCGATGAAGCCTCCCGGCGTTCCGCGCAAGCACTCAGCCTCGCGCTGGGCCAGGAAGGTGGCCGCGTGGTGCAGCGCATTGATCTACCCAGCAATAGCCCCGACTTCATTGCCTTGATCCGTGCCGCGTATCAGCAGATCGGTTGGCGTGAGGCCGTCGCCCCGCCTACCAATCCGAACTCACCCGCAGCCACCAAACCGCCGCAGCGAAGCGTCGATGTGGATGTCATCTATCTGGCGGTGGGCGGTGCCGAGGCCCGGCTGGTAATCCCTCAACTTCGCGCCGAAGGTGCACTGGGGAAGCCCGTCATGGCGACTTCGCAGATCCATGCCGTGGGTGCCAACCCAAGACTGGATCGCGAACTTGACGGCGTCGAATTCACCGAACTGCCCTGGCTGCTGGATGCCGCCCCCGCCGATCTGCCCAGTGCCAGTTCCCTGCGCGCACTGGAAACCGCACAGGGCGCGTCTGCGCGCCTGTTCGCCTTCGGCTTGGATGCTTATCGCCTTCTGCAGGCGTTGCCTCATTTGCAGTCCGATTCGCAGGTCGAAGGCGCGACTGGCTTGTTGAGCCTGGATGGCTTCGGCAGCGTGCTGCGGCAACCCGCTTGGGCTCGCTACGTTGGCGCCAGACCGCGCGCCCTGCGCGAAGACGAGATTAGCCCCATTTCCACTACCGCGGCCTCGGTTCGCTGAGTCACGCATGCTGCGTCGACTGTTGTCCCGGCAGCAACGTGGCGAGCAAGGCGAATCGCGAGCGCGGCACCATCTTGAGCGCGCTGGGCTGCACTTTCGTGCTGCCAACGTCCGCTTCCGATTTGGCGAACTCGACCTCATCATGGATGAGGGTGACACGCTGGTCTTTGTCGAAGTCCGCGTCCGCTCACACGCACAGTTTGGCGGTGCTGCAGGCAGTGTCGATCAACGCAAACAGCGCCGATTGTTCAGCGCAGCGTCCGCCTATCTGGCTGCCAATCCCACACTGGCGCAACGCAACTGTCGATTCGACATCGTCGCCATCAACGGCCCCGCCGAAACGCAACTGGAATGGCTGCGCAACGCGTTTACTGCCGACGACCTCGGGCCAAGACAGTGGCGTTGAAGAAGCTGCCCACGCACCGGTCGGCCTGCAAGCCATCGCTATCAGATCGACCGGTGCGGAACATGCTTACCTGCGGCAAACCGCACTCAGTCGGCCTCAAATCCGTTGCGAAAAATGTCGCCCGTTGAGCCGAAGCGAGCCAATGCCACGTCCGTGTCGTTGCCATTCCATGTGCGCGTGCCTACCGCCATCAGGCCGTAGGCAGGGTCGAAGTACAGCCGCTGAACAAACGAGCGATTGTTGCTCGCGTTGCTGGTCGAATAGGGATAGCTCCACTCCACCATACCGTTCGAGCCGTAGCCCGGCGCAGGCACCGGCACCGTTCCGTCCGCAGGCGCGACAAAACCTTTGATCCGGCTGGTCAACGCTCCTGAGGCAAAGGGCTGCAGACCCGCCGCAACAAAGACCAGGTCACCCAGCACCGTAGGTGGGGTGACATAGGCGTTGTTGACCCCATTGTTGATATCCAGACAGCTCACCAACGTCTGCTCCCCATACTGGATTCGCACCAATATCGGCACGTTGTTGACCCCATCATTGCGCAGGCCGGAAATCACGTAATCGCCGGTTTCTAGGCTCGCCATTCCAAGAAACTGGGGCTGCGCAATGCCACCACAGGTCGACCACCCTGTACCGAAGGCCTGCTGATCGCGGCCCGGCACCGTGGCGTACGTCGCCCCGCTTGGAACCAGTGGCCTGACAAAGGCGGAGTTCGACGCGCCGTAGTAATGAAGTCCGACAACAATGCCGCCGTCGACTTCCGCCGCAAACGTCGCCACTGCATCAATACCCGCGCTGGTTCCATAAGTCTGAAAGCGCACTGGATCGGCAAGTCCAGTTGAAGGCATCTCCGCCACCACTGCGTTTTTTCCTGAGCCCTGGTCGTACCAAGCTGCGACCAGTACGTTCCCGTTCGAGAGGCATTCCACATCGCGAATACCCTCATCGAACTCGTCACCACCGGATTCGCTTGCAAGACTGAAGGCGACACCCCCATCGCCACCGAAGGACAGATCGTCCGAACCGTTGGAATTGAAACGCACCAAGGCCAGATCTTTCGCACCGCCTGAGCCATTTGCACCGGGCGTCATCCCGGCCACCACGATGCGTCCGTTGGGGTCGACACAGGCATCCACCACGCTGGTCAGGAAGGCGTCTTTGACCCGCTTGCCGTTGGTCTGAAAGCTCGTATCAGGCAAGCCGTTGAACTGCGTGCGAGCCAAACCGATACCGACCAGATTTGGATCGGCGTTATTGATGTCGACCTGTGCGACCGAGGTGATGTTGCCCAGGTCTGGATCGGAAAACGCGTTGATGCCGATATCGGTGAACGCGGTGCCGGATTGATCGAAAGCAATGGTCGCGCGCCCCGGCAAACCGGGATTGAAGCTGTGGTCCAGAAGGCTGTAGTAGCTGGCAGAAAGGGTGCCAGCGTGCGCGGTGAAGCCAATGACCAACGACGCGCTGGCAGCAAGAAACGGGGAGGGGCGCATGGCAGGAGCCTCTGTGAGTAGGTAACCCCGCAAACGCAGTCCGGCGACAAAAGCGGCAGGCTCATGGTCGCAATCGACAGGTCGCCGCCGCAGCGCACTGTGCGCCGCTGCGTAGGCGCGCGATAATGGCGGTCCCACTCGCCCTCCGTGACGGACGCCCCATGAGCAGCATGCAATATCCCGAATTCATCTGGCAGAACGGCAAGATCAAACCCTGGGCCGAAGGCACCACCCATGTGATGGCGCATGCGCTGCACTACGGCTCGTCGGTGTTCGAAGGCATCCGCAGCTACGACACACCCAACGGACCGGCCATTTTTCGCCTGACCGACCACCTGATCCGTCTGTTTCACTCGGCCAAGATCTACGACATCCCGATGCCGTATGACCTGCCCACGCTTGCCGAGGCCTGCCGCGAAATTCTGCGCGCTAACCAACTCAGCAAAGGCTATCTGCGTCCGGTTGCTTTCCGTGGCCTCGGTGGGTTCGGGCTGTCGGCTGACTGCCCGACCGATGTCGCGGTCGCCGCCTGGAACATGGGCGCCTACCTCGGTGCGGGCGTGTTGGAACAAGGCATCGACGCCTGCGTGTCGAGCTGGAACCGGATGGCACCAAACACCATTCCTACCGGCGCCAAGGCCGGTGGCAACTATCTCTCCGGCCAGTTGATCGCCCGCGAAGCACGTCGTCTGGGATTTGGCGAAGGCATTGCGCTGGCATCGACCGGCCTGCTTTCGGAGGGCGCGGGCGAGAACCTGTTCCTGGTGTTCAACGGTGCCCTGCACACGACACCGGCCAGCGCCGCCATTCTCAATGGCATCACCCGCCACAGCATCATGACGTTGGCACGCGACCAGGGAATCGAGGTCGTCGAACGCGACATGCCGCGCGAGTATCTCTATCTCTGCGACGAATTGTTCATGTGCGGCACTGCGGCAGAAATCACCCCGATCCGCAGTGTTGACGGCAAACCGGTTGGCGCGGGCAAGCCCGGCGAGCTGACGCTCAAGCTGCAGAAATTGTTCTTTGGCCTGTTCGACGGCAGCACACCGGACCGGCATGGTTGGCTGGAAGCGGTCAACCCCTGATCTTGCAGCAAGGCATCACGCACAAAGGCCGGGCAATGCCCGGCCTTTGTGTTCACGTCGTTCGCGATGGTATCCAATACGCTGACCGGCTCACCTCTTGCGGCCTCACTCAGTCGCGCCGCTGGCGATCATGCTTGTTGCGGGCAATCCGGGCGCTGGCGTTGTCCTGCGCCGCGTGGATGCGCGCGCGCTCACGTCCGGTCACCACACCATCCGCCTTCGCACGGTTTTCCATGCGGTCGATATGCGTCTGCTGCGCTTCCAGACGCCGTGCCTCGCGGCCCGTCAGCTCGCCAGAGGCCACACCTTGATCGATTCGCGCCTCCTGACTCTGCTGCCGCTCGTCAATCACTGGTGTTCCCGCCAGAGCGGAAGCCAGAGGCATGAACAGCAACACGGCAGCCAACATCGTTTGCATCGATCGCATCTCCATCTCTCCTTCGCGAATGGGCCACAGATCCGTGACCGTGGCCTGCTTCAACGTCGGTCTGGCGATTCGGTTGACCGATCACGCCACCCAAGCGACACCATGCGAGGTGCGATAGAAAAGTCCGCGAACACAGGATTCAGCAACCGGTTTCTCAGACTGAGTCCGCCGTGGCAGAACACGCCAGTCCGAAGCACTCAGCGCCTGCGCCAGTCCTCGAACTCCAGACTCGCAATCACGCCAAGCCGATCATGTCTTGGTCGCAGACTGACCCGCCAGCCATACAG
>Ga0075163_10006097_pt1 | contig 15997 bp, 15 predicted proteins | sample JI1023141ADNA_FD_71478 | JGI IMG/M metagenome (GOLD analysis project Ga0075163, IMG submission 71478) | Wastewater effluent complex algal communities from Wisconsin, to seasonally profile nutrient transformation and Carbon sequestration -... | ecosystem: Engineered > WWTP > Effluent > Algae... | reverse complement strand
GCTGACGCTCATCATCATCGCCAAGGGCGGCCGAAATGGTCAGCTTGCCCTGACGACGTTTCGCGTCAGCCTTCGGCTTGGTCACGGCGCGCGCATCGCCAGCGGGTTCATCGCCGGTCTTCACGCGCTTCACGCGGCCGCCAAGCTCGCTGAGCGGCGTCAGTTCTTCTGTGTCGAGCGGCACAAGCGGACGCGGACGCGGCGGGCCGCCACGTTCGGGGCCGGGACCACCCGGACGCGCAGGCGCGCCGCCGGGACGTGCGCCAGCAGCTGGCGGTCCGCCGGGTCGGGGACGCGCGCCGCCGGGACGATCGCCGCTGAAACCACCGGGGCGCGCTGGCGCATCCGTGCGGGCGCGGGGCGGTGCGCCACGCGCGCCTTCACGGCGGCCACGTTCGCCATCATCTTCTTCAACAACCGGAACGTCGCCGCGGGCGGCCGCTTCGATGCGGCGCTTCTCGTCTTCGGCAAGCCGCTTGGCTTCTTCCTGGCGGCGGCGGTTGAGTTCTTCCTGGGCTTCAGCTTCGGCGCGGCGCTTGGCGTCTTCCACGCGGCGCTGCGCAAGGGCGGCTTCGCGCGCCTTGAGTTCAGCCTGCGAGAGACCGCGCTTGCCGGCGGATTCTTCTGCCATGGCCAGCGGCGTCGGCGGGGCCGGCGTCTCGGGCTCAGGGCGTGCAACCTTGGCGGGCGTGCCGGGAGCAACCACGACACGCTTCTTTTTTGTCTCGACCACGACCTGCTTGGAGCGGCCGTGCGAGAAGCTCTGCTTCACGGTGCCAGCGTCCGACTTGCGGCTCAGTGAGAGCGGTCGGCGGCCGGTGTTGTCCGTGTCCTTGGTGTCAGTCATTCACTCTTGCTTCGGTTGCGGCTGCTCTTCGGGGCAAGACGCCCCGAAAACGCGTGGGTGGAAATCGTCGGTCGTCTCATCAACTAGTTCGTCTCGTCACGTCCCTCGACGTCACGTTCGCCCCCTGAACGCAGATCGAAAGGTCTCCACTCCGGGGGCCAGACGGGCCTGAACCCAGCCAGCCGGACCACGTCCGCCATCCAGGCCTGGGCGGGCCGCCCCTGTTTGAGGCAAGCATGTATCACACGCCCGCGCCCCAAGGCCATGCCCAATTCATCCGCTGAAAAACAGCCCACCACGGGGATATTTGGCCGTTTTTGACTCTCTTCGACGGGCGCTGAACCCCGCTCCGGCGTGTGGGCTGCGCGCAAGAGGCCCAGCACCTTGCTGCGCCCATCAGCCGAGCCGTCGGAGGCCTCGATCAGGCATGCCGGGCGCGCCGAGCGGATCTGATCGCGCACCATCTCGAACCCCAATATGAGGTCGCCGGTGCGTTTCGCCAGACCCAGCATGTCCAGCGCACGCTTCGACAGCAGGATTTCGACCGCGGCAACAAGTTCGGGGGCCGCTTTCGCCGGCGCCTTGAAGGCCCGCGCAAACGCCCCACGCTTCACTGCGGTTTCCAGCGCCTCGCGGCTGGCGGCGACCCACGCCCCCCTGCCCGGCAGCTTGGCCGCGAGGTCGGGCGTGATGACGCCATCCGGCGACAGCACGAAGCGGATCATCTCGCCGGGCGGCCGCCGCTCCATCGTGGCGATGCAGCGGCGTTCCGTCGGCTCGCGTGCGGCTTTCCCGCCGGCGCGGGGCGGACCCGCGTCGGTTTCGTTCTCGGCGTCAGTGCCCGTTAGACCCGGATCATGACTGTTCGCCGTCGGACCCATTAGGGCTCCTGATGTTGAACAGTTCCTCGCCGCGGCTGCGGGCCGAGTCTTCATGGCCGGCTGCATCCAGCTCGGCTTCTTCCGCGTCCAGCTGGGCCGCACGCGCCGCCAGCGCATCTTCCAGCGCCTTCGGCTCGACCCAACCGGCCGACACGCGCGCCTTCAGGATGAACAGCTCGGCGTCCTCGCGGGACATCTCGCCCTTCTCCAGCAGGCCCGGCTGGAACTTCTGCTTGCCGTCCGGACCTGGCTCTTTCCAGCCGACCAGATCGTCAGGCACCAGACCAGCAAGGTCGTCGATCGTCTTGACGTCGTTCTCGCCGAATTTCACGGCCATCTGCGGCGTCACGCCTTCCATGAACGCGATCTCGTCGACCACGCCCAGTTCCTTGCGGCGGGCGTCGAGTTCAGCCGTCAGCTTCTCGAGATACTCACGCGCGCGCTGCTGCAGCTCGGACGCGATCTCCTCGTCGAAGCCTTCGATCTGCGCGAAGGATTCGATATCGACGTAGGCGATCTCCTCGACCGTCTCGAAGCCCTCGGAGGCCAGCAGCTGGGCCAGCGTCTCGTCGGCGTCCAGCGCCTTCACGAACAGGTCGGTGCGCTCCTTGAAGTCGCGCTGGCGGCGCTCGGAGTCCGCCGCTTCCGTCATCAGGTCGATCTGCCAGCCGGTCAGCTGCGAGGCGAGACGCACGTTCTGGCCGCGGCGGCCGATGGCGAGCGGGAACTGGCTCTCCTCGACAACCACTTCCACGCGGCCTTCCTCCTCGTCGATCACCACTTTGCTGACTTCCGCCGGCTGCAGCGCGTTGACGATGAACGTCGCGTCGTCGCCCGACCACGGGATGATGTCGATCTTCTCGCCGCCGAGTTCGGAGACAACCGCCTGCACGCGCGCACCGCGCATACCGACGCAGGCGCCGACCGGATCGATCGAATTGTCATGGCTGAACACGCCGATCTTGGCGCGCGAGCCGGGGTCGCGGGCGCAGGCCTTGATCTCGATGACGCCCTCGTAGACCTCAGGCACTTCCTGCGCGAACAGCGCGATCATGAAGCTGGGGTGGGCGCGGCTCAGGAAGATCTGCGGGCCCTTGGCTTCCGGCGAGACCTTGTAGAGATAGGTGCGGACGCGGTCGCCCGGGTTGAAGTTCTCGCGCGGGATGCCGTCATTGCGGCGGATCACGCCTTCGGCCTTGCCGAGGTCGACGATGACATGGCCGTACTCGACGCGCTTGACGATGCCGTTGATGATCTCGCCGACGCGGTCCTTGAAGTCGTTGTACTGGCGGTGACGTTCGGCTTCACGCACCTTGCCGGTGATGACCTGTTTCGCGGTCTGGGCGGCGACGCGACCGAACTCGAACGGGGGAAGCTCGTCGCGCAGCTCGTTGCCGATCTCGGCTTCGGCATTGATCGCCTTGGCGTCGGCCAGCGTCAGTTGCGTCACCGGGTTCTCGACCGTCTCCACGACGGTCTGGACGCGCCAGAGCTGGGTCTCGCCGGTGTCCGGATTGATCTCGGCGCGGATGTCGTGCTCGAGGCCATAGCGCGAGCGCGCCGCCTTCTGGATGGCCTCTTCCATCGCGTCCAGCACGATGCGCTTGTCGATGTTCTTCTCCTGCGCGACCGCGTTGGCGATCTGGAGGATCTCCATCCGGTTTGCAGAAACGCCGACGGTGGCCATGGCATACTCCCTATTGCACCCGGAACGCGCAGCGTCCGGAAAGTGGAAACCTACTTGTCTTCGTCTTCGTCCGCGTCGGCCTCATCGCCAACCGCGTCCGCATCTTCATCATCGAGCACTTCGAGATCGTCGAAATCCTCGGCGAGGTCATCCGTGTCAGTCTCTTCGGGCGCCTGGCCCAGCAACTGCACATCCTTGATCAGCCGGTCGGTCAGCACGAGGTTCGCCTTGATCATCTCGGTGATCGCGATCTGCGCCGTCCCGCCATCCTTCAGCGTCACCGTGACGACACCGTTCTCTTCACCATCGATGACGCCGTGGAACCGCTTGCGCCCGTCCACCGGCATGCCGATCTCGATGCGCACTTCGTGGCTCGCCCATTTCGCGAAATCCCCTGCCCGCGTCAGCGGACGGTCAATCCCCGGAGACGACACTTCCAGCGTGTATTCGCTGACAATCGGGTCCTCCGCATCCAGCAGCGGCGACAGGCGGCGCGACAGCTTCGCGCATTTCTCGACCGTCATCGTGCCGTCCGGCAGTTCCGCCATGATCTGCAGGATCGGCGTGCGCGAACCCATCACCCGCACGCGGACGATCTCCAGCCCGAGGGCTTGCGCCTCCGGCTCGATCATCCCGAGGATGCGCAATTCGATCTCGCTCAAGGCCCGCATGGAGAGTGGGTGGTCCTTTGGTGCCGGGCCCGAAAGAGCCCTGAAACGCGAAGCGGCGGCCCAGTTCCCGGGGCCGCCGCTGCGATGTGAACTGGTTCGAGGGGGCATATAGGCGCTTACCGCATCCCTGTCGAGAGGGGGAAAAACCGCTCATTTGAGGCCTCGACAACGCTTTGTGTCCGCGGGAAGCAGAGACCCGAGAGTATCAGCTCCGGGAGGGAAACCCATGTTTGCACGTACTGCCTGGCTCAAGCGCACCGCCGCTTCAGTCCTCATTCTGGCTGCGGCCGCCGCCTGCTCACCGAAACCAGAGCCCGTTGCTGAAGTTCCGGCCGCACCCGCCGCCCCGGTCGTCGCCGACCCCGCCGTGTCCTCGCTGACGATGACGGCCGACCCCGCCGCGCTCGGCTTCAGCGCCGCATCGTTCGACAAGGCCAAGGCGGATCTCGAAGCCGCCGTGAAGGCCGGCAAGATTCCCGGCGGCCTTTTCCTCGTCGCCAAGGGCGGCCAGGTGGTCAACGTCACAGCCGTCGGCACGGAAGGCCCGGGCGATGCCGATCCCATGACCACGGAGACCATCTTCCGCGTCTACTCGATGTCGAAGCCGATCGTCTCGGTTGCCGCCATGCAGCTCGTCGAGGAAGGCAAACTCGCCCTCGAAGACCCGGTCTCGAAATACATCCCGGAATTCGCCAACTCGAAAGTGCTCGAGAAGGACGGCAAGACCACGCGGCCCGCGAAGCGCGACATCACCGTCCGCGACCTGCTCAGCCATGAATCCGGCCTGATCTATGGCGTCTTCGCTGAGCCGAACGATCCGCTTGGCAAGCTCTACATGGCCGCCGGCGACACGCGCTTCGACTTCACCTCGCTCGATCTTTCCAAGGCCATCGCCGCCCTGCCCCTCGCCTTCGACCCGGGCACAGCGTGGAATTACTCGCGCTCGACCGATGTCCTCGGCGCCGTGCTCGAAGTCGCCTCCGGCAAGACGCTTGACGTGCTGCTGAGCGAAAGGATCTTCACGCCGCTCGGCATGAACGACACGCATTTCTATCTTGAGGAAGACGAGTTCAACCGCCTCGCCGAAGGTCCTGCAACGCTGAAGACGCCGCTCTCCACGCCCAAGGTGAAGCAACCCATGCTGTCGGGCGGCGGCGGCCTCAATGCGAGCACGGAAGACTACTTCCGTTTCGTCGAAATGCTGCGCGGCAAAGGCGAATACCGCGGCGTGCGCATCATCAAACCGGAAACGCTCGACGCCATGCTGGTCAACCAGATCACGCCGGACGTTGATCGCAAGGCCTGGTTCTTTGGCCCGGCCGGCGGCTTCGGCCTCGGCTTCGGCCTGCTGCCGATCGACATGAAGGACCCGAGCAAGGGCGAGTACTTCTCGTGGGCCGGTTATGCCGGAACCAACATGTGGGTCGACCCGAAGAACGACATCACGACGATCTTCATGATCCAGAGCAATGAAGCGGGCGGCGCCTTCGACCAGCGCAGCTGGGTGTATGGCGGTTTCGCCTCGCCCGCAGCGCCGCCGATCCCGACAGTGCCCGCTGGCGCGACCCCCGCTGCTCCGGCGGCCCCCACGCACTAGGCTGATCCAGCTCAACCAGCAGAAGGCCCGCCCTCACCGGCGGGCCTTTTTGTTCCGGGCGGAGCCGCGCTGCGGCGAAGACGGGGATGACAGCGCGCGTCAACTCGCAAGGGCGCGCCCAAACCAGACCGGCTCCCGCCCAAGCCAGAGCCGTCCTCAAACGCTTTCGCGCTTCGCATGACGCCTCATGCCGGAGGCGCCGTCTTGTGCGCTCACCCCGGCGCGAGCGCCTTCAGCACGCTTTCCACCAGCCGCCGCGAATAGCTCTCCGGCACCGGCCCGCGCATCGCGATCAGGCGATGCCAGATCGGCCCAAACAGGAGCTCGGTCGCCAGATCAATGTCCCAGTCGCGCCGCACCGTGTTCTTCAGCGCCTGCTCGGCCAGGATATGGCGCAGGGGGATTTTGACGCTCTCGGAAAACCACGCCCGGAAAATCTCGCCCGCTTCCTGGTCGTCAGCCGCCGCCAGCAGCGCGCCGCGCCAGGCATGCGCACCATTGCCGTTGCGCACAGCCGCCAGCAGCGGCTCGATCAGCGCAGCGATCCTGTCCTTCACGTCGGCGCTGGCCGGCAACGCCGCCTTCTGTTCGCCCAGCGTCCCCAGTGCGGAATCCACGGCAAGACACGCCGCTGATTTCCACCAGCGATAGATGGTCTGCTTCGAGGCCTTGGCGGTCTTGGCCACCCGGTCGACCGAGAAGCCGCGCCAGCCGTGTTCGCTCAGCTCGACATAAGCCGCTTCCAGTACGGCGTTGGTCGAGGCCTCGCTGCGTTTGGGTCCAACACGCCGGCGGTCGACGTCTTCGACCACCTCAAGGGGGGGATCAGTTTCGGTCATGGGGGGCCTCTCGACGGGGTCAAACGGGGCCTAACGGAACTGGGCGCACCTTGTCGGGCAATCGCCGGCTCCGGTCAATCTGCGACCAGAAATGCATGAGTTGCGCTTACCCGGTGGTTTACGGGCGCTCACTTTCCCCGTGCTTGCTACGTTTTTTGATTGTTGATTGACCATCAAAGGGGTTTGCGGCGGACCCCTCATGTATTAGCTCGCAGCCAGTCCGCTGCGGATCCCAAACCATGATCGACTTCGCCGACGACGCTCAGGACCTTATCGCGGGCTACCGCCGCTTCCGGGCGCGCCGCTATCGCGAAGCCCGGGACGTTTTCTATCGCCTGCGCGACGGCCAGGACCCGGCCACCATGATCATCGCCTGCGCCGACAGCCGGGCCGACCCCGCCATGATCTTCGACGGCGCGCCGGGCGAACTCTTCGTCATCCGCAACGTCGCCGCGCTGGTCCCGCCTTACGAGGAATCCATCGGTCTCCACGGCGTCTCTGCGGCGGTCGAGTTCGCCGTGACGCGGCTGAAGGTGAAGCAGGTCGTGGTGATGGGCCATGGCGGCTGCGGCGGCATCGCCGCCTCCCTCGCCGCCGCCGACCACCGCCCCGTCGGCCGCTTCATCGCCCCCTGGGTCGAGATCGCCGCCGCCGCGCGCGACGCCGTGCTGGCGGACGCAACCATCCCGACCAAGGACTGGCAGGAAGCCGTCGAGCATGGCGCCGTCGGCCAGTCACTCGCCAACCTCCTCACCTTCCCGTTCGTGCGCGAGGCTGTCGAACGCGGCGAGCTGAACATGGATGGCGCGTGGTTCTCGATTGGCCGCGGCGAACTGCACTGGCGCGATCCCGCCTCCGGCGCGTTCTCGGTCGTGTCGGCGGCGTCCGACACCGTTGATCGCGGCGAAGGAATCTAGCTCGCCGGTCAGCTGGCAGGTTTCTCCGGGCAGGCCAGCGGCTGGCTCGCATCGCCGCCGTTCAACTTGGTGATCCGCCAGCCATCTGCGAACTTCTTCACGTCATAGGAACTCGCGCGATCCTTCGGCGGCAGCGGCTCGCCATTGGCCTTCAGCCGCGAGAACCGCATCCCCGCCCACGCCGTATCCGGCCCCGTCAGACACGCCTTGATCGCGTGAATGTCGGAGTGGTCATAGCCCTGCGCGACCAGCCCCTCGAACTGCCTGGTCAGACTTGCGGTCTGTTCCTCGAGGCCAGGCCCCATGCGATAGAAGTTCGTCGCAATCCCCGCGGCGTCATGCTTGTTCCACGTCTTCGTGTAGTCCCACATGAACGCCTCGACCGCCGCAGCGGAATTCGGCGCCGGCTCTGGCGCGGCCGCGCACCCAGCCAGACCAAGAGCGGCCCCCAGGAAGACAACGCCAATTCCAAATCGCATGAGCTGATCTCCGGCCAGATACCGCTATGCTACCGGAACAGCGCCGACAGTCGAGTGAGCGGGAGACGCCCGACATGACGATCTCGCGAGCCGCCGCGCCGGATGGGGACGACCACGCATGAGCGAGTTCTTGATTTTCACCGGAGCCTTCGCCGCGGCGCTGCTGCTGTTCTTCGGCCTGAAGTGGAGCGCGAAAAAGTTTGGAACGACCAATCTCGAACCGGCGCGCACCGCCTTCGCCGCCCTGCCCGGCTTCGCTCCCGGCGACATCCTCGTCTATCTCGGCAGCGCCATCGCGCATGACGCCGCCTCGGGTCGCATAGCGGTATGGGAGAAGGCCTCCGGCGCGCGCCTGCTGCAGCGGCAGGACGTCGGGGCCTGGCATTCCGGCACGCTGCTCACCGTTGTCCTGAACCGCACCACCGCAACGCCAATGGTGCAGCTCTATGCACAAGCGCACGACGACAAGCCGTTCTTCAAGGTCGGCGTACTGGACAAGAACGACTGCAATCGCTGGGAGGCATATCTCGGCAAGGCATTCGGCGCGAACAAGAGCCGCGAGATCGCCATCCGCGTGCTGGGCGCAAACTAAAGCTCAGTCCAGCGCCGGCCGCCGCAGGAACAGCAGCGCCACAAAACTCAACCCCGCCGCGATGCTGAGATAAAAGCCCACATACGCAAGCCCGCCTGCATCAGCCAGCGCCTGGGCCGCCATCGGCGTCAGTCCGCCACCGATCACGCCGCCGACGTTGAACGCAACGCTCGATCCCGTATAGCGCACGCGCGCCGGAAACAGTCCCGGCAGCCAGGCGCCGAGCGGCCCATAGACAAAGCCCATCAGCAGCAGCGCGATGGCGAGGAAGCCGCCGATCAGCCACAGCGATCCGCCGCCCATCATCGGCGCCAGCAGGAAGCCGGCGCCAACCGCCAGCGCGCAGCCCACCATCAGCACCCGTCGCGGCGATTTCGCATCCGACCAGTATCCGGCCCAGATGATGCCGGCCGCCATGAACAGGATGGCGATCAACTGCACCAGCAGGAATGTCTCACGCGGCACACCCAGCCTGGTGGTGCCATAGCCCAGCGCGAACGCTGTCGAGATGTAGTAGATCGCAAAACACGCAACGACGCCGAACACGCCGCCCAGCGTCTCCCGCCAGTGCGATTTGAACAGCTCGCCCAGCGGCACCATCGGCGGCGGACCATGCTCCAGCGACGCCTTGAACGCCGGCGTCTCGGTCAGCTTCAACCGCACCCACAGGCCGACGATCACCAAAAGCGCACTGGCCAGGAACGGAATGCGCCAGCCCCATGCCAGGAACTGCTCCTGATCGAGGAACAGGCCGAGCAGAAGGAAGAATCCGTTGGCGAGAATGAACCCCACCGGCGCGCCCAGCTGCGGGAACATGCCAAACCGCGCCTTCCATCCGGGCGGGGCATTCTCCACCGCCAGCAATGCCGCCCCGCCCCACTCCCCGCCAAGACCGAGCCCCTGACCAAAGCGCAGCAGGCACAGCAGGAAAGGCGCGATCCATCCGGCCATCGCATAGGTCGGCAGGAAGGCGATCGCCATTGTCGATCCGCCCATCAGCATCAGCGACGCCACCAGTGTCGACTTGCGCCCGATGCGGTCCCCGAAATGTCCGAAGAACACGGCGCCAACCGGCCGCGCGATGAATGCAATGGCGAACGTCGCATACGACGCCATCAACTGCGCCGACGCCGACTCCAATGGGAAGAACAGTTTTGGAAACACCAGCGAGGCGGCAGTCGCGTAGATGTAGAAATCATAGAACTCGACCGCCGTGCCGACGAGGCTCGCGGTCAGCACACGCGCCGCAGGCGCACGTTCAGCAGCTGCAGTCATGTATCCGCCCCGTTGGTCGCGCTCAGAGTGCGCAGGTAAACGCGCGCTCGAACGGCACAGTCGTCTCGCCGCGAATACGCCAGCCGTCCGGCGTCTTCGCAACCTCGAAAATCTTCGCCTGATCGCCAGGAGGCATCAGCCCGCCATAGGTATACAGCAGCCCATAGCGCATCTCGATCCGGACAAGATCGGGGCTGACCAGACAGCTCTTGAAGCCATAAAGGTCGACCCTGCCGAAATCATCGCGACGCAGAGCCTCGATCTCCGATCTGATCTTCGCCTCGCTCGCTGCCAGTTCTACGCCCGGCAACGCATAGATGTCCTTGGCGAGTGCAGCTGCATCGCCCCTGTTGAACAGGGCGACATAACTCGCCATCACGCCGGACGGATCGCCATCGAACACCTGCGCGCTCGCTGGCGTCGCCAGACACAGACCCGCCACGGCGGCGATCAGCGCACGTTTCATGGATCAGCCCTCAGCTTCGGCTTCTTTGGCGGCAAGGCGTTCGGCCAGACGCTCGCTGGCCTTCTGCTTCACGCTCTCGGAGCGCAGCTGGCCGCAGGCGGCCAGGATGTCCCTGCCCCGTGGCGTGCGGATCGGCGAGGCATAGCCCGCGCGGTTCAGCACTTCGGCGAATTCCTCGATCACGTCCCAGTCCGAACACTCGAACTTCGTGTCCGGCCACGGGTTGAACGGGATCAGGTTGATCTTAGAGGGCACGCCTTTCAGCAAGCGCACCAGATCGCGCGCCTCCGCCAGCGTGTCATTGACGCCCTTCAGCATGACGTACTCGAAGGTGACGCGCTTGGAGTTCGACAGGTCCGGATACTGCCGGATCGCGTCGAACAATTCCTTGAGGTCGTACTTCTTGTTCAGCGGCACCAGCTCGTCGCGCAGGTCATCGTTGGTGGCGTGCAGGCTGATCGCGAGCATCGCGCCCGTGCGCGCACCCAGCTCCGGAATCTTCGGCGCGACGCCCGCAGTCGAGACCGTGATGCGGCGTTTCGAGATCGAAATCCCGTCGCCGTCCGAAATCGTGTCGATCGCCTCGACCACGTTGTCGAGATTGTAGAGCGGCTCGCCCATGCCCATGAACACGATGTTGGTCAGCAGACGGTCCTCGTTGGAGGTCGGCCACTCGCCCAGCGCATCGCGCGCAATCATCACCTGGTTGACGATCTCGGATGCGGTGAGGTTGCGCACCAGCTTCTGCGTGCCGGTGTGGCAGAACGAACAGGTCAGCGTGCAGCCCACCTGGCTGGAGACGCACAGCGCCCCTGCCTTGCCGACGCCGGGAATGTAGACGCTTTCGGCCTCGACATTCGGGCCATAGCCGATCAGCCATTTCTGGGTGCCGTCGACCGAGGCCTGGTGCGTCCGGATCTCGGCCCGGCCGAGCTTGTAGTGATCGGCCAGCCTCGCCCGCAGGTCCTTGGCGACGTCCGTCATCGCGCCAAAGTCGGTGACGCCGTAATGGTAAATCCAGCCCCACAGCTGGCTTGCCCGCATGCGGGCCTTCTTCTCTTCGACACCGGCCGAAATCATCGCCTGGCGCAGGCTTTCGCGGCCCAGACCGGCCAGATTGGCGGGGGCGGCGGCGACAGGGGCCGGTTTGCGGGACAGGTCGAGCTCAACAGTCATGCGGCGGGCTCATACATCAAACGGCCGAAACTGGCGATTCCCCTCATCCAGCGGGGGGCAGCGACACAGCGCCCTTACCGGCAAAGAGAGCGCGCCTTGTCGATCGCGTCCGTCGAGCCCTTCAGCGAGAAATGATAGGCCGTCCGCGCGTCTTTCACCGACACGGCTTCCACCCGCAGCTCCGTCCCCTTCTTGATCGCGGCGATCAGGGCGGTCTCGCGATTGTCCGCCACGAACGCCTCGACGCCGGAGGCGAACATCCTGAACTTGTCCCGCCCGATGCTCGCTTCGGGGTTGAGATCGGTCCGCATCGCATAGCCGACCTTCAGGCTCGGCTGGTTGGACGCCGCCCCGGACTTCCACGTCGCGATGTAGAAGTTGACCTCGCCATGATCGACATTCTTCGGCGCCTTGTCGGTCGCGGGCGTGGACGCAAAGCAGATCGTGTCCTTGCCGACCACTTCGGTATAGACAAGCCAGTCCTTGTAACGCCCGACCGCCTTCACGTCGGCGGACGCAGGCGCAAGCCCGGCAAAGCTTCCGGCGACCAGTAGGGCGGACAGGCAGCGCAGCATCATCGGCACGTCTCCAGATCGAATCCGGCCAGACTAAATCCGGTAGGATCCGAATAAGGGAGAAATTTGACGCAAGCCTTAAGACAGCAGCGCCAGGTGCAGGTCCCTAGCGCGGAGCCCGCTTGGCGAGGATGCGCTGCAGTGTACGGCGATGCATGTTCAGCCGCCGCGCCGTCTCCGAGACATTGTGGTTGCAGAGTTCATAGACGCGCTGGATGTGCTCCCAGCGGACCCGGTCCGCCGACATGGGATTCTCGGGCGGCTCGGGTCGGTTCTCGCGGGCGGCCAGAAGAGAGTTGACGATGTCATCGACGTCCGCCGGTTTGGCGAGATAATCGATGGCGCCTGCCTTTACGGCCGCAACCGCGGTGGCGATGGCGCCATACCCCGTCAACACGACGGCGTGGCTGTCCTCGCGCTGCTGATGCAGCAGCTCCACGACTTCGAGGCCGGTGCCGTCCTCAAGCCTGAGATCGACCACCGCGAAGGCGGGCTGGCTCTTTTTCAGCAGCTCCCGCGCCTCGGCGACAGACCCGGCTGACGATACGTCAAAGCCGCGACCCGCCAGCGCTCGGGCCAGACGCGTGCGGAAAGGCGCATCGTCGTCCAGCACCAGCAGGCTGCGATCATCCAGGGCCGCGACCCGGGGATCGGATTCCAGTGATTCATCCACCCTTACATCTCCCGTCGATGCAACAACCCGCCCGTACTATACCGGTCAGGCGACGCAAGGCCAATCTCGGAACAATCTGCTATACGTCGTCCCACCCCGGCGGCGCTTCAATCGCCGTACGCGGCCAGACCACCCGTACCACAGCTCCCTTGGCAGGGGGCTGACGATTATACGGCGTCACCCGGGCTCCGGTTCGCTCCAGCAGGGTGCAGGCGATGAAGAAACCCAGCCCCATGCCGCCGCCACGCTGCTCGACGCTGCGTTCGGTGAAATAAGGTTCGCCCAGCTTGGCCAGCACCGAGGGCGCAAAGCCCGGCCCGTCATCGGTCACATAGATGCGAACTTCCTCGTTCGACCATCGCGCCGTAACGCTCACCTCGCTCACAGCGAAGCTGGCCGAATTCTCGATGAACGCGCCCAGCGCGTGGATGATCTCGGGCCGCCGCAAAACCACCGGCGCCCGCGTCTCCCCTTCCCTCGCGGTCAACGGCGAACACGTACATACGATCCGCACCGGACCGGACTGGTGCGGCTCGGCAGCTTCCTCGATCAGCGACGGCAGCGGCGTTCGCGACATGGCGGCGTCGGTCATGTGCCGCCGCTCGGAGATCTGCTTCAGGATCGCCCGGCAGCGCTCCGACTGTTCGATTATCAGTTCGACATCCTCTCGCGCGGGATGGCCAGGCTTTACGCTGCGCCCCAGTTCCTTTGCAGCAAGGTGGATGGTCGCCAGCGGCGTCCCCAGCTCGTGCGCCGTCGCCGCCGCCAGTGCGCCCAGCGCCGACAGCTGCTGTTCGTGCGACAGCACCGCCTGCACGGCGTCCAGCGCTGACACCAGCTTCGCCTCGTCGCGTCCGGTGCGCCAGGACGAAACAGAGAAGAAGATCAAACCGATGGAAACCGCCGCAAGCTGGCCGGCCTGGTAGAGCGGCGGGAGCTGGAGCTGGTCGCCGATGCGCCAGGGCAGCGATAGACCCCAGATCGCCATCGCCGCGCAGCACGCCAGCGCCACCACCGCCAGCAACCCCGCATAGACCGGCAAAAGGCGCGAGGCGCCAACCGTCACCGGCGCCAGCAGCATCATGAGGAAGGGGTTCTGCAGTCCGCCGGTCAATCCGATCAGCACCGACAGTTGCACGGTATCGAACGCCAGCTGCCCGGCCGTTTCTGCAGGCGAGGACAGATGCTGCGAGGGAAACACCGCCATCAGGATGACGTTGAGCCATGCCGATGCGCCGATCGCGGCAAGACACGCAGCAAGTGGAAGTTGAAAGCCCAGACCGTAATAGACGAACAGCACCGCCCCTGCCTGCCCCGCAATCGCCATCCAGCGCAGCGATACCAGCGTGCGAAGGCGCGTGCGGCCAAACGCAGAGCCAACGTTCTTCAGTGATTCCGGCGCCGCCTCGCCTGGCGCGATCACCATGGCGGTTCCCGGCTGGCGCATGCCGCCAGATGTCGCCTGCGCATCAGCCATGATGCATGTCCCCGGTCCTCTCGCCGCAGTTCACAATCACCACCGCCTGTGGCCATATTCGCTGATGCGAACCTCGACCCTTGCACTTCTCGCCCCGACGCTGCTTGCGCTGTCGGCCGCCGCGTGTTCGCCCGACAGGCAGGCCGGCGTCGATCCAGCATGCTTCACCCGCACGTCGGAAGCCATCGGCGGCCCGCTCAGCCTGATCTCGAACACCGGCGTGCGTGTCACCGAGAACAGCTTCAAAGGCCAGAAGACACTGGTGTTCTTCGGTTTCACCTATTGCCCCGACACCTGCCCCGGCACGCTCACCCGGATCGGCGTCGCGATGAGCATGCTGCCAAAATCGGTGAAGCCGCCCAAGACCGTGCTGATCTCGGTCGATCCCGCCCGCGACACGCCGGAGGCGCTTTCGCTCTACATCGCCAGCAATGGCTTTCCCACCGACATCGTCGGCCTCACCGGCAGCGACGATGAACTCGAGGCCGTCTCCAAGGCCTTCGTCGCGCCGTTCGAACGGATCGAGGATCCAGACAGCAGTGCGGGCTATTCCTTCAATCATTCCGCCATCCTCTACCTGATGGACGAGAACTGGAAGCTGGCAACTTTCTTCCAGCCCGACGCGCGCCCCGAAGACATGGCCAAATGTATCGCGGCGCTGAGCTAGGCCGACGCCACCTCGCGCTGCGTCGCAACAAACCTGACCTCGAATGCGAAGCGCCCGCCCCGGGGACCGGGACGGGCGCGCCGTCATGTCTTTCGCGTACGAGCTTACTTGGCGCCGGGGGTCGCCGTCGCCGAGAAACCCAGCGACTGCTTGGTCAGCGTCTGGTTGGGCGCTGAAAGCGCAACCGGGGCTGCCGGGGCCAGCTTGATGGCGAGCGTGCCGGGCGACTTGATGAAGTTGGCCACAGCAGTCGTCAGCTCGGTCACCACGGCCGCATCGATGCCCGGACCGGACATGTCTGCACCCAGCGAGGCCAGCTGATTGACGATATCCGTGCGCATTGTCTCAACGTCCTGGCCGTTCGTCGTGGCCGCTAGAGCCAGCATCTTGTCGACGAACGACTTGTCGGTGAGCACAAGATCGAGGTCGACGACCTTGAGCTTCTCGAGGCCGCTCATGTCAGGCGCAGGCACGGCCGGAACCGGAGCGTCGCCATCAACCGGAGCATCCGGATCGAGCGGCTCGGGCGTCATGAGCGACTCATAGGACGTCATGGCGCCGATCAGCGCAACCATTGCGTCCGTCACGCCCTGGAAGCCGCCCTTCAGCGAAATGTCGAAGCCGTCCGTCAGTCCGAAATTGTAGTTGGCATAACGGGTCGTGTCGGTTGCCGGATCGAAGGTGGCCTCGCCGCCGCCATACAGTTCGACGCTCGTATAGCCGATTGCACTCAGCGCCATGCCGGCCATCTGGCCGACCTGTCCGCCAGCAGCGTCAGCCGTGAAGTTGATCGTGGTGCGCGGGCTGGAGACCGCCGTAGCGACGCCGTCGGCGTTGCGCTTCACGTCCTGCTGCATCTTCGAGACCGTGAGCTTGGCGCCCGACGCTTCGATGTTCATGCCGGTCGACGTCAGCGAATCGTAACCCGGATCGATCGGGCTGGTCATCGCCTTGAGGATATCCGCTTCGATCGTCGAGGCCGCTTCCGGGTTCATCGCCGAGTTCATGCCGGCCTCGAAAGCCGTCGCAAACAGTCCGCCGCGCAGGCTCTTGATATCGGTGTTGCCGAAGTCGAACTTGCCGACCACAGCCACGCCAGCCGCCGCTTCAGCCGGAATATCGAAGTCGCCCTTGAGACCGTTGAGCTTGGCGCCGCCGAAGATGGTCTCCTTGAGGCT
>Ga0075163_10006096_pt1 | contig 15999 bp, 17 predicted proteins | sample JI1023141ADNA_FD_71478 | JGI IMG/M metagenome (GOLD analysis project Ga0075163, IMG submission 71478) | Wastewater effluent complex algal communities from Wisconsin, to seasonally profile nutrient transformation and Carbon sequestration -... | ecosystem: Engineered > WWTP > Effluent > Algae... | reverse complement strand
GCGCGACGCCGCCCGCGCCACCTTCGAGGCCGGCCTCGAGCGCTGCCCGGGCTCGACGCTGCTGCAGACCGGCATCGAGCCGCTGGCCCGCGCCCGCCGCCCTGCCCCGCTCAAGCTGCTGCGCGGCGGCCTCAGCTAGCCGCCCGGGATCCGGAGCACGAACGTGGCCGGCAGCGTCGGCCGCTCCTCGACGGTGAGCTCGCCGCCGTGGGCCTGCGCGACCAGCCGGCAGAAGTACATGCCGAGGGCGCGGCCGCGGCGGGCGGAGGCGCGCCGCTCGGCGAGGCGGAAGTCGTGCGCGAACAAGGCCTCGCGCTCGGCCGGCGACAGCGGCGGGCCGTCGTTGCCGACCGACAGGGTCAGCGCGCCGTCGGCGTCGACCGCCGCAGCGATCTCGACCCGGCCGCCGCGCGGGGCCTGGCGGGCGGCGTTGTCGAGCAGGTTCTGGATCAGCCGGCCGATCAGCCGGCCGTCGACGTCGACCACCAGCTCGTCGTCGACCGCGACCTCGACGTCGAGGGACCGGGCGGCGATGTCGGCGGCGATGGTGGCGACCGCCTCGTCGACCACCGGCCGGAGCTGGGTCGGGCGGACCCGGGCCAGCACCGCGCCGGCCTCGAGCGCGTCGACGTCGGCGATGGTGGTGACCAGCGCCAGCGCGCGATCGGCCAGCGCCGCGGCGTCGTCGAGCGACTGCTGGCCGACCCGGGTCAGCGGCGTGGTCGCCAGCTCCTCGCGCAGCAGCGCGAGGTTGCCGGCCAGCGCCGACAGCGGGTTGCGGAGGTCGTGGACCATGTCGGCGACCACGGTGCGGAGGTGGTCGCCCGGCGGCAGCGCCACCGCGCCGCCGCCTGGCCGCCCCCGACCTCGGTCGCCCGGACCGCCGGCCGTGGTCACCCGCCCACGACCTGGTTGCGCCCGGCCGCCTTGGCCGCGTACAGCCGATCGTCGGCCAGCTTGACGAACGCCTGCGAGTCGGCGAGCTCGGGGCCGAGGGTCGCGACGCCGATCGAGATGGTGATCGAGATCTCGGTCTCCTCGAACCGGAACGGGGTCCGCTCGGCCAGCCGCCGCAGCTTGTCGGCGAACTTGAGCGCGTTGTGGCCGTCGATCTCCGGCAGGATCACCGCGAACTCCTCGCCGCCGTAGCGGGCCAGGACGTCCTCCTTGCGGATCCGCTGATGGACGGTGGTGGCGAGGTGCTTGAGCACGTGGTCACCGGCCAGGTGACCGTAGGTGTCGTTGACCCGCTTGAACGAGTCGATGTCGAACATCAGCAGCGACAGGTCGCGGTGGTAGCGCTGGGCCCGGCCGATCTCGCGCTCGAGCGTCTCCTGGAAGAAGCGCTTGTTGTAGATCTGGGTCAGGCCGTCGACGGTGGTGAGCCGGTAGATCTCCTCGTGGTAGGCGTTCTCGATGTTGTTGCCCGACAGGAACTTGAAGATGCAGCGGCCGATCTTGATGAAGTCGCCGTCGCGCAGCACGTACTCGTCGACCAGCTCGTCGTTGACGTAGGTGCCGTTGGTCGAGCCCATGTCGCGCAGCAGCACCGAGCCGCCGGCGTTCAAGATCTTGCAGTGGTTGCGCGACACCGCCTCCTGATCGATGCAGATGTCGGCCTTGCTCGACCGCCCGATGATCATCTGCGGTCGCACCAGGTTGTACTTGCGGCCGAGGTCGAGCCCGTAGATCACCACCAGGCAGGCGCTCGACGTCGCCGGGCGCTCGCTGATCTTGGAGATCGCGGTCACCACGGTGCGGTTGCGGCCCGAGTCGCTCACGGCGCCGGTGAGCCTACCAGGATGTGGCCGGGTCGCGCGCCGGCGGCCCGCGGGCGACGCGCCGGGGCGATCACCGGTCGTCCTCGGTGCAGCGGAGGCGATCGTCGTCCTCGCGCCGGCACAGCAGCGTGTCGACCAGGACGTAGCCGCCCCGGCGGAACTCGTAGTCCTGCACCAGCAGGCGCGGCCCGCCCAGGTTCCAGTAGGCCCGCACCGGCGCCGGGACGCCGCCCGGGCCGGGCGCGTGCGGCTCGAGGTAGGCGCCGGCCAGCGCGCCGGCGAACCGGGCGCAGCCGCCGTCGGCGGCCGGCAGGAACACGTTCCAGTAGCAGTTGCGATCGCCGCTGCACATCACCTGATCGGCGACCACCGGCTCGGGCGCGCCGTCGCCGTCGAGATCGCGATCGGCGTGGACCAGGCGGGGCGCGGCGCTGACCACGCCGTCGCGCTCGGGCACGCCGCAGTCGCCGACCTTGATCGTCGTCGGCGGCAGCGCGGTCACTCGCGGCCCACCCGCCCCGTTCGGCCCACCCGGGCCGACCGCGGCCGGCCCGGCCTTGCCAGGACAGCCGGCGGCGGCGAACGCCAGGATCGCGATCAGGCCGCCCCGCCGGCCGCGCCCGCGCCACCGGCCGCGATCGTCGGCGGTGGCGGCCGGGCGAACCAGGGTCCGGGCGATCGACATGTCGGCACAAGGTAGCCCAGGAGGGCCGTCCGCGCAGAGGTCGGGCCGCCCGCAACTCAATCTTGCCCCGGGTGGGACGGGTGGGTTATGTCCTGGGGCCATGCTCCGCCGCGATGCCTCCCGGCTCACCCGTCACCTCGGCCGAGGCATCGGTCGTGGCGTCGGCAGCAGTCTCGGTCGTGGGGACGGTGGGGGTGGCCTCGGCCGTCGACTCGGCCTCGGCCTCGGCCTGGCCGCGGCGCTGACCGGCGTCGCGATCGTCGCCGGCGGCGACGATCCGGCGGCCGACGTCGGCGCCCGGGCCTGGGCGGTCACCTCGGCCGCGCCCCGGTCGCTGGTCGTCCCCGACCCGGTGATCGCGCCGGCGCCGCCGATCCCGGCTCGCCCGTCGGCCGCGGTGGCGGCCGCGCCCCACCTCGACGCCGACCAGCTCGATCTGTCGCGCCTCGAGCTGCGCGGCGATCGCTACGTCGCCCCGCTCGGCGACGGTCGCCTCGCCGTCCTCACCCTCGATCCGACGCTGCAGGCCGCGGCCGAGCGCGCGCTCGATCGGGCGATGGCGCCGCGCGGCGCGATCGTCGTCACCGCGCCCGACGGCCGGGTGCTCGCCCTGGCCGGCCGCCGCACCGAGTCGCCCGAGGGCGGCAAGGATGGCGTCGCCGACCCCAGCCTGGCGCTGACCTCGTGGGCCCCGGCGGCGTCGGTGTTCAAGGTCGTCACCGCCGCCGCCCTGCTCGAGGGCGGGGTCACGCCGGCGACCAAGGTCTGCTACCACGGCGGCCTCCGCTCGGTGACCGAGTCCAACCTCGAGGACGATCGCCACGATCGCGCCTGCCAGGACCTGGCCTACGGCCTCGCCCACTCGCAGAACGCGATCATCGCCAAGCTGGCCCACCAGCACGTCGCGCCCGAGGCCCTGGCCAGCGTCGCCCACCGGCTCGGCTTCGACCGCGCGATCGCGTTCCCGGCCCCGGCCAGCTTCGGCCAGGTCGACGTCCCCACCGAGCGCGGCCTCGAGCTGGCCCGCACCGCCGCCGGCTTCCGCGGCGTCGAGCTGTCGACGCTGGGCGGCGCGATGCTGGCGTCGACCGTGGCGAGCGGCGGCCTGGCGGTCCAGCCCCGGCTGATCGCCGCGCTCATCGGCCCCGACGGCAGCGAGCAGCCGGCCCTGGCGCCGCGGTCGTCGGCCCGGGTGCTCGACGCCGGCGTCGCCGCCGACCTGGCCGCGATGATGACCAAGACCTGCGCCGAGGGCAGCGCCGCCGCCGCCTTCGGTGGCCGCAAGGGCCTGCAGGTCCCGGTCGCCGGCAAGACCGGCACGCTCAGCCGCGACGAGTCGCCGTACATGCAGTACTCGTGGTTCGTCGGCTTCGCCCCGGCCGACAAGCCGACCCTGACCGTGTCGGTGCTGCTCGGCAACGCCGAGCTGTGGCACCTCAAGGCCCACACCGCCGCCCGCATGGTGCTGGCGGAGGGCCTCCGCACCCGCGCCGGTTCTTGATCGACGTCACGCGGCCGGCTCGCCGCGGCCGGCGGCTCGCGGTGATCGCGTGCGGGGGTGTGACGTCGCGCGTGGATCGTGCGCGGCTGGTCGGGCCGCGACCGCTGGCGTCGCGAGTGAAGTGATATGCTGCCGGCGCCGTCCTGACGACGTCGGACATTGCGTCCGCGCCGTCACCTCGGGAGGAATTCATGTCTGCCTGGCCTCGCCTGCTCGCCGCCTCCATCCTCGCCACCGCCGCCGCCGGCACCCTCGTGGCTCCCCGCCCCGCGTCCGCCCAGCCGGCGCGCGCCCAGGCCGAGAAGTTCAACGACGAGGGCAAGGTGTTCCTCCAGGCCACGCCGATGCGCCCGGCCGAGGCCGCCGATCGGTTCCAGAAGGCGATCGACCAGGTCCCCGACGGCCGCTACTACGCCAACCTGTGCCTCGCCCTCTATCACATCGGCAAGCTGGGCGAGGCGCTCACCGCCTGCAAGGCGGTCGCGACCCACGGCGGCGACGTCCGCGCGGTCAAGCAGGCCGACAACCTGATGGAGAAGGCGATCAAGCCCAAGATGCGCGAGGCCGGGATCGATCCCGACGCGCCGGTCACCGACACCGGGACCGGCACGGGCACCGGCACCGGCACCGGGACGGACACCGGGACCGGCACCGGCACCGACACGGGCACCGGCACCGGGACCGGCACCGGCACCGACGGCGGCCCCAAGCAGCCCGACGCCTCCAACTTCACGGTCGCCCCGCCGCCCTCGCTCCTCGATCAGAAGGTCGCGCCCAAGCACGAGTACACCTGGACGTTCGGCGGCCAGCTCCTGGGCGCGTCGGTCGGCATCGGCCGGCAGGACGCCTACGACAGCGGCGGCGCCGCGCTCCGCCTCACCGGCGACTACCTGCTGTGGCCCAAGCGCGGCCTGGGCGTGGTCGGCCTGGTCCAGTGGACCCAGATCGGCAAGGGCGGCTACGACGAGGCGCTGTCGGTCGCCGACTTCGGCGTCGGCGTGTACAAGGACATCTGCAAGGGCCACCTGTGCCTCAAGCCGACGCTGGGCGTGGGCGTGAGCCTGTTCCAGACCGAGCTGATGAGCGCGTCGGGCAGCGACAGCCTGGTCGGCGTCACCGCCCGCGCCGAGCTCACCGGCGGCTACGCGTTCGGCGCCCGCTTCCAGCACCTCATCACCGCCACCCTCGGGGTCACCGGCTACAGCAAGCCGGTCGGCGACTACGCCAACGATCCGGCCGATTACGGCCTCGACGAGGCCGGCAAGTCGGTCTACCTCGGCTTCGGCTACACCCGGCGGTTCAACACGCCGTTCGGCTCGTCGCCGTTCTTCGTCGTCCAGTAGCCATTCAGTCGTCCGCGTCGTCGCGATCGGCGCCGACCGCGATCCGGCGGGCCTCGTACCACGCGTGCAGCGCGGGGAAGCTCTCGGGCAGGAACTCGGTGGTCAGCCGCGGCGCGGCCTCGCGCAGCAGCAGCCGCTCCATGTCGGCGTCACCCCGGCCGCCGAGCGCCCAGGCCAGCAGGACCAGGTTGGTCCCGAACCGGCTGCAGCCGAGCGCGGTCTTGGCCCACTCGTACAGCTCCTCGTCGGGCGGCAGGCGGTCGAGCGCGTTGCCGGCGAAGGCGATGACCAGCTCGGTCAGCGCCAGCTCGAGCTGGAAGTAGTCGCCGTGGGGCGCGGTGTCGAGCTCGGCCCGGGCGGCGCGGGCGGCGTCGACCTTGCCCATCACCGCCAGGAGCTGGACCCGGTCGAAGGCGCACACCCAGTACATCGCCCGCCGCTTGCGCTGGGCGACCGCGCCGAGGGCCCGGTCGTAGAGGTTGAGCGCGTCGAGCAGGTTGCCGCGCTGCCACTCGAGCTTGCCCTTGAGATAGTGGAGGAACGGCCGCATCGGCTCGCTGACCACGCCGCGCTCGAGCCGGCCGACCTCGACCAGCGCCTGGTCGCGCCGCCCGGCCGAGGCCAGCACCAGCGCGTGCCGGGCCCGCCGCCAGGCCCGGGTCTGGCGGATCATCAGCACGCCGAAGATCGCGCCGGTCAGGAGCCCGACCCACGGCCCCATCAGCGTCGTGATCGCGGCCATGCTCAGGCCGGCCACGCCGCCGGCGCCGATCCAGCCGGCGAGCTGCTGCCGGCGCACCGCCGCCGCGCTGAGGACCTGGCCGTCCTCGTCGAGCAAGAGGACCTCGCCCGGGCGGGCGTTGGCCAGCGACGTCGAGACCCGCCAGGTCAGGGCGAGCGAGTCGGGGGCGGGCAGCGCCGCGGCGTCGGAGTCGGCCACCTCACGAGTCTACGACAAGCGGCGCCAGACGCTGCCGCCCACGTCGCCGCTTGAGCACGTGCTCGAGCGCCTGGGCCCGACCGCGGCTCACCACCGGACCGACCACCTGCGCGACCTGCCAGGGCCGACCGGCCCGGGTCGACCGCGCCCCACCGGCCAGGAGGCCGTTGTGCTGGCGGAGGCGGCGCTCGACGTCCACCGCGACGCCGACGTAGGTCCGGCCGCGCGCCGAGACCAGCACGTAGACGAACCAGGCCGGCGCGGCGGGCGCGGGAGTCACCGCCGCAACCCTAGCCGCTCGTCGACGCGATCGCGCGGTTTTTGCTTGCCTGCGCGGGTGGGGGCCTCGGTCGGGATCTGGTAGCTTCCATGCCGCTTCTGGCCGCCTCGCTGCATCGTATCGACCGAGGCCCACTCGCCGATGGAGTACCGCCCATGACCGGAACGACCGCCAAGCTCACCCTGCCCGATGGCAAAGAGTCCACCCTGCCCGTGGTGGTCGGCTCGGAGAACGAGCACGCCATCGACATCCGCGCCCTCCGTGGCCAGACCGGCTACATCACGCTCGACACCGGGTACATGAACACCGGCGCGACGCAGAGCGCCATCACGTACCTCGACGGCGAGCAGGGCATCCTGCGCTACCGCGGTTACCCGATCGAGGACCTGGCCGAGAAGTCGACCTTCGTCGAGGTCAGCTACCTGCTCATCAACGGCAAGCTGCCCAACACCGAGGAGCTGGCCGAGTTCAGCCGCAAGCTGACCCGCCACTCGATGATCCACGAGGGCATGCGCCACTTCTTCGAGGGCTTCCCGCCGGGCAGCCACCCGATGGCGGCCCTGTCGGCGATGGTCACCTCGCTGTCGGCGTACTACCCCGACTGCCTGGACAAGGACGCGCCGATGGAGCTGCACCTCACCCGCATCCTGTCGAAGGTGCGGACCATCGCCGCGTTCTCGTACAAGAAGACGATCGGCCAGCCGATCATGTACCCGAAGAACTCGCTCAGCTACTGCGCGAACTTCCTCCACATGATGTTCGCGGTCCCGGCCGAGCCCTACGAGCCCGACCCGATCGTGGTCAAGGCGCTCAACCAGCTCCTCATCCTCCACGCCGACCACGAGCAGAACTGCTCGACGTCGACCGTGCGCATGGTCGGCAGCTCGGACGCCAACGTCTACGCCGCGGTCGCCGCCGGCATCCTCGCCCTGTGGGGCCCGCTGCACGGCGGCGCCAACCAGGCGGTGCTCGAGATGCTCGAGCAGATCGTCGACCCGGCCGGCCCCTACAAGGGCGACTACAAGAAGTTCATCGCCGAGGTGAAGGACAAGAAGTCCAACCAGCGGATGATGGGCTTCGGTCACCGGGTCTACAAGAACTTCGACCCGCGGGCCAAGATCCTCAAGAAGATGGCCGACGAGGTGCTGCAGCACCTGGGCATCAGCGACCCCATGCTCGACATGGCCAAGGGCATGGAGGAGATCGCGCTGCAGGACGACTACTTCATCTCGAAGAAGCTGTACCCCAACGTCGACTTCTACAGCGGCATCCTCTACCGCGCGATCGGCATCCCGACGCCGATGTTCACGGTGATGTTCGCGCTCGGCCGCATCCCGGGCTGGCTGGCCCACTGGAAGGAGGCCGCCGACGACCCGTCGACCAAGATCGGTCGGCCGCGCCAGATCTACACCGGTCCGACCCAGCGGGCGTACGTGCCGATCGAGGAGCGCACCTGAGCGTCGTCGCCGAGCCGACCTCGTCAGCCGTGACCCAGGGCATCCGGGTCACGGTGCGGTCGAGCTACATCGCCGAGCAGTCGGCGCCCGATCACGGCCGCTGGGTGTTCGCCTACACGGTCGTGCTCGAGAACGAGGGCGCGCGGCCGGCGCAGCTCCGCACCCGCCACTGGATCATCACCGACGGCAACGGCAAGGTCGAGGAGGTCCGGGGCGACGGCGTGGTCGGCGAGCAGCCCCGGCTGGGGCCGAGCCAGCGCTTCCAGTACACGTCGCGCTGCGTGCTGACCACGCCGGTCGGCACCATGCACGGCACGTATCAGATGGTCCGCGACGACGGCACCGGCTTCGACGCCGACATCGCGCCGTTCTCGCTGGTGTCGCCGGCCCGGCCGGACCCGCGCACGCTCAACTAGCGGGCGCGATGCGCCGCGCCCGGTCGGGGGCGACCAGGTGGAGCGGGAACTGCGGCGTGTGCGACATGCGCAGCCGCGTCGCCGGACCGTCGCGGTAGGTGCCGGTGACGGTGCTCGCGTCGGGGTCGGGCTCGCGGACGCCGCGGCCGATGACGACCACCCGGTCACCGGCGCACAGGACCTGTTCGCCGCCATCGACGCCGAGGGTGGTCAGCAGCGCGGTCGCGCCGGTCGGGTCGACGATCGCCCGCCCGCTGGCGTCGCGGACCACGAACGGTACCCCGTCGGCGACGCGGACGATCGCGCCATCGAGGTCCTGGCTGCCGTCGGCCCGCACCACGTGCTCGAAGTACACGCACCGGCGTCCCGTGAGCGGCGCGGTCAGCGTGCCCTCGAAGACCTCGACCACGCCCTCGATCCGCACGTCGCCGGTGTCGTCGGCCTCGCCGATCGGGCGCGTCCGCGCCGCCAGGATCCGTTTCACGCCCCGGGGCTGACGCGTCAACCGCTCCACCGCCACCCCGCCACCGACCGTGACTGCCACCAGCGCCAGCAGGATCAACGTCAGCAACGCCCCAACCCTAGGGGACAGGCTCCTACCCCGCAAGCCTGCGACAGCGCTCCGTTTTTTTGCGTCACCGCGAAAAGGACGGTTCGACGATGCGGTCGCCGACTGCCGGTCGTGATCTTTTCGCGGTGGCCGATTATTCCTTCGTGATATCGGTATTTTGCGACCCCGGAGCCTGTCCCCGCGGAAGATTGTGCAAAGCTCGCGGGGCAGGTAGGCGTCCAAGTAGCGAACCGATGACTCCCGCGCAGCGTGAAGCCGAGACGGCGGCCCGCCTGGTGGCGATGGCCAAGGCGGGGGACGCGCGCGCGTTCGACGACCTGGTGCGGCGGTATCGCAAGCGGATCTACGCGCTGGCCCTGCACCTGACCGGGTCGACGTCGGACGCCGACGACATCGCGCAGGAGGTCTTCCTCAGCGCGCACCGCGGGCTGGCCGGGTTCGAGGGCAAGAGCGAGTTCTTCACCTGGGTCTACCGGATCGCGGTCAACCGGGCGCTCAACGCCCGGCGCGATCGTGGCCGACGGCCCGAGGACTCGCTCGACGATCCCCGCGTCGAGCTCGCGGTCGCGGTCGACGCCGCCGGCGATCCGGCCCGCGCCGCCGAGCTGCGCCAGACCTACGGCCGGCTGCTGCGGGCGCTCGACGCGCTGCCCGTCGAGATGCGGACGTCGGTGGTGCTGGTCGCGCTGCAGGGCATGTCCCACGGCGAGGCGGCGGTGGTGCAGAAGTGCAGCGAGGGCACGGTCGCGTGGCGCATGCACGAGGCCCGGGTCCGGCTGGCGGCGGCGATGACGCCCGACGCGATCCGGCCGCGCCGGCCGCTGTCGAGCGACTTCCAGCGGCTGCTCGGCGATCTCGGCCTGCCGGTGGTGTCGATGCCGCCGGTCCCCGGCCGGGCCTGAGGCCACGAGCGCAGCGAGGGGCCGAAGGAACAAGGAGTGCAGCTGGGGCGGCGTAAGGGCAGCCCGCGCCTCCGCCGATTCTCTCGAGGTGCGCCATCGCGGCTGCATGAGGGCGACCCGCGCCATCGCCGCCGGAGCGCCGCCGAAGAGCCGTGCTAGCGTGCGCGCGATGACGACGCCGCGCAGCCCCAACCGTTCGCCCACCCACAAGGACATCGAGCCGGCCCGGCTGGCCCGCCTCGGCCTCGACGTCGAGGAGCTGGCCGAGGGCGGCCCGATCACCCCCGACCGCGTGCTCGGGCTGTCGGCCGAGCAGGGCAAGGAGCCGAGCCAGTACTACGCCGCGATCGCGCTGGCGACCGAGCTCGAGCTGCCGACCGCGCCGGTGACGGCGGTGTTCTGCGTCGGCGTCTGCCAGGGCTGGGGCGCGCTCGACCTCGTCGATCGCGCCGCCGAGGTCTGGGAGAAGCGCAAGGGCGGGTTCGCCATCGGGGTCCGGAGCTGCCTCGATCGCTGCGAGAACGCGCCGGCCTGCGAGCTGCGCACGCCCGACGGCACCGCGGTGCTGGCGCCGGCCACGCCCGACAAGCTGGCGGCGGCGCTGAACGAGATCCTGGCGGGCTGACGCGCGCGGGCGTCGCAGGCGTCGCAGGCGTCGCACCGATCGCGGGCCCGACAGCGACGCAGGCGAGCGGCCGACCGGCCGCGGGCCTGCTAGGGTCGGTGGCGTCGCGGCGCCCTGCCCCGCCGCGCCCCCCACCACGTGCTGCGCCTGACCGGGATCAACAAGTACTACAGCGTCGGCCAGCACCGGCTGCACGTGCTCCGCGACGTCGACCTCGAGGTCGCCGAGGGCGAGATGGTCGCGATCATGGGCGCGTCGGGCTCGGGCAAGTCGACCTTGCTCAACATCCTCGGCATCCTCGACTCGTACGACTCGGGCGAGTACATGCTGGGCGACACGCTGATCCGCGATCTGTCGGAGAGCCAGGCCGCCCGCTACCGCAACCGGCTCATCGGCTTCGTCTTCCAGTCGTTCAACCTGCTGCCGTTCAAGACCGCGGTCGAGAACGTCGCCGTCCCGCTCTACTACCAGGGCGTCGGCCGCCGGGCCCGCAACCGGACCGCGATGCAGTACCTCGAGAAGGTCGGCCTGGCCGACTGGGCCGACCACCGCCCGGCCGAGATGTCGGGCGGCCAGAAGCAACGGGTCGCGATCGCCCGGGCGCTGATCGCCAAGCCCCGCATCATCCTCGCCGACGAGCCGACCGGCGCGCTCGACTCCAAGACCAGCGAGGAGGTGATGGCGCTGCTCGGCGAGATCCACGCCAGCGGCATCACCGTCATCCTCGTCACCCACGAGGCCGACGTCGCCGCCAAGGCCCAGCGCACCATCCGGCTGCGCGACGGCAAGGTCGAGCCCGACCTCGTCGCCCGGGCGAGCTAGCCGGCGGCCCCGATGTTCTCGCTCGATCGCTGGCAAGAGGTGCTGTCGACGCTGGGCCGGGCCAAGCTGCGCTCGGCCCTGACCGCGTTCGCGGTCGCCTGGGGCATCTTCATGCTGGTGGTGCTGCTCGGCATGGGCCGCGGCCTGCGCGAGGGCGCCGAGAGCCAGTTCGCCGACGACGCCGCCAACAGCGTGTGGATCTTCGGCGGCAGCACCACCCAGCCCTACCAGGGCATGCCGGTCGGACGGCGGGTCAGCTTCACCAACGCCGACTACGACACCCTCCGCGGCGTCGCCGGGATCGAGCACCTGACCGGCCGCTTCTTCCCCGGCAGCAGCGGGCGGCCGTTCGGCGGTGATCGCCCGGTCCGGGTCGGGGCCCGGACCCAGTCGTTCGACGTCCGCGCCGTCCACCCCGACCACCTCTACCTCGAGAAGACGCTGATCCAGTCGGGCCGCTTCGTCAACGACGCCGACGTGGTCGAGAAGCGCAAGGTCGCGGTGATCGGCTGGCCGGTGGCCGAGTTCTTCTGGCACAGCCGCGACGTCATCGGCAAGTCGCTCGAGATCGGCGGGGTGTCGTTCCAGATCGTCGGCGTGTTCGACGACAAGGGCGGCGACGACGGCGAGCAGAAGATGATCTACGTGCCGGTGTCGACCGCGCAGCTGGCGTGGAACGGCGCCGACCGGTTGAACGCGCTCCTGTTCACCGTCGGCGACCTCGACGTCGACCAGACCAAGGCGCTGCTCGAGGAGGTCCGGGCCAAGCTGGCCGAGCGCCAGCGGTTCAACCCCAACGACCCGCAGGCGATCCGGGTCCGCAACAACCTCGAGCAGTACGAGTCGTTCCAGCAGATCTTCTGGATCATCGAGGTGTTCGTGTCGCTGATGGGCATCGCCACGCTGATCGCCGGCGTGATCGGCGTGGCCAACATCATGCTGATCACGGTCAAGGAGCGGACCAAGGAGATCGGCATCCGCAAGGCGCTGGGCGCCTCGCCGCGCTCGATCGTCGGCACCATCCTGCAGGAGTCGATCTTCCTCACCGCCGCCGCCGGCTACCTCGGCCTGGTCGGCGGGGTCGCGCTCCTCACTGGCATCGCCGCGCTGGTGCCTCAGAACGAGTTCTTCGGCCACCCCCAGGTCGACGTCAAGGTCGCGCTCTACGCCAACGTGCTGCTGGTGGTGTCGGGCGCGATCGCCGGCTTCTTCCCCGCCTACGCCGCGGCCCGGGTCAGCCCGGTCGAAGCGATGCGAGACACCTGATGGTCGACCTCGACAGCCTCCACGAGATCGCGACCAGCCTGTCCCGGCACAAGCTGCGGACCGCGCTGACCGCGGTCGGCGTGTTCTTCGGCATCCTGATCTTCATGCTGATGGTGGCGTTCGGCACCGCGCTGCACGACGGCATCAACCGCAAGATGGCCGGCTTCGCCACCAACGCGGTGTTCGTCTGGGGCCAGCGGACCAGCGAGCCCTACGCCGGCCTGCCGCCCAACCGCAACGTCGCCTTCGACAACGACGACATCGCGCCGCTGCGCCGGCTGGCCGGCATCGACCACGTCGCGCCCCGCAACATGCTGGGCGGGTTCCGCGGCGGCAACGTGGTCAAGCGCGGCAGCAAGGTCGGCAGCTACCAGGTCGCCGGCGACTACCCCGACTTCCAGTACGTGTCGCTGCCGCTGATGCGGATGGGCCGGTTCATCGACGACGCCGACATCGTCGAGCGGCGCAAGGTCGCGGTGATCGGCGAGACCGTGGCCAGCGAGCTGTTCGCGCCGGGCGAGAACCCGATCGGGGGCGCGGTCCAGATCAACGGCATCCACTTCGTCGTCATCGGCGTGTTCGGCACCCGGGTCACCGGCCAGCAGGGCGACAACATGGTGCGGACGATCCACGTCCCGTTCAGCACCTTCCAGCAGGCCTTCCACATGGGCTCGCGGGTCGGGTTCTTCGCCGTCACCGGCCAGCGCGGCGTCGACGCCAGCGACCTCGAGCAGCGGGTCTACGCGCTCCTGCGCGAGCGGCACAAGGTCGCGCCGACCGACACCGCCGCGATCCGGGGCTGGAACATGGGCGCCCAGTTCGCCAAGACCGAGAAGATGTTCGGCGCGATCGACTTCGTCCTCGGCTTCTTCGGCCTGCTGTCGCTGCTGGCCGGCGCGATCGGAGTGTCGAACATCATGCTGATCAGCGTGCGCGAGCGGACCAAGGAGATCGGCGTCCGCAAGGCGCTCGGCGCCCAGCCGGTCTCGGTGGTGGCGATGGTGGTCGCCGAGTCGGTGGCCCTGACCACCCTGGCCGGCTACCTCGGCCTCGCGATCGGCACCCTGGCGATCACCAAGGCCGCCGACTTCATCGCCGGCCAGGGCACCGACTTCCCCCTCGCCCCGCCCCGGCTGTCGTTCGAGTTCGCCCTGTTCGCCACCGGCACCCTGATCGTGGTCGGCGCCCTCGCCGGCCTCATCCCCGCCGCCCGCGCCGCCGCGATCTCGCCGGTCGAGGCGCTCCGCGACGAGTGACCGCCGCGTCCCTGCGAGTACCCATCATGAAGCGCATCGTCCCCCTGCTCATCGTCCTCCTGGTCATCGGCCTCGGCGCCGGCACCACCTACTTCCTGTGGTCGAAGTCGAGGAAGCCCCCGGTGGTGGCCAAGACCGAGAGCGCCGAGGTCAAGGACATCGTCAAGAAGACGGTGGCGACCGGCGCGATCGTGCCGCGCGAGGAGGTCGAGCTCAAGCCGCGGGTGTCGGGCGTGATCGACGAGCTGTACCTGCAGCCGGGCGCGGTGGTCCAGGCCGGGGCCCAGATCGCCAAGATCCGCATCGTGCCCGACGCGGCGTCGCTGCAGCGGGCGCAGTCGGGGGTGCAGACCGCCAAGATCGCGCTCGACAACGCCAGGCGCGAGCTGGCCCGCGGCGAGGGTCTGGTCGCCAGCGGCGTGATCGCCCCGGCCGAGCTCGACCGGCTCAAGAACGACGTCGCCCTCCGCAGCCAGGATCTGGCCGCGGCCAGCGGCAGCCTGACCATCGTCAAGGAGGGCGCGGCCCGCAGCGGCGGGGGCGCGTCGAACATCATCGTCACCGCGACGGTGTCGGGCATGGTCATCGACGTCCCGGTCAAGAAGGGCGAGAGCGTCATCGAGTCGAACAACTTCAACCCCGGCACCACCATCGCGACCGTCGCCAACATGGGCGACATGATCTTCCAGGGTCAGGTCGACGAGAGCGAGGTCGGCAAGATCAAGGTCGGCATGGCGCTGGCGATCAAGATCGGCGCGCTCGAGAAGGAGACCTTCGACGGCAAGCTCGAGTACATCGCGCCCAAGGGCAAGCTGATCGACGGCGCGATCCAGTTCGAGATCAAGGCGGCGATCACGCCCAAGAAGGACGTGTTCATCCGCGCCGGCTACAGCGCCAACGCCGACGTCGTGCTCGACAAGCGGACCGGCGTGCTGGCGATCCGCGAGGCGCTGGTGCAGTGGAAGGAAGGGGCCAGCTTCGTCGAGGTCGAGACCGCGCCCAAGCAGTTCGCCCGCCGCGACGTCAAGCTCGGGCTGTCGGACGGCATCTACGCCGAGGTGCTGTCGGGGGTGACGGCGCAGGACAAGATCAAGCAGCCGGCCAACGCCGGCCCGGCCGGCCCCGGCGGGCGCGGCCCGGGTGGCCCGGGCGGCCGTCCGCCCGGTCGCCGCTAGCGCGGGCGCGGTCGGTGTCGTGACGGTGTCGGCGCGGTAGGTCCGGCCGCGCCGCGATTGACGGTGCGCGGGCGGCGTGGCTTGATCCGGCCGATGTCCTCGCGCTGGCTCGCCGTACGTCCTGGGCCGTGGCCGTCGCTGCGCGGGGCCGCGCTGATCGGCGTCGCGCTCGGCGCCGGCTGCGCCGAGGAGCTGGCCGACCCGGCGCAGTTCGGGGTGTGCACCGACGCCACCGTGACGCGGATCTTCACCGAGGTCTGCGCGCGCTGCCACGGCACCGAGGTGCGCGAGGCCGGCCTCGATCTGGTGTCGCCCGGGCTCAAGGGCCGGCTGCTCGGTGTGCGGAGCGTCACGCCCGAGTGCGCCGGTCGGCCGCGGGTCGACGACGCCGGCGGCGGCTACCACCTGCTGCTCGACAAGCTGCGGCCCCTGCCCGGCTGCGGCGCGCGGATGCCCAAGGACGGGCCGTACCTGTCGCTCGACGACACCGACTGCCTCGAGCGCTGGGTGCTCGACGTCGCCGCCGGGGGCGCGTCGTGAGCCGCGCGGCGTGGGCCGGGTCGGGCGCGGTGGTCGTGATGGCGGTGCTCGCCGCGACGGCCACGCCGGCGGCGGCGCAGGCGCGGGTGGCGGTGGTCGGTCGCGACCAGGACGCGGTGCTGGCGCTGCGCGACGAGCTCGGCGGCCACCGCGAGATCGACGTCGTCGAGGTGACCGCGCCCGGCATCGACTCGGCGGCGGCCGCGACCGCGCTGGCGGTGCGCTGGAAGCTCAACGCGGTGGTGACGGTGGCGATCGCCGGCGACGACGCGAAGGCGGTCGCGACCGTGGTCGCCTACGAGGGCCTCGACGGCTTCGTGCTCGGGAAGTTCGAGGCCAAGGCGCCGGCCGACAAGCTGGCGGCGACCGCGGCGACCACGCTGTGGAAGAAGCTCGGGCCGGCGCTGGCGATCGCGCAGGCGCCGCCGGTCGCCGCCAC